>OHYS01000007.1_pt1 | contig 180033 bp, 137 predicted proteins | sample 1580301 | NCBI WGS metagenome assembly OHYS01 (sample SAMEA3882531, study PRJEB24775) | human gut metagenome | biome: human-associated habitat; feature: intestine environment; material: feces | place: Netherlands | collected 2009/2010
GTTTTACACATTTTTTATTGTTCATAAATGTGTCAACTTTTGCCAGGACAAGACATTTTTGATTTAAAAGAATAACGTCACGTTTTATGTCAAAGCGTAATTACAAGCATGGCTGACGGGTTGTTCCTTAACAAACAGGGGCTGTTTTGTTACGGTTTTAATGCCATGATTACGGCATGGGGCCAATTCCCGAAATTTATCCGCATTTATTTGGGCTTTTCATCCGTTTTTCATAATTTTGCAAAAATTCAGAATTTCTTAACAGCAGCACTGCATCTAATAGAATAATACCTTATTAAATATACGGCCTGAAATGAACTGCGCACAAGCACTCTGAGGCCATAGGTTACACTTATGACTGACGAAACGGCTATAATCTCAAGGATAAGGCAAGGCGACGAAAAAGCTTTCAAATATTTATTTGAACATTATTATGCCGCAATGTGCAGCTTTGCGCGCCATATCGTACATGACGGCCACTTGGCGGAAAGTATCGTCGACGACGTGGTTTTCAACATTTGGGAAAACCGCAGGTCGCTACATGTCAAGTCATCGTTGCGCACATACTTGCTTAGTGCCGTACGCTATCGGTGCATCAACGAGATGAAGAGCCCGTACAGAAGGTTCAGCCGTATGCAAACAACAATCCCTCCAGGCGACAGCACAGACTTCGTCATGTCTCTTTTCGCCGACGCGCGCCATCCGCTTGGCGAACTGATAGAGAAAGAGCTGCAAGATATCATCAGGGAAAGTATTGACGAACTGCCAGACGAATGCCGCAGGGTATTCCTGAAAAGCAGGACGGAGCACATGAAGTACGCCGAGATTGCCGACGACATGCACATATCGGTAAACACGGTGAAGTATCACATAAAAAACGCGCTTGCACATCTACACCGAAGGCTTGGAGGCTATATAAAGTGGATTTTTGCAGTTTGCGTGATAGATTTTTGAAAAAAACGGCAAACTACACTACCCTTAAACAATGAAATCTTGTCTTAACTTATAGAACAACGGATATTATGGACAACAAAGACCGGCATGACGATATAGACGCACTGATAGCGAAATATCTTTCGGACGAGCTTGACGAAACTTCTTTCAACACCCTGAAAGAATGGACATACCGTTCCGTGTCAAACCGTGAATACGTAAGGGCAAGGGTCGAAGAATGGTTCTCGGCCGGAGTGGCGGCCGATTCGTACAAGTATGATGCCGAAAGCGCATACCGCAGGTTCAGGCTCCGGATAGAGGGAGCGGAGGCCAACATGCGCAAACGCCGCGCAAGACGGGTCATTAGGATAGCTGCCGCCATAGTCGCGGCAGTGCTGCTTCCACTTGCTGGTTATCTCTACGGCACAGGCAGGGACTACAGCCGCCATGCCATGATAAGTATCGAGACATCAGCCGGAGCACCGTCAGCCGCTACACTGCCCGACGGCACAAAGGTATGGCTCAACGCCATGTCAAGGCTGGAATACCCTCAGGACTTCGGCATAAACGGCAGAAATATCACACTGAAGGGTGAAGCATGCTTTGACGTTAGCCATGATGAAAAAAAGCCTTTCATTGTACATACCGACGATGTAAGCCTGACCGTGCTTGGCACAAAGTTCACATTCAGCAATTATGCCGATGACGACAACGTTACCGTTGACCTGATCAGAGGCAAGGTTTCCCTATCCGCAACCGCTTCCGAACAAAGCATGTACCTGGCTGCCAATGAACGGATGACGATGGACAAGAGGACAGGCAAGATGAAGAAAAGCAGAATAAACGCGGCTGGCTCGGACAGTTGGACACACGGAGAAATAATATTCGAGGACACGCCGCTGGACGAAATAGCCAAGGCTGTATCAAGAAGGTACGGCGTAGAGATAAAAGTGGCTGACAGTATAGGCAAAAAGCGCTTTTACGGAGCATTCGACACACGCAGGCGCACTGCTGAAGATATACTCGAAGCCATCTCGAAGACAAGGCGCGTAAAATACACATACAAAAACGGAAAATACATTTTATACAATTAAATACTAACCAAAATAAACAACAAGCCTATGCAGCAAAATACCTAAAAAACACAACTACGCCTTACGCGCACGGCAACATGGCGTACGGACAGCGGCCGGTATCCGTACACAACGCCGTAGACACGGAGGCAACCACACCGCAGGGACGTTGGCAACAGGAAAACACCATGACACGAGAAGCCATCATACGACCTGCAAAACACTTGATAATCAACGGTTTATTCAACTTTAACACATTAATAATCATGGGAACATGCAAGAAGGCTATACTCATAGCCGCGCTATTCTTGTGCTTTAATTTTTCCACATACGCACAGAAAATAACATTGAATATCAATAACTTATCGGTAAGGCAAGCCATGGGAGAACTGCGCAAAGCCACCGGTTACACATTCGTATTTTCCTCGGCTGACGTCGATACGCGCAAGAAAGTATCTGTATCAGCTAACGGGAAAGACATAAACTATGTCATAAAACAAATACTGAAAGGACAGGAAGACGTAGAATACAGGATTGAAGGCAAGGAAATAATACTTACCAAGGCTACCGGACACCAAGGTACGCATGGCGGAGGAAACAAGGCCAACGCGCAAAAAAGCGTCAGCGGTATCGTGACTGACGAAAACGGTGACCCGATGATAGGCGTAACCGTAAAGGAAGACGGAACGGACAACGTAGCCGTAACCGACCTTTCGGGAAAGTTTACGCTTAACAACCTATCGGCAACAGCCTCCTCCGTAACGTTGTCATACATCGGATATATCCAGCAAAGCGTGAAAATACGCCCCGGAACAATGTCCATCGAGATGCTTCCCGACAACCAGTCGCTTGACGAAATTGTCGTAGTCGGCTATGGCGTGCAGAAGAAGCGCGACTTGACCGGCTCGGTATCGTCGCTAAAGCAAAAAGACATAGTGGCCATCCCTACCACCAACGTACTCGAGTCCATGCAAGGAAAAATAGCCGGACTCGACCTTAGCGTAACGTCGGGACAGGCCGGAGCGTCACCCACTTTTACCGTCCGCGGCGAACGTTCGCTTACGGCCAGCAACGCCCCGCTCATCCTCGTTGACGGAATAGACTATGGCTCGGACGTGGACATTAACCCGTCCGACATCGAGTCAATCGAAGTCTTGAAGGACGCATCATCCACTGCCATATACGGTACACGTGGAGCCAACGGAATTATCATGATAACAACGAAGAAAGGAAAGAGCGGCAAGTCGAGAATCTCGTTTAACGCCTTCCTGTCGTCAACAATGATTACGGACTATCCTGACATGATGAACGCCGAGCAATACGCCCGCTACAAGCGTGAGGCTTACCGTGACCGTGAGACCGGTGAATATGCCGACGATGCATCCGTGTTCGCGCCTGAAGAACTTGAATATCTCGAAAAAGGCTACGATGCGGACTATCCAGACATGCTGATGCATAACGGATTCAACCAAAGTTACGAGCTGTCGGTATCAGGAGGCAACGACAAGACACGTCACTTTTTCTCGTTAGGCTACAGGAGCGAGAACGGACTTTTCAAGGATGACGGTTACAAACGCTACAACGGAAGACTTGCCCTTGACCACAACCTGTTTAAGAACGTACAAATAGGCGCAAACGTAATCTACTCTTACGTAGACAAAGACAATAGATATAGCCCGCTTAACCAGGCAAGAAAAATCATACCTATATCAAAACCGTATGATGACGACGGAAATATCGTGTCGTATCCCTCGCCCGGATATAACACACAGATGAACCCGCTGCTCGACGACCAGCCCGGAATGCGCACGGACAATACAATAAGTGAACGGTTCTTCGGCAGCTTCTACATGAATTGGAACATCACTAAGGAACTCTTGTTCAGGACAACCTTCGCATGGAGCTCAGTTAACCAGCGCCGTGGTTTCTTTGCGGCAAAAGGCTCCCTACAGGGCGGAGACATCGACTCGCAGTCATACAAGGAGCATTATGCCACACGGGAACTTACCTGGGAGAATGTGTTGACATGGACAAAAGATTTCGGAGGAATACATAACCTGCAACTCATGGCCGGAACAAGTACAATCATGAACTCCGAAGAATATACATACGCAGGCGGAAAAGACCAGCCATACGACGACAACATATTCCACAACCTTGGCTCCAACGAAAAAGAAATATCCATAGACAGCTATCTCAACGAAGAGAATCTCGCATCTTTTTTCGGAAGGGTAAACTACAAGCTGATGGAACGCTACCTGTTCACAGCCTCCATCCGCGCCGACGGTTCTTCCGTATTCGCCGACGGCAAGAAGTGGGGATACTTTCCGTCAGTGGCATTAGGATGGAGAATCAACGAAGAACCATTCCTCAAGAACATCAAAGCCATATCCAACTTAAAACTCAGGCTCAGCTGGGGTGAATCCGGCCAATGTGCAATCGACCCGTACCAGACAATGGGCTTGTTGGGAGAATCGACATATTCGTTCAATAACGGCGTAGCCTACGGATATTATCCTAAGACCATGTCGAACAAAGACCTGACTTGGGAAACGACGAGCCAATACAACATCGGCCTTGACTTCGGATTCTTAAATAACCGGATATCAGGTAGTATCGACGTGTATAAAGCTGAGACACGCAACGTCCTAATGAGCAGGAACATTCCTTCAATCAACGGCTTTACGTCTGTTATGGAGAACATCGGCAAGACTTCGAGCACGGGTGTAGACTTCTCTTTAAGCACAGTAAACATCCTTACAAAGGATTTCTCGTGGACTTCTGACTTTACGTTGTCGCACAACAAGGAGAAAATCAAGGAGCTCGCGTCGGGCCAGACCAAGGACGAAGCTAACGCATGGTTTGTCGGAGAGGCTTTCAAAGTATTCTACGATTATAAGAAAATAGGTATTTGGCAAATCGGAGAAGAAGCCGAAGCGGCAAAGAACGGACAGGTGCCGGGCGACATCAAGGTTGCTGACGTCAACAAGGACGGTGTTATCACGCCTGACGACAGAATCATCTACAGCCAAAGACCGGACGTGACATTAGGTTTTAACAACTCGTTCAAGTACAAAGACTTTGACTTTACGATATTCCTTTATGCCCGACTCGGCCAATGGATCGCCTATGACTACAATACAACCTACCGCGTAAATGCATCTGAAAACGGCGCGAACATTGATTACTGGACACCAGAAAATCCGACGAACGCATTTCCACGTCCCGATAAGAGCAAGAGCTACAACCAGGTAATGTACTACACCACACTAGCTTACGAAAAGGGCTCATTCCTTAAGATTAGGGATATTACGCTCGGATACACGCTTCCAAAGAGCCTTCTCAAGCGCATTAAGCTGTCAAAACTGCGTCTGTACTGCACGGCAAAGAACTTCTTTACCTTCAGCGGAATTGACCACTACGACCCTGAGGCTGGAGGAAGCATAGACTTCCCTATGACGAAACAACTTGTGTTCGGTATAAACTTAGAATTCTAAAGAACAATATATCATGAAAAAATATAATTATATTATCGCCATCATCGTGGCTATCGGCGCCGTATTTTGCAGTTGTTCCGACTTTCTCGAGGAGCATAACCGCAACGACCTGAGCGCAGACAACGGATACTATGACACCGAAGAGGGATTCGAGTCGCTTATAAATTCATGCTATACGACAATGCGCCTGTGGGGCGGCAAGGCTCCGGGCATTGCGTTGGGAGAATCGGGCACGGACATCCTTGCCCCCGGCGGCAAGTGTGACTATCCTACACTGGCGCTTTACCAGACAGACCTAAACGGTACGGTAGCTATCTTCAGCGAATACTTCAACCGTTTCTACAAGGCGATTAACATCTGTAACACGGCCATAGCTCATGCTCAGACCGTAGACGCGGACGACGCTCTGAAGAAGCAGAGGGAAGCCGAGGCACGATTCCTCAGGGCTTACTACTACTGGCTCGTGGCCGAGACATTCGGCGACACTTACTATTCAGACCAGCCATCCGAGCATATCGTCACGGAACCACAGAAAACATCTGTAGCAGACATCTATACACACATCTTCGACGACCTTGACTTCTGCACCAACTCAGACAACTGCTTGCCTACCACGCAGTCAGAAGGCGGACGCGTAACGCTGTGGGCGGCAAAGGCGTTCAAGGCCCGCCTACTGCTCACACGCGCCAGTGAGACTGGCGACACGCAGCTTTACGAACAAGCCTATACCATGGCCAAGGACGTGGTTGACAACGGCCCGTTCGAGCTGAACAAGGATTTCTCGGCCGTATTCGACATGAGGAAGCAGGGCGCCGACGGCAACGGGAACCTTGAGGTGATATGGTACGTGGACTATTCATCAGAAAACCAGTTGTACAACGGCGAGTTCGACAACGACATAATACGCTCCGGCGGCAACAACTCACACCTGTCCTACTGCATGGAATACGACACCCAGCCTGGATTGGAGCGAAGCATTGAGTATGGAAGGCCATTCGTACACTACATGCCAACGCGTTACCTGCTCGACTTGTACGACGACTGCGATCAGCGCCTGGCAGCTACGTTCCAGACTCTGTGGATTGCCAACAAGGAAGGCGGCACCGACTATCCGCTTATGCACGTAGGCGACACGGCCATCTGGGCTACCCGCGAGTCTACCACACAAGAACAAAAGGACTGGGCAAAGGGGCGTTACCAGATTATAGACCGCGACGTGATGTACAACGCTGACGGCACACTAAAGAACCAGAAGCAGTATATGGCCATCTCGAAGTTTGCAGACCCGACACGCGAGACTGTAAAGGAGGACCGCAGCACACGCGATGCCTTCATGATACGTCTGGCCGAAATGTATCTCATCATAGCCGAGGCCGGCGGCAATTGCGGAAAGGCCGACGCATTGGAATACATGAACACGCTGCGCAGGACGCGCGCCGTGAGCGGTCACGAGGCAGAGATGGAGGTGACACAGGCCGACATCGAAGACATCGACTTTATCCTTGACGAACGCGGCCGCGAGCTTGCAGGAGAGCAGCTAAGGTGGTTCGACCTTAAACGCATGGGCGAGGAAATATTCCTACGGAGGATAAAGACCGGCAATCCCGACGCCGGCAAGAACGTGAAAGCATACCATATGCTGCGCCCGTTCCCGCAGGATTACCTTGACGCGATAACCAATAAAGAAGAATTCAAGCAGAATGAAGGCTATTAATCATTACATGTCCTCAAGGGCCCCGTGGCCGGCCGCGCGCCGCGCCGTGGGGCTCGCCGCTGCGCGCGGTATCAGAACCGTTGCCGCGGCGGCGCTCCTCGCGCTAACTACAACGGCTGCGGCGCAGCTGCCAATGCGCAATGCCGAGAACGTAAACAAGTACAAGGACATCTGCAAGCGGTATATCTACAAGGAGAAAGAGGGTATGTACCGTGAGGCAGGCGGCTCGCTGCCCTACCCCTTCCTTGCTCCCGGCAGCAACCAGTACCTTGACATGCTGTGGGACTGGGACTCGTGGCTGAGCAACGTGGCGCTGCGGCAGATTCTGGCCGACTGCGGCACTAAGGCCGACAGCGCCCGCGCGCTGAAGTACGAGCAGGGCTGCGTGCTCAACTCGTTAAGCTACGGAGGCATGGACGGCTGGATTCCCATCTGGATAGAGCGCAACGCGCCCAGCCGCGAGGACATGTTACGCAAGCGAAACCCGTGGAAATCTAACATGCACAAGCCTACGCTGGCGCAACACGCGGCGTTTATCACGCGCACGATGAACGGCGACGCCGAGTGGCTGAGGGACGGTTTCTACTTCCTGCAGGCGTTCGTCTCGAAATACATGAACCATCACCGCCACCGTGCTACGGGCCTGCTCTACTGGGAAACTGACGAGGCTATCGGCGTGGACAACGACCCCAGCACATTCTACCGGCCGCACGAAAGCTCGGGCTCGATATTCCTCAACGCACTGATGTACAAGGAATTGAAGGCTATGGAGTATCTCGCCACACGCCTGAACCTTACCGAGACGGCACGGCAATACGCCGACGAGGCCGACGAACTGGCAGCCCGCGTGCGCGAACACTGCTGGGACAGGCGCGACGGATTTTACTACAGCGTAGACCTGAACCTGCTGCCCGTAGAGAAGCCCGACATTACCGGACTTGAGCCGGGCGACCTCTACCTGCACGTGGGGCAGCCCCGCTCGTACGACTGCCTTATCCAGCGCCTCAGCGTATGGAGCGGTTTCATGGCAATGTGGGCAGGAATCGCTACCAAGGAGCAGGCAGCCGAGATGGTAAGCAAGCACTTCCGCGACACCACGTCGTACAACGCGCCGGCCGGAATACGCACCCTCTCGCCCTTGGAAAAGATGTACAACACCAAGGCCAGCGGCAATCCCTCATCTTGGCAAGGCCCTGTATGGATTAACGTCAACTACCTCGTGTTCCGCGGACTACTTAATTACGGATACGAGGAAGAGGCCCGCGAGCTGGCCGAAAAGACAGTCCTGCTGCTCGGGAGAGACTTCGAGCGCTTCGGCGCGCTGCACGAATACTACCTGCCCGAGAACGGCGAACCCGTGCTGAACAAGGGTTTCCAAAACTGGAACTTCCTCGTGCTCAACATGATAGCATGGCTCGAGGGTCGGCAGCAGGTAACCGAATTCTGAGCGTAAACGGTTACAATATCCGCATACAATGATTTTTATATAACAGCAGCGCGGGCGTTGTCATTCGTGGCAACGCCCGCACCCGTTTTATCAATATATCACCGATAGCGTGCATAAACGCTACAAAATGTCACAAAAGAAAGTTCACGGTTTCTGCGCAATCTGGAAACGGATTTTATGAAAATGGCATGCATACTTAGCAAAACAGTCCTTTGTTTGTAAAGAAAAGTGTGTTAAAAAATCGTTCAACCGTTACATGATTGTAATATAAGCGCTCTTTAATGAACACACAATCACTCCACGATAATCGTGGAGGCGCTGCGCGATGTCCAAAAGGCGGCTTTTCGGAACGCGAAAGGCCGCCTTTCGTTGCACAAAACATGGCCTTTAGATGTAAAAGTGAGTGTTTAAACGTGCTACGCTCGCACACGCAGGATTGGCATATTCAAGCCAATCGACGGAAAATTTTTGGCCGTGCCCGTTCTACAGCGTCAACATTTTTCAAAACGAAAGCCGTCGAGCCTGTTTCGTGTACATAATGTAACATTGAGAAACAAGCTGTCCAAACTTTGCCAAATATCATTATCATAAATATTATCCAGCAATACACACTCATTAAGCCAACAAGGCTAACTGTCATTCCATGCTTAACACGGAATGACAGTTAGCCTTGTTGGTTTAGCAAATGTGCGTTAGCGTTGACAAAAACGCAGGCATTAAGATTATTAAAATGTCACAGCGAACAGAAGAAAGTGACAAGAAACGGCACGCTGAAGTCTACCGTGAAGCCGTGGAAAACGGACAGTATTACGTAACGGCTGCCTGATACGCGGGTTATTATGGGCAGCGTAGTGTCCATGGTAGTTGCCCCGCCGGCGGATATTGGGGCCAGCCGCCCGAACCATCGGGCCAGCAGCGGGGCGCAGAGCAGCGTTATCAGCTCGCGCGAAATATTGGCCAGCAAGGCCACGGTACCAAGCTCAGCGCCCTTGTATTCCGTTATGAATATGCTCGAAAGCGAATAGTAGCCGAAGCCTGCGCCCACAGCCATACACTCAGGCAGGCTGCGATGGGGCATAAAGGCACCGGCCGCAGCCACTCCACCCAGCGTGCCGGCCACCGTTACCAGCGGCAGCAACATGAGTCTCGGGTTGACACGGCGTATGCTGCACAGCACCTCCGTATCGCCGCCTACACTCAGTCCGACGAAGAACATCAGGGCGCACAAAGCCCAAAAGCTGATGTCGCCGCCGTCGGCAAGCCATGACGGAGCAATGCCGGAAACGCCTGTCACCGTTCCCAAAACGAAGAATCCAACTATTACGAGACTGCCCCTCATTTGCTGAATATACGTGTAATATGTGAAGGAAACGTATTATCGGTCATAAAATACATACCGTTACGCCCGTTGGCCGCCATTGCCGTCGTCATCACGAGCGCCATGCACTACCCTGTATAGCACCCATGCCATCACCGCGCTGCCAAGAACGCCGGCCACGGCCAGTACAGCCGCCTCGGCGCCCAATCGCCCTATGCCGCCAACAACGCGTGGATTAGAGCCAACCTCGACGCCCAACAGAAACAGCAGCAGCCACACCAGCACCGTTACGGCGCGCCTTACGAAGGCGAAGCGGCCAGCCCTTAGCACATAGCCCAGCCCCATGCCGGCCAGCATGATGATTATTACGGTAAACACGTCGGTACGTTTATCTTATGGTAAATCTGAGCCCCACGTTAAGGTTGAAGTTCAGCGGCTTGTCCTTATAGATAGTGCTCACGTTGCTGCCGTTGTCGAAATAATAGCTTACTCCCGGCTCAGCGTAGATACCGACAAGACTGCTGAAATTGTACTGCACGCCAGCCGATGCGTTGACCGACCACTGCGTGCGCGTATCACGCACGTCATCGTCAGACGAGCGCACCACCTCGTTGCCGGAAATATAGTCCGTGTGTGACTTTCCTGACACGCAGAACTCGGCCGCTCCGCCCGCCGAGGCATACACCTCGAGATAGTCCGTATGCCAGATGTCATAGCTGACGCTCACGGGCACACCAACAAAATGCAGCTTCTGCTCAGTCTTATATCCGCCCTCGTCGTCGCCAGACGCAATGTCGGAAGAATGGTACGAGTAGTTAAGGCCAGCCTCAACGCTTACACGGCGGGCCACGTTAAACCTGGCCGACATGCCGACCTTAACGGGCTGGCGGTGCTTCACCCTCACCTCGTTGCCTTCGGCCGTCGGCATGTAACCGTCGTCCGCCGACGACAAGAGCATGACCACGTTCTTGTCGTTCATAGGCGACTGCTGCATGGCATAGGGCAAAAGAGAGGTGTTAAGTCCACCCGCCGAATTGCCGAACGGCGCCGTGCCTCCACCATACACGGCCATTGATATACTGCCATGGCCGCCACCATGCCCACGGTCTACGCCCATAGCCACGTCGCCATGCCTATAGCCACCCGACTGACGCGGCGGATTGCGCTTTACGACAACACTACCGCCACCTTGTTCAGCGGGCTTTTTCTCCTGACCTCCGGCCTCGGCTACAACAGTTCCGGTACCAACAGCCGTTGCGCTGGCATGTTCAAGACTGTCAACCTTATCTATTACCTCCGCCACATGTTCGCCTGTCATGGATACAGCAGCCACCAGCCTCTCGCCAACACGGCGCAAAGCTGTCCCCGGACTGGCCGTCACCACGTCGCCGCCAATGTCTCCGGCAACGTCAGCCGCAGGTTTGTCGGCATTTGCGGTAACATGAGTACCTGCACCGCCGACGGCCACGTGTTCAGCCTCCTGTCCAAAGTATAGCCAGCCGGCACCGGCCACGACTGCCACGCAAGCAGCAGCCGCAACGGCACGCCGCCAGCGCAGGGGCACCGTCCTGCCACGCTTTGAGCCGTCCGCTGGCACTCCGCCAAGGGCGCCACGCTCACGCATCGCTGCCTCTATGCCCTCCCACAGGCCGTCAGGAGCGGCTGCCTGCCTGTCGGAAAACCTTTTCCTCAACTGTTCTATCCAATATTTTTCCATGACATCAATCGTTTTTATGTATGGTTTTATATTCCTTGATACGCTTAGCCAGCAACGCCTTGGCACGAGAGAACTGCGATGCCGACGAGCTTTCGCCAATGTTCATCATCGCCCCGATTTCCTTATGGCTCTTCTGCTCGAACACATACAGGTTGAATACGGTACGGTATCCCGTCGGCAACGACAGTATCATGTCGTTAATGACATCATCGGGTATTCCCTCAACTTCAGGTTCGTCAGCGATGTCAGGCAGCGTCTCCTCATGCCCAATGAAATCGTAAGACGTGCTTTTCTTAAGAAAACGCAAGGACTCGTTTACCACAATTCTTATCATCCAGGCCTTCAAAGAGCCTTCACCTCTATAGTCAAACTTGTCAAGAGACGTAAAGATACGTATAAAACACTCCTGCAACACGTCCTTGCGGTCGTCTTCATCGACTATGTAACGGGCACACACGGCAGACAGGTAACCTACATATGTGTCGTAAATTACCTTTATTGCGGCATTATTTCCGCGTGCCGCAAGATTTACCAGTTCACTTTCCTTGTATCCGCCGTTACCAGCCATTATAACTGAAAGAAAGGCCGCGCTTAAAAACACGGCGCGGCCTTCCCGGTTTTATGTAATTGATTGTTAAATATATAGCCCTCTTACTTGAGTCGTGACGAGTAAGCCGCACGCTCTACCGAGCCTTCCACCGTCGTCGACTTTCGGCTGCAATAGTCGAACTGTATGCTCTTCTCGCCGCTGAACGACTTGTATTTAAGAGTTATCTTCACTGTCTTTCCCTCGGTATCGGGCAAATCGCTGAGCCTGAAAGCCACCAATGCATCTCCCCAAATGCCTTCCACATCGCCATAAGCATTATGCTTAAACTCCACTTCATACGGGTCGTCAGGATTTACACCGGTAAGAAGATTTACGTAATGTGCCACCCCCGTGTTTCCCCACAGCGTACGGAAACGTAATGTAAGGTAGCCATCCTCCGCTATGTTGACCCAGTCTTTCACTATCTCTATCGCGTCGTCACCGTATTCGTCAACGTCTCCATCGGCCGGATAGGGCACAGCCGCCTTCGTAAGGATACTGTCCATCCATGAAACTTCAACCGACTTAGAATAATAATCGTTAACCGGATTCACCTCACGGTAGCATACAAGTGCCCTTACTTCCTTGTCGCCATAAGGCGAAGCTGCCATGTTTACGGGATAAAGAGTGGTGCTGTCGTCGAGCTGCATGTAAAAGCCCGCACCTTCAATCGGCTTCACCGTAACCAGCGCGTTTGGCTGTGGATAATAATACCAGACGTAGCCGTCGTCGTCATTACATGAGGCTAATGTGAAAACGGACACTATGGCAAACGTCAATCCTGCTAAAAATTTCATTGTTTTCATAATCTATAGCTCTTATATCTTACAACAATGAAATTCATGATAGGCACATAATCTTGCGCAAGACACACTTTTTTTAATCATTATTCACAAAAAGATGAATGTGGCAGAGATATTTCCACCACATTCATCTACAAAAATCCACTATCATTATTTCTTCGTGTTCTCAATCTCTATGCTCTCAAGATTGCCTGTAACAGGATTGAGCACTATGCTTGTGAACAGTTTTTTATCAAACAATTCCTCATCAAGAGGAACCGTCGTGCCGAACTGTGCTGCATAAAGCTCATACGCAGCCCACTGGTCGTTGCCTTTATATAGCGTCACCTTGATTTTGCCAGGCAAGTTGACATAAAAACCGCCATTGTCCTTGACTTTCTTCTTGTTTAACAAGTCCTCTTGTATTGACGGCGTTATATGCTTATCCTCCACGCTTATATAATAAGGATTTCCACCTAAATCATCGGCATCCGTTATGCCCATCCACTTTGAGAAGCGGAACAGCAACTGCTTATCCGCCACCTTTGTCGGCACAAACTTCACCACTGCCTCTAACGTATCCTTCACCGTAACGCCTGCGAACAACTGCATTAAGGCACTTTCCTGCATGTCAAGATTCTTCAACATTATCCTCAACTGTTCACCATCGGTAGGCATAAAGTCTGCCTGTCCCTTGTTAAGCATGCTTCTGCTGTCACGGATATCATATATCTCCAAGGCACACAGCTCTGCCATCTTAGCCGAACTTCCTGCCGACAGGACATCCTCATTCATATAATCACGCGGATTTAAAGCTGCTGGCTTAGGCGCAGGCCTGAACGGTTCAGGCAAAGTGACTTCCTTTGGTTCTGCGTTAATGGCCAGCAACACTCCATCCTCGTCTATGTCAACGGTCTGTATATTGTGCTTGTTATCCGTAGGAAGTACATAAAACTTTGACGTGTCACGTTCTCCAATGGAGTTTATGTCAAGTCCCAATATCCGGTAAGTTACCGACCCCTTCATCGGCACATTCCTCATTTTCATGTACTTCTCCGCGTAAATGGCAAAGTCGCCCGGCGTATATGACGTCTTTTCTATCTTCACAGTAAACTGTAGTTCAGTACGGGGCAAATAATATCCAGTACCCTCTGCGACTTCTTTACCACGTTGCGCAAAAACCGAACATACACTTGATGCGAACAATAAAGACGCTAAGACAAGGTTTTTCATATTGTCATTGTTTATTCGTTATTCAATATTATCAAGGTAAAAAATCAACTTACTATTCCATACAAATGCTTAAATGCCTGTGGCAGATAATTTATCAAATCGCTTGCCACGACGCTCTCGACACCTAAAGACTGCGCGGCAATGTCACCGGACAAGCCATGCAGGTACATACCAAGCATGCATGCATCAGCCTGCTTGTATCCCCGTGCCAACAAACCGGTTATTATTCCGGTAAGCACGTCTCCACTACCGGCCGTGGCCATGCCCGCATTTCCTGTTGGATTAAAAACAATATTACCGTCAGGCATGCATAATGCTGAATAATGTCCCTTAAGAATAATAAAAGCATGCAGGCGTTCGGCCATATCCATCGCACTTGCAAGACGTTCATAACTGTCACTGAAATGATTGCCGGCCAGACGTTCATATTCCTTAGGATGAGGAGTCATAATTATGCCATGCGGCAACTGTTGCAGCCACGCACGATGTGAGGATAGCATGTTAAGGCCGTCTGCGTCGATAACGATTGGAGCCTGAGTTCTCCTGATTTGCGTTATCAAGGCGATGGCTGAGCTTTCCTGTTGACCAAGTCCGGGACCAATGCCTATGGCATCGAAATCTGTCGCATCAACAGCTTCCGAAAAATAAGTTTCCTCCTTATCAATGCACATCACGGCTTCAGGTACAGAAACCTGCATTATATCATTATTACGACGTGGAGTACAGACTGTAACTTTCCCCACACCACTCCTAAGACAGGCTTTTGTAGCCAATATTGCGGCACCTGCCATACCATAACTTCCGGCAATGATAAGCGCATGTCCCATATCTCCCTTATGTGAATAATCTCCACGATGGAGGATACGCGGATATAACTCACTCTCTTCCAATACACTATAATGCGTGCTAAGACTCTTCATTCCATCCTTACTCAAACCAATGTCAAGAACATTCAGTTCTCCTATAAATTTCTGGTTTTCAGGGAAAAAGAATGAAAGTTTTTTGTTCTGCAACGTAAAAGTTACGTTTGCCTTAATGATATTAGCCCTGACATTATATGTATTGTCTTCGGTCATAAGCCCCGAAGGTACATCTATGCTTACTACGGTAGCCGAAGATTGGTTGATGTATTTAACGAGCGACGCAAATCCTCCAGCAAGCGGTTTATTCAATCCCGAACCGAACAAGCCGTCAACAACAAGCATTCCACTTTCAAGCTTCGGTGGATCAAACTCGTTAACGACTTCCGTAAACTCCTTGACAGCCTTGCACTCCGTAAGCCTTTGCCTATTTGTAGTGCAATCATCGGAAAGCTTACCGCTAATGTTGAACAAATAAACAGAAACTGAATACTTCCGTTCTGCGAGCATGCGGGCAACAGCCAATGCATCGCCACCATTATTGCCTGGACCGGCAAAAACTACGACTTTCGTGCAGCTACCCCAACGATCGGTAATGGCACGAGTCAACGCACGCGCCGCGCGTTCCATCAGGTCTATGGATTTTATCGGCTCATGCTCTATTGTGTATTTGTCAAGCTCACGAATTTGAGCGCCTGTAAAAATCTTCATCAGTGCAAAAATACAAAATTAATACAAACCACTTGTCAAGTTTGGCATATTTTTAGTAATTTTGTGCCAAAATATCAAAAAAGCATTATGTCTACAATAAAAATCCACGACAAGACATTCAGGATTTCATACACAGAGAAAGAGATACTGGAGCATGTCAAGGCTGTTGCCGACCGCCTTAACAAGGATATGGCAGGCAAGAAACCACTATTTCTTGCCGTACTTAATGGTTCTTTCATATTCGCGGCCGACCTACTCCGGATGATAGACATTCCTTGCGAAATATCGTTTGTTAAATTAGCGTCATATCAAGGAACGATGTCTACCGGAAAAATAAAAGAGGTTATCGGTATTAACGAAGACCTGACCGGACGTACGATAGTGATAGTCGAAGACATTGTCGAGTCTGGCCTTACAATGAAACGCATGCTCGAATCGCTCGGCACACGTAATCCAGCCTCTATCCACATCTGCACGCTTCTACTCAAACCGGAAAAGCTGAAGGTTGACCTCAACATTGAGTATGCAGCCATGGAAATTCCGAATGACTTTATTGTAGGCTATGGCCTGGATTACGACCAGGAAGGACGCAATCTGAGAGACATTTATACACTGGTGGAAGAATAACTACATTTTATATTAACTCTAAAAATGAAGAATATTGTTATTTTCGGCGCGCCTGGTTCAGGGAAAGGCACGCAAAGTGATTTGATGATTAAGAAGTACGGCTTTGGCCATATATCAACGGGTGATGTTCTGCGTAATGAGATAAAGAACGGGACAGAGCTCGGCAAGACGGCCAAGCAATACATAGACAACGGCCAACTCATACCAGACAACTTGATGGTCAACATCCTGGCAAGCGTATACGACGGTTTCGGCAAAGAGCATGAAGGCGTAATCTTCGACGGCTTCCCCCGCACTATTCCGCAGGCTGAGGCATTGAAGAAAATGCTTGACGAACGCGGCCATAAGATTGCAGCAATGATTGAGCTGGACGTTCCGGAAGAAGAACTTATGACCCGCCTCATCAAACGAGGACAGGAAAGCGGACGCTCGGACGACAACGAGGAGACAATAAAAAAGCGTCTTGACGTTTACCACAGCCAGACTGCGCCACTGATTGAATGGTACAAGAAAGAGAATATACACCACCACATCAATGGTCTCGGCGAACTTGACCGTATTTTCGCCGATATTTGCAATGTTATAGACAACATCTAAATTAATTAAGAATTAAGAGTTAAGAATTAAGAAATATGCAATGGCCATATTAATGTTATAACTCTTAATTCTTAACTCTTAATTCTTAACTCTTAATTCTTAACTCTTAATTCTTAAACTTCCTATGCCCGAATCGAATTTTGTTGACTACGTTAAGATTTACTGTCGCTCCGGTAAGGGAGGCAGAGGTTCAATGCATCTGCGACATGCCAAATATCAACCTAACGGCGGTCCTGACGGCGGCGACGGAGGTAAAGGCGGCAGCATTTACCTGCGCGGCAACCACAACTACTGGACATTACTACACCTGAAATACCAGCGCCACGTATTCGCCGAGCATGGAGGAAACGGGGGAAGGGACAAATGTCACGGTACAGACGGCAAGGACGTATACATTGACGTACCGTGCGGCACGGTAGTGTATAACGCGGAGACGGGCAAGTATGTCTGTGACGTAACACACGACGGGCAGACCGTACTGCTTCTGAAAGGCGGACGAGGCGGACTTGGTAATTTCCAGTTCCGCAGCGCCACGAACCAGGCTCCACGCTATGCACAGCCCGGTGAGCCAATGGAGGAGATGACGATAATCCTTGAGCTGAAACTGCTTGCCGACGTAGGACTCGTTGGTTTCCCCAACGCAGGCAAGAGTACGTTGTTGTCAACACTGTCGAGCGCACGGCCGAAGATAGCGAATTACCCGTTTACGACGCTTGAGCCGTCGCTTGGAATCGTCAGTTACCACGACCGCCAGTCGTTTGTTATGGCCGACATTCCGGGTATTATCGAAGGAGCAAGCGAAGGCAAGGGGCTCGGGCTGCGTTTTCTGCGCCATATCGAGCGTAACTCGTTGCTGTTGTTCATGGTTCCGGGTGATACCGACGACATAAAGAAAGAATACGAAGTACTGCTTAACGAACTGGCAAACTTTAATCCTGACATGCTTGACAAGCACCGTGTGCTGGCCGTAACGAAGTGTGACTTGCTGGATGACGAGCTTATCGAGATGATTAAGGAGACCGTACCCGAGGGTATTCCGGTTGTATTCATCTCGGCAGTAACCGGACGCGGGCTTGACGAACTTAAGGATGTGCTGTGGAAAGAACTGAACAGCGAAAGCAACAAGCTGAAGGATATAACGTCGGAAGATACTCTTGTCCACCGTGACAAAGACCTCGGCACACTACCCGAGGAACTCAGGGTGGAAGGAGAAGACGAAATAGAGTTTATAGACGAAGACGACATCGAGGACCTTGACGATGTTGAATATTACGACGTCGACGAAAAATAAGACTTAAAAACACATGAAAAATGAATAATCCGGCATATCGTTACAACATAACATGACCGATTATTCATTTTTCATCATTTATCTTTAATTCTTGATTGTTCATTTAAACAAATGACAACTCCTATCCTAACATATTATAATATATCTCCCGGCGTGACGGCATTCAGCACTACACGCCACGGAGGAGTAAGCCAAGGACTTTACGGAGAGTTCAATATCAATATGTATTGCGGCGATAACGACGAGTGCATAGAGAAAAACACCGAGGCGTTATGCCGTAAGCTGGGTATTGTGAAAGACCATCTTATCATGCCACACCAGACCCACGGCACGGAGGTAAGGCAGATTGCGACCGACTTTCTCACGCTTCCGCCAACAGTGAAAACCCTGTTGCTTGAAGGTGTTGACGCCTTGATAACCGACGTCAAGAATGTATGCATCGGAGTTTCCACGGCCGATTGCATTCCGATACTTATCTATGACGAATGCCATAACGCCGTTGCCGCCGTTCATGCGGGATGGCGAGGCACGGTGGGAAGAGTGGCCATGAAGGCCGTTGACGCCATGCGACTGAGCTATGGCTCACACCCCGAATCGCTGAAAGCCGTAATCGGGCCTGGCATTTCGCTCGACGCGTTCGAGGTGGGCGACGAAGTGTATGAAGAGTTCGCCGCCGCAGGATTCAACATGAGCGGCATAAGCATTCGCAAGGACAAATGGCATATCGACCTGAAGGAATGCAACCGCAGTCAACTCGTATCGCTCGGAATACCCGAAAGCAGCATTGACGTATCGCCCGTATGCACGTTCGGCAACACAGGCGATTACTTCTCGGCGCGCCGCCTGGGCACAATGTCTGGCAGGATATTCACCGGTATAATGACCGTTTGACAACATTCAACAATACGACTATAACACTAAAACAATTGATTATGAAAAAACACATCATCTTAGTAATGCTTGCATTGATTACATGCGCAGGCGCCAATGCCCAAAAGTATCTCGGAGGCGACATCTCACTGTTGCCGACATACAGGGAAAAAGGCACCACATACAAGACTGCTGACGGCAAAGAAACATGTCCGTACAAGCTATTCACCGAAGCGGGATGGAACGCCATGCGCGTGCGCCTGTTCGTTGAGCCAGACAATGCGCCGCAGGGCAACAAGGACGAGGGCGTATGCCAAGACCTGCCTTACGTAATAAAGCTATGCAAACAGATAAAGGCTCACGGCTTTAAGCTAATGCTTGACTTCCACTACTCTGACACTTGGGCTGACCCCGGCAAGCAGTTTACTCCGAAGGCATGGGACGAAGCCATTGCAGGAAAGAGCAAGGACGAACAGGTGAAGATACTTGCCGACTCGGTTTACGCACATACCCTCAACGCGCTGAACGCCCTGAAGCAGGCCGGAGCGGAGCCTGACTTCATCCAGGTGGGCAACGAAATAACCTTCGGCATGCTTTGGCCGACGGGTAGGGTTGAGCCAACCAAGGCCGACAACTGGCCAGCGCTGTTGACATTCCTCAACGCCGGGGTGAAAGCCTGCCGCCAGGCATGTCCCAAGGCACAGATAATAATACATACGGAGCACGCCCAAGACTGGAACGCGACTGAGGGATACTACGCAAAACTGCGCGACGGCAAACTCGATTACGACATCATCGGACTGAGCTACTACCCCATGTGGCACGGCACGATAAAACATCTTGACGTCGTGCTTGACAGTCTCAAGACGACATTCAACAAGCCCGTGATGATTGTCGAAACAGCATTTTATTACTCTCACGAGAACGACATTTGGGAGAAAGACCCCAACCATTATTCCGACCTATACCCAATCAGCGCCGAGGGTCAGCGCCGTTTCACAGAAGAACTTGTCACAATGCTCAACAAGCACGATGACGTGACCGGTCTGTTCTGGTGGTTCCCTGAAGAAAACGAGTCCGGCTCTACCGTCGTAAAAAGCTGGCTTAACCGCGGCCTGTTCGACAACCACACAGGAAAGACACTTCCGGCAATGGACGAATTTTCTAAATTCATAAATCAATAGGATAAATAACATACAACAGAAGAATGAAGAGTGGACAATCAGGCTTGCGCTGTTGCGCATAAAGCGGTTGTTCATTCTTCATTTTCTTTTATCCCTTTTTCTTACGGCAAAACTCCATCCTACCGAAAAAAGCTTACAGTTGAAAACATCGTTATTTACCTGATGTTCAACCATATATTTCGCCCCGCACTACAACCGTTACGATTAGAAAGTAAAGAAGCGAATAAAATACAGAATCGACGGTTATCACACGAAAAGCGTTACACAGTCAAAGCGTTTCCAAAAGACGGCTTTTTGGCTTGTAAAAGGCCGTCTTTTGCAAACTAAAAGGTGGTCTTTTGCAATGCGATTGACGGCCTTTCGGAAAGTCATCAATTTCAAAGTAGATAAATACCGCATAACACACAGGCGCCTCGGAAACGAAAATAAAAGCTCGTTTCACTCTCTTTTATTTTGCGGTTCGCTCGGCTTGCACTATCTCTGGATAAAATAGGCGGCGCCTCGGAAACGAAAATAAAAGTTCGTTTCACTCTCTTTTATTTTGCGTTTCGCTCGGCTTGCACTATCTTTGCACCATCAAACACAAACATTATGACGTTATATCCTAAATTGATAATGGACGCCCTGGCTACCGTTACGTACCCGGGCACGAAAAAAAATCTGGTAGAAAGCGAAATGGTTGCCGACAACCTGCGCATTGACGGTATGAAAGTGTCGTTCTCACTAATATTCCCGCGAGATACCGACCCGTTCCTCAAGTCTACCGTAAAGGCTGCCGAAGCCGCCATCCATTACCACGTAAGCAAGGACGTGGAGGTGGAAATAAGCGTTGAAACAAAGTCTAAACCTCGCCCCGAGGCCGGCAAAATGCTGCCCGAAGTGAAGAACATCATCGCCGTGAGCTCAGGCAAGGGCGGTGTGGGAAAGAGCACCGTGGCCGCCAATCTGGCAATAGCGCTGGCACGGCTGGGCTACAAAGTCGGCCTGCTCGACACCGACATATTCGGCCCTTCAATGCCTAAGATGTTCGACGTAGAGGACGCTCGCCCCTACGCCGTGCACAAAGACGGGCGCGACCTGATTGAACCGGTTGAGAAATACGGCGTCAAGCTGCTCAGCATCGGCTTCTTCGTCAATCCCGACACGGCCACGCTGTGGCGCGGCGGCATGGCATCGAACGCCCTGAAACAACTAATCGGCGACGCCGACTGGGGCGACCTTGACTACTTTATACTTGACACGCCGCCGGGAACAAGCGACATCCACCTTACATTATTGCAGACCCTGGCCATCACCGGAGCCGTGATCGTAAGCACACCGCAGAAAGTCGCGCTGGCCGACGCACGCAAGGGTATCGACATGTACCGCAACGACAAGGTTAACGTACCTATCCTCGGCCTCGTCGAGAACATGGCATGGTTCACTCCGGCGGAGCTTCCTGAAAACAAATACTATATCTTCGGCAAGGAAGGCTGCAAGGAACTTGCAAAGGAAATGGGCGTACCTCTGTTAGCGCAGATACCAATGGTACAGAGCATTTGCGAAAGCGGAGACGACGGCAAGCCCGCCGCGCTCAACTCGGACACCGCTACCGGACTGGCATTCATCAACCTGGCACAGGCCGTAGTGACCGTTACCAACCGGCGCAACAAGGAACAAGGCCCGACAAAAATCGTGGAAATCAAAAATAATTAAGAATTAAGAGTTAAGAATTAAGAAAATATGCAATGCTGATTTGACAAGGCTATTTTTCTTAATTCTTAACTCTTAATTCTTAATTTTCTTCGCCCTTAACTCTTAATTATTTCTTGTCCATCTTTCGCCATACCACTACTATGTAGGCAAGGACGAAAGGAATAATCAGCGAAACGACAGACATGACGCCCAGGGTGAACTCACTGCTGCAGCTGTTTGTTATCGTCAGGCTGCTCTGCAGGTCGGCCGTCGACGGATAATAAGCCGTATTGTTCCATCCGGCGCACAGCAACAGACTCAGCACTACAAGCACCGCGCCTATGCCGGCAGGCCATATTCCGCGAATGTACGCTGCGTTGAAAATAGTCTTCACGCAGCCGTACAGGAATAACGTGACGCCTGCAAGCAGCACAACGGCTAACGGCCACATGGCCACGAAGTTGTTGAAGTACTTGTAAGGCTCAAGGTATATCTCGCCGATTGCAGGGTCTGCAGCGTATCCGTCCTGCAAAAGTATGTGCACAAGAGCAACGAGGAAGAACACGAGGAACGGCACGAAGTTACCCACCAGGCGCACCGTACACCGTGAACGGATGTTCTCGTTGTCGACATTGTTGATTATATAAAGAATGCCGAGTATGCGGGCAAGGAAGAACACGGCAAGGCCGAATATGAGATTCCAACCGTTCAGCAGCGCGTCAAGGCCGTGGCTGGCGTTGGCCCAGCCGCTGATTATCGGGCTTGCGCCGGGCTCCAGGATGTTAGACTTGTCCACAATGAAGTTTGCCCCGCTGAAGAACGTGGCCACGGCTACGCCGAGCAGCAGTGGGCCAAGTATTCCGTTGATAACGAGAAACCAGTGGAACGTGCGCGCCCCGAGCAGGTTGCCCAGCTTATTCTGGAACTCATAACTTACGGCCTGGAGCACGAACGTAAACAGTATGATCATCCACAACCAGTAAGCACCGCCGAAACTGGTGCTGTAAAACAGCGGGAACGAAGCGAAGAAAGCGCCGCCGAACGTGACGAGCGTCGTGAAGGTAAGCTCCCACTTCCTACCGGTGGAATTGATTATAAGGCCGCGCTCGTCATTGTTTCCGCTCAGTGAGAACAGTAAGGAGTTAGCTCCCTGGACGAACATCATGAACACCAGCAACGCGCCTAACAGCGAAACAAGGAACCACCAGTATTGTTGCAAAAATTCGTAAGACATATCTTTCTTTTTTATTATAGTTAAAGGTGACGTGGAAACGTAATCCGGTAAAGGCGCATGGTTCACTGCCGTTATTGTCTTTGGCGTGGTCAGCCCTTACGGTTTTCGCTCCTTTTTACTTTTTCATTTCTCTGTAGAATATTCAGGCCCGTGCTTTATAGCCTTGCACATGATGTTGATTTCAACGGCAAGCAGTACGGTAAAAAGTACGAGGAATATGAAGAACGTCAACATAACCGAGCCAGCCCCGACGTCAGACACGGCCGCCCATGTAGGCAACATGTCCTGGATAGTCCATGGCTGGCGGCCGAACTCAGCCACGAGCCATCCCGCCTCGCTCGCTATATAGCCCAGCGGCAGCAACGCCATGCCCGCTACGTGGAACCAGCGCATGTGTGTTATGTCTTTCTTATATGACAGGAACAGGGCCACGGCAAAGAAAAGGAGGAACAGCATGCCGAGTCCTACCATCACACGGAACGCCCAGAAGCACAGCGGAATGTACGGCACGGTCTGCTCGGCATTGTCTATGTAACCATAGCCAAAGTACTTCATGTTCTCGTCCAACACCTTGCGGTGCTGTGCTGCCACGGCTTCGTTACCCGCTTTCTTGGCCTCACGGTAATCGGCAAGCGAGGCAATAGCCTGCCGTCCGCGCTGCATCTTCTCGTCAAGCGACACCGCCGTTGAGCCGTCGGGCTGTGTATATCCGCCCTTGATGATGTCGTTCACGCCCGGCACGTAACCGTTAAGGTCGCGCGTAGCGAGGAACGAGAGCATGTTGGGTATCGCAATACGCATTGCCGGCTCCTCTCCCGAGGCGTAATCAGGCTGCTCAAACGGGTTGACAAGCGCCACGAGGGTCAGCCCCTCGCCTTTGCCACCGTCATAAAGTGCCTCCATCGCGGCGAGTTTCATCGGCTGTGCCTTGGCCACCATGTAAGCTGAGCTGTCACCGGTGTGCACCGCCAGGAGCGACGCTACCAATCCGACGATTGACGCTATCTTGACGCTCTGCACGGCAAGCTTGCGGTCCTGCCCGGCCCTTGCGGCGTCGCCGTGCTTACGGAACATAAGATAACAGCTTACGGCTACGGTGAATATCGCGCCGATTACCCACGCAGAGATGACGGTATGGAAGAATTTGTCGACGGCGAATGGCGACAGCGCCACTTCAGCGAACGACGTCATCTCGTTACGCATGGTGTCGGGATTGAACGCCTGGCCAACCGGATACTGCATCCATGCGTTCGCAACGAGTATCCACCAGGCCGAAATCGTGGCGCCGAGACCTGTAAGCCATGTCGAGGCAAGGTGGAAACCGCGTGACACCTTGTTCCATCCGAAGAACATCACGCCTACGAACGTAGCCTCGAGGAAGAACGCCACTATGCCCTCAACGGCCAGCGGGGCACCGAAAATGTCGCCCACAAGCCATGAATAGTTGCTCCAGTTCGTTCCGAACTCGAACTCGAGAATGATACCCGTGGCCACGCCCATGGCGAAGTTGATACCAAACAGCTTTTGCCAAAAGCGCGCGGCGTCTTTCCAGAAGGTCTTGCCCGTGCGGTAATAGCATGTCTCCATAATGCCCATGATGAGCGCAAGACCCAGCGTGAGCGGCACGAATAGCCAATGGTAAATGGCGGTAAGGGCGAACTGCGCCCTCGACCAGTCTACCGTACCGGCACTCATGCTCAACAGTAAATCGTACATATTCTTTGTTGTTTTAAGGTTATGCGGTTATGTTAAAAGTGGAGCGAGTCCTGCGGAGCGGACCACGCGGCGGCAACAATGTCAGTGCGTATCGCCGCTTATGTCGCCGAGGCGCTGCATAATGTAGTCGGGCTCGTTGCCCTCTCCTGCCCTCTCCTGCAATATGTCGGGCATGAAAAACAGCTTTAACACCAGGAAGATGACAACAAGCTTGACTATGACAACGAGCCACAGGGTCTTACCTGTCCTCATATTCGAGAATCCCTCGTAATAGAAATTGATTATTCGCTTTATCATATCATGTCCCATTTATCTGCCGGCGGCAAAAAACCGTAACTATTCAGCCACGTTTTGCTTACATTACAGTCAGCCGGCGGCTATTCCGCACACGGGTTATCAGCGTACGGCCTCCATTCACTTACAATATGAAAGGCCGTCTTTTACCCTTCAATATGCGGCATCTTGCAGGCCGAAACACGGCCTTTCGCATTGCCGTCAGGCACATATCGTAACACTACCGGCGACGAAACGCACCGACACGGCAAACGTATCCGCACACAAAACGTGCACTAAAGCCGCCATACTCGGTTACAAATATAAGAAAACCTTTTTAATATTGTTCAAAAATTCGGTAAAATTGCTAATTTTACCAGTTAATGTATTTATACTTGGCAAAAGTTTGTGACATTTGAGATAAATAGGTTAATTTTGCATATCGCATAAATTTTGTAATCAAAACATTAAAAAGTCATCTCATAACAACAACCGGAAAATATATGAACAAGAAATTCATCATCCCCTCGGTAATCGTCGGTCTGCTGCTAATCGGCGGCATTGTATATCTTGCGATAAGCCTTAACAACCAGAAACAGGCCAACAAAGACATGCAGGAACTGGCCGAGCTCGACAAGAAGGAAATGGAGAACGAGTACCAGATGTTCGCCGACCAGTACAGCGAACTGAAGACCCAGATAAACAACGACTCGATTATCGAACAGCTTACACAGGAACAGCTCAAGACCGAAAAACTGCTCGAGGAACTGAAAAACGTCAAGGCTTCCGACGCACGTGAGATAGCCCGACTGAAAAAAGAACTCGCAACATGCCGCGCCGTCATACGCAGCTATGTGCTCGAAATAGACTCGCTCAACCGCCTCAACCAGAACCTCACGGCGGAAAACACCCGAGTAAAAGGACAGTACGCCGAGGCCACGAGGCAAATACAAGGACTTAACGCCGACAAGCAGACCCTGTCGGAGAAAGTGGCCATCGCCGCCCAGCTTGACGCAACGGGCATAAGCATGACCCTGAAGAACAAACGCGGCAAGGCGACCAAGAAGCTAAAAAGGTGTAAGACAATACAGGTAAGTTTCAACATAGCCAAAAACGTTACAGCCGCCAACGGCACAAAGACGATTTATGTGCGCATTACCACACCTACGGGCAAGGCACTGTCGGCCGGAGGAACATTCCCATACGAGAACCGAAACCTGCAATACTCGATGAAGAAAGCCATAGAGTACACCGGCAATGAGACCCCCGTGACAACTTACTGGAACGTGAACGAATTTCTTGGCGAAGGCACTTACAACGTAAGCATATTCGCCGACGGCAACATGATAGGCTCAAGAAACTTCACGTTCGACTGATTAATACCGAACAAGCGGCAAGAAGGCAAAGGAGTAAGCACGATATGTCGTGACGGGCGCACAGGCTGCCCGCCAGCGCGCAAGCCACACGGACAGCGCGCCATATATGCTTACTCCTTTACCGTTTGAGCATTGCGGTCATAAAAAATACAAGAAAATGAAGCATGTCCCGTTACTGATTATGTTGGCCTGCGCCATATCACGCGCCGACGCACAGCAGGTACTGTCGCTTGACAGTTGCCGCGCCATGGCGTTGCGCAACAACAAGCAGCTGGCCATAGCGGCACTGAAGCAGGACGTGGCGCGCGACGCACGAAAGGCGGCACGCACGAAATACCTGCCGCACGTAGACGTACTCGGAGGATACGAGTTTACAAGCCGTGAGGTATCCATACTAAACGACAGGCAGAAAGGAGCGCTCGGAAGCCTCGGCACCAACGCTGCCGGACAATTGGGCAGCACCATGTCTGACGTCATATCCGAAATGGCAGGACAAGGAATCATAACCTCGCAGACGGCCGAGGCACTCGGCAACATAGCCCAAGGGATAATGCCCGGAATAGAAGAGGCCGGCAACAACATGGGCAAAACCATACGCGACGCATTCAAGACCGACACGCGCAACTTCTTCGCAGCCTCAATCATGCTGACACAACCTATATATATGGGCGGAAGCATTATTGCGGCAAACAAGATTGCGGACATAAGCGAGGAACTCGCCGCCAACAGTTTGCACAGCAGAAAGCAAGACATAATCTACGATGTGGACAACGCCTATTGGACCGTAGTATCGCTGAAGCATAAGCAAAAACTCGCCACAAGCTACTATAACCTCGTGAAAAAGCTAAGCGGCGATGTGGGCAAGATGATAAAAGAAGGCGTAGCCACAAGGGCGGACGGACTAAGGGTAGACGTAAAGGTCAACGAGGCGGAGATGCAACTGACCCAGGTCGACAACGGACTGTCACTGGCCAAAATGCTGCTCTGCCAGCTATGCGGACTACAGATAAGCGACAAAGTGGCCCTTGAGGATGAAAACAAAGACATGGTATCGGCTGCGGCAGACATACCGGTTGCATCTGTCGACGACGCCATGGAGAACCGCACGGAACTGAAAATGCTGCAAAACGCCGTCGATATAAGCAAACAATCAACCAAGCTGGTACGCGCCGCTTACCTGCCGCAGGTAGCTCTCACAGGCGGATATCTCATAACCAATCCCTCGCTCTACAACGGTTTTGAGCGAAAGTTCTCAGGAGTATGGAACATAGGCGTAATGGTAAGGATACCCGTATGGAACTGGTTTGAGGGCACATACAAGATACGCGCAGGCAAGACAGCAACAAGCATAGCTATGCTTGAACTGGACGAAGCCCGCGAGAAAATAGAGTTACAGGTAAACCAAAGCTCTTTCAAGGTAGCAGAAGCCAACAAGAAGCTTGCCATGGCATGCAAGAACGTAGAGCGCGCGGAGGAGAATCTAAGGTGCGCCAACCTTGGATTCAAGGAAGGAGTAATGGACGTTACGGACGTTATGGCCGCGCAGACAGCATGGTTACAGGCATGCTCACAAAAAATCGACGCCGACATTGACGTAAAACTTACACAGACAAACCTGAAAAAAGTACTCGGCGAGGAACTATATCAGTAAAAAAATAAAAACAGGAAAAGGCAAGAATAATACGCGTCGGCAGCCAAATACCGGCATATAAACCGGAAATAAAGCCCGTGCACACAGTAAAACAATCTTACAAAGAAAAAGACATGACAGAAAAATCACAACATAAGAATATAATAATCGCCACGGCATGCTTTGCGGCCGCCGTCATAATAGTGGGAGCAATAGGCTTCCTCGCCTTCGGCCGAACGCCGGACGTCATCCAGGGAGAGATCGAAGTGTCTGAATATAGAGTGTCCAGCAAGGTGCCTGGACGCATACTCGAATTATGCGTCCAGGAGGGCGATTACGTCAAGGTGGGCGATACGCTTGCCATACTCGATGCTCCAGACATAGAGGCTAAGCGTACTCAGGCAGAAGGAGCGGAAAGCGCCGCTGCTGCATTGAGCGCGATGGCTGACAACGGAGCAAGGCGGGAGCAGGTACGCGGGGCGTTCGAGGTATGGCAGCAAGCCAAGGCAGGACTGGATATCGCGGAGAAATCCTACGGCCGTATACAACGCTTGTTTGACGAAGGCGTAATGAGCGAGCAAAAGCGCGACGAGGCATACGCCAACTACAAAGCAATGGAGGCACAGGCAAAAGCCGCCAAAAGCCAGTATGACATGGCTGTGGCAGGTGCCAGGAAAGAGGAGCGTGAAGCTGCCGCCGCCCAAGTAATAAGGGCTAAGGGAGCAGTGCAGGAAGTCAATTCGTACATCAACGAAACTGTACAAACGGCTCAGATGGAAGGCGAGGTAAGCGACGTTTACCCTAAAATGGGAGAACTGGTTGGGGCCGGTTCGCCAATAATGAGCATATCCATAATGAACGATGTATGGGGAACATTCAATGTACGTGAAGACCAGTTGAAGGGATTAAAGATTGGAGACACGTTCACGGCTTACTGCCCGGCGTTCAACAAGGACATAAGGATGAAGGTTTACTATATCAAGGACGAAGGAAGCTACGCCGTGTGGAAGGCGACCAAGACCAACGGCCAGTATGACCTTAAGACATTTGAAGTAAAGGCACGCCCGATTGACAAGTTTGAAGGCCTGCGCCCGGGCATGTCGCTTATAATAAAGGAATGATATGTTTGCCCGTTTGCAGCAAGTAGTCTGGCGTGAATTCGGCATAATGCGCAAGAACAGGATGTATCTGTTCTGCATGGTGGTGCTTCCCGTCATTGTCGTGATATTCTTCACCTCGCTGATGTCGGGCGGTCAACCTACCGACATGCCGGTGGGAGTAGTCGACCTTGACAACACTCATACTACACGCACGCTGGTACGAAAGCTCGATGCGTTCCAGGCTACCAAGGTTGTAAAACATTACGCAAGCGTGGCCGACGCGCGCCGCGATATACAGCGGAACAAGATTTACGCATTCATATACATTCCCGAAGGAACAACGGACAAGCTGCTCTCTATGAGACAGCCGAAGATTTCTTTCTATTACAGCTCGACATCATATACAGCAGGAGCGCTGCTATACCGCGACCTGAAGACAATATCAACGCTCGGCTCGGCGGGCGTAGGGGCGACGCTGCTCAGCGCCAAGGGGCTGTCGGAAGAACAGGTAATGAGCTTCCTGCAACCTGTTATCGTTGACCTGCACACGGTAAACAATCCCTTGGTGAACTACAGCGTTTACCTTAACACCATGCTTATCCCTGGATGTATTATGCTGTTCATTTTCATCGTTACGGCCTACTCTATCGGCACAGAACTGAAATTCAACTCCGCGAAAGAATGGCTTGACACCTCAGGAGGCAATATATTTGTAGCCCTAATGGGCAAAATGCTTCCGCAGACCGTTATCTTCCTAATAATAATGTACGCTTACATGTTCTACGTTTTCGGCGTACTCCACTTTCCCCACCCCGGCGGTCCCGGCTATATTCTTTTGCTCGGCGTGCTCTCGGTGCTCTCGTCACAGGGATTCGGGATTTTCGTCTTCGGCGTTGTTCCGTCATTACGCATGTCGATGAGTATATGCTGCTTATGGGCGGTTCTCAGCTATTCATTGTCGGGCACGGCATTCCCGTTATCGGCTATGGACTCCGAGATAAAAGCCATTGCCCTGCTTTTCCCATTGAGGCATTATTACATGATATACCAACTTAACATCTTCAACGGCTATTCCCTTGAGTTCTCATGGCCGTACATGGTCGCGCTTATGGCTTTCGCGGCATTGCCTCTGCTCGTAACGGGACGTATCAAGAAGGCGTTGCAGACATACCAATATATCCCATAAGCCGCAAGCTGGGATAACACGGGAAAGGTTTATGCAGGAATATCAGGAACACTTGAATTGCAGATTATGAATCGTGGATTAAGTAAAGCATTTGTAGATGAACTGAAAACCATCTGGAAAGACGAGGGGGTTATTATCTTCTTCATCCTCGTGCCCATGCTTTATCCTTTGCTTTATTCATGGATTTACACCAACGAAGTAGTGCGTGAGGTGCCGGTGGCCGTTGTCGACCTGTCGCACAGCGACATGAGCCGCGACTTCATACGTAAGTTCGACGCCTCACCAGACACGAGGATAGCATGCTACTGCAACAGCCTTGACGAGGCAAAAGACGCCATCGGGCGACAGGATGCATTCGGCGTGATATACTTCCCCACCGACTTCCAAACCAACATAATGCGGATGGAGCAGAGCCGCGTCAGCGTTTTCTGCGACATGAGCTTCATGTTATACTACAAGGCGATATTCCAGACGGCAACGGCCGTTGCGGGAGACATAAACTCGAAAATACAGATTGAGCGGGCGGGCAACTGGACCAATCGTGAAGACGAAATCACTACAAAGCCTCTCGACTATGAAGAGGTGCAGTCGTTCAACACCACCGGAGGCTACGGTAACTTCATCATACCGGGCGTGTTAATGCTTATCATCCAGCAGACACTGCTCCTCGGCATTGGCCTCATCGGCGGAACAAGGAGAGAACGCATGTCAAGAATGCCCGGCATAAATGCGCTGCATACCACTACGGCACTTCCAGAGGGGAATGCCGCAACGGCCGGCACGGACAACAATACCTCACTGCAGCCTGCCGCCTCGACAATAACCGACATCATAGGACGGGCATTGTGCTATTTCATGATATACACCATAATGGGCGCGTATATCATTCTCGCCGTACCGCAGATGTTCGGCTTCACCTCGCTACTGAAGCCCGTCACAACATTATGCTTCATGCTGCCGTACCTCTTGGCGTGCATATTCTTCTCGATGACCGTCGCATGCTTTATACGCTACCGCGAGAACGTCATCCTTCTTGTAGTATTCACGTCAGTACCGCTACTGTTCATCTCCGGTGTGTCATGGCCCCAGAGCGCCATACCCGACTTCTGGCAGTGGTTCTCCTACCTGTTCCCGTCTACGTTCGGCATACGCGGTTTCGTAAGGATGAACACCATGGGAGCGCTGTTGGCCGACATCAAGCCCGAATACATCACGCTATGGATACAGGCAGTGGTATATTTTACCACTACATGCATACTGTACAGACGCCGCGCCAAGGCATGACATAACACGATAAGATAAAAAACATTATGAAATTAGGAATTATCAGATGCATGCAGACCGAGGACTACTGCCCCGGCGCAGGCTGTTTCAAGGCCATAAGGGAACATGGAGGCAGCTTTGAAAACATTGACGAAGGCATTGAAATAGTAGGCTTTACCAACTGCGGCGGCTGCCCGGGCAAGAAAGCCGTACTACGCGCAAAAATGCTTGCCGCACGAGGTGCCGACACGATAGCCTTCGCGTCATGCATACGCAAGGGAACTCCTATAGGTTATCCTTGCCCGTTTGGAGCAAAAATGAAGGCCCTGGTCGAAACACACGTACCGGGCATACGGCTGCTTGACTTCACCCATTACGCCCCGGGCGACAAACCTGACGGTAAATAGCCTCGTCTTTAGTAGTTAAAGGAGTTAAAGTAGTTACCGTTCGCTTTGCTCTTTAAGGAATTAAAGACAAATGCATTGTCTGTTTATGCATGATTAACGGCAGTATGACTGCTTGCGGATGTTGATAGAAAGTAAAACGCAAATGATGTTCATAAATTAATAAAGGCGTCAAGAGGCTGGGATTGACTTTTATATGTCATCCAACTGATTGGCGAATTAACCCGTTTTGCGTTGCAAAAGGCCACGTTCAGCGATGCAAAAGGCCGTATTTCGCAATACAAAAGAGGGCATTTAGCGTATAAGCCGAAGGCATAGGCCAATTTAACAGGCAAGGCACAACCTTATTAATAAAATGAATGTCCACAAAGATTATATTTATTAGTAGTTAAAGGAGTTAAAGACAAATGCATTGTATGGGTTTGCCTGATTAACGGTAATTGGGGTATTTGCGGACACTCATTTAATTAATTTTGCGTTTTAATCTTTCATCTTTCAGCTCTTAAAGGATAACATATTGACAATCAACATTTTACATAACAAATAACATCCCCGTCTCTGTCAGCCATCTGTCACCGTCCGCTTCAAAAGATGTTGGATGACATGCAGTGAAAGATGGCTGACAGAGACGGGTGATGTATCCGTTATATAACATACTCATTATCAACGTAATACACAAAGAGGATGAAAGATGAAAGATAAAATACGAAATTATTTACGCATTTCCACCCCGCTACGCCCCTGCCTACGGTAACTGCGGTAGTCGTCAACGGGTATCTCCCTTCCTGACTCCTCCAACGGCCCCCCGTGGGGAAGGCGGAACTTCATGTAACGTATGTCCTTGCCGCGCTCTATCCACTGGCTCTCGTAATATGTACGGATGGAAAGTATGCGGCGCGTGTCGTCGTCGATGTCAGTAGCATGGTAGAGGTCTTCAGTGCGGAAGAGCAACGGCAGGTGGTTATGCTCCACCATGTATGTCGTGTAAGTAAAGAGAAAATTGCTGTCTGTCTTGACGTGTATAATGCCGCCGTCAACCAGGAAACGGCGGTAACGCTCCATGAAGGCCGTACCGGTAAGGCGCTTGCGCACGTTCTTCATCTGCGGGTCGCTGAACGTGAGCCATATCTCCTGCACTTCTCCCTCACCGAAAAAGCGGTCGATAATCTCGATGTTGGTGCGAAGAAACGCGACATTCTTCAGTCCTTCGGCAAGTGCCTGTGTGGCTCCTGTCCACATGCGGGCGCCCTTGATGTCCACGCCGATGAAATTGACGTCGGGAAACATGCGCGCGAGCCCCACGGCGTATTCGCCCTTGCCGCACCCTAACTCAAGCACAATCGGATTGTCATTATGGAAATACATCTCGCGCCAACGGCCCTTCATCTCGAACGGCACCTGTTCAACAACGGAGAACGGATATTGAAAAACGTTCTCATAACGCTCCATGTCGGCAAACTTGGCTAACTTTCCCTTGGACATTTTAAATTAAGAGTTTAGAATTAAAAGCAAAAATTTAATTAAGAATTAAGAGTTAAGAATTAAGAAAATATGCATTGCCATTATCCAACAAAGCTATTTTTCTTAATTCTTAACTCTTAATTCTTAATCATTCAATGACTACCTTTGTCCATCCGTGTACATCCGGCTCAATACCGTACTGGATGTTGCGCAGCTTGTTATACAGCTTCGTACTGATAGGACCGGGCTTGCCGTCCTCGCTGAACACGTAACTCTTGTGGCCTTCGAGGTCGTCTATCTTTGAAATCGGGCTTATCACGGCTGCCGTTCCACATGCTCCGGCCTCCTCGAAAGTAGCGAGTTCCTCTTCCGGAATCTGGCGGCGCTCAACGGTCATGCCCATATCCTCAGCCAGCTGCATAAGGCTCTTGTTTGTAATGCTCGGCAGAATGCTGGTTGACTTAGGCGTAACGTAAGTGTTGTTCTTTATGCCGAAGAAGTTGGCAGCGCCACACTCGTCCATGTATTTCTTCTCCTTCGCGTCGAGATAGAACTCGCATGCGTATCCCAAATCATGTGCCATCTTGTTGGCACGAAGGGATGCAGCGTAGTTACCGCCTACCTTATAAATACCCGTGCCGAGCGGAGCCGAGCGGTCGTACTCACGGATGATGACATACGGATTGGTAGCAAAGCCGCCCTTGAAGTACGGACCTACCGGAGTGACGAATATCATGAACAGGTATTCAGAAGCTGGATGCACTCCAACCTGTGCCGACATTCCTACGAGCAGCGGGCGAATGTACAGCGTGGCGCCGCTCTCGTATGTCGGTATATAGTCCTGGTTGAGGCGCACCACCTTGGTAACCATCTCCTCGAAAAGCTCCGTAGACACTTCCGGCATAAGTATGCCGCGGCAAGTACTCTGCAGACGCGCCGCGTTCTCGTCCATACGGAACACACGCACCTTGCCGTCGGGACAACGGTAAGCCTTAAGGCCCTCGAACGCTTCCTGACCGTAATGCAAGCATGTCGCGGCCATGTGCATCTTGATATACTCGTCTGAGCACACCTCTATTTCTCCCCACTTGCCGTCGCGGTAATAGCAACGGACGTTGTAGTCTGTCGGAACATAGCCGAATGGCAGTTTTGCCCAATCCAGATTTTTCATAAGCTAATATTTTAATTTAAGATTGCTGTATTACAACATAACAAGGCACAACCGCCTACACACGGACCGGTCGTCTTGCCCATGCAAAAGTAATAATAATATCATTAACAAACAATTTTTAGCCGATTATTTTACCCTCTGCCGTATGCTCACCTGGCGTCACTGGTTGGCGTCAAGTATTTTTCTGATGTCCTCGTCGGTCTTGGTCAGCTTGTCCTTGCAGAGCTTAACCAGTTTCTGGGCGGTCTTTAGCTGCTGGCCCAGAGTGTCTATGTCAAGCTCGTCGTTCTCCATCTTAGCGACAATGTCCTCAAGTTGCTTGAGAGCTTCTTCATATTTCAGTTCTTTCATTGTTTTTTGAGGTTTTGGGGTTATGAGGTTATAGGGTTTTGGGGTTGGGCTTATCTGCATTATCCGGATAATTTATACTAATTATCCTTATTTCTTACCACCGACCTTACATTGCCTTCCGCAAGGCGTGTCTCTATCACGTCGCCGTCAGAAAGCTGGCCTGGCGAATACACGGCACGGCCGTTATGCAGAGTAATAGAATATCCACGGCGCAACAGGATAGCGGGGTCAACCGCTGAAATACGCTGCCCAAGCAGCTCAAGGCGATGATTCTCGGCAGAGAGTCTTTGTCTTACGGCAGGAGCCAAAGCCACGGAAAGACGGTCAAGACGTAGTCTTTCTTCCGCAACGATTCGTCCCGCAGCCGCGCCTACCCTGGCAAAAAGCGAGTCGATACGCGCCTGCTGGCGTGTCTTGACAAGTGAGAACAACACAGGAATACGGCCCGATACACGTTCAAGCCGTACACGTTCGTAGTCCATACGGCGACTGACTGAAACGGAAATGCGCTCCTGCGCCTGGACAATGTGGTCGTAAGTATGTTTCAGATTTTCGATTAGCAGCGCTGCGGCAGCCGTAGGAGTCTTGACCCGCTTGTTGGCAACCATGTCGAGCACGGACTCGTCACGCTCATGGCCTATTCCTGTAATAACCGGCAATGGAAAGTTGGCAACGTTCTCGGCAAGGGCAAGCGAGTCGAATGCGGACAAGTCGCTGACGGCACCTCCGCCACGGATTATCACTACACAATCAAAATCATCGGCTTCACTGTTGATTGCGTCAAGAGCCGATATTATGCTGCCTTCCGTTCGCTCGCCCTGCATGACGGCAGGGAACAACCTTACACTGAACGCGAATCCGTAGGCGTTAGTGTCCAACTGGTTGCAGAAGTCACCGTAACCCGCCGCCGATTCGCTTGAGACAACAGCGATACGCGAGGCAAACAAAGATAAACACAGCTCCTTGTTAAGGTCGAACACACCTTCTTCCTTCAATATACGGATTATCTCCTGACGTCGGCGCGCCATATCGCCGAGGGTGTATGCAGGGTCAATATCCGTCACAATCCACGAAAAGCCGAAATTCTCATGAAACTGCGCATGCACCTGCAACAGCACCTTCAGCCCTGCACGGAAATGCTCGCCCGTAACCTGTTCGAAGCCCGGGCGCACAGAAGCCCACGTCGACCGCCAGCAACGGGCCGAGGCGCGCGCCACGGTAGAGTTGCCCGTCAGGTCTTTCTGGACCAGCTCCATGTAGCAATGTCCGCTACGCTCACGGACTTCGGACAATTCTGCCTCGACCCAATATGAACCAGGCATGCCCAATTCCACGACGTCACGTACCATCGAATTTAGCTCGTATAATGTCAATGCTGCCATAATCCTTAGAATTAAGAGTTAAGAATTAAGGGTTAAGAATTAAGGGTTAAGAATTAAGAAAACATGTCTGACGTGATAATCCACAAGAGTATTTTTCTTAATTCTTAACCCTCAATTCTTAATTTTTCATTCCCCTTTCGTATGCCCGCCAGAAATCGGGCACTCCGTAACCGTAAATATTGTCCGGCGCGGCAGTGTTGTCACAACTGTCGAGCACAAGACGGATAATGTCCTTGGCCGTCTTGCCAGGCAGAGCCTGCCACAGACATGCCACCATGCCCGCTACGAGAGGTGTCGAGAATGACGTGCCGACATCTTTTATTATAGTGCCCCGGCCGGTTATTACCGACGTAGGACTGCCCAATGCCATTACGTCGGGCTTTACCCTGCCGTCGGCCGTCGGGCCTACACTGCTGAAAGCGGCATTGCGGCGTTCGGGAGTCACTGCGCCAACGGTTATTATATCCGTGGCGTCAGCCGGCACGTTGATTTTCTTCCAGGCAGCCATGCCGTCGTTGCCGGCGCTGTTAACAAGCACAATTCCCTTGCCGGCCAGCATTGAGGCCGTACGCGATATGAGCGCAGTATGGCCGTCGAGTTGGCGGTAATCATAGTTGTCGTCTGGATTGTCGAAAGCATGGAATCCGAGCGAACTGCTTATTATGTCCACCCCTACGCTGTCGGCAAACTCCGCGGCGGCGGCCCAAAAATCCTCCTCGGCAAGGCTTTCGGTAAGATTATCCTCGCATCTTAGCAGCCAGAACGTAGCTTCCGGCGACGTGCCGACGAAGGTATAAGGCACGTCGACGGCCATAGTCGAGAGCACCTTTGTGCCATGGTCCATCTCCTTGAACACCGTGCTCGATGCCGGAACGACAAAATCACGCCACCCCGCGACATCGGCATTCTTAAGACTGGGTATGAGGTCGGCGTTCATGAAGCCGCCGTCGAGCACGGCTACGGTCATGCCTCGTCCACGGAATCCATGGTCATGCATCTTCACCCCGCCTATCATCTCGACCTGCTCGCGGGTCACTCCATACCTGTTTTGCGATATCGTGTCCCAACGGTTGAACTCCTTGTGGTACTTCAATCTGTACGACGGCTTGTTGATAGAGTCGGGCGAAGTCCACACCAGCTTAATGCCTGCCACGCAGCCGAGGGCGTCGACACTCCTGAGCTGCCTGATGTCAGTGCCGCGGACAAGCACGGTATTATTCCATTTGCTCTGGCTCACCACGTCAACACCTATCCGCCTGATTGCCTTCACATAAGCAGGATTAACGGGCAGGTCGGTAGAATCGACGGCAATGTTCTGCCTGCGGCGTCTCGCCAAGGCTTTTTCCGACAGATAAGCCCTGGGTTTTGCAAGCGTGAAAGGCGTGCCGTGCTTGTCTTTAAGCATGACACGGAACATGTATGTCTTGCCTCCCGGATACTTCACCTTGTGAGCCGTCTCGGCAGGACGGGCACCTGCCTGCACGGCGAAAAAGAGTATAACTAATATTGTCGCGAGCTTGTTCATCGTTCAACCGTTGCTTTTTAACCTGCAAAGATAACGCATGTCGGGCGAAACGCAAAACAAAAATGCGGGAAACGAACGTTTGACACGCTCATCCGCACCACCTTATTTATTGTAAGAAAAAGCCGTCTTTCTGGCGTGCTTTCAAATCACCACCGTAACACATTGATATTCAACACATTATAAAAGGCCGTCTTTTAGCGTGCAAAAGATGGCCTTTCAGACGCTAAAAGACGGCCTTTTGAAAGGCAAAAGGCCACCTTTAGCATTACAACCGAAAAGCACACATCGGACAGGTAACCCCGTCACGGCTTCATACCGCTAACGATATACGTCATTATTTTAACCAACAAAAACACTGCTAACGCTACGTTTGTCGGCCAAAATTATTATTTTTGCATACATTTTCAAATACGAAAGCATTATGACACCAAAGGAAATACGCAACGAACGGCTTGCCCAGAAGATTATAAAGAACCTTCAGAGGCGTAACTTCGAGGCCTTCTACTGTCCTACGGCGGCCGAGGCTGTAGAGAAAGTGTCGGCCCTCATACCCGACGGAAGCAGCGTAACGTGGGGCGGGTCGATGACAATACGTGACATGGGACTGACCGAGGCCCTGCACAAACGTAACCTTAACGTGCTCGACCGTGACCTTGCCGCCGACCGCGACAAGGCCCAGCGAATATACCGCGAGGCCTTCTCGGCCGACTTTTACCTGTCGAGCGTCAACGCGATAAGCGAGGACGGCGTGATAGTCAACATCGACGGCAACGGCAACCGCGTAGCCGCCATAACCTTCGGACCCAAGAAAGTAATCCTTGTCGTCGGCCTCAACAAGGTAACGCAGGACGTACAGAGCGCCCTTGCGCGCGCCCGTTCGACGGCCAGCCCAATCAACGCGGCACGCTTCGACATCAAAACCCCGTGCCAAGTCGACGGCATTTGCCATAACTGCAACTCGCCCGAGAGTATCTGCAACTACATACATTTCATGCGAAACTCCCATCCCGCAGGACGCCATACGGTAGTACTGGTCGGCGAAGACTTAGGATATTGAGAAGTTAAGAATTAAGAGTTAAGAATTAAGAAAATATGCCTTGACTATAAAAGAGCATAATCATATTTTCTTAATTCTTAACTCTTAATTCTTAATTCAACATGTTTTCTTAACTCTTAATTCTTAACTCTTAATTAAAAAAATGATTGTCTGCATAGCCGAAAAACCAAGCGTAGCCAAGGATATAGCGCGGATATTGGGCGCAACGTCCTCACACGACGGGTACATGGAGGGCAACGGATACCAGGTGACATGGACTTTCGGCCACCTGTGTACGCTCAAGGAGCCTGACGACTACACCCCGATGTGGAAGCGGTGGAGCCTCAGCGCCCTGCCGATGATACCCCAGCGCTTCGGCATTAAGCTAATCGACGACAAAGGTATAATAAAACAGTTCTCGGTAATAGAGAAACTGATGCAGAACGCCGATGGTATAATAAACTGTGGCGACGCCGGACAGGAAGGAGAATTAATCCAAAGATGGGTTATGCAGAAGGCGCAAGCTAAGTGCCCGGTGAAGCGCCTGTGGATCTCGTCGATGACCGACGAGGCCATACGCGAGGGATTCCACACGCTGAAAGACCAGCAGGAGTACCAGCCCCTGTACCTCGCGGGACTGAGCCGGGCCATCGGCGACTGGCTGCTCGGCATGAACGCTACGCGCCTGTACACATTGAAATACGGTCAAAACCGCCAGGTATTGTCCATCGGTCGCGTGCAGACGCCTACCCTCGCGCTTATTGTCAACCGTCAGAAGGAGATTGACAACTTTGAGCCCGAGCCTTACTGGGTGCTCTCAACCATCTACCGCGACACGCTGTTTACCGCCACCAAGGGTAAGTTTACGAGCAAGGAGGAGGGCGAGCAGTCGTTCGCGAAGATAGCGGACAAGCCTTTCACCGTTACCGACGTGCAGAAGAAAGCGGGCAAGGAGGCGCCTCCACACCTGTATGACCTCACATCCCTGCAGGTCGATTGTAACAAAAAGTTCTCCATGAGCGCCGAAACCACGCTCAACGTGATACAGTCGCTCTACGAGAAAAAACTCACTACGTATCCCCGTGTGGACACTCAGTACCTCAGCGACGACATCTATCCAAAGTGCCCCGCTACCCTTAAGGGACTACGGGGATATGAGGCGTTCACCCAACCGCTCATCGGCAAGCCTCTGCCAAAGAGCAAAAAGGTGTTCGATACGTCAAAAGTCACCGACCACCACGCCATCATACCCACCGGCGTTCCGGCCTCTAACCTTACCGATTTGGAGCAACATGTCTACGACCTCGTGGCCCGCCGCTTCATAAGCGTGTTCTATCCTGACTGTAAGTTCTCCACGACTACGGTCATGGGAAAGGTTGACGACGTGGAATTCAAGGTAAGCGGCAAGCAAATCAACGACCCCGGGTGGCGCGTCCTGTACGCCAAGGACGCACAGCCGGTAGACTCTGACGACAAGAAAAACCAGGACGAGGAGCGCACCCTGCCCGCATTTACCAAGGGAGAAAGCGGCCCCCACACGCCGACGCTTACCGAAAAGTGGACAACTCCGCCCAAATACTACACCGAAGCGACGCTTCTGCGCGCAATGGAGACGGCCGGAAAGTTCGTCGACGACGAGGAACTGCGCGCCGCGTTGAAAGAGAACGGCATAGGGCGGCCGTCGTCTCGCGCCAACATTATCGAGACACTATTCAAGCGTCGGTACATAAAGCGTGAGCGGAAGAACATCGTCGCCACCCCCACGGGCATAGAACTGATCGACACTATAAAGGAAGAGTTGCTCAAAAGTTGCGAGCTTACTGGTATATGGGAGAAGAAACTGCGTGACATCGAGCACAAGAAATACGACGCCGGGCAGTTTATCAACGAGCTGAAACAGCAAATCACGACCATCGTCAACGACGTTCTTGCCGACAACAGCAACCGTCACGTAACCGTACTGACAGACGAAGACCTCAAGAAAAAGAGCAGGAAAAAGGCAACTTCGCCAAAGAAGAAAACTGAAACGGAAGTTGACAAGACCGGCAACAACGACGAAAAGGCCGTACAATCCCTGCCCGCCGACGATTCTATCATAGGAACACCATGCCCAGTTTGTGGCAAAGGGCATATCGTAAAAGGCAAAACAGCGTACGGATGCGACCGTTGGAGGGAGGGCTGCACATTCAGAATGCCGTTCAAACAATAAATAACGGGAAAATAAGTTATTATATAAAAGCTTCTCCCGACCTCCCCACGTGGAGGAGCAAGATTACTGTTTAAGCTGTCTTTCTCCTCATTACGATTGAGGTCGGGAGAGGCTTTTATCCTTTTTATTATATGAAGGCAAGACTCACTATATACCTAACGATGTGCATATTGGCGCTGCTGACTGTTTCATGTGGTGCTGACCATTACATGAAGAAGGGCGAAAAATTCCTTGCAATAGGCGAATATTATGACGCGGCGGCTGAATTCAAGACAGCATATAACAAAACACCAACAAAGGAAAGGGAAAAACGCGGACAACGCGCACGCAAACTTGCCTATTGTTATGACCGCATAAACTCTACCGCCAAAGCCATTGCCGCATACCGTAACGTCATTCGTTATAAGCAAGACAGTATTGACACACACCTGTCATTGGCACGTATGCTGATGAAGGCAGGCAGCTACAAGGAGGCCGCAAAGGAATACCAGCTTGTTCTGGACACACTTCCAGACAACCAACAGGCCATGACTGGTCTGCTGTCGGCACAGACAGCACAGGAAGAAAAAGACGCCGGTTCACGATATATAGTGAAGAAAGTGGACATTTTCAACTCCCGAAGGGCTGATTATTCACCAATGCTTTTCGGCGACGAGTACGACCAATTATACTTTACTTCTACCCGCAACGAGGCTGAGGGAGATGAGCTTAGTGGCATAACGGGCACTAAAGCGGGTGACATATTCTATTCCCAAAAGGACGAAACAGGCAAATGGCAACGGCCGGAGACCATCGAATCAGGCCTTAATTCTGAGTATGACGAGGGTGCATGCTGTTTTTCGCCAGACCAAAGGATGATGTATCTCACCCAATGCACTACCGACCCGAACTACCCAAGATACGCAACAATAGTTACATCCAACAGAAGTGACGCGGCGTGGAGCAAACCTACGCCACTTGAAATATCAAGCGACACCCTTTCAAGCTATGCCCATCCGGCTGTATCTCCTGACGGTCTGTGGCTTTATTTCACGTCAGACATGCCCGGAGGGAAGGGCGGTTACGACATCTGGCGCATACGGTTGACTTCCGCAGGATTAGGAGGTGCGGAGAACTTGGGCGAGCCTATCAACACGGAAGGCGACGAAATGTTCCCTACGTTCAGGCCTAACGGTGACTTGTACTTCTCGTCCAACGGGCATAAAGGGCTTGGCGGGCTCGACATCTACATCGCTACAGTAGACCCCAAGACACATAAATTCAAGATAGAACATCCTGGTTATCCGCTCAATTCACAGGCCGACGACTTCGGAATGACATTCGAGGGGCCTCACAACCGTGGTTTCTTCTCCTCCAACAGAGGCGACGCAAGGGGCTGGGACCACATCTACAGTTTCGAGAAACCCGAGATAATACAGACCGTAAAGGGCTGGGTTTACGAAATGGAAGGCTATGAGTTGCCCGACGCTTTGGTGTACATGGTGGGCAGCGACGGCACTAACCTGAAGCTCAACGTCAAGGGAGACGGCTCGTTTACGCAGGTAATCCAGCCCGGCGTTGACTACATCATGCTGGCCACATGCAAAGGTTTCCTCAACCATAAGGAGGAACTTCGTGTCGAGCCGGTGCAGGAATCAAAGGAATACGTACTGCAATTCCCGTTGGCGTCGATACGCGTTCCAGTGCTTATCGACAACATTTTCTACGACTTCGACAAATATACGTTGCGTCCGGAGTCGGTCACCGCACTTGATGAACTTGTCAAACTGCTCAACGAGAATCCCAATGTTACGATTGAACTGAGCGCCCACTGCGACTACAAGGGCAGTTCCGAATACAACAAGACCTTGTCTCAGAAACGTGCCGAGGCTGTGGTCAACTACCTTATCGAGCACGGCATAGCCCGCGACCGGCTGTCGCCCGTAGGCTACGGAAAGGAGAAGCCGAAGACAATACGAAAGAAACTTACCGAGAAATACCCGTGGCTTAAGGAAGGCGACGTACTGACCGAGGACTTCATCAAGAAACTTGACCCCGAGAAACAGGAGATATGCAACCAGCTGAACCGCCGTACAGAGTTCATCGTACTGCGCATTACATACGGCATGTACGACGAGAAGGGTAACCTGAAGAATCCGCCCAAAGCACAGGAACAGACAAACGAGGACATCAACGAGGAAGAGCTGTACTTTGAGTTTGAGTAAATCTTTATTTAGGAGTTAAGGAGTTAGGGAGTAAAGGAGTTAAGACATTAGCCCTTATAATTGATGTTACAGCATCAAAGCATTTGTCTTAACTCCTTTACTCCCTAACTCCTTAACTCCTATATTCCCATAAATTAACTTCATCTTTCCGCCGCTATCAGGTTATATCCTCCCAAGAAGATGACGAACAGGAGCCCGAAGAGCAGCAGAATAGGATTCTCCGATATAACATGATTTGACATTACGGTGTCTGCAAGGCTCTTGACTTGCGCCGAAAGTGATGACAACCAATCGAATTTCACGCACATTACTACCCCCACGGCAACGCATATTGCCGTCCAGATGCGGTTCAGGCGGCGCGTGCGGTCTGGCAGGCGCCGCATTACCCGACGCGAAAAACCGGCGTCGGGAATCTCTATTTTATTCTCCTCAAAAAACTTCCTGACCAGAAGTTCGTCCCTCTTCTCATCCATATCCGTTCTCCTTTAAGTATGTTGCAAGTTTTGATTTACCTCTCGACAGGTGCGACTTAACCGTGCCTGCGGGCATTCCTGTTATCTCGGCGATACGTTCGATGGGCTGTCCCTCGACAAGTTGCAGGGTTACACACGCACGTTCGTCGGGCTTTAACATCTGCATACAACGGTAAATGTCCATCTTCAGGCTGCCGTCATGCGCGCTCACGCCACAGTCGGCCACTTTCCCGTCGATGTCCTCGGTATGTCTGCGAGCTCGGACGTCGTCAAGCAGTACCCTGTAGGCAATGCGGTAAAGCCATGTAGAGAAGCCCGACAGGCCGCGGAAGTGCCCTATGTGGGTATAGGCCTTTATGAAAGTCTCCTGCGCCAAGTCGTCGCTGAGGGCCTCGTCGCCAAGCGTCTGCGTCATGAAGAAGCGGCGTACCGACTCCTGGTACTTCCTGACGATAGCGTCGAAAGCCCGCTTGTCGTCAAACGCCGCCACCCTGGCAACCAACGATATGTCGTTAAAAACTTTCATTTACTGATAAAACCGTATTGTAAACCTTAGTCCGCGGCCACTCCGGATACTACAATTCCTCTATGCCGTCATCATCCTTCCTGTCGTCTTTCTTGCCCGTGGTGCGCGCTATCACGGCCTGCCCCACGCCGTAGAACAATATGATGAGGCCCACTCCCCCGATGAAATTAGAGCCCTTGCACAGCGCAAGTGCCACAATACCGAGACCTATCGAGGCGTTCCTAATGCCCTTGCGCCAAAGCATGTCAGGGCTCATTGTCTCCGTGCGGCGCAGTTCGTCGGGTATGGGTTTCCCCGTTTCCATGGCTTTCTCTATTATGCGGTAACGCTCCTTCTTGCGCCTGAACACCATATAGAGCACCACCACTATCAGTATAACCGGCGAGAATACCGTAAGCAGGCACAATATGACGAAGAATACGGCCACGATGACGCCGCCAACGCCTATCGTAGTAAGATAGGCAATGAGGTTAAACGGGTCGTCAACATCGTCTAATGAAAAACTTTTTATGAAGTTGTCCTTGTCGTAAACGTTCTGAGAGGGTGAGGCCGATGTGTCAGCCTGGCTCACCATAGTTGTGTCAGAGTATGCCTCTATGCCTGCAGTGTCGGTTTGTGCCGTCGTCTGTGCCGCAGGCGTGGCGTGCCCGTTGCGTGGTGCTTGGGCAATGGCGGGCGTACCGATAACCGCCGCCATCATGATGGTAAGAAGTAGCTTTTTCATATCTTCGCTGTTTTTTGTTTCTGTATGTTAGACGTTGTATGTATGGAAAAAGTTGCATCCAGACATAAAAAATTCTGCATTTAACGTTTATTTATATTCCAAGCAGCCATCAATCTTATTACGGCGGCAAACCGAACGACAGTCAAGCATTCACCATTATACAACCGGCAGGCCATCAAAAGAGCTGTTCACCCAATTTCATGCGTGATTACATACGGACAATACCGGCCAGCCAACAAGAAGCCATGCCGCCTCATATAATACCACGTTATATCCTCGATATCCCTATTGACGGCCTTTTATGTCGTGAAAGACCGTCAATCAGAATGTAAAAGGCCGTCTTTCGCTCGACGAAAGACGGCCTTTTACAATACGCCTGATTATCAACCACTTACAGACTGTTAGTCTGTCATGTATTCAGCTGCAATCAAACAAGCCGGTTATTTCACCATTTCCTTGCGCGTGGAGCCGTCACTGAAACGCACAATGTTCACTCCGCGCACAGGCTTTTCAATCCTGCGGCCGTCAAGTGTGTACCTTTCCGTCTCCTCAACGCTGCCGCGGCCTGCCTCAACAGCGCCGATGCCTGATGATGTCATCTCCTTTATGCTGTTGCCGGTCTGCAAGGCAAACCACATGAAGCCGCACCCCCTGTCGGCCTTGTATGCCTCAAGCGTTCCCTCAGACACCCAAAGCGTGCAGCCTTTGGCTCCTCCGTAGAACGACACCGAACCATTTGACTGCGGCACTTCCGTGGCGTATATGTACACGTCAAGCAGATTCCTGCAGTTTATAAAACACTGGTGAGTCATGGTTTTCAGCGTACTTGGCAGCGAAAGATATGTCAGACCGGTGCAGCTTCCGAATGCAAAGTCGTATATGTCGGTCACACCTTCGGGCACGATAAGCCTCTCAATCTTGCTGCACTGCGAGCAGGCGTAATTGTTTACGCCAGTTATCCCTTCGGGCAAAGTAACCTCGCCTGACAGTCCGGGAGCGCCGAGGAGAAGTATGCGTGGGTCGTCCTTATTTACAAGAAAGCTCTCGCCTACCACTAAGTAGTGAGGGTTGGCGTCGGCCACGGTGAACCTCACCAAGTTCTCCGCTCCCGAGAAGTCAGATTGCCCCACCTCCGTCAGCGTAGAGGGAATGCCCACTCCCTCGACCTGCGAACCACTGAAAGCGTTAGCCGAAATGCTTGTCACGCCCTCGGGGATGTTCAGAAAACCGGTAACGCCTCCTGGTACAAGATACAGTTCGTCACCCTTGACGAGCGCACCGTCGGCCGAAGAGAACACAGTGTTGCCCTCTTCCACCTCATAAGCCGTAACCTTGTCACACCCGAGGAAAGCCGACGGATAAGCATCGGTAAGGTTTGACGGTATGACAAACGTACCCTCGGCCGCCGCAGAGAGCACGCAAAGCACACTTTTGTCCTTATTGTACAGCGCGCATCCTTCCGCGGTGAAGTACTGGTTGTCGTCAGATATTGTTATTTCGGCAAGGTTGCTGTTATATGCAAGCCCCCTGCTCTGGTAGTAACGCAGGTTGTCGGGCAGCACAAGCGTCTTCAGCGTGGCGCAGTTGGCCAGCTCGTTTATGCCTATGGCATTAACAAGGTCGGAGCCATATTCGTCCAACGTTATCACCGTAGCACCTGAAAGGTCGAGCTTCTCGCACACTCCCGTAGTGTTGTTGTCGCCGTCATAACCGCACATCGCGCGTATTATGGGCATATCCTCATAATTAACAGTGCCCGTTACTGTCAGTTCCCTTACCGTAACAAGTTCCTCTTCCGTAAGCAAATCACACAGTGTGCCGGGTCTTTCAACGTTGATTGTCTTGGTCTGTGCGACCGCAAAAGCCGTACATGAAAGCACGGTTAAGATAACTAATGTAAATCTTTTCATAACAACTTTGTTTTTAAATGTTTTGTTACTTTTTGCCGCTTAAATGGCTGAATACGCTGCAAAATAAAACATTTTCCGTCAAAAAGCAAGTATTAAGTACTACGGCAATACTACGGCAAACATCTAAAAACCATGCCGCTGGATGTCAAACAAGTGATTTTAGGTACTTTGTGATGTCTTCACCGGCACCAAGCTCAAGTTTCTTGCGCAATCTGTTGCGCGACGACTCCACGCTTCTCACCTCGCGGCAGGTCAGCGCGGCAATTTCCTTTGTTGACATGTTAAGGTATAGATACGTACACAGGCGCAGGTCGTTACTGCTCAAATTTGGGTGTACTGATGACAGTTTGCTGACGAAATGGGGATGTACCTTCTCGAAAAACACGCGGAACTCCTCGCTCACTTGCGTTGTACTGAAATGGCGCAGGCCACGGATAATGTCCGAGAAGCCACGTTCGGCTTCGTCGGTGTTGCCCGTTTTCACCACGTCACGCACACTTTGCAGTTCCTCCTCAAGTTTCCTGTGATACTCGTTCACGGATATCAGCTCCATACTGTAAGACGTAAGCTGGCGGTTCTTGTGGTCAATCTCAAGCGAAAGCTCGCGCTGCTGCCGTTCGTGTTCTTCCTTTTCGTAACGCTGCAGGCGCCTTCGCTGCTCGTTGATGAGGGCGTTTTTCCGGCGGTCGTTCCTCATCTTCCAGAACAGAAGGGCGAGCATAAGCAGTAAAAGCACGGCAAAGACGACGCTGCCATACAGCATATAGCCGCGCATCCGCACGTTCTGGCGCAATATGCTGTTGCTCTGTCTCAGGCGTTCGGAATCATATTCTACAAGAAGTTCCTGCAAGTAAGCCTCGTCCTTGCCGTTTTCCATAGAGTCGGCAAGCTGCTCGTGCGTCAGGATGTCACGCAGTCCGGCGAGCGAGTCGCCAGAGATGAAGTTTATTTCAGCCAGCTGCCTGTACGAGTTCACCCTTACGGGGAGCGGCATTCCGTCGAGTGCGGAGTATATGTTTTTCTCCATCCGCGCCGCTTCCCTCTGCTTGCCGAGCATTGTCTTCACAAGAGCCATGTTCAGCCAAGCCTGGAGTTTCTCCGGCGTGTCGGCCTTTTCTCCGCCTATACTCACGGCCTCGCCGAGCATACGCTCAGCCTCCTGATAGCGGCCTTGGCGGAAATAAGCCTCGGCCATGTTGGTATATATCGGCGCAACGGCCTGCCTGTCGTGCTTAGGAGCGTAGCCAAGGGCACGCCGCATGTAGCCGAAAACAGCTTCATAGTCGGCCTGTTCCAACGCCACAAGCCCCTTGTTGTTGTATATGTTGCGCATCCCGGCCGAGTCGCCGGCCTCCTTGCAGAGTTCAAGCGACATGTCGAGCAGTCCTGACGCAGAGTCGAATTCGCGCGACGAGTAATAAATGGCGAAAAGGTTGTTGTACAGCCGGCCCAGCTGCGGCCTGTCGCCAAGCCGTTCCGCAATGCCTGCCGCGGCCTTGTAACACTTCATCGCCGCGGCCTTATTGCCTAATATGACATTGCTGCGGCCGCTGTACGTATAGGCGTTCATCAACAGGACGGAGTCACTGTGCGCAAGCTTTGAGTACGGCGACTCAAGAACGTCAACGAGCCTGTTGAAGCATATAAGGGCCTCGGCCGTCTTCTTTCCGTCGAACATAGCCTTGGCCTCACGGTACATGCCGTCCCACTGCCGGCGGGAAACGCTGGCAATGGCGCCGATACGGCAACGGCCACGAGCACGATGACGGTCTTCAGAATATTCATAGCGGCATAACGGCAACAGGCAAGACGGCTGGCAAAGCGAGGCTTAAAGCCTGCTTGCGGCACGTTTCACCTTGGTTATAATTGAAACACTTGCTGTTCAATATTGTTACATAGTGCAAAAATACACAAATTTTTCGAAAAACAAGTTGTCCAAATGCAATAATCGCGAACACGAGACAGTTGGAACGGTTTTCCGATTAACGGCTTTTTGTGTCGTGAAAGACCGTCAATCGTATTGCAAAAGGCCGTCTTTCGTCGAGCGAAAGACGGCCTTTTGCAATACGCCTGATTATCAACGGGTTGCACTACAGCATGCACCCTGTCGGCAAATGTTAAAGTATTCTACCGCAAAGGCGGAAGTTTATTACCGGATATACGGTGATTTTGCTGAGCGTCTTCATAAGTCCGCCGTCCTCGCCGTCAAAGTCTTCCTCGGTAAGTTCGTCGCCGTTACAATACAACTTGGGTGAACCCCAGAACTGTACGCCGGCCTCAAACATGAAGCCTATACGCTTCTTGGGCACCGCACGGCCAAAACCGAGGCCGATGTACGGCTTGAACGACGCCGTCTTTATCTCTGCGCTGACGTTACCGTTCTCGTCAGGCGTAAGCAGGTAGTCGCCCAACTCGTAACCTATCATGTTGTCTGGATTGGCGTTGTTGTACCTCGTAATGTCCATTAGCAGTCCGTCCTCCTTGTTGTATGCCTTGATTATGGCAGACGAACCGAAGTAGGCACCGGCCGTAATATGGAACGAGCTCTTCTTGAAGGGGAACACGTCGAAGAGCAGCTTACCGTTGGTAAAGCCTACCTTAGCCTCAACCTCCATCGTTTCGGGTATATCATAACCGCTGACGTCGGGCATCTCGTTAATGTCGAGGTCGGTTCCGAACTTGATTGACGGCATAAATGCCAGTCCAGCACGTACCTGTACATAATTGCCGATGGGCGCAGCTACGTCGAAACCGATACCGGGAGTACCGGCCGTAACACCTACGGAAAGATGGTTGAACATGTTTTTGTCCTCTTCCTGGGCATTGACGTTCAACGCCGTGAATACCATTGCCAGGGGTAAAATAAGATGTTTTAAGTTCATGATAAATGTTTATTTGTTATTGATGTTATATATTTTCACACCTTGAAAATGCTAAATTATGTAAACAATAAGGTTGCGTTTTTATCCAAAAAGGACAAATTACGACCTTTTTGACTGCAAAGTTAGGTTAATATAGTTAATCATACAACATTTTATCTAAAAACTTTAAAATATTTAGTAACTTTGCAAACCATGTATTATCACATTATACGATGACACTGCCCGACGACTTCATTACCCAGGCAAAAGCCACTATGGGCGACGAACTTTGGACTTTGCTGGCGCAAGGACTCTGCTCCGAGGCCCCGGTAAGCATACGCCTGAACCCGTGGAAATGCCGTGAAGGCATGTGGACGGCGGTTGACGCCGCGGACTGTGTGGCATGGTGTAGCAGCGGATACTACCTAAACTCAAGACCAAACTTCACGTTCGACCCCATGCTCCACGCCGGCATGTATTACGTTCAGGAGGCTTCGTCGATGTTTCTCGACCTCGTGTTGCGCCAATACGTCACCGGCAGGGCCGTCAGAATGCTCGATATGTGCGCCGCTCCGGGTGGCAAGTCGACCGTGGCGCGCGCCGCCCTGCCTGCCGGAAGCCTGCTCGTAAGCAACGAACCGATGCGTACCCGTGCGCAGATACTGGCGGAAAACATACAGAAGTTCGGCCATCCAGATGTCATCGTGACAAATAACTACCCGCAGGAGATAAGCCGCAGCGGCCTGATGTTTGACATAATACTTACCGACGTGCCATGTTCGGGTGAGGGAATGTTCCGCAAAGACCCTGTAGCAATAAACGAATGGAGCCCGCAGAACGTGGAAAAATGCCGCCGTCTGCAACGTGAAATCGTGGCCGAAGCATGGCAATGCCTGCGCCCGGGAGGTCTGCTGGTTTACTCTACATGCACGTTCAACACTAAGGAAGACGAGGATAACGTATCTTATATATGTGAAGAATTAGGCGCGGAAGTGCTGCCCGTTGACATCAATAACGACTGGAAGATAACCGGGTCGCTGCTCAATGGCTTCGATAAACCCGTCTACCGCTTCCTGCCCGGCCTCACCCGTGGCGAAGGTTTGTTCATGGCCGTACTGAGAAAAACCGATGACGACGCAACAGAACAAGGCCGCCCGAAGACAAAGAAGCAGAAGAACGGCAGGGAACGGGGCAAAAAACAGAACACGGCAAGGCCAGACAAAGGCTGGATTACTTCGCCCGACGATTACGAGATAACGGAAAACGGCGATACGTTCACCGCCATACCTAAGGCGTGGAAAGACGTATATGACCTTGCCTCACGCTCGCTCAAAGTGCTTTCTGCCGGCGTTGAGCTTGGCGAAATAAAGGGCAAGGACATCGTTCCGGCTCATGCGCTGGCACTATCGACGGCATTCAATGCCCAAGCATTCACCTCCGTCAGACTAAATTACGCCCAGGCAATAAGCTATCTGCGCAAGGAAGCCGTCACGTTGCCGCCCGACACCCCACGCGGATATGTCGTAATGACATACCAGGACGTGCCGCTTGGCTTTATGAAGAACATCGGCAACAGGGCGAACAACCTCTACCCAGCCGAATGGAAGATAAAAAGCACCCATATACCAGAGGGGAAAAACAATGTGATAATTAAGAATTAAGAAAATATGCCTTTGGGAAATTAAGAGTTAAGAACTAAGAATTAAGAAAATATACCCTTGGGAAACTAAGAGTTAAGAACCATAAGCTAAGAATATTCCTTTAATTCAAATTTCCTATTCGGCCCATAAGGCTTATTTGGCCTATTACCCAATAAATAAACTGACAATGAAACAATATCTCGACCTGCTTAACCGCATAATGACGGAAGGCGTAAAGAAGCATGACCGCACCGGAACGGGCACAATCAGCATTTTCGGAAACCAGATGCGCTTTAACCTGGAGGACGGTTTCCCGTTGCTTACTACCAAGAAACTCCACCTGAAGTCAATCATCTACGAGCTGCTTTGGTTCTTGAAAGGTGACACTAACGTGAAATACCTTCAGGAAAACGGCGTGCGGATATGGAACGAATGGGCCGACGAGAACGGCGAGCTTGGCCCCGTGTACGGCCACCAATGGCGTTCGTGGCCTGACTATAACGGTGGACACATTGACCAGATAAAGAATGTTGTGGAGCAAATAAGGCACACGCCGGACTCACGCCGCATGATTGTCAGCGCATGGAACGTGGCCGAAATAGAAGAGATGCACCTGCCACCGTGCCACTGCCTGTTCCAGTTCTACGTGGCAGACGGCCGCCTGAGCCTGCAACTTTACCAGCGCAGTGCCGACACTTTCCTCGGAGTGCCGTTCAACATAGCGTCTTACGCGCTCCTGTTGATGATGATGGCGCAGGTGACAGGACTGAAACCGGGTGACTTCATACACACTACAGGCGACACACACATCTACCTTAACCACGTAGAACAAGTGAAACTACAGCTCAGCCGCGAGCCTCGTCCACTACCGACAATGACAATCAATCCCGACGTCAAGGACATCTTCGACTTCAAGTATGAGGACTTCAAATTAGAAAACTATGACCCATGGCCGCATATATCGGGACAGGTGAGCGTGTGATATAAGAAGTTAGAGAAATTAAAGAAGTTAGGGAAGTTAAAGCCAAATGCATAATTGGCTTAACACAAACAGGGCTAATGGCTTTAACTTCTTAGCGAACGAAGTGAGCGATAACTTCTTTAACTTCTATAACTTCATAAAAAACAATAAATATGAGGATATCGATAATCGCCGCAGTGGCGCGCAACCGTGCCATCGGCAAGGACAATAAACTGATTTACTGGTTGCCCGACGACATGAAAAGGTTTAAGGCCCTGACGACGGGACACACCATAATAATGGGACGGCGGACGTTCGAATCGCTGCCGAAGGGTGCGCTTCCCAACAGAAGGAACATTGTATTGAGCCGCACCAGGCATGACTTTCCGGGCTGCGACGCCTACGCTTCAATGGAGGAAGCACTCAAACACTGCGCTCCTGAAGAAGATATTTACGTGATAGGAGGCGCCGAAGTGTATGCCCAGGCAATGCACTTTGCCGACCGTCTATGCCTTACCGAGGTTAACGACACGCCCGACAGTGCTGACGTTTTCTTCCCCGAGTACGACGGTTGGCATGAAGTAAGCCGAGAGGAGCACGGTAAGGACGAGCGCCATGCCCACGAATTTGCCTTCGTAGACTATGAAAGGAAATGACAAAAACCGATGTTTACGGTTAAGTTAACATCGTGATACAACGTAAAAAGCCAAAGGCGGAATTGCTCCAGACCTTTGGCTTTCTTCTTTTTATTGGTTGTTTATTTATTGTCAAGATACTTTCCGACAAATTCTTTCAGGCTTCCCTTACAGTAACCTGTCGTCTTGTCCGTCATCGTTCCCGACGGCGAGACCAGCACATAGTGTGGAGTGCCCGACACGCTGTACTTTGCCGCTATGCCGCTTCGCCCTTTAAGGTCGTTGAGGTTATACCAGGTAATGCCGTGTTTGGTCGACATCTCTTTCCATATTTTCTCTCCGTCAAGCGACAAACCAACGATAACAAGCGAGTCTTTATACTTTTCCGCAATCTCTTTCATCTCCGGAATAGCCATTCTACACGGGCCGCAACCCTCGCTCCAGAAGTCTATCAGGACATATTTACCCTTGAAATCGGCAAGATGATGCACGTTTCCTTCAATGTCAAACAAGTCGCCGTCAGCCACGGCTTCGTCTTTCTTTATCTCCTTTGGAGAATATACTACCACGCCGATCTCGGCTCCGTCTGTCGTATTTTTCCACTCGTCAGACAATCTATCGTACAAAACTTTCACGGCATTCTTGCACTCCTGGTTGTCGGAATACTTCGCAAAGTAGACATCTCCGAGCAAAGCGTCAAGCCAAGCGCCGTTTACCGTCATGCCGGACATTGCTTTTGTTTCAGCAAGGACGATGTTGCCCATGATTACATCCTTGTATTCTGAAAGGCTGTCGAGCGTCAACTTAATGTCTGCCTTTTGACCTTCAGTCACGCCTTTGCCTTTCATCTTGGAACGTAAAGAATCTTCCAGTCGGTCATTAAGCTGCATTTCGTTCCACCATCGGCGCGCAGCACCGACGATTTTCTGCCTCGTCTGCTGCTCGGGAACATCGCTCTCTACATCCCAAGTATACACAAGCATGCTGTCACCGGTTATCTTTACATGGCTGCCAGGACGGATATAAAGGTCAAGGAGCATACTTATAACACCGTCTTTGTTCGCCATCAAACTGAATCCATGCACTCCATCGCCCGACGTCTTGCCCTCGAAGCGGAACGCATTGTCACGAATCGTGTCGTTGGCTGACATGAAAAGCATGTCTCCATCTCTCTTATACAGACTTACGACGGCACCGTCAACGTCACCGTTTATACTACCTTCAATCACATAATTACCTTGTGCCCGCACCGTAAACGAGGCAAGCACAAGTACGATCGACAACAAAAATCTACGCATAAAACAGCCCCTTAATCTTCATCTGTTTCTACATCGTCAACAGGCATGTCGAGTATCGGCAGTTGACGGCTGAACGCCGAGTTGAACGAGATTATCGTCTCGCTCCTCGACAGGCCGAGCGGCTGCAGGCGGTCGTGTATGATATTAAGCAAGTGATGGTTATTGACGGCGTAGATTTTGATAAACATGTCATAATCGCCGGTAGTATAATGACATTCAACTACCTCCGGAATTTTCTTTAGTTCATCAACTACCGCGTCAAACTTCTCCGGATTTTTCAGGTTGAGTCCCATGTAGGCGCATGTCTCATAACCTATTTTCTCCGGGTCGATGATAAACTTCGAGCCTTTCAACACACCCATGTTGTTGAGCTTCTGTATACGCTGATGGATGGCTGCGCCGCTAACGTTGCACGAGCGGGCTACCTCCAGGAACGGTATGCGAGCGTCCTCTGCAATGAGTTTAAGGATTTTCTTGTCTAATGAATCTAAATTGTGATGCGCCATTGTGTCGTTAATGAATTATTAATAATAAATGGCACAGACGAGCGTCACGGGCCTTACGCCGTACTCATCCGTGCGGAATACTTTTCCGCAAAGATACAAAAAATTCTTATTTCCGCAACAAATCGTAAGCAAATTTTTACGATTATGTTATAGATTAAAACCTTGACAGATTTTCAAGAATTATTTTTCGCCTTTTTGTGTGGCAGAATAATTAATTTTTGTAACGCCTGCCCGACGCAACGCCTGGCGCACATCTGACACCAGCCCCATCTCGGTGGAGCGGTCGGCCTTTATCGACACACTCATCATGCGCACATCCTCGGGCGACATACGGGCGCGTTCGTCGGCTACATAATCGGTAACGGTTGGCACGTCAACGTATTTATCGTTAATCTGTATGCGGCTGCCTTTACCTGTCACATGCCCCATTCCGTCGGTCGGGCGCCCTATATAAATATGTGTAACGGCCGACTTCTTAACCAGTTTAGTAAGCTCCGTACCCTCGGGCACACGGTATCTTACCTTCAAGGTAACCTCGCGCATGTGGGTGACGGTGATGAAAAAGAAGAGCACCGTAAATATAAGGTCGGGCAACGAAGCCGTGTTAAGCATGGGCACCTCGCGCCTTGTCTGCCTGAACAAACTCATATGCCGCCTCCTTCCCCACTGTCCGTGGTGGTCTCGGTTATGTGCTGTGGATAGTAGTCGCGTACAGCCTTGCGCTGTTCCGAAGTGCAGAGTACATAGGAACGCCCGTACTTACGCCGCGCGTAAGCGTCGCGCAAGGCGTTGTAAGCCGCTATCACTTCGTTTTGAACTTGGAAATACGAATCGTACGGAGCCCTGCGGTCCACGTCAATCATGAGCATGTGGCGACGGCGGTCGGCCGTCTTGCCTACAAATGTTGCTACCTGCGAGCGTAAACGGCCTATATCCGACGGTTTCCCGTCGACGAGCAGGCTGCCGGACGGCGTCAACGTGATGGACAATACGTTATCCCTCGATATCTCGGTCACTTCAGTACTGCTGTCGTCCTGGATTGGAGGGAGCGTGCGCGACAGGCCCTTGTCTACGTCCATTGACGTCATCACGAGAAAAAACACCAACAGTATGAACGATATATCGGCTGTTGACGTTGTATTGAGCTGCGGTACCGTACGCTTTGTATGACGTAAAATCATCTGTTCTTATTTACCTTCCATACATTCTTTAACTTCCTATTGTATCCCGACAAGCCGAACACGACGCCGCAAACAGCCACGAAAAGCAGCACGAACGACGTGTTGATGAACATGTCGGTAGCCTTAAGCCAAAACGTATCCGTATATTCAACACCGTTGACAAGCACAGGCTTCGACGAGCCCAGCAAGAAAGTAACGAGCAGGCTGCCCACAAGCATGGCCACGGTGGCCCACGCTATCCTGGCCGCGGGGATGTTGTTGACAACGGAAGACGAGCCTCCACTACGCCTCAGCCCTACTGCCACCGCCGCAACGGCAAGCAGTACGGCCCCGGACACAAGCACATACATGAACACGAGTACGGCATCGGTCAGCAGCGGAGCGTTGAATGACGGGTCATCCTCGTACGGAACGTCGTAGCCAATGAGAAAGAATGCCCCGAAAACAATGACGACCAACGCTACGAGCACGTACAAAACGCTCGTAGACAGCTGCTCAGCGTCGAGCTTAACAGGGATTTTATGTGATGTTTGCGCCGTCATTTCTTCAGCTTATACTTCATTATTATGTCGAGCAACGTTATCGCCGACTCTTCCATCTGGCTGGTAATGTGCTCGATTTTAGACAAAATATAATTATAGAATACCTGCAGGATAAGGGCAGCTATAAGTCCGAAAATCGTGGTGATAAGCGCCACCTTCATACCTGCGGCAACGATAGCGGGGCTTATGTCGCCGGCCGACTGAATCTGCTCGAACGCCATAACCATTCCGATAACCGTTCCGAGGAAGCCCAACGACGGTGCCATTGCGATAAACAATGTTATCCACGAACAGCCTTTCTCGAGATTGGCGGCCTGCACCGAGCCGTATGACGTTATGCTCCGCTCGATATCCTCCATTGAATCATCTATGCGCGAAAGGCCTTGATAACAGATTGAAGCCACCGGGCCACGTGTGTCCCTGCACGTGGACATGGCACCTTCTATGTCGCCCTGCATGATTTGGCCCTCAAGGTCGGCCATCAGTTTCTTGGCGTTGATTTCTGACAGGGTGAGATATATTATGCGCTCTATACAAAACGCAAGGCCGAGCACCAACGCCAACGCCACAAACGACATGAAACCGGCGCTGCCCTCGATATACTTTGTCTTGAGCATTTTATGGAAACCTACACTCTCAACAGGAGCCAGGGTTGAGTCGGGAGCAGCCTCGTAGTCCATTCCGAGCGAATCGTCGGCAGCCATTGCCCCGGCCGAGTCGCCATCAAGCGCGGCCGGCTGGCCGGTATCTGAACTGTCGCCTGCGGCCACAACCGTTGCCTGCGGCGCCTTAGCCTCACCGGACACAGCCGTTCTGCCTCCTTGTGCAGGAGCTGTAAGGCTTTGAGAAAAAGCAAGGAACGTGATTATTGCAATCTTTGCAATGAGGTTATTCATATCCTTAAGGATTAAAAAAACATTCGCGGAAAGAGGGGGATTCGAACCCCCGTGCCAGTTTTGCCGGCTACACGCTTTCCAGGCGTGCCTCTTAAGCCACTCGAGCATCTTTCCCTGCATGGCCGCATAATACGGCTTACGGGGTGCAAAATTATCGTTTTTCCGTTTATTTCGAGCATAAAATCACATCTTTTTTGCTTTTACGCTCCTTTTTTTCGTATTTTCACAGTTCGGCACAAGGTAGCGGCATATCTGCCGGACATGCCGAACACGAGACCAGCCTATAATCATCAACATGGCAGCCGACATACAGCCATGTTGCAAAAGGCGGCGTTTCAGCTTGTCAAAAGCCGTCTATTACACGACAAAAGGCCGCCTTTCACAAGCTGAAAGACGGCCTTTTGCAACGACAGCCACTACAGGGCTTCTACTTATCGGCCAACACGCTGCCGAACACACGGGCTACATTGCCGTTGGTTATGCGGGCAACCTCGTCGGCGCTTACGCCATAACACTCGGCAACACGCTCAAGCACATATTTAACGAAAGCGCTTTCATTACGCTTGCCCCGCATTGGTACCGGCGCCATGTAAGGCGAGTCGGTCTCAAGGACGATACGCTCTAACGGCACGGCTGACGCCAGGACCTCCGGCAGGTGCGACTTCTTGAATGTAAGCACGCCTCCTATACCCAGCATGAAATTGTCAAACGAAAGCAGTTCGGCAGCCTCCTTCTCGTTGCCGGTAAAGCAGTGGAACACTCCACCGGGTAGATCCTTGCCGTACGAGCGCAACAGTCTTACCATCTCGTTCTGTCCCTTGCGGCAATGAATCATTAGCGGAAGACGATATTCTACAGACCAACGCACCTGCTCGTCAAATGCCTCAAGCTGCTCCTTCTCGAACTCACGGCTCCAGTAATAATCCAAGCCAACCTCTCCTATGGCAATGAAAGGACAGTCAGAAGTATCGAGATACGGTTTCATCTTGGCCAAGACATCACGCCAGTCAGCCCTTACCTCCTCCGGATGCAATCCCAACATCGGATAGGCAAAGCCCGGATAACGCGCGCATGTTGCCAACACGCTGCCGACGGTCGGCAGGTCTATTGCCGGAATGAATACCATGCTTACGCCTGCGGCCTTGGCACGTGCTACAACTTCGTCGCGGTCGGCGTCAAACTCATGCCCGTCAAGATGTGTATGGGTGTCTATGAATGTCATTGTTTTTTCTTTTTATGGGAGAATAGGGGAAATTAAGAATGAAGAGTTAAGAATTAAGAGAAATATGAATTACTCTTTATCCATTGAAGCTATTTTTCTTAATTCTTAACTCTTCATTCTTAATTTTTTCATTTTTCCTATAATAATATACCACTCCGAGCTTACGGCATTCATCAAGACGGCGTTCCAACGGCTCATCCTTGAAATGTTCCTCTATCTGGTTCCACAGTTCAAGCAGAACCGCGTCAACCTCAGGACGCACCTCCCTAAGCGCATCAAGCGCTCGCGAGGTACGTTCCCGCAGACGCTTTTGTTGCTCGTAGCAGTCCTTGAAGATGTCAAGGTGTGTGCCAACCATGCCTATAGTAGGATTATATATCGGCCTGCCGCCCTGCCTTACACGCGTTTTTTCGCCCTCAACGGCCATCGCCCCCCACTTAAGCAGCCCACCTACGCTCTTGATATTAGGCAGAGTACGCGCATCGTCGTCAAGGCCGTACAAGCGCAACGCGGTTTTCTTGATTTCCCCTCTCTCTACCGACATCATCAGTACTTGCAGGAAATGGCTTACGTACATTACGGCGTTACGTTGCAGTCGGTCGGCTTTACCCACACTTCTAAGCTGGGCCGTGTACGTTACACGATATTGTTCGACTGCGGTAAGCAGCCTGTCGTATGCAGGCTGGGCACGGTTAATCGTGTCCCAGTCGACAAACCGGTTACGCACGGTGTAGAGTTCATTATTCTCAAGCACCGTCTTCAACGCGCGCAAACGCGCAGCGTCAGTCCTTGGAAGTTTCCTGTAAGGCATTTTTTAATTAAAGGTGAAGAGTTTGGAGTGAAAAGTGAAGAGTCAAGAAAAATACAAATGAAACTGTTTGACCCTCCATTCTTCACTCTCCGTCCATTCAATTTTTTCTTTTCATCATCCCGTCAGTATACGCCATAAGCACATCCTTGCGAGCTTCCGGAACATTTACGGCCGCAAGATACTTGCGCCCCTGTTCAAAATAATACCTGATTTTATCGGCAGCCAAACGGTCTATGCCAAGCTCGTCGTAAATACACGTTACTGACGCTATTTTCTCTTTAGGATCATAGTCCTCGGCTGTCATCCATTTTTCCAGTTCTTCCCGCTGAGCCTTGCCAGCCCTGTTATACGCGTTTATCAGCATATATGTCTTCTTGTTGCAAAGGATGTCACCACCGATAGCTTTGCCGAATACGGCAGGGTCGCCATATACGTCAAGGAAGTCGTCCTGCAATTGAAAAGCAAGACCAACCTGTTCGCCAAACTTGTACAAGTTATCCGCATCGATGTCAGGAGCGTCAGCCAGTATTGCTCCCGTTTTCAACGCACATGCCAACAGCACACTGGTCTTCAGTCTTATCATCTCTATGTATTCATCCTCAGTTACATCAGTACGTGTCTCAAAATCCATGTCGTACTGCTGGCCCTCCCCTATCTCGAGCGCAGTCTCTACAAAAAGGTCAAGCACAGGACGGAGCTTTGCCTCCGGACACCCCATCATATGACGAAACGCCAATACAAGCATGCTGTCGCCCGAAAGTATGGCCGTGTTAGGATTCCATCTTACATGTACAGTTGGGTGGCCGCGCCGCATGTCGGCATTGTCCATCAGGTCGTCATGCAGCAAAGTATAGTTATGGTATGTCTCTATTGCGCATGCCGCCGGCAGTATGCTTTCAGGGTCTTCCTTGTACATGTTGTACGCCATAAGCATCAACGACGGCCTGATACGCTTACCACCCATTGACAATACGTATTTCACGGGTTCATACAAACTTTGCGGCCTACGCGTGTACGGTAGGGCTTCGAGGTATGAGTTTACTTTCTCGAGGATTTCATTTGCTGTCAACATAGTATTTTATTTTTCTTTAGTGCAGGTCTTGCTGTTACAACTTAAACACCACAGGTATACTGAAATACGTGCGGCAGGGTTTACCATGATCTTCACCGGGTTTCCATTTAGGCATCATACGGAGCACACGCAAGGCCTCACGGTCAAGCTCAGCGGAAGCCGATTTTATGACTTTCAGGTCGGTTATGCTACCATCCTTATTTATAATAAACGCCACGAGCACCGTGCCTTGCACCTTGCGGCGCTGTGCCGTTATGGGATAGCGCAGGTTCTTCGTCAGCCACTGCACGAATGCAGACATGCCGCCGGGATACTCCGGAAGCCTCTCTACCACCTGAAAGTCAAGCGGCTTGTCCCGCATATCTACAGGATTTGCCTGCATGGCAGGAATAGGTGTGTCCTGTATGGCCGTCACACCGCCAATCCCCATGCCCGAGAGTCTTGACAACACATCGTCTTTTCCTTCACGACTGTTGTCCGCCAACGTCGGAGCGGCCTTGTCCACCACGGTAATCTTATCCGTCTGCCCGGAAACCTTGCGTCCGGCTGATACAGCCGCAATAGCGTCATGACTCACTACAGGCATCATTTCAACGTCCTGCGATATATCATCGAGCACGTCGTCGGAGGCTTCGGGCAGCCCAGCCCTTGTAGTAAACTCAAGTGCCACGACGAACAATGCCAACACTACGACCAGCCCAAGCAGGAAGCTGAACGAGCGCTGGTTCTCCAAATCGGCCTTGTATGATTTCCTTACGTCCACTTCGGCAAGATTGTTTCCACGCCTTCGGCCGCCGACATACTAATCTGCCTTTTTTTACGTTATAATGTGGAACAGACGTGCCAGCCGGCCATTATTAATAATGCAAAAGTAACTCAGATATTTGAAAAAGATGTACCTTTGCTGCAAAAAATAACAGATTTAAATGAAAAAAACCGTTTTTTCGCTTACACTTGCGCTTTCAGCCATAACGGCGGGCGCCCAGGAGAGCCAGACGGCATACAATTTCCTGCGCCTGCCGGTAAGCGCCCACGCCGCGGCATTGGGCGGTGACAACATCACGATCATAGAGGATGACCCCTCGCTGATGTTCGCCAACCCTGCGCTGCTGTCGTCCGTAAGCGACAAGAGCATAAACCTCAACTTCATGACATACATGGCAGGCGCCACCACTGCCAGTGCCTCATACAACAGGATAATAAAAGACAAGGCCACGGTTGCCGTCACGGCGCAATACATGGACTACGGAAAGATGAAACAGACGGACGAGTCGGGCGTGCAGACGGGCGAATTTTCAGCCAAGGACATTGCCATCAGCGGTGTGTTCAGCTATCTGCTGAGCGAGCGGTTGTCCGGCGGAATAACGGCAAAGGTAATCAACTCGTACATAGGCGACTACAGTTCGTGGGCCGTAGGCGTTGACCTGGGCCTCAACTATTATGACCCCGACCGTGAATGGTCGCTATCCCTTGTAGCCAAAAACCTCGGCGGACAGCTCAAGGCGTATGATGACGAATACGACAAAATGCCGCTTGACGTGCAGCTCGGCGCCAGCAAGCGCTTCGCCACATTGCCTTTCCGACTGTCGGCCACGCTCGTAGACCTTACACACTGGGACTATTCCGTAATCAACCACCTTGTAGCAGGCGTGGACATCATCCTTTCACAGCAGATATACGTAGCCGCCGGCTACAGCTTCAGACGGGCCGACGAAATGAAGATACAGAGCGGAGCCGACGAGGAAAGCAGCCATTGGGCCGGGTTCTCGTGCGGAGCAGGCCTCCAGCTCGAACGCTTCAAGCTACAGCTTGCATACGGAAAATATCACGTATCATCAAGTTCACTGACGGTAAACGTAACCTACAGCTTATAATAAATATGAAAAAAATCACGATAGCCATCGACGGCCTTTCGTCGTGCGGCAAAAGCACGATGGCCAAAGACCTTGCCCGAACCATCGGGTACACCTACATCGACACCGGCGCAATGTACCGCGCCGTAACACTTTACGCACTGCGCAATGGACTGTTCAATGCCGACGGGTCGATAAAAGCCGACGAGTTAAGAGCCTGTATGGGCGACATCGACATATCTTTCAAATTCAACCACTCGACAGGCCGGCCGGATACATACCTCAACGGAGAGCTTGTCGAAGGCGACATCCGCACCATGGAAGTGTCGGCCCACGTCAGTCCAATAGCAACCCTGCCCTTCGTGCGCCACGCACTCGTTGCCAGCCAACAGGCAATGGGCCGCGGAGGAGGCGTAGTGATGGACGGTCGCGACATCGGCACGACGGTATTTCCCCATGCGGAACTCAAGGTGTTTGTTACCGCTTCTGCCGAAGTCCGCGCAAAGCGACGCTACGACGAGCTGTGCGCCAAGGGCATGGAAGCCGATTATGCCGACATACTTAAAAACGTCGAGGAGCGCGACTACATCGACTCACACCGCGAAGTTTCCCCCTTGCGCAAGGCCGACGACGCCCTTGAGCTGGACAACAGTTACATGACCATCGAGCAACAGAAAGAATGGCTCATGCAAAAATACGAGGAGGCGGCAAGAGATTGAACTACGTGTCAACGCCGCTTAATTGCCGCATCATAACTTATTGAAATTCAAACATTTACAAAACGTTTCCCAAAATGTCGTCTTTCGCAAGATGAATGGCGGCCTTTTGCGTTGTAAAAGATAGCCTTTTACAAGCCCAAAGGCCATGTATTGAAATGCGGGTGATTTTACTTGACGGCAAGCATGATGTATGCACACAGGCAAGGCTGTTGCTGACGGCACGGATTCTATGCGCTGTCCTTACTCCGAATAATGTAATGTGCGCTTGACAATACGCATTACAGGAAACGATTGTAACAGAAGTTTTTACGGTCAGTGTGCCGATTATAAACAAAAATTAATACCTTTGCACATACGTTTTTCATTTAACATACAACGTAGTAAATGATTATTTAACAATGAAGATAGGACTTTTCATCCCCTGTTACGTCGACGCACTGTATCCTGACGTAGGCGTGGCTACATACAAACTGCTCAAATGGCTTGGACTGGACGTGACTTACCCCATGGGGCAGACATGCTGCGGCCAGCCTATGGCCAACGCCGGATTCGAGCGCAAGGCCGTATCCCTGGCCAAGAGCTACGACGAGATGTTCGCCGGATTCGACTACGTAGTGGCCCCGTCGGCCAGCTGTGCCGCCTTCGTCAGGCTCAACCACCCCCGGCTGCTTGCCCCCGGCCACGAGTGCACGGCGGCAGGACGGACGATGGACGTGTGCGAATTCCTGCACGACGTGGTAAAAGTCAACGCACTGCCGGGCAAGTTTCCGCACAAGGTCAGCCTGCACAACTCGTGCCACGGAGTGAGGGAACTGGGCTTGTCGTCACCCAGCGAGAGGAACATCGCACCGTTCAACAAGATTAAAGACCTGCTCGCGCTGGTCGACGGTGTGACCGTGGTAGAACCCGAAAGGGTCGACGAATGCTGCGGATTCGGCGGAATGTTCTCCGTAGAGGAGCCCGCCGTGTCGGCACGCATGGGGCGCGACAAGCTGGAGCGGCACATGGCCACCGGCGCAGAGTATATCACCGGCCCCGACAGCTCTTGCTTAATGCACCTTGAGGGCGTGGCACGCAAGCTGGGCAAGGACATAAAGTTCATTCACGTAATACAGATTCTATCGGCAGGATTATGAGTACACAACATTCAAGAGCGGCACAGGACTTCCTCAGGAACGACAAGAACGCCACGTGGCACGACGCCACGTTCTGGCAGCTCAGGGCCAAGCGCGACGACATGGCGCACGGACTGGACGAATGGGAGGAGCTGCGCGAGGCCGCAAGCGCCATCAAGCGGCATACCGTAACACACCTGGACAAATATCTGGAACAGTTCGCCAACAACGCCGAACGTAACGGCGTAAAAGTACACTGGGCAAGGGATGCGGCAGACATGAACAACACCGTGCTCGACATTCTGAACTCGCACGGCGTGAAGAAGATGGTTAAGAGCAAGTCGATGCTTACCGAGGAGTGCGGCATGAACACGTTTCTCGAGGTGCACGGCATTGACGTGGTAGAGACAGACCTTGGCGAACGCATACTGCAACTGATGCACCAGAAGCCCAGCCACATCGTAGTGCCGGCCATACACATCACCCAGGAGCAAGTCGGACGGCTGTTCGAGGAGAAACTGGGAAGCGAAAAAGGGAACTATGACCCTACTTACCTGACATACCAGGCACGCCTGAGCCTGCGCAACGAGTTCATGACAGCCGGCGCGGGAATGACCGGCGCAAACTTCGGAGTGGCCGAAACGGGCGACGTGGTGGTATGCACCAACGAAGGCAACGCCGACATGGCTACGTCAATGCCACGGCTGCACATCGTGGCAATGGGCCTTGAGAAGGTAATACCCGACTACCGCTCGCTGGCCGTATTCCAGCGCCTGTTGTGCCGCGCGGCCACAGGACAGCCCACCACGGCATACACATCGCACTTCCGCAAGCCGCGGCCCGGAGGAGAAATGCACATAATACTGGTTGACAACGGCCGCAGCAACATTATAGGAAACCCTGAACACTGGGAGACACTTAAGTGCATACGCTGCGGCTCCTGCATGAACACATGCCCGGTTTACCGCCGGAGCGGAGGCTATTCGTACACCTACTTCATCCCCGGTCCTATCGGCATTAACCTCGGCATGCTCAAGAACGCCAGGAAATACCACGACAACGTGAGCGCGTGTACGCTGTGTTGCTCGTGCGACAACGTGTGCCCCGTCAAGGTAAACCTGTCCGAACAGATATACCGCTGGCGCCAGGGACTCGACGACATAGGCAAGGCCGACCCGATGAAGAAAGCCATGTCAACAGGCATGAAGTACCTCTTCGACCGCCCCGGACTGTACAACACGGCACTGAAGCTGGCCCCACTGGCCAACCACGCGCCACGATGGATGATGTACAACAGCCTCAACGCATGGGGCAAGGGCCACGAAATGCCGCGATTCGCAAAAGAACCGTTCCATGAAGTGTTCAAGAAATTATAGAAACCATGTCAACAAAAGAACATATACTTTCACGCTACAGAAAGAACATCAACGTCGGGGAACAATACGACATGCCTAACCTTGACGCACTGCAAGGCGTGACATACACCGACCCTGTAGCCCAGTTTATAAGCATGAGCAATACAGTAGGCGCAAAAGTCGCCGAACTCGAGAAGGATGCAGACATCAACGGACTAATCAAGAGACTGTATCCCGAAGCGAAAGTCTTTGCAAGCAACATGGCAGAGATAACTATAGCTACGCTCAATCCCGACACGGTGGGCACGGCGCAAGAACTGAACGGCACCGACGTGGGCATTGTGCGCGGAGAGCTCGGCGTAGCCGAAAACGGGTGTGTATGGATACCGCAGACGATGAAGGAACGCGCCGTATGCTTTATCTCGGAATACCTCGTCATCGTGTTGAGCCGCCGCGCCATAGTAAGCAACATGCACCAGGCCTATGCCCGCATAAACATGACCGACTATGGCTACGGCACATTCATATCAGGCCCGTCTAAGACGGCCGACATCGCCCAGGCCCTTGTAATGGGCGCCCAGGCCGCCCGCGGAGTAACCGTAATACTTACCGACTGACGCCGGTAACCGACCACCATAACAGTTATAAACACTTACAACATAAAACGCCGTCTTCCACTTTCCGAAAGACGGCGTTTTGCATCGTAAAATACGGCTTTTCAAGTTGTAAAAGGCCATCGCTCATAGGCCAGGACAATATCCATAATGTAACCAACAGATAATCAATATGTTATAAAAGTTATTGATTAAAGCTCACTTAAAATCGTTAAGCAGCTGTATTATGGTATCAACTTCGTTGTCATCAAGCGTCTGATTAAGCGGAATACTAAGTTCCTCATGATGTATCCGCTCCGTAATCGGCAGGTTAAGACCGGCAAATCCGGCATAGCACAGCTGTCGGTGCGGCGGTATGGGATAATGAATTACTGTCTGGACACCATTGTTGTAAAGGTAGGTTTGCAGCTCATCACGTCTTGTACATAACACAGGAAATATATGATGGACACTTGCTGCACAATATTCTACACTGGGCAGCAACAGCAAAGGGTTGGACACGTTGGCAATGTAACGTTCTGCAATACTCCTGCGAATGTTATTCTCCGCATCAAGATACTTCATCTTAATGCGCAACACAGCAGCCTGTATCTCGTCGATACGACTGTTACGTCCCTTCATGCAAAATACATACTTGCGTGCAGAACCATAATTACCAAGAGTACGTACAGTCTTTGCCAACTCATCGTCATCCGTGGTTACAGCTCCTGCATCGCCAAGCGCCCCAAGATTTTTACCAGGATAAAAGCTATGGCCGGCTGCGTCACCTAAAGAACCTGTCCGTTTGCTGCCGAATATACATCCGTGGGCCTGGGCGTTGTCCTCAATCAGTCTCAGTCCACGACGCCTGCACAAATCATATATATATTCGGTATATGCGCAACGACCGTAAAGGTGTACAATCATGACAGCCTTCGTCCGTGGCGTTATTGCTTGTTCTATCAGTCTGTCGTCAACCTGCAACGTATCAAGACGTGGCTCTACGAGAACAGGTTTCAGGCCATTCTCAGTTACGGACAATATTGACGCAATATACGTGTTTGCAGGTACGATTACCTCGTCGCCGTCATTCATTACGCCCATCTCCTTATACGCCCGCAGAATAAGTGTCAGGGCATCGAGTCCATTACCACATCCGACACAATATCTTGTGCCTATATAATCAGCATACTCCTGCTCGAACAAGCGTGTCTGTTCGCCCTGCAGGTACCAACCACTATCAACAACCCGTGCCACTGCCGACCGTATCTCGTCAGCATGCATGGCTGTGACTTTACTTAATTCAAGATATTTAATCATAATGTCCATTCATAAGTATCATAGCATACGCCCCGGCCGCCAAAACCTTCTTTTTGGAATATCAGCGACTCGTTAAGATATCGGCCACCATGTTCGGTAGAACGACCGAAATCAAAATATTTGAAAGAGCCTGAACAGGAGTCTATCAATGTATCAAACAATAAATCCAATGCCCCCATCCGTTTACCCTCAGGCGACGCTGAGATATATTGTGTATGTACGACGTTGTTACATAAATAAACGATTACTCCACCTAATGCTTCGCCGTCAAGATATGCCATATACAGTTTTATATTTGACGGGAACCTACCCATAAGCAATTCCAATTCAGCACAGCTGTGTACCGGCGCTACGCCATACTTACTTTCAAGATTATTGTCAAGGATATTCCAGAACGCCGCCACGTCATCGCTGCTTTCAATAACCACTCCACATGCTCTTGCCCTGTTACGCCCGCGCCGGCGCAATTCGCTGAAACCGAGCCTATTATCAAGAACAATCGTCGACGAGATGTCACGTGATACAATATTCGCATGGCAGACGTTCGTCAACGCATATAAATCTTCTTCCGCCATATACTTTGAATATATCCATGGCAGAGCTTTATACACTACTTTGCGAACGCCATTTTCTTTCAAATATCCGTTTAGTTCCTTGAACAATGAACAGATGTTAGCAGCCCTTGCACTACGATTCGTAACCAGTCCCCCATATGTCAAACCCTGGTGCGAATATAACACACCGTTACGGATATTAGCTGGTAACACTGCAAATAACTTACCTTTACAATAAAACATCAACGAAAAATCATGGAATCTGTCGGCATGATAATCCATATAGTTGCGGTTGAACAGGAACGTTCCGTTCTTTGAAAGGTCAATAAAACCATTCCACGCACATTTTTCGTCGGCGGAATATCTGTTTATCTCGAACATTTTACATAATCTAAAAACTCGTCATAATCACGGATGTAATCACCCTCATCATATAAATCTGAAGCAAGGACAAGGCATACGGCACCAGAAGAAAAGTCATCAAGCGTACGCCATATTCCTGTTTCGACAAACAATCCTTGATAAGGATGATTCAGCAGGTATGTATTTTTATTATTTCCATCATCAAGAGTTACATGGAAACTGCCACTAACAGCAATAATAAACTCCTTACATTCCTTATGCGCATGACCACCACGGCATTCTCCTCCAGGTACATCATATACCCAGTAAACCCGCTTTATATCGAATGGCATGTCTTTCATGCTTTCTGCCACTGTAAGATTACCACGAGGGTCAATTATTTTCGGAAGGCACAAAACCTTGCCAATTGTTTTTTCCATATTCGTTTTTTATTAAAATTAAGGTCACTTTACGCTTTTACTTACACTCTTGTTTTGTCGTTATTTCCGGCCCGTAGATACTTTTACAACCCATGGCATATACCTTTGCAACATGTAAAATGCGCCAAGCGATAACATGACTACGGAAGTTATCGTTGCAATATACGCCAAGATATATTCAATACCAGTATCGGGCTTTATAAGAATGTAGGCAATTCTTTTCATTTCGTACAATATAAGCCAGTTTGATGCATAAACAAAGAATGAAGAAGATGTCAGGAAATGACTGACACGGCAGACTTTTTCTTTATAAGTAATGCTGATATGTCATACGCAACAATAAGTCCGGCAAGCTGATTTATCTTTTTCAATCCATTGGCAACAAATGGATAATCAAGTATCATTAAAGCATATACTATCGAAACTAACACATACACAAATGCTGCCGGTTTGAATAATCGGCCAAAAGTCGACATCATGTCACTCTGTCCTATGCTCATACTTGAACCTAGCGAAAAAAAGAAGAACGCAATCAAAAGTTGATTGACATGGCCAAGCGGGAAAAGACCTGCCACGAACCAGCACAATCCGAGGATTATCATCACGACATTCCTTATCAAACGGAACCTACTCAATATCTTGAATACCAGTGGAGTACATAGTACTACGACCATCAAATCCCTGACAAACCAAAGCGGACTATCTTGTGGATAAATTTCGTTCATCTCAGAAACACCGTCATGAGTTATTCCAAAGCCGGTATTCCAGTAACTCATTAATATTGCCCCGATAGACCAATCATAGTCTGACATGACACGTGGTTGCTTTAACAGAAATGCGAAACAAGGGAAAGTTAATAACATTATTTTCAATATAACAGCCGTATTCCATGTTAAATAGGGAATAAACAACGACTTAGACCTGTTCTTCAGTTTGCGTATATAGACTTGTCTATCAAACTTTATGTTCAAGAAAAACACATAACCTGAGATAAAGAAATAGACAGGTACGCTCTGATCGAGAAACATTCCACTTAAAAGACATACAAGTCCTTCAAGCGTAGTGTTTCCCTCCAGTTCAATATAAGCACCCGGATATACCACATGTATGGCTATAACGACAACAGCCAATGGAAATCTTAGAAGGTCCAGGCTTTGTGAACGTAGATTGTTTCTGTCCATCTAAAACATCTACATGTTATTACATAACTTCATCCCCATCGGATTTCTTACTTAATCACGGTGTCCGCCAGGCGCTTGGCCTTGTCCCTCAGGGCCGTGGTATCGGCGTCAACGTCGCCGTAACAGAGCACAACGCCCATGCGGCGGCCTACGTGTTGCTGCTGTTTTCCGAAGATACGCAGGCGCGAATAGTCCTCACTGGTTACGTCAAGTAGGTTGTATTCCGGTTCATGGTCGGCTTCTTCTTTTGCCAGTACAACGGCGCTTGCTCCGGCATGCTCAAGGTGTATGGCAGGAATAGGCAGCCCCATGACGGCGCGGAAGTGCAGCTCGAACTCGTTAAGGTTGAGCGTATGGCCGAGCGTTACCATACCCGTGTCATGCGGACGGGGCGAAAGCTCGGAGAATATCACGCCATTGTCCTTACTCAGAAAGAACTCTACGCCCCATATTCCGGCACCTGTAAGCGCACCCGTCACGGCTTCTGCCATGCGCTCTGCCTCACGAAGGTCGGCTTCGGGAATTGCAAACGGCTGCCAGCTCTCGCGGTAGTCACCGCCTTTCTGTACATGACCGATGGGCGGACAGAACAGAGTCGGGCCATTTTTCTGGGTCACCGTCAGCAAGGTAAACTCGCTGTCGAAGTGTATAAATTCCTCGATTATAATCTCCTTAACGTCGCCACGACTACCTTCCATCGCCGCGTTAAACGCTCCTTCCAGCTCGTCGTCTCCCTTTACTACACTCTGTCCGTGACCTGATGACGACATGAGGGGCTTGATTACGCACGGAAAACCTATCTCCTTAGCGTGCTCCTTCAGTTCGTCAAGCGTCTTGGCGTAGAAATACTTTGCAGTTTTCAGTCCGAGTTCCTTGGCGGCAAGGTCACGTATTGCCTTGCGGTTCATCGTGAAGTTGACAGCCCTTGCGCTCGGAACAACCTGTATTCCCTGCTCCTCAAAGTCGAAAAGGCGCTCCGTACGGATAGCCTCTATCTCCGGAACGATGATGTCAGGACTGTATTTCTTTACCACATTGTCGAGAGCATCGCCGTCAAGCATGTTGAAAACCTCGCACTCGTCGGCCACCTGCATGGCCGGAGCGTTTGCGTAACGGTCGCAAGCCACAACGTACTGTCCGGCACGTTTCGCCGCGATTACAAACTCCTTGCCCAGTTCTCCCGAGCCTAACAAAAGTATTTTCTTCATGATTCTTATTTTTAGAGTTGACAAGTCGACGAGATACAAGCAGACAAGGATATTTGATTTTGCTACAAAATGCTATTTAGTCATATCTCCTTGTCTGCCCGTCACTCATCAACTTGTCTGTTGATTAATTGCTTTACCATCTGCCATTCAGGCGAAACAGCCATCTTGCGAAGGTTCGCCTCAATTATTTTAAGCATTGTTTCGTTACTTACATGACGCTCCTTTGCGATGTCTTCCAATGGCTTCACGTCGTTGCCGAACAGTCCGTAATACTGCTGTAGCATATCTTCCTCGTCGGCATACACGAGATGCATGATATGCTTTATGTAGTGTTCCACCTTCTCGCTTACGCAATCCGGCTCCTTGCCGAGGCGTATCAGAAAGTCCTGAAGTTCTTGTGAAAGTATATCCATATTCTTCTTAAAGATACAAGTTGACAAGCAGACGAGCGGACAATGAGATTATTCTAAGCCATACCATTCAACAAGGCTAATCTCCTTGTCCGCTCGTCTGCTTGTCAACTTGTCTGCTTTTATTTCATCTGTTGCCGTACATCTGTTCGTAATACTTGGTGTATTCACCGCTGGTAACCTCGTTTACCCAATCCTGGTGCTCCAAGTTCCAACGGATAGTCTTGACGATGCCGTCTGCGAACATAGTTTCCGGCAGCCAGCCAAGCTCGTTCTTGATTTTCGTCGGGTCGATGGCGTAGCGCTGGTCGTGGCCGAGACGGTCAGTGACAAACGTTATCAGGTTGTTGTTTATCCAGCTAATGTCAATATCGCCGTTAGCATCAATGACCTGCTTTTTCAGTATCTTGCGCAAGCCCTTGTCCTCAGCCATCATGTCGTGGATGGTCTTTATGGTGAGCTTCACTATGTCGATATTCTTCATCTCGTTGTGTCCGCCAACGTTATATACCTCTCCGTCACGTCCTTCACGCACAACAAGGTCTATTGCCTTACAGTGATCCTCCACATAAAGCCAGTCTCTCACGTTGTCACCCTTGCCGTAAACTGGCAACGGTTTGCCCTCAAGGATGTTATTGATTATCAGCGGAATGAGTTTCTCGGGGAAGTGATACGGCCCGTAATTGTTCGAACAACGAGTAATTGTTACGGGCATGTGGTATGTGTCATGGTATGCTTTTACAATAAGGTCGGCGCTTGTTTTAGAGGCGCTGTACGGACTATGGGGACACAAGGGGGTCTCTTCGGTGAAATAACCGTCGGCTCCAAGCGAGCCGTAAACTTCGTCTGTGCTGACCTGATGAAAGCGTTTGCCCTCTTTCCATGTAGGGTATCCCGTAGCGTCCTTGCCCGTCACCCACGCACGGCGGGCAGCATCGAGCAGGTTCTGGGTGCCGAGTATATTGGTTTCAAGGAACAGCTGGGGATTCTCTATGCTGCGGTCAACGTGGCTTTCGGCGGCAAAGTTGACAACATAGTCAATGTCGTTATCGGCAAAAAGGCTGTCAGCCAGCTCGCGGTCGCGTATGTCTCCATGCACGAACACACATCTCTTGCCGTCTACGTCATCCTTTATCGTGCCGTAGTTGCCTGCATACGTCAGCGCGTCAAGCACTATTACCTTAATGTCTTCATCCTTATATTTCCTGTAAAGGAGATATTTTACGAAATTGGAGCCTATGAATCCGGCAGCTCCCGTAACAAGATATGTCTTCATATATAGTTCGGTTTTGAGGTTCTTTGGTGCTACGGTCATAGGGTTTAACGTTTATGCGACTAACGGAAGATTACAAATTGACTATGTTGATGTAACTTCCGCATAACCGCATAACCTTATAACCGCAAGACCTTATTTATTATATATAACCCGGCTTATGCCTAAATATTGTGCAGATGGTCTTTTCTTGGATCAGAAAGTGTCACGACTTCAAGGTCCTTAAACGCGCTTCCGTCTACCGTCAGCCTTACCAGCGTGCGGTCTTTATGCCATCCCTGAAGACCGGCCGCACCGGGATTGATGTGCAGCAGGTTAAGGTTCTTGTCGTATTTTACCTTCAGGATGTGTGAATGTCCGCTTATGAAGAGCTGTGGCGGACTGGCGTATATCCTCGCACGAATGCTCGCGTCGTAGTTACCAGGATATCCGCCGATATGCTTCATGAGCACGTCAACGTCCTCACATTTCCACCTCAACAGCTCGGGATACATCCTCCTGAGGTCGCCTCCGTCGCAGTTTCCGCACACGGCACGGAACATCCTGAACTCAGCCAGGCGTTCGGCAACTTCCATCGAGCCGATGTCGCCGGCATGCCATATCTCGTCGCACGGCTCGAAATAGTGCAGGTACTTGTCGTCCCAGTAAGAGTGTGTATCGCTGATTATGCCGATTCTTTTCATGTTCTGTTACGGTTTTAAGGTTATAAGGTCTTACGGTTTTAAGGTTTTGCAACTCTTTGAAACAACGAGGTCATTATCTACAGTCATAAAAAACCGCATAACCTTATTACCGCATGACCTCACAACCCTATTTCAAGTTTCTTCCTTATGAATTCCTTGATAAACTCCACCGTGCCGTCCATACCGAGAATGCTCGAGTTGATACACAGGTCGTAAGACGTGCTGTGCCCCCATTGCTTACCGGTATAATAATTATAATATGACGCACGTGCGCCTTCCTTGTTCTCGATGATTTTCTTCGCCTCAGCCTCGTCACATCCATGTCGCTTGCATATACGGGCTATACGCTCGTCGAGGTTGGCTGTAACGAACACGCTTACCGTGTTCTTGAAGTCACGAAGCACATAATCTGCGCAACGCCCAACGAACACGCACGAATGGGCTGCGGCGGCCTTGCGTATCGCATCGCTCTGGAACTGGAACAGACTCTCCTGCGACAGTTTGTTGTTGTAGAAGTTATTGTCTGACACGAACGGTGTATGCATGTGGAAAAGCATACGGAAAAAGCCTTTCTTCTCATCGTTCTGCTCAAAGAACTTTTCGCTGAAACCGCTCTCCTTAGCCGCAAGGTTCAGCAATTCACGGTCGTAGAAGTTGCACCCGAAATCCTCGGCAAGCCTCTTGGCTATTACCAGTCCGCCGCTTCCGAGCTGCCTTCCGACGTTGATTATTATTTTTTTATCGTCCATAGCTTTTATTTTTTAGTTGACAAGTAACAAGCTGACGAGCGGACAAGGAGATTTGCTTCTTTTAATAAAGCAGACAATTTGACTTCCTGCTGAAAACATATCTCCTTGTCACTCGTCACTTGTCACTTGCCTGCTGAATACTTACATTCATTTGTCTCTTAAACTTCTTCATGTACCTTGCCATCATTACAAGAGCCACGATGGCGGCTATGGTGTCAGAAACAGGCATTGCCGTCCATACGCCGTCAAGCCTCATGATGGGCGGCAGAATGACGAGCAATGGCAGGAGGAACAGCATCTGGCGCGACAACGACAGGAATATGCTGATCTTGGCCTTGCCTATACACTGGAAGAAGTTGGTGATAACCATCTGCATACCTACTATCGGGAATGCCAGCATGTGTATCCTGATACCCTCGATAGACATGTCGATGAGCGTCTTGTCGGTCGTAAAGAGCCGCGCGCACTGGTAAGGGAAGAACTCCGCAATGATGAATCCCGTAGATGTTATTACCGTTGCGGTAATCATAGCGTACTTGAGCACCTTCATCAGTCGGTCGTAACGCTGCGCGCCATAGTTGTAGCCGGCTATCGGAAGCATACCCTGGTTAAGGCCGATGGTCACCATAACGAAGATAAACGACACCTTGCTGGCAATACCGTAGGCACCTACGGCAAGGTCGCCGCCATAATGCGATAGGCCGGCGTTGATGAATATCACCACCACGCAGGCGCACACGTTCATCGCGAAAGGCGACATGCCTATGCCGGCGATATTCTTCACGATGTCGCGCTTCAGCTTGTAAATGCCCCGCTGGAAGTGCAGTATCTCGTCCTGGTTGCTGAACAGTTTGATCTGCCACGCCAAAGCCACGCCCTGCGAGATTATTGTTGCAAGCGCGGCGCCGAATATTCCCATGTTGAACACCCATATAAATATAGGTGCAAGCACAATGTTCAGAATGACGGTAAGTATAGTCGCCGCCATAGCCTGCTTTGGCTTGCTGGCCGCGCGCAGCACGGCGTTCATTCCGAGGAACGTCTGTGAGACGACGTTGCCGGCCAATATCACCAGCATATAGTCGCGTGCGTAAGGAATTGTGTGCTCGCTCGCACCGAAGAAATACAGTATCGGGTCGAGGAACAGCAGCGCTATAAGACCGAACGCTATACCTACCACAAGGTTCAAGGTAAAACTATTGCCGAAGATATGCTCGGCCATGGCATAGTCTTTCTGTCCCAACTTCACCGAAATACATGTTGACGAGCCAATGCCGACGGCGGCTCCGAAAGCCGCCGAGAGGTTCATCAGGGGGAACGTGATGGCCAGTCCCGAGATTGCCAGCGGCCCCACGCCCTGACCTATGAAGATACTGTCGATCATGTTGTACAGCGACGAGGCCGTCATAGCAATGATGGCAGGCAGGGCGTAGCGTGCCAACAGCTTGCCTATCGGTTTCGTTCCTAATTCAAGTGTTGCCTGTTTGTTATCCATACAAATCTCTATTTCTCTTTAATACGGTGCAAAGTTACTGCAAATTGAGAGAAGAACAAAATAAAAAAGAGTGAAACGGACTTTTATTTTTTCTTCCGAAATGCAGCGTAACTTATCCAAAGTTACTGCAAAATTTCGGTTAAGCGAAATAAAAGGATAATGTATTATACTTTTATGAGCGATAGAAATTTATTCAAATTGAGAGAAGAACAAAATCAAAGAGAGTGAAACGGTCTTTTATTTTACCGCCACCCGTTATACATACTGTCTGTTTCTATTTTTCAGATGAAGGTCTATCCGATAGTTTGTGGTATGGCAATAAACGGCAAAAGACCATCTTTCATCTTGTAAAAGATGGCCTTTTGGAACGTAAAACACGGTCTTTTGCGTTCCAAAAGGCCGTGTTTTACACTGCGTTTCATAAGCCACTGATTATCAATACGATACATATCTACCGACAGAACATGCGCCCACGGCATGCGCAAGGGTATTTCCGTATATGCGGAAAGCCTCACGCTACCGCCTCATCCGGTACTCCGACGGCGTGCATCCCTCATGGTGCTTGAAGTATCGGCTGAACGTAGACTGGTCGGGAAAGTACATTCGGTCGGATATTTCCTTCAGGCTCATGTCCGTACACCTGAGGTATTGGCGGATGAAAGTCATCGTTACGCTCTCTATCCACTGCAACGCGGCGCGCCCGCTCCTCGCCTTTATTATAGACGAAAAGTAGTATGGCGACAGGTGTTGCTCGTCGGCGTAATACTTTACGGTGCGCTGACGGTGGCAATTCTCGTGTACGGAGATGACAAAACGGTTAAGCACGGTGTCGTCCCTGTCTTGCGGTACGGCCTCAACCGGCGTGTTGCTGAAGTACACGTCAAGCACTTTCAGGCACAGCGCATAGTACAGATGGCGCAGGTAGTTGTCGCGTATGGTTGTCAGGGGTACGGTCTCTTGCCGACTATATTGTGTTCCGTCGCCGTGGCGTTCGTAAGCGGCGGAAATGGGACGTGGCCTTTTAGCGTCGTCGATTACGTCCATAAGGGCAACGATTTCCGCCGCCTCACGCTCCGATAAGGCAACGCACGACTCGTCACGTATTCTTAACCGCTTGCGTATGTCTATCAGGCTTACCACCGGATAATAAGCGTCAACGTCGTCTTCCTCGAGTATTCCGGCCAGGTCATGACTCCTTTCGAGGATGTGCAGAAACGTGTTTGGAGTGTAAATGCACAGGTGGTTGCGCGATATATTATATGTCTTGGCGCCCAAAAGGATTTTCGCCCACCCCTGCCTGCACAGGAAAAAACCGTACTTATGCACCGAAACCGTGGCGTGGTTGGCAATAAGCTCGTCGATGTCCAATGTCTTCTTGTATGTCAACATGCTTTTGTTTATTGTATAATCAGATACCGCAAATTAACAAAATAAAATGCATATAACCGCTACAACAGCGTAAAAAAACATATAGCAGTTGGGAAATTGCACAATCATAGGCTAAAATTGTATGCGACAGTAATATGTAAACGCCATACCTTTGCAACGTAGAACAACGTAAAAAAACACTTACACGATGAAACGCTCATATATTCATATCCTATGTTGCATGGTCATCGCCACCACATGCGCAGGCCATACGATGTCACTGAAGGAGTGTGTCGCCCTCGGCATAGCCAACAACCTCACGCTCGACAACGCCCGCATAGGCATGCAGAAGGGGCGCACCACGCTGTCGCAAAGCCGCTCGCGACTGCTGCCTACGGTAATAGGCACGTTCCAGTTGACCGACTACCTGAAGAGTCCGGTCAACGTTACGACGGGCACTGTGCTTGGAAACGACATCCCCGACGACCCTACATGGCAGACAATCAAGAGCACGCAATACAACGCCAACGCAGGTATACAGCTCTCGATGCCGCTCTTCAACCGGACCATCTATGCCGCGATAAACGCCGCGAAGACTGTGGAGGGCATCAGTCAGTTGACATACGAGAAGGCCGTTGACGACCTGACGATGAACATCAGCCGCACTTACTGCCTGGCGCAGGCCTCGCTCGAACAGCAGATTCTGCTGGAAAAGAACATCAAACGCATGGCCGAGCTGTGCGAGATAACCGACGCCTTGTACCGCCAGGGCGTGGTAATGGAAGTCGACTTAAGCCGTTGTACGCATTAACATGAAGAACCTTGAGGCGCAGCGAGGCCAGTACTTAACCCTTTACGGGCAGCAGCTCAACCTCCTGCGGTTCCTGATGAATGTCGGCGCCGACTATCCATTGGACGTTGAACGCATGCCTGGCGACATCACTCCGGTGCAGACTTTCGGCGTAAGCGACGGCCTGCCGGAGCTGCGTTTGGCCGAGAAACAGAAAGAACTGGCCGAGAAACGTATCAAGACAACACGCGCGGGATACCTTCCGAGCATATCTTTGACCGCCTATGCGGGCGGCGTAGGCTATCAGGAAGAGTTCAACTGCTTCTTCCACGGAAAAGAAGCGACTGATAATTGGTTCGGCAACTGCTTCGTAGGTCTTACCGTAAAGATACCAATCTTCGAAGCAAACGCAAGGAAACTGCAGATAAAACAGTACAAGCATGACGCCCTGCAAGCCGCCAACAACATACGCCTGGCACGGCAACGGATAAACGAAAGCTATGACAACGCCATGCTTCAGCTGCATCACAACATGGAAGTGTTCCGCACGCAGACCGACAGTTACCGCCAGGCCGAGGCCGTATATGACGTCACAGAGGAACAATACAAGGAGGGAGTAGCCTCGATAACCGCCCTGCTTCAGGACGAAATGCAGCTTCGCACGGCGCAGGCTGCATGCGTGCAGGCGCACTATCAGTACAACATAGCACAGCTGGAACTGCTCAAGCTGTCGGGTAATCTGGCTCTGCTGAGCAAATAAAACAGAATAACAAATAACCATATAACATCATGGAAAAGAAGACTTTTGGCAAGGCTGCGGCCATATTGCTGCTCGCCGCGGGAGCAACGGTCATAGTGACGATGTTCACCGACAACGGCGTTGAGCGCACCGACGACGCCCAGGTGGAGCAATACATCTCGCCTGTGAACGTCAAGGTGGCCGGATATATTAAGGAGATACGCTTCACCGAGCACCAGTTCGTGCACAAGGGGGACACCATTCTGATAATCGACGACCGTGAATACGCCATCGCCTTGAAGCAGGCGGAGGCGCAACTGATGGACGCACGCAGCGGACGGAAGGTAATAGGTAACAGCGTTAACACCGCTTCGAGCAGTGCCACGGTGCTGGATGCGTCGATTGAGGAGGCTGAACTCCGCGTGGAAAAGCTCGAACGTGACTACCGCAGGTACAGCGCGCTGCTGGAGAAAAAGGCTTCAACGCCCGTCATCGTTGAGCAATACAAGACCGAATTGGACATGGCAAAGGCCCGGGTGAGCGCTCTCAAGAGGCAGAGGGAGGCCGCGCGGTCGACCGTCAACGAGGTGAGTCAGCGTCAAGAGAACGCCGACGCCGCCATACTGCGCGCTGAAGCGGCGGTCGACATGGCGCGGCTAAACCTGTCGTACACCGTAATCACCGCCCCGGCCGACGGCTACTTAGGACGCAGGACGATAGAGCAAGGCCAGTTGGTAAGCCCCGGACAGACAATCACAACGCTTATTCCCGACGGCAAAAAGTGGGTTGTTGCCAACTTCAAGGAGACCCAGATGGCACGTATCCGACCAGGTCAGAGCGTGGAGATAACCGTAGACGCAATGCCCGGAAAGCGGTTTGCGGGCACGGTGACGGCCATCAGCCAGGCCACGGGCTCAAAGTATTCGATGGTTCCAACGGATAATTCGGCAGGCAATTTCGTCAAGATTCAGCAGCGCGTTCCCGTCCGGATAGACTTCAACGGCAGCCTTTCCGCCACCGACAACAGCCGCATGGCGGCCGGCATGATGTGTGAAATCAAAGTGGACGTAAAAGACGATTGAGCATGGAGAAGGAAAGAAACAACTACCCGTTCCGCCCGTCCGTGCCGCGCCCTGTCGGCATACTGGTGCTGCTGTTGATGTTCATTCCGCCCACGTTCTCTGGCGGAGCCTACCTGTGCAACGTCGCCGAGATGTCCGGCGGGCTTGCGGTGAGGACGGAGGACATACAGCTTGCCAGCTTCTTCACAAGCATAGGGATGTGCCTATTTCCGCCGTTCATGGTGCGTTTCCTGCAGGCTCGCAGGCCGAAACAGACCTATCTGTGGTGCTTCCTCATGCTGATACCGCTCAATTACGTGTGCGCCGTCACAACATCGGTGCCCGTATTGCTGGCCGCCTGCCTGCTTACTGGCTTCGTACGTATCGCCGTCATGCTCAACTGTACTTTCACAATAGCCCCTTACCTGACGGGAATGGACACGCTGGCGATGTTCACGATGACGGCCGAACCGCCTGCCGACGTGCAGTACGGACTGGAACGGAAGCGCACTTTCCTGATGCCTGTGCTGTATTTCTACATCCTTATAATCTCGCAATCAAGCAATCTGCTTACCGCCTGGTTTGCTTACGAGTACAGTTGGCAGGACGCTTACTACGCCGTCATCGGCATGTTGCTCGTGGCTTCGCTGCTTGTAATGCTCACGATGGCCGACGAGGAGAAAAAGGAGAAATGGGAAATAGAGTGGACAATGGTGCCCGACATGCTGCTGATGGGCGCCGCGCTGTGCTCAATGGCTTACGTGCTGGTGTACGGCAACATGCTCGACTGGTTCGACTCGATGTACATCCGCGCCGCCACTGCCGTATTCCTGCTGTCAGCCGGGGCGTTCGTGTACATGGCCTTCCGCCACAGGGAGCACTATTACCTGCCGCCGGAGGTGCTCACGTTCCGCAACGTATGGATGTCGATGTTGCTCTTCATACTCGCCATGGTGTTCAATTCGGCCAACTCGTTTGTCACCGCCTTTGCAAAAATCGCCACCCCGATAAACAACATGCAGGGCGCGTTCATCAGCCGGTGGGCCATCGTCGGCTGCCTCATTGGCCTCGTGCTGTCGCTGCTGATGGTGCTTCGCAAGGCGCGTTTCCGTACAATCTTCGCCACGGCATTCATCATCATGGCGTCGGCCGACGTGTACATGTACTTCCAGTACAGCACGACGGGACTGCTGGAGAACATAACCCTGCCCACGATACTCAACTTCACGGGCCTGCTTATGCTGTATTCGCTTGCGGCGGCGTTCGGCATGAAGAGCCTGCCTTCACGTTATCTGGCCACGTACGTGTTCCTGATGATATGGATGCGCAACGCCATCGCGCCCGTTGTCGGCGCTTCGATATACTCCAACTGGCTTACGGAGCGGCAGCAACATTACGTCACACGGCTGGCGCAGACCGTAGACCGCGAGAACACAACCGCTGCGCGGACGTTCACCATGACAAAACTTGTAGGACAGGCCGGCGGCAAAGGCACTCTGGAAGCCGAACAGCTGGCCACCATTTCGCTTAAAGGCAGGGTGACGGTGCAGGCCGCCATCGTGGCGATGAAGGACATAACGGGACAGACCGTGCTGCTTATCGCAGGAGCCGTGATACTTGTTTTCATCCTGCCTTACCACAAGGGAGAAACCGCCTGACGATTGTCGCTCTATCAATATATAATCAATCTTTTTCCAAAAGGCCGCCTTTCGAATCGCAAAAGGTGGCCTTTCATCGTCTAAAAGATGGCCTTTTACAAGCCAAAAGGCCATCTTTTGGAACTGCATTTATAACACATTGATTATCAAGAGGTTATTTAACCCCTTTAACTTCCTTGCCAAAATATTTTGCATTTCGCTCGACTTACACTATCTTTGCATAAGAGTCATTCATCAAAAACACGGACAAGAACTATGGAAAAGAACAGAATAACCGAACTTTTCGGTATAAAGTACCCTATCGTACAGGGCGGAATGGTGTGGTGCAGCGGCTGGAGACTGGCCTCTGCGGTGAGCAACGCCGGCGGACTTGGCCTGCTCGGAGCCGGCTCTATGCACCCAGAGACGCTTGAGGAACACATAGCCAAAATGAAAGAGGCAACCGACAAGCCTTGGGGAGTAAACGTCCCACTGATGTATCCGGAGATAGACCGCCTGATGAAGCTCATCATCGACAGCGGCGTGAAAATCGTTTTCACCTCCGCAGGCAGTCCGAAGAAGTTTACGCCAATGCTCCACGAAGCAGGAATAACCGTCGTTCATGTCGTATCGAGCAGTAAGTTCGCACGCAAATGCGAGGAAGCCGGGGTTGACGCAATCGTGGCCGAGGGCTTTGAGGCAGGCGGACACAACGGTCGCGAAGAAACAACTACGATGACGCTTATCCCCCAGGTGCGCCACGCGACAAACCTGCCACTCATCGCCGCGGGCGGTATCGCTTCGGGCGAAGCAATCCTTGCCTCGATGGTTCTCGGCGCCGAAGGCGTACAGATAGGCACCCTCTTCGCCCTGACGGAGGAGAGTTCGGCCTCGGAAGCGTTCAAGCAAAGATGTATCTCGACGGAAGAGGGCGACACGATGCTATGCCTCAAGAAGATAGCCCCTACCCGACTGATAAAGAATTCGCTATATGATAAAGTGAAAGAGGCCGAAGACGGCGGTGCCTCTGCCGACGACCTGCGGGCCATTTTGGGCAAGGCCGCCTCAAAACGAGGCATATTCGAGGGCGACATCGACAGCGGGGAGCTCGAAATCGGACAGATTGCCTCGGCTATAAAAGCCGTCAGGCCCGTTGCCGAAGTAATGAAAGAACTGGTTGACGGAGTTGAAAGGGCGAAGGAAAAGATAATGTAATTAAGAATTAAGAGTTAAGAATTAAGAAAAATAGCCTTGCTGGTTAATACTGAGATATAAAGCTCTTTATAAACCAGCAAGGCTATTTTTCTTAATTCTTAACTCTTAATTCTTAATTATAAAATAGATTACTTAAACCCCTTCTTCAGCCACTTGCCGCTGAAAAGGCGTATTAGGAACATCGTTCCGCGCAGAGTCAGCTCTATGGCCATTGCCATCCACACGCCGCGCAATCCGTAAATTGGAGCAAAATGGGCGGCCAACGTAAGGCGCACAAGCCACATTGAGGCAAGGTTCATGGTGGCAGGTATGAGCGTATCTCCTGCTCCGAGACACACGCTGTAGGTAACTATCGCGGCAGCGAACATCGGCTCTGCAAACGCTTCTATGCGCAAAGACTGCGATCCGAGCAGGCGAACCTGCTCGTCGGGGGTCATCACCCCAATCATCTCGGGCGCGAAGATATACATCACCAAGCCCATAAATGCCATAACACCCATGCCCATGAACACCGTGCGATACGCAAAACTGCGTGCCAACTGGCGGCGTCCCGCACCGATACTCTGCCCGACAAGTGTCGTCGCGGCGTCCCCGATACCGTATCCCGGCATGTAACACAGGCTCTCGGCGGTTATCGCAAGCGTGTTAGCCGCTATCGCAATGTTGCCCAAAGGGGCAACAATCATTGTGCTGACTATCTGTGCCCCGCTCATCATCATGTACTGGGCACCCATCGGAAGACTTACTTTCGCGGCGTTTCGAAGGTAGTTCCACATCGGCGCGAACGTCCATTTCTCATTCTTCAGGGACAATTCTGGCGACTTGACTGTCGCAAACCATATCAGCATTACACCCGTAACGGCATACGCCAAGGCCGTACCCAACGCCGCACCGGGCACACCCATGCCTGCGCCGGGCACTGTAAGCTCGGTGCCAAACACCGAAACAGGGCGAGTTTCATAAATAAGGAAGAAATTGAAAACCACGTCGAGCAGGCACATCAGTATGCTCATGAGGCTCGGCACACGCATGTTGCCAGAGCATTTCAGCATGCTCGACGACAATATCCCTATCTGGTAAACAGGCAGGGAAAGGCAATAGATGGTGAAATAAGCCGTCGCGTCGCCGCAGATATCAGCCCCTCCACCCAGCCATACGGGCAAAGGCTTGGCTATGCAGACGCAAATCGTAGTGAGGATAACGGTGAACAAGGCTGTAGCCATAAGTCCCTGGCGGAACACCTGGCGGGCTTTCTCGAAGTCATTTGCTCCTATAAAGTGTGCCGCCTGCACCGAAAAGCCAAGCGCGGCGGCCGACGTCAAGCCGCCGAAAAGCCACGTGGTAGACTCCACGATACCTATCGACGCCGACGCACGGGCTCCCAGCGAACCGACCATCGACGCGTCGATATAGAACATCATGATAGTAGTCAGCTGGGCAAGAATGGACGGAATACTAAGCTGAATTATCAGGTTGAGCTTCTGGTTGCCGCTCATCTCCTGGCCGTTGCGTATCATTGTCAACAGCACATTATCCTTATTACTTGAAAACATGGTGCAAAATTACTACTTTTCGCATAAAAAAACATATACCGACGACAAAAAGAAGCGCTTTATCGACATACCGGCAACCAGGACAGAAGCCAACCATAAGCAGGCAAGAGCCTGACAACCGCGACGAGAACGACCATCACCAGCTCGGCACGGCGGTTTATACAGACGGCCGTGTCGACATCGGCGGCGGTCAGCTGGCGGTCGTTATCGCCGATAAACGGCTTTTCCACATACTCGTTAAAATAATAATGCCCGCCACCGAAACGGCAATCAAGCACGCCGGCGAGCGCCGCTTCGGGATAGCCGCTGTTCGGACTGGCATGCCGGCGGCCATTGAGGGCCACGAACTTAACAAGCTCAGGACGGCCGGCTACAAGCGTCATGAGCAGCGCCGTAAGGCGTGCGGGGATGTAGTTGGCCACGTCGTCGAGCCTCGCGGCAAACGTTCCGAAGCGTCGGTAACGCTCAGTGCGGTAGCCAATCATCGAGTCGAGCGTGTTAATCATCTTATATGCCACCATGCCGGGCACCCCGAGAAGCAGCAACCAGAACAAAGGCGCCACCACGCCGTCACTCAAATTCTCGGCAAGAGTCTCCAAAGCGGCCTTGCGAACCTCATTATCTGTCAGGCCGGACGTGTCCCTTCCTACTATTCTCGACACCTGGCGGCGCCCCTGTTCGAGCGAAACGTCAAGGGCGGCGAACACTCCGCGCACCTCACGGACAAGCGTAGTACCGGCCAGACAATAAAATATCAGCACGGCCTCAACAATCACCGCGACTACAAGTGACAGCCTCCCCGCCAACGACAGCAGCCCTGCGGTCACGGCAAATGCCGCAACCACGAGCACCAACGCAAGCAAAGCGCCCTTCAGCCGCCGCCAACTACCCTTGTTCAGACGGCGTTCGCCTACGGAAATGAGCCTTCCGAACAGGACAACGGGGTGCGGAAGGCGCTCCGGATCGCCGAAAATCTTGTCGGCAATCCAGCCTGCCAATACGGGAATTACGGGTATAATGTTCATTTCAAGAAATCCTTTATCGCTTCGATAAGCATGTCGTCGGCACGGCGGTCTTGCGCAGCGACACGGAAATATGACGTGTCAAGCCCGCTAAAGTTTGACGCGTCGCGTATCAGTAGCCCGTAACGCGCCACGAGAAACTCCTTCAGTTCCGCCGCCGTGTGTCCCTCTATGCTTGCCAACATGAAGTTGGTCTTTGTCTGCCTGACGGTTATTCCGTCAATCATTCCAAGCTCACGGTTAAGCCGTTGCGCCTCGGCAAGATATTCGTCAAGCGGCGGTATCACCACTGCACCGCTGCTTACGAGGAACAGTCCCGCCTCTATGGCAAGGGCATTGACGCTCCACGGGCGGCGCAACCGCCTTAGTTCACTTATCGTTTCACGGCACGCCGTAGCGTAGCCGAGCCTCAATCCCGGTATGCAGAACCGCTTTGTCATCGAGTGGAGCAGTATAATGTTGCTACGCACGGCAACATCCTTGTCGGCAATCGTCGGTTCGTTGGTATAATGTTTGTAGCTCTGGTCTATGACGAAGAGCACGTCCGGCCGCGCGTCAATCTCCGAAAGCAACTCAACGGCAGGCTTTACGCTGCCCGTAGGATTGTTGGGATTACACAGCCAGACGACCTTTCGCCCCGCCGTAGCCGCAGTTCCGTCTGAAATGCGTGAACCGCAGGCACGGCAGGCGTCGGCATATTCGCTGAACGTAGGCTGCGGAATTATATTTATATGGCAATCAGCGCCCCACCTCATAGCGTTGTTCTGCGCTATGAGGTATATCGCCTCGGTGGCCCCGTTGGTCACTATCACGTTGTCTTCGTCAACGCCCTGCTCCCCGGCAAGTGCCTTTTCGAGCGATAGCGGAGCCGGTTCGGGATAGTTGCCGATGACGTCGAGCCGCGCGGCAAGATGTCTTTTCAGGGCGCCGAGGTCGGCATTCTGGCAGATGTTCGAGCTGAAATTTGTCCTGACACGTCCGCCGTAGCGGTACAGGTCGTCGCCATGTCCGTATATCATTGTAGTTGTCGGATTGCGCGGGTTGGTAATACCGCATGATGTTTACAGACCTGCAAAGGTAATACAAACATGCGTAAGTACGTGCATCGGTGTCAGGAAAATCAGCGTATCGTCATTAAACTGCATGTGGCAAAGCCTTTCCGCATAAACAATATTTAACCTTCACCGTTTCGTTTTTCTTGACATTACAAAATCACGAAATAGAAAACGCAAGACCAAAAACGGCAGTAAAAAAGGCGGAAAATCATCACTGAAAACATATTTTCCAGTCTATTTTACGGTTAATGACGGTCTTTACGGTCGTTAAAAGCGGCTTTTACCCTTGCCGAAGACGGCCTTTCGTAAGGCAAAAGACGGTCTTTTGGCTTGTAAAAGACCATCTTTCGCATCGCCATTAACGGCCAGTGGCTGTATTATCAATCATAACACTCTGGTTATCAATACATTAACCTCAACGCCGTATTTTGCCGTTTTTTCAGTCAAAAGAGCCCGACTTGCGCGCGCCGCGGGCCTTCACGGAGGCTTAACGTGATTACAGGATGTTGGCGTGTTAGTATTAATTAACATCAATACTGCGGCCTTTTATGTTCCGCAAGCATTTGTCTACAACTTTTATTGATTTGCGTTGTCTTTCTTGTAAATGTTGATTTTTTCATGTATCTTTGCATGGAGGTAACTTCACACCTTATTTATAATTGCGTGCGCAGGTATGTAATAGCGTCACGCCGACAATCATTTAACTATACATGGACGACGAAATAAAGGAAAGCGAAAGCATAGAGGAACAAAACGAGGACATATTCGACGACGTAAACGACGGGCCGGTGCCCGAAGGCGACGTGTTCAAGCCGGTCAACCGGTTTGACGCTTCGGCCGTGCATCACCTCAGCGGGATGTACCAGAACTGGTTTCTCGATTATGCGTCGTACGTCATCCTCGAGCGCGCCGTGCCTCATATCGAGGACGGACTGAAGCCCGTGCAGCGGCGAATACTGCACTCGATGAAGCGCATGGACGACGGACGCTACAACAAGGTGGCCAACATCGTGGGACACACCATGCAGTTCCACCCCCACGGCGACGCCTCGATTGGCGACGCCTTGGTGCAGCTGGGGCAGAAAGACCTGCTCGTAGAATGCCAGGGTAACTGGGGTAACATCCTCACCGGCGACCGCGCGGCCGCCCCGCGATACATCGAGGCAAGGCTGTCGAAGTTCGCCCTTGACGTGGTTTTCAACCCAAAGACAACCGAATGGCAGCTAAGCTACGACGGAAGGAACAAAGAGCCTATCACGCTTCCTGCCAAATTCCCGCTCCTTCTGGCCCAAGGCGCCGAGGGTATAGCCGTGGGCCTGTCGTCGAAAGTCCTGCCGCACAACTTCAACGAGATATGCGACGCCGCCGTAAGCTACCTTCACGGCGAGCCATTCACGCTATATCCCGACTTCCCCACTGGCGGAAGCATTGACGTAAGCAAGTATAACGACGGACAGAGGGGCGGCGTGCTGAAGGTGAGAGCCAAGATAGAGAAACTCGACAGCAAGACGCTCGTCATCCGTGAGATACCTTACGGCAAGACTACTTCAACGCTTATCGACTCAATCCTGAAGGCTATCGAGAAGGGGAAAATCAAGGCACGCAAGGTAGACGACAACACCGCGGCGCAGGTTGAGATACAAGTGCACCTGGCGCCGGGCGTCTCGTCGGACAAGACTCTTGACGCCCTGTACGCCTTCTCGGACTGCGAGATTAACATATCGCCCAACTGCTGCGTAATCGAGGACGACAAGCCGAAGTTCCTTACGGTAAGCGACGTGCTGCGTTACACGGTCAACCACACCATGGAACTGCTCCGGAAAGAACTCGAGATACGCAAGAACGAACTGCAGGAACAGCTCCACTTCGCCTCGCTTGAAAAGATATTCATCGAGGAACGCATATACAAGGACCGCAAGTTCGAGCTGGCTCCTGACATGGATGCCGCCTGCGCGCATATCGACGAACGCCTTACGCCGTTCTATCCGCAGTTCATCCGCGAGGTGACCAAGGACGACATACTGCGCCTTATGGACATCAAGATGGCCCGGATACTGAAGTTCAACAAGGACAAGGCCGACGAGATGATGGCCAAGATAAAGGCGGAGATAGAGGAGATTGACTTCAAGCTGGCCCACATGGTAGACGTTACGGCCGACTGGTTTAAGTATCTTAAAGACAAATACGGCGCCGACCATCCACGCCTTACCGAGATAAAGAACTTCGACACGATAGAGGCTACCAAGGTGGTAGAGGCTAACGAGAAGCTATACATCAACCGCAACGAAGGCTTTATCGGCACGGCGCTGAAGAAAGACGAGTTCGTTTGCAACTGCTCGGACATCGACGACATCATCATTTTCTATAAAGACGGAAAGTATAAGGTGGTAAAGGTGGCCGACAAAATATTCGTCGGGAAGAACATCATGCACGTTGCCGTGTTCAAGAAGAACGACCGCCGGACGATATACAACGCCGTTTACCGTGACGGAAAGCTGGGTAAATACTACATGAAAAGGTTTAACGTGACCAGCATTACCCGCGACCGCGAGTACGACCTGACGCAAGGCACGCCAGGTTCGCGCGTGGTTTACTTCACCGCCAACCCCAACGGCGAGGCCGAAATAATCAAGATTACACTCGACCCGGCACCCCGCCTGAAGACGATTTTCAAGGAAAAAGACTTCTCCGAGGTAGCAATCAAGGGCCGTGGAGCCAAAGGCGTGGTGATGACCCGCTTCAACGTACACCGCATTTCGCTCAAGAGCCACGGCCACAGCACGCTCGGCGGGCGCAAGGTTTGGTTCGACCCGGACGTAAAACGCCTCAACTACGACGACCACGGACGCCTGTTGGGCGAGTTTAACGAGGGCGACAGCATTCTCGTTGTTCTCGACAACGGTGACTTCTACCTGTCAAACTTCGACGTAAACAACCACTACGAGGACAACATCAAAGTTATAGAGAAGTACGACGAGCACAAAGTGTGGACGGCAGTGCTCTTCGACGCCGACCAGCAAGGCTATCCCTATCTCAAGCGTTTCCTTATGGAAGGCTCGAAAAGGAAGCAGAACTACATCGGCGAAAACAAGGACAGCCGCCTCGTTTGCCTTACAGACGAGCCGTATCCGCGCTTCCGTGTGACCTTCGGAGGCAACGACGAGTTCCGTGAGGCGCAGGAAATCAACGCCGAAGAGTTCGTCGCCGTCAAGGGCTTCAAGGCCAAAGGCAAGCGTATAACGACGTGGACGGTCGACAGGATTGAGGAACTTGAACCGCTGAAACGTGACAACGACGAGGCGGATGACGACATATCCGACGACGGTAAACAGCCCGAGACTTCCCAAAACGAGAATCTTGACCCTGACGCAGGCAAGAGCCAGCAGCAGGTAATAGACGAGATTACGGGCCAGCTAAACCTCTTCGGCGACAACAACGACAACTGAAAATGTCACGAACGACAGCCTATAAGCCAATGAAAGCGTTAAAGATATTCATCGTACAGGCCCTGCTCATACTGCCTGCGGCCATGACCGCGCAGGAGGCCGACACAATTCCGAGCGCCAAGGTTATAACCAACGCACAGATGTTGGGTGTAGGCGGCGTGAACATACTTGACACTTACCTGTCGCCAGAGAAATATACGGGAATGGAAGTGCGTTACATTTCGCATACGATACGCCGCCGCGAGGGCGCCAGGTGGTCGCGTATGCTGGTTCACCAGGGCAGTTTCGCGTACGCCGACAACCGCTCGGGCAACGGCAACGAGATATCCGGCATGTACACGTTTACCTACGGCGTGCATTACAACTGGGACCTGATGGGCGGCAAGTTGAACATCATGGCGGGCGGACAGGCCGACATTGACCTCGGATTTCTGTACAACACGCGCAACGGCAACAACCCCGCGCAGGCCCGCCTTGCGCTCAACATATCGCCGAGCGCTGCCGCGGCGTACCGCTTCAGGCTCGGAAAAGTGCCGCTGAAGGCCCGCTACGAAGTGTCGGCTCCGCTCTTCGGAGTGATGTTCAGCCCTAATTACGGCCAGTCATACTACGAGATTTTCTCGCGCGGCAACTACGACCACAACGTCGTTCCGACGACAATCGCCACAACACCGTCGCTCCACCAGATGCTGACTCTTGACTTCACGCTGGGCAAGACGACGCTACGCGTTGGCTATCTCGGCGACTTCCGCCAGGCGAAGGTCAACAACCTGAAGTACCACACATATTCAAACATGTTCCTGATAGGCTTTGTCAGGACATTTAAACTCACCCATATCATCCCATGAAAAAGCTTCTTTACGTCATAATACCGCTCCTCCTGGCGCTTGCGCAGGCGTCGTGCGTCGACGAGGAGGAATACGCCGACAATCCCAAAGGCAATTTCGAGGCGCTTTGGAAGATTATGGACGAGCACTATTGTTTCTTCGATTACAAGAGCGAGGCATACGGACTGGACTGGAACCAGGTGTACCTGAAGTACAGCCGGCAGGTTAACGACAACATGGGCGACGACCAGCTGTTCGAGGTTTTGGGCAATATGCTCGCCGAACTGCGCGACGGTCACGTCAACATGTACTCCCCGTTCGACAACGCAAGGTACTGGAGCTGGAAGGAAGACTACCCCACCAACTTCAGCGACTCGCTCCTCCGAAAGTATCTCGGCACGGATTATAAGATAGCATCGGGTCTGCAATACCGCAAGCTTGACGACAACATCGGCTACATATACTGTTCTTCGTTCGAGAACGGGATAGGCGACGGCAACCTCGACGAGGTAATGTTTTACCTTGCTTCGTGCACAGGACTGATTGTCGACGTGCGCGGCAACGGCGGCGGACAGCTAACGATGGCCGAGAAACTGGCGGCGCGCTTCATCGACGAGAGCATTCACGTAGGCTACATACAGCACAAGACTGGCACCGGGCACAGCGACTTTTCCGAACCGGAGGAGCAAATCCTGAAGCCGTCGAGCGGCATAAGGTGGCACAAAAAGGTTGTAGTGCTGACCAACCGCGAGGTGTTCAGCGCCGCCAACGAGTTCGTGAAGTACATGAAGTGCTGCCCCAACGTAACCGTAGTGGGCGACAAGACGGGCGGCGGAGCAGGCATGCCGTTCAGCAGCGAAATGCCTAACGGATGGGCGGTAAGGTTCAGCGCATGTCCGATGTACGACAAGGACATGCAGTGTACGGAGTTCGGTATCGAGCCGGACTACAACATCTCACTGACCGACGACGACTTCCTTCGCGGCCGTGACACAATAATTGAGTACGCAAGAACGATTATTAATAATTGAGAATGGAGGGTTTAGGATAAAGAACTGCAAGTCAGCGTCAGGCCAATTATGATTACTCTTGCAGGCTATGACAACAAAGCAAACCATAATTAGCTTGACGCTGACTTACAGTTCTCCATCATCAATTATAAATTCTCAATTAAACAAAAACCATGATACATATCAGCAACCTATCCATCGGCTACCGCCAGCACGGCGGCGACCGCCTTGTGGCTTCAGGCATTGAGGCCAATATTGAGGGCGGACGCCTAACATGCCTGATTGGGGCGAACGGAGCGGGCAAGTCGACGTTGCTAAAAACGCTGGCGGCATTCATCCCCAAACTCGGCGGCAGCATATATATAAAAGGTAAGGAGATATCCGAATATACGCACAAAGAACTGTCACGTACCGTAGGAGTGGTGCTGACGACAAAGCCCGAGGGCGTCAACATGACCGTGAGTGACGTCGTGACGCTCGGCCGCACGCCGTACACGGGATTCTGGGGCATGGCCGGAAGCGCCGACAAACACATCGTCAATGAAAGCATGGAGCAGGTAGGCATAACGCCGTTGGCCGCCCGCAACGTGTCGACGCTGAGCGACGGCGAGCGCCAGAAGATGATGATAGCCAAGGCTTTGGCGCAACAGACGCCAGTGATATTCCTCGACGAGCCTACCGCATACCTCGACTACCCCAGCAAGGTGGAGACAATGCTCCTCCTGATGCGCCTCAGCCACGAAGCGGGCAAGACCATCTTCATGTCAACCCACGACCTCGAGCTGGCCCTGCAGACCGCCGACACGCTATGGCTGATGGCCGGCGACGGCAAGATAAGCATCGGCACGCCCCGCGAACTGGCAGAAAACGGCGCCCTCGCCGCCTTTGTAGAACGCTCGGGAATAACCTTCGACAAGAGCACCTTGCACGTAACGGTAGACAAATCAGTAATCCGCTGACATACAACAACTTACAAAACGCATTCCAAAATGCCGTCTTTTGGCCTCCAAAAGACGGCATTTTGCGTTGTGATTGATGGCCTTTTGCAAGGCGAAAGACGGCATATCGGAACACTGCCGGCAAAGAGTGGCATAAATGTTTATAATATATAAAAAAACTATCTGCTGTAAAATTGGTAAACATTTCGGTAAAAAATATACTTGATTGAAAGTTTTTTCGTTGTAATTTTGCAACGTGAAAAAGTTTAATTAAATATCGTCGGAAATGAAAAAACTGATTTTATTGGCGGCCGTACTGCTCATGGCTATCGGCGCGTCGGCACAATCAAAGGTTTACTTCACGAAAGAAATATCCCCAGAAGCCCTCGTACGCATATACAAGGCACTGGGCAAAGAGGCAAAAGGGCGCGTTGCTGTAAAGATAAGCACGGGCGAGGCCGGCGGCCACAACTACCTGAAGCCTGAGCTGATAGGCAAGCTCGTAAGCGAGGTTAAGGGCACGATAGTGGAATGCAACACGGCCTACGCCGGCAAACGGATGAACTCGGAGGACCACTGGAAAGTGATACGCGACCACGGTTTCGACAAGATTGCCAAGGTGGACATCATGGACGAGGAGGGCGACATGCGCATTCCGGTAAAGGACACGACGCACATCAAGTACGACATCGTAGGCTCCCACCTTGCCAACTACGACTTCATGGTAAACCTCGCGCACTTCAAGGGGCATGCCATGGGCGGCTTTGGCGGCGTATTGAAGAACGCCTCAATCGGCGTTGCGTCGAGCAACGGCAAGTCGTACATACACACGGCGGGCAAGGTACAGAGTCCGGCCGAGCTGTGGAACAACCTGCCCGCACAGGATTATTTCCTCGAAAGCATGGCGTCGGCTGCCCAAGGCGTGCATGAATACATGAAGGGCAACGTGCTGTACATCAACGTCATGAACAACATGAGCGTGGACTGCGACTGCGACAGCCATCCGGCAGACCCCGTACTGAAGGACATGGGCATAATGGCTTCGCTCGACCCGGTGGCCCTTGACAAGGCTTGCCTTGACAAAGTGTTCAACCACCGGTCGACCGAAGGTGATGACGCAAAACCTTTAATCGAGCGCATCAACCGTCAGCACGGAACCCATATAGTTGACTATGCAGAGAAAATAGGCCTTGGGAGCAAGGCTTACACTCTCATAGATATAGACAATCAATAACTTCTTCGTCGCATGGCGGCTTGCGGTGAGCGCATGGCCGCCATGCATTACAAAGAGAGACATCCGAAGCTAATGCTTACGATGACATGAGGAACGCTGGGAAAGGCTGTTGAAAAAGCCGTTACACATACTTCACGATAACATATTTTTAAATCTAAAATTCTTGATTCTTAATGAAAAAACTTATTTTTGCAGCAGCTCTTCTCACGGCCGCCGCAGGCCAGGTGCATGCCCAGAGAGACACTACTGCACACACTCTCGACAACGTTGTGGTGACAGGAACACGCAACGTAACTGACATACGCCACCTGCCAATGACCATATCGGTGGTTAACAGGGATAAACTGACGGAGAACCAGCGCGTCAACGTGCTGCCGACATTGTCGGAACAGGTGCCCGGACTGTTTGTCACGGCACGCTCGATGATGGGATACGCCGTCAGCGACGGTGCCGCCGGAGGTATCAGCCTGCGCGGACTCGGCAGCGGCGCGGGGCGCATGATGGTGCTCATCGACGGACATCCGCAATACCAGGGAATATTCGGCCACTCAATAAGCGACTCTTACCAGACGATGATGGCAGACCGAGTGGAAGTACTCAGAGGCCCCGCCTCAATGCTGTACGGCTCTAACGCCATGGGCGGAGTGGTCAATATCGTAACAAGAAGCATGCGCGAGGACGGCGTCAAGACGGACATCAATCTTGGCGCAGGCTCTTACGGAACATTCCAGGGAGAGTTTACCAACCGCATACGCAGCGGCAAATTCTACAGCGTCGTTGCCGGACAGTACGGCCGTAGCGACAACAACCGCCCCTCGATGGGCTTCGAGCAGTACGGCGGATACGCCAAACTGGGCTACGACTTCTCACCGCACTGGACGGCATACGCCGACGTGAACGTGACGCATTTCAACTCGTCGTACCCCGGAAGCACCTACGAGCCGCTGCTGGGGGCAAGACAGTGGATTACGCGCGGTGTTGCTTCGGCTGTGGTTGAGAACCACTACGGACGCACTTCAGGAGCAGTGAGCGTGTACCACAACTTCGGACGGCATAAAATCAACGACGGATACGCCCCCGGAGAGCAACCTCAGGAAAACTACTTCCTCTCAAACGACGCCCTTACGGGTTTCTCGATATACCAGAGCGCGACGTTCTTCACGGGCAACCGAATAACCGTCGGCCTTGACTACCAGCACATCTACGGCAAGGCATGGAACCGGGTAATCGCCACAGGAGAAGACCTCGACCCGATAGGACACCACCACGAGAACGAGATTGCAGGCTATGTTGACTTCCGCCAAGACCTGTTCCGCTGGCTGACGGTTGACGCTGGAGTGCGTGTTGACCACCACTCTCAGACTGGAACGGAATGGGTGCCACAGGGAGGACTGGTGTTCCGCATGGTGAAAGACGGCGAACTAAAGGCCATGGTGAGCAAAGGCTTCCGCAATCCGACCATCCGCGAGATGTACCTTTGGCGTCCTGCAAATGCCGATTTGCGTCCAGAGCGCATGATGAACTACGAGCTTTCATGGAAACAAAGGCTCTGCGGAGGAGCTTTCTCATACGGTATCAACCTGTTTTACATCAACGGCGACAACATAATACAGACCGCAATGGTAGACAACAGGCCGATGAACGTCAACACGGGAGCCATCGAGAACAGCGGCGTAGAAGCCGAGTTTGCGTGGAAAGCGAACAGATATCTCAGCCTGAACGGCAACTACAGCTTCCTGCACATGCACAACAAGGTACTCGCAGCGCCAGAACATAAAGCGTATCTTGGCGCCGATTACCACCGCGGACGCTGGATGTTGGCTGGCGGCCTGCAGTACATCGACGGACTGTACACCCAGGTTGACCCCACTGAAATACAAGAGAACTTCCTCCTGTTGAACGTCACTGCCGCATATAAGGCGTTGCCTTGGCTCAACATCTGGGCAAAAGGAGAGAACCTGCTGGCGCAGAAATATGAAATCAACTATGGCTACCCAATGCCAAAAGCGACATTCATGGGTGGCGTGAATATAAACATTTAATATAAGGTTATACGGTTTTAAGGTTTTAAGGTTATGCGGTTTACCAGCAAGAAGACCTTAAAACCGCAAAACCCAAGAACCGCAAAACCGTAAAAAACTATGAGTATCGGATTTCAAGAAGTACTTGTCCTTGCGTTAATAATCCTGTTGTTGTTCGGCGGAAAGAAGATACCCGAACTGATGAAGGGCCTCGGCAAGGGCGTTAAGAGTTTCAAGGACGGCATGAACGGAAAGCTGGACGACGAACAGGAAGAGCCGAAGAAGAAAGATGAATGACTCTGGTTCGTTGACGTTCTGGGAGCATCTCGACATTCTACGGGGCAGCCTGATACGCATGCTCGTGGCTGCTATAGTGGCGGGAGTTGCGGCGTTTTTGCTTAAGGATTGGTTGTTTGACGTCGTACTTGCACCGAGCAGTAGCGATTTCATCACATACCGGCTTCTCGGAGTTGAACCGTTCAGGATAGAGTTGGTGAACACCGGGCTTACCGAGCAATTCATGATACACATGAAAGTGTCGCTCGTTGCCGGCATACTCATCGCCTCACCGTACATCCTTTACCTGTTGTTCCGCTTCATTTCGCCAGCGTTGTACGACAACGAGCGGCGATATTCGGTGCGGCTTACGGTTGCGGCGTACCTGATGTTTCTCTTCGGAGTGGCCGTCAACTACTTTGTCATCTTTCCGTTGACCGTCCGTTTCCTCGGAACCTACCAAGTCAGCGACGACATCCATAACCTGCTGACCATCAGCTCGTATGTAGACACGCTTGCCATGATGAGCCTCGTGTTCGGCATTGTGTTCGAGATACCGGTCGTAAGCTGGCTTCTTGCACGCTTCGGGTTGCTCAAGAGCGTATGGATGAGCCGTTACCGGCGCCACGCAATAGTTGCAATCGTCATAGTGGCGGCAGTCATCACTCCTACATCCGACGTATTTACACTGTTCATGGTGTCGTTGCCAATCTGGCTGCTGTACGAAGCCAGCGTGCTGATAGTCAGGATTACGGAAAAGAAAAATTGAAAAAGTGAAAGAGTGAAAAGGTGAGAAATACATCAGAAACATTATAATTTTATGCTTAAGAAAATAAGAATTACATTGGCGACGATTGTATTCGTGCTGATTACATTGCTGTTTCTTGATGTCACAGGCACGTTACATTCTTATCTTGGATGGCTCGCCAAGATACAGTTCTGGCCCGCCTTGCTGGCGCTTAACGCAGGAGTTGTGGCGGCTTTGATAATCCTTACGCTTGTCTTCGGCCGAATATATTGCTCTGTAATATGCCCTCTCGGCATAATGCAGGACGTAGTTTCGAACATACATAGCCGCAGGAAGAAGAACAGGTTTACCTATTCAAAAGAGAAACGTTGGTTACGTTACGGCCTGTTGGCGGTATTCATCATAGCCGCCTTAGCCGGGATTAACGTCATAGTGTCGCTCCTTGCGCCTTACAGTTCGTACGGACGCATCGCGAGCAACCTGTTCAAACCGGTTTATGAGGCCGGAAACAACGTGCTTGCAAGCATAGCCGAGAGCGTGGACAGCTACGCTTTCTACAGCGTTGACGTGTGGATTAAGAGCATGCCGACATTCATCATCGCCGTTGTGACGTTCATCATCATCGCCATTCTTGCATGGCGTGGCGGCCGTACATACTGTAACACGATCTGTCCGGTGGGCACTATCCTCAGCTTCTTTGCCCGCTTCTCGTGGTTCAAGGTACGTATTGACGAGGACAAGTGCATTAAATGCGGCCTTTGCACAAAGAACTGCAAAGCCTCTGCGATAGATTTCAAAAACCATAAGATAGACTACAGCCGTTGCGTTGTTTGCGGAGACTGTCTCGGCAAGTGCCATAAAGGCGCGCTGAGTTTTACGAACCAACGAGTCAACAAGTCAACAAGCAGACAAGCAGACAAGTGGACAAGTGGACAAGTCAATAAGCAAACGAGCGTGCAGGCAGACAATATGATAAACAAACAAGCAAATGACAGCAAGGCAAATCTCCTTGTTGACTCGTCACTTGTCAACTTGTCAACTGTCGGAGTACCGACTGATACAGGCCGCCGTTCGTTCCTCCTTGCCGCAGCGATGGCCACAACTGGTGCCGCTTTGGCGCAGGAGAAGAAGAAAGTGGACGGTGGACTGGCAGTAATCGAGGACAAGATAGCCCCCGAAAGACTTACTCCCATCACCCCTCCGGGATCATTGTCGGCACAACATTTCGCACAGCATTGTACGGCATGCCAGCTATGCGTGTCCAAATGTCCTAACGGTGTGCTGCGTCCGTCGACGGATTTGTCGAAGTTCATGCAGCCAACGATGTCCTACGAGCGTGGATATTGCCGTCCGGAGTGCACAAAATGCAGCGAGGTATGCCCCACCGGCGCCATCAAGCCGATTACACGAGCCGACAAGTCGTCAACGCAGATAGGCCATGCGGTATGGATTAAGAAGAACTGTGTGCCCCTGACTGACAGCGTTGAGTGCGGCAACTGCGCGCGCCATTGCCCTGCCGGGGCGATAACAATGATTCCGTCAGACCCCAAGGACGAGCATTCACCGAAAATACCTGCCGTGAACGAGGCCCGTTGCATAGGCTGCGGAGCGTGCGAGAACTTGTGCCCGGCACGCCCGTTCAGCGCAATCTACGTTGAAGGACACGAGGTGCACAGGGTGATTTAAGTTAAGAATGAAGAATGAAAAGTGAAGAATTCAAATCCAGGTTAACCTTGGTTTTTGATTCATAAAACATAGCTTGTAAATCAACCATTATAAAGACGTCATGCAAAAGACGGTCTTTCGCACTGTAAAAAGCCGTCTTTGAGCCCCTAAAAGACGGCCTTTGGGAAGCCAAAAGACGGTCTTTTGGAACGCGAAACACAAAGCGTTGATACACAATGGGTTACAAAAGGCCATTTAAAAGATTAAAACATTAGTGGAGGAAGTTGGGAAACGAGGATATGGCCGACGTCAAACAAGGCATTCGTCTTTAACTACTTTAACTCCCTCTAACTACTTTAACTACTGAAAATCATGGCAAAGGAAATATCAAGAAGAAACTTCCTGAAGGCTCTCGGCGGTGGAGCCGTTGCGTCGTCGGCGCTGCTTACGGCGTGCAAGGACGACAAGCAGGGCGCTGCCAAGGCGCAGGAGCCCGAGAAAGGGAAGATGACATACAGGGTAAACCCCAAGACGAAAGAAAAGGTTTCACTGTTAGGCTACGGCATGATGCGCCTTCCCGCCAAGGGAGAGGACAAGGCCTCGGCCCGTGAATTGGAGGAAATGCCTATCGACCAGGACATGGTAAACCGCCAGGTTGACTACGCCATAGAGCACGGAGTGAACTATTTTGACACGTCACCGGCCTATTGTCAGGGCATGTCGGAGCGCGCCACGGGCATCGCCCTGAGCCGTCATAAGCGTTCGGAGTACTTCATCGCGACGAAAATGTCCAACTTCTCGCCCGAGACCCAGACACGGGAAGGCTCAATAGAGATGTTCGAGAACTCGCTGAAAGAGCTTCAGGTTAGCTACATCGACTACCTGTTGCTCCACGGAATAGGCATGGGCAACGATGCGCTTGCCGAGTTCAACCACCGCTATATGGACAACGGCATACTCGACTGGCTCGTCGAGCAGCGCGAGAAAGGGCGCATACGTAACCTCGGTTTCTCGTATCACGGCGACATAAAGATATTCGACATGCTGCTGAAATGGCACGACGAGGGCCGCTACCACTGGGATTTCGCCCAGATAGAGCTGAATTATCTCGACTGGAACTACGCCGACGAGATTAACCCGAGGAACACAGATGCCGTCTACCTGTACGGCGAACTGCACAAGCGCGGCATTCCCGCGGTAATCATGGAGCCGCTGCTCGGCGGACGCCTGGCCAACGTTCCCGACAACATCGTAGCCAAAATGAAAGAGCGCGAGCCGGAAATGAGCGTGGCAAGCTGGGCCTTCCGCTTCGCCGGAACGCCTGAGGGCGTGCTCACAGTGCTGTCGGGCATGACCTACATGGAGCACCTCCGCGAGAACCTATGTACCTATTCGCCACTGAAACCGTTGACGCAGGACGAGGAAAAGTTCCTCACCGACATCGCCAACGACATCTACAACCTCAAGACTATACCGTGCAACGAATGTAACTACTGTATGCCTTGTCCTTACGGAATAGACATTCCGGCGGTGCTTTCGCACTATAACAAGTGCATAAAGGAGGGCAATCTTCCGAAAGTGGACAAGCAGACAAGTGGACAAGCAGACAAGCAAGATGGACTTGTCAACTCGTCTGCTCGTGCCTCGTCTGCTGAGCTGAGCGAATATCGGCGTGCGCGCCGTGCCTTCCTCGTGGGCTATGACCGCAGCGTTCCTCGCCTCCGCCAGGCCAGCCATTGCATAGGTTGTGGCCAATGCGTGGGCCATTGTCCCCAGCGTATCGACATTCCGAAGGAAATGCAGCGCATAGACAAGTTCGTGGAAACGCTCAAGCAGGACGTGTAATATAAGAATTTAAAGAAGTTAGGGAAGTTAAAGAAGTTATAGCCATTACCTTTGCTGCTTATAATTGGCTGGGCTACAGGCTTTAGCTTCTGGCAAAAGGTTATCCATTATTACCTTTACTGGCTTATAATCAGCAATACACTTGGCTTTAACTTCTAACGAGCGTAGCGAGTGATAACTTCTCCAACTCCTTTAACTACCAAATAAACAATGGACAAAGAACTAAGAAACATGTTGGTTGATGATGGCTGCCGCGGCGTGGCGCGTTCGGTTCAAGGTGAGATTCGGACGTTCAAGCGCCGCGGCGTAGCCGACCTTTTCAGCCTCGTTACCGACGAGCCGGACTTTCTGAGGGGAGCTTCCGTTGCGGACAAGATAATCGGACGCGGCGCAGCACTGCTGCTCGTGAAAGGCGGCGCGGCTGAAGTCTACGCCCAAGTAATCAGCTCCGGAGCCCTTGAAGTTCTCATTCAAGCAGGCATTGAGGTGGAATACGGCCAGCTTGTGGCCAACATCATCAACCGTACAGGCACAGACATATGCCCCGTTGAGAAGCTTACGGCCGACACATCTTCGCCCGACGAGGCTTACGTGATGATAAAACAATTTCTCGAAAACATGAAAATTAGAAGTTAAAAAGTAATAGAAGTTAAAGAAGTTATAGCCAAATGCCTTGTTATATATGGCTGAAGTAATGGCTTTAACTTCTAACGAGCGCAGCGAGTGATAACTTATTTAAGTTCTATTACTTCAAAAAAGAACAACAATCAACTAAATAACACAACAATGAAAACAACATCATCAACTGCGGTTTACTCCCTGAGTTACCGTGAAAGCAAAACTTACGTGGCAGCGACACTGTTCGTCATAGGTAACATCCTGCTGCCACAGCTATGCCATCTCATGCCGCAAGGCGGCTTAATATGGCTTCCCATCTATTTCTTTACGCTCGTAGCGGCCTATAAATACGGCCTTACGGCAGGTTTGCTCACGGCAATCGTCTCCCCGATTGTCAACAGCTCACTTTTTGGAATGCCGGCAGCGTCAATGCTTCCAATCATTCTTACCAAGTCGGTACTACTCGCCTTGGCTGCTGCTTTCATCGCTTCAAAGGTGCACCGCGTGGCTCTTTGGGCCGTTGCCCTTGCCGTAGTGGCTTACCAAGGGATAGGAATGATGGCCGAATGGGGCATGACCGGCTCGCTCACTGCAGCCCTTCAGGACATCCGTCTGGGCTGGCCTGGCATGCTGGTGCAGGTATTCGGCGGCTTCGCCATTATAAAGTTAATCAAGAAATAATGGCTTTTTAGAAGTTTGTGGCGTAAAAGAAGTTAGGGAAGTTATAGCCAAATGCCTTGTTGATGACAACCAATAAAGGTGATGGCTATAACTTCCCTAACTTCTTTTATTCCCTTTACTTCCTTTACTTACTCTTCTTCCACAACTTTTTCTATACGCCTCAAATGCTTGGCACGGCCCGATATAATCAGCGGAACACGCTCTACAACCACGACTGATGTGTCAAGTCCGAGCGCATTAGGCTCGTCAATACCGATTTTGCGGATGATGGCGTAGAGGCTCATCAGCAGGTTCTGGCGGCGGTTGTGCGAGTCTTCGGGATAATATATGCGGTGAATTATGACAAAACGGAAGTCGCCCGGTATGCCGTTCTTGCGCAATGAAGGGTACGTACTGGTAAGGTCAAGCTTGCCGTCGGCCACAAGGTCTTCAACTATTTGCCGCAAGTAAAGGCTCACACGGGGTTCAATCCTGAATCCGATGCGCATTGTCACGCTGAAAAGAGTATCCTTTACGAGCGGCGTAAAGGTATATTCCAACGTGTCGGGAGTGTCGACGAACTCAAGGTTTAGCAGCCAATAGTGGTCGGCACGCTTGGGTTGCTTGTTTATTATGGAGTAAACCAGCTTGTCATCCACGCTCCCTTCGCCGTGTGAATGGTTTACATATACAAGGTTTGAGGCGTACTTAGGTATTGTATCGTCAGCCTTTATGTCGGATATTATGCCGTAATAGTCGCTCGTCCGTTTAGAAGAAAGATGTCGGCGGCGTATTTTCAGCGCGGCAACCCACACCAACATGATGAAGCACAGCAGTCCGCCGATAAGCAGCGTGAACCAACCGCCCGCCATGAACTTTGACAGATTGGCGGCAAGGAATATCCCTTCAATCACGCAGTAGGCGCCGACAAACGCCAACGCGGCCGCACGTGCCGTACCGCTCATGCGCAGGTAGAACCCCAATAGCAGCGTCGTCATCAGCATGGTGATGGTTATCGCCAGTCCGTAAGCAGCCTCCATGCGCGACGAGTCACGGAAAAGCAGCACCGTAAGCACCACTCCCACGTACATCGTCAGGTTCACCGCCGGTATGAACAGCTGTCCTTTCACGTTTGTGGGGTGCTTGATACGCATGCGTGGCCAGAAGTGCAGGTTCATGGCTTCACTCAATATGGAGAACGAACCGCTGATAAGTGCCTGGCTGGCCACGATTGCCGCCCCCGTGGCCATTACTATAGCGAAGAGCAGCATGTCCTGTGGCACGATGGCATAGAATGGGTTTACGCCAGCAGTTATCCGTCCTGCGTTGGCCAGAATCCACGCTCCCTGCCCGAGATAGTTAAGTATCAGCATTGCCTTTACGAACAGCCAGCTTATCGTTATGTTACGACGGCCGCAATGCCCGAGGTCAGAGTACAGTGCCTCAGCACCCGTCGTACACAAGAATACGGCGCCGAGTATGAAGAACCAGCTGGGCGACTCAACAAGCAAACGCACCGCATAATACGGGTTAAAAGCCTTCAATACCTGCGGACAGGCCGTCAGCGCCGCCGCGCCAGCCACCCCGAGCAGCAGGAACCAGAGCAGCATGAACGTGCCGAAGGTGCGCCCTATATGCTCCGTTCCGAACCTTTGGACGAAGAATATCACAGTGATTATCGCAATCACCACGGGCATTACGGGCAGGTCGGGGCTTATTTCCTCCAGTCCCTCGATAGCAGTAGTCACCGTGATGGCGGGCGTTATCACGCCGTCGGCAAGCAAGGTGCTCGCCCCGATAACGGCTATCACGTAAATCCACCTGCGCCTGTGTCGCCTGAGCAGGGCGTAGAGGGCCAGTATGCCGCCCTCGCCGTTGTTGTCGGCACGCAGCGCGATAAGCACGTATTTTACCGTAGTCTGCAACGTAAGCGTCCATATTATACACGAAAGCGCGCCGAGGATATAGTCAGTGTCGAGCGTCTCGCCGGTGCTTACGATGGCTTTCATCACGTAAAGGGGCGACGTTCCTATGTCGCCGAACACTATCCCGAGTGTCATCAACAGCCCAGCCAACCCGGCCTTACCGGCCGTCGTGGCTGTGGCAGCATGTCTTAAATCAGCCATAAAAGCAATCTTTTTGTCATGTTTATTGTTCTATTTATCTTGAAAACGGGTGCAAATATAGTTTAAATAGTCTGAAACGTACAAAAATTAACACCTTTTATACGACACGAAAAGACCGTAATTTTTGACACAAACATAACCAGTTGATAATCAGCATGTTACCTCAGCCACCACAAAATGCCGCCTTTTAGTCTCCAAAAGACGGCATTTTAGCGTGCGATTGACGGCCTTTTGCCTTGCTGTTTGCCGTCTTTTGCCACCCCGAAAATATGCTACGGCACGACGGCTTGCGGCAAGTTTTATGCAGGATGGTGTCCGTGTGTTGTGTAAAATGTGTAATTTTGCGGTATGAAACGACTTCTTCCGCTCATCATAACGCTTGCGCTCCTTATGCTTTCGTGCGACAGGTACGCCAAGTATGAACCCATGTTTTATCCCATCGACAGCGTTTCGTCTACCCATCCTGACAGCGCCCTGCGCCTGCTTGAGGCATTGAAGCCTAAGATTGAGAACGCTCCGGAGCGCATTAAGGCGTATTACGGCTTGATGGAGACCAAGTATATGCTCAGGTCTGGAGCCAAATTCACCTCCGACAGTACCATCCGTGCAGTGGCGGACTTCTACGAACGCCACGGCGACGACAACCACCGGATGTTCTCCAAGCTGTTGCTTGGCTGCGTGAACTATACGATGGGCGACAACACCGAAGCCATGCTCAACCTCGAGGCGGCTGCCGCCAGCGCCGACACTACGTCGGACGACTGCCTGTACGTGGTGCTCGGCCAAGTGTACGCCCATCTTTCGCAGGTTTATCTTGACGAGTACATGCCGCGTAACGTCATCCGCGCCTCGCGCCTTTGCTACCGATATTCAATGCGTGCGGGCGATACGCTCACGGCGTTGAGCGGCCTTGACCATATATCCAACGCCTACATCTTCATGGGACAGCCCGATTCTGCCCTCGCGGTAACACTCCGCTCATCGCGCCTTTTCCGCGAGAGCGGCTACGTTGAGGCTTCGGCAATATCGCAGGCAAAGCTCATAGAGATATATCTTGACCGTGGCGACACGGCCAATGCGGCGCGCTGCATGACCGTGTTCGACCGCGACTCGCGCGTAATAGGCGTTGATGACAACGTAGAACCCCACTACCAAGGCATTTATTACGTAAAAGCCATCTATTCAGTCAGCACCAACCGCCTTGACTCCGCCGCCTACTGGTTAGGCAAGATACGGCAGATAGACAATCCGTCGCTCAACATCCGCGAGGCGGCGGCATACGTCGCGTGGCAGATATACGACAAGATGGGTGCCAAGGACTCCGCACTGAAATACGCAACGGTGAGCAGTGAACTCTCCGACAGCCTGACAACGGAGATTATGAGAAACACATGCTCGGTTGTGCAAGCGCAGTATGAGCGCGGCAACCTGCGTAGCCAAGTGGCCGACAAGGCTCTCGAGGCCGAACGGATGAAGACCACCGCCCTGACCGTTGCCCTTGTGCTGCTCGCCGTCTTGTCCGCTTCTGTATATATAATAAGGAAAAGGCGTGCCGAGATGCGCCGCCGTGAACAGCGCCACAGGCAAGACATTGACGCCCTGACGCGCGCCCAAACCGACCTGCAACAGCTGCTTACGCTTACCGAGGAGGAGCGCGACGAGCTGGCGAAGGACAAGCGCGAGGCCATAGAACGCCTGCAAAGCATGGAGACTTTACAGCGTAACGTTGACGCGGCGACCGTGGAAGAGCGTCTTGCCAACGCCGACATTGCCCGCCGTTTCAGGCAGATAGCCGACAATCCCCTCGCCCACCCGACGCCCGAAGAATGGCAGGAACTGCGTTCGATGATAAACTCTGAGGTGCCCGGTTTTTACTCAACGCTGAACAACGGGCACGTTCTGCGCCCCGACGAATACGACCTCTGCATCCTCCTCCGCCTGCATTTCAAGCCATTGGAGATAAGCAACCTCACCGGCATTTCACAGAAAAACGTGTCCGCAATACGCCGAAGGCTCTTGCAGAAGGTACTCGGCCACGACGGTAAACCCGCCGAGTTTGATGATTTTATCATAGGGATTGTCAGATGATTTTTAGGGAGTTAGCCGGAGTTAACGGGAGTTAGGCTCACTGCGTTCGCCGGAGTTAACGGACAAATGCCTTGCTGTCAAGAGCAAAACTATTGTCCGTTAACTCCCGATAACTCCGGCGCGAAGCGCCTAACTCCCGTTAACTTCCTATTCTACAACGCCCATAAATAGGGCGTTGTAGAATATTGTAGAAAATGGCGGACGATTTTTTATAAGCTGTTTCATGGCGTTTTAATACCTTTGTCGCCGTAAACCAAAACACATACGACGATGAGAAAAATACTTGTTTCATTCCTTTTGCTATCCGTTTGTCTGACGATGAAAGCGCAGACGGCGGCCGACGACTCGCTAAGACTTGACAGTATAGTGCGCACGTTGCCCGAAGTGATGGTCAGCGGAGAGCGTCCTGTGGTGAAAGTAAGGGGCGGCGCGTTAGTGTATGACGTCAACCGGTTGCTAGGAAACACAACTACAGACAACGCATACGACGCCTTGAAGGCACTGCCCGGCGTCGTGGAGACGGACGGAAGCCTTACCCTTGGTGGGCGGGCGGTGACCGTTATCATGGACGGACAGGTGACAAACCTCAGCCAGGAGCAGCTAACGCAGGTGCTGAAGAGCGTGCCCAAAGACAGGGTTGGCGACGTAGAGGTGATGTATAACGCGCCGGCGAAGTACCAGGTGCGCGGCGCTTGCATCAACATTAACTTCAAACACGAGACCGCCGAGCGGCAAATGCTTACGGGAGAGGTGTTCGGTCTGTATGACCAGAGCCACCACGCGGCGTTCCAGGAGCGTGCTACCGTTGTATATTCGGGCAAGAAACTGACGGCCGACCTTATGTATTCACACGACCACGGCGACTCTTACGGCACACGGGAGATAACAACCCACCACGCCCTCAACGACGGAACAGTGCACGACATACAGTCGTTTGAGCGTACGCTCGGCACCGGACACAACCACAAGTTCCGCCTTTCTGCGGGCTACAACTTCTCGGACAATCACCGCCTTAGCCTAAGTTACTACGGCAACTATGCCACAACGGACAACCGCCAGCGCATGAGCGGCTCGATAACGGGGCGCAACGACCTCGACTCTAAGCCGTGGCTGCACGACGTTTCGCTTGACTATAAACTGCCGTTCGGCACGAACGTCGGCGCTGAATACACCTATTATAACAGTCCGCAGACGCAAAGGCTCAGCAGTGTGCTGGCCGACCGCGAAATGAACTACCTCGTAGACAACCGCCAAAAGCTGGATATCTGGCGCGTATATGCCAAGCAGGAGCATACGCTTAAAGGCGGTTGGGGCCTCAACTACGGAGCGTCGTACCTGCGGAGTACGGACAACAGCCGCCAGGAGTATGAGGAGTTGACAAATAGACAAGGGACGAGCAGACAAGGAGATATGCCTTCTTTGTTGTCATCAAGTGACGATACAAATCTCCTTGTCGACTTGTCTGCTCGTTACTTGTCTGCTGAAACTTCACCCCTTGTTGACTTGTCAACTCGTAACTTGTCAACTAAAAAAATCGAGAATACGGTGAATCTGTACGCAGGTTTCAACAAGAATTTCAATAATAAGGTTATCATCGACGCATCGCTTGCAGCCGAATACTACAACAGCACGGCGTGGAACGAATGGAACTGGCTGCCCACCCTGAACGTGACTTACCTTCCGGCGGAGGGCCATGTGCTGCAACTTGGCGTGGGCAGCTCGACAAATTATCCCGAATATTGGGCCGTGCAGGACTTCATAACTTACAGTAACGGCGGCTATGACCAAATCGTTGGCAACCCGGAACTGAAGCCTTCGCACGAATACCAGGCAAACCTGACATACGTGTTGAAGAACAAATACGTCTTTACGGGCTGGTTCTCGTACACCGACGACCATTTCATGCAGACCCTGTACCAGCGTCCAGACGAGCTGACGGAGACGTTCCGCTGGGTGAACTTCGACTCCCAACAGCAGGCGGGGCTTATGGCGACGGTTCCGCTGAAGCTCGGCGGCTGGTACAGCGGCAACTTTACGGCCATGGGAATATGGATGAAACATAAGGACAGCGACTTCTACGACATACCCTTCGACCGCTCCAAGCTGCTCGGGATATTCTCGCTGAAAAACGAGTTCACCATCTCCAAGAGCCCCGAAATAGTCCTTTCGCTCAACGGGCAGGTGCAAACAAAGGCCATACAGGGCAACTACGACCTGCCAGCGGCGGGCCGTGTGGACGCCGCAGTGCAGCTGAGGTTCCTCAAGAACAAGCGCGCCACGCTGAAAGTGTACTGCAACGACATATTCGAGACGTCGCACATTGACCCTTACATCCGCTTCCGTGGGCAGGACTTCAACATGAAGATGTCGAGCTTCCGCCACGTAGGAGTGACCTTCAGCTACGCTTTCGGCAGCTACAAGGAAAAGGAACACAAGGAGGTTGACACTTCACGCTTCATGAAATGACGCTCCGCTTCAGCGTATGCCGTATCTTACTGTAAGTCAGCAAATTACAGACAACGTTACGAAAGGCCGTCTTTTACAAGCTAAAAGATGGCCTTTTGTTGTGTAAAAGACGGCCTTTCGTAACGTGAAATACGGCCTTTTGCAAACATGGTGGCAAAATATTGAAAAGCATTTCCTTGGTTTTCATTTTGTATTAAGTGTATTTTTACTATCTTTGTATCCTGTAATATAAAACCTTAAACTGATAAAAACAATGAGCAATGTAAAGTTTTTGCCTGTGTTGGCTGCCGCAATGTACGCCGTTCAGGCTTTGGCTCAGAACCCGATAGTACAGACCGCATACACCGCCGACCCTGCGCCGATGGTGTACAACGGACGTATGTACCTGTACACGAGCCACGACGAGGACGAGTCAACATGGTTTACGATGAACGACTGGAAACTATATTCCACCGAAGACATGGTCAACTGGACCGACCACGGCACGGTGCTGTCCTACAAGACGTTCGGATGGGCGCAAGGAGACGCATGGGCAATGCAGTGCGTTGAGCGCGACGGCAAGTTCTATGCCTACGTGCCGGTAACGATGAAAGGCGGCGGAGGAGCCATCGGCGTGGCCGTAGCCGACAGTCCATACGGCCCATTCCACGACCCGCTGGGCAAGCCTCTTGTGTCGAGCGGGAAGGGAGACATTGACCCTACGGTGATGATTGACGATGACGGACAAGCGTATCTTTACTGGGGAAATCCGTTCTGCTATTACGTAAAACTAAACGAAGACATGATTTCCTATTCGGGAGACATAGCGGCAGTGCCCATGACCGAGGAGGCGTTCGGACGCCGTGAGGGCAACATACCGGAACGCCCGACACTCTACGAGGAAGCCCCTTGGCTGTACAAGCGTGGCGGATGGTACTACCTGTTATGGGCCGGCGGCCCTATACCCGAGCACCTTGGCTATTCAATGAGCCAAAGCCCGACGGGGCCGTGGAAGTATGCCGGCACGCTGATGCCCACCGAAGGAGGCAGCTTTACCAACCATCCAGGCATAATAGACTACAAGGGCTCCACATACTTGTTCTACCATAACGGAGCGTTACCCGGCGGTTCGGGCTTTACGCGGTCGGTATGCGCCGACAAGGTAACCTTCAACGACGACGGGACCATAAGGCAAATGAAAATGACCGACGGCATACAGGAAGGCCTCTTGCCGCTGAACCCTTACCGCAAGACGGAGGCAGAGACGATGGCTTATTCTGAATGGATGAAGTCAGACGCCAATAACGAAGTAGGAGTATTCGTCAACGCCATGCATGACGGCGCGTACACAAAAGTGAAAGGTGTTGATTTCGGCAGCGAAGGAGCGGCCAAGGTCACGGTACGCATTGGCACGACACACCATAGCGGGGTGACAATGGAAGTCAGGGCGGACGGTATTCAGGGCACGTTGCTGGCCACGCTGGACGTACCTATGACCGGAGGCGACGACCGTTGGGCGCTTGTCACAACCGACGTGGCCGGCATCAAGGGCGTACACGACCTGTACTTCGTATGCAAAGGCAACAAGCCGGGACGCCTGATGTATTTCGACTACTGGATGTTCCATCGCCGGAAATAATACGCATCGCGCAAAAAACAATAATTAAATATGGCGCGCAACACACCACGGGGCGCAAAATGGAAGTTTGTTCATAACGCTTTTATTTTGCGCTTCGCCGTTAAATGTATCATAACCGGATAAAACAGGCTGCGTCTCGGAAATGCTAAATAAAGTTTGTTTCTCGCACTTTTATTTTGCATTTCGCTCAACTTGCACTATCTTTGCAGCCTAAAGGCGTTAAGATGTTATGTTTTCGTATCCTTACGCAGACATTCGTTTTGATTTAATATTAAGCTAACATATATACAAATGGCACAAGAAGATGTTTTTAAGAAAATAGTGTCCCACTGCAAGGAGTATGGTTTCGTATTCCCGAGCAGCGACATTTATGACGGTCTGGCAGCCGTCTACGATTACGGACAGAACGGTGTTGAACTGAAAAACAACATTAAGGAATACTGGTGGAAGAGCATGGTGCTGCTTCACGAGAACATCGTGGGTATCGACTCGGCCATCTTCATGCACCCTACTATATGGAAAGCCAGCGGCCACGTAGACGCTTTCAACGACCCGCTGATAGACAACCGCGACTCGAAAAAACGCTATCGTGCCGACAACCTGATAGAAGACCAGATCGCAAAGTACGACGAGAAAATAGAAAAAGAGGTAGCCAAGGCACGCAAACGCTTCGGCGAGGCTTTCGACGAAGCCAAATTCCGCGAGACCAACCCGCGCGTAATTGAGCACCAGCAGAAGCGCGACGCCCTGCACGAGCGCTACACGAAAGCGATGCAAGGCCCCGACCTTGAAGAACTGAAGCAGATAATCCTTGACGAAGGGATAGTTGACCCCATCAGCGGAACAAAGAACTGGACCGACGTGCGCCAGTTTAACCTGATGTTCTCAACCGAGATGGGCTCGGCCGCCGACGCTACAAACAAAATTTACCTGCGCCCGGAGACGGCACAGGGTATATTCGTGAACTACCTCAACGTGCAGAAGACGGGCCGCATGAAGATACCGTTCGGCATAGCACAGATAGGCAAGGCCTTCAGGAACGAAATTGTAGCACGCCAGTTTATCTTCCGTATGCGCGAGTTCGAGCAGATGGAAATGCAGTTCTTCGTTAAGCCCGGCACCGAGATGGAATGGTTTAATAAATGGAAGGAGCTGCGCATGAAGTGGCACCAGGCACTTGGCTTCGGCGCGGAGAACTACCGCTTCCACGACCACGAGAAGCTGGCCCACTACGCCAATGCAGCTACCGACATCGAATTCCGCATGCCGTTCGGCTTCAAGGAAGTGGAAGGCATACACAGCCGCACCGACTTCGACCTGTCACAACACGAGAAATTCTCTGGCAAGTCAATCAAGTACTTCGACCCGCAGACCAACGAAAGCTACACCCCGTACGACATCGAGACCAGTATCGGAGTAGACCGCATGTTCCTGTCAGTTATGTGCCACTCTTATTGTGAGGAACAGCTCGAGAACGGCGAGACACGTGTTGTACTGAAACTGCCTGCTGCCCTCGCTCCCGTCAAGCTCTGCGTAATGCCTCTGTTGAAGAAAGACGGTCTGCCGGAGAAAGCCCGCGAAATAATCAACGACCTGAAGTTCCACTTCAACTGCCAGTACGACGAGAAGGATTCTATCGGCAAACGCTACCGCCGCCAGGACGCAATAGGCACGCCTTACTGCGTAACGGTAGACCACGACACGCTACAAGACAATACCGTGACACTGCGTTTCCGCGACACAATGGAACAGGAACGTGTCAACATAGCCGACCTGCGTGGTATCATCGAAGACAAGGTAAGCATAACGAGCCTGTTAAAAAAATTACAATAAATGAAGAGATACAACATATTAATCCTGCTTCTGGCATTGTTATCGCCACTGGCACTAACGTCGTGCAGCGAAGACGAGAATACCGTAGAGGAATTTCCCGACTGGCAAAACCGCAACGAGACTTCCTTCAACAACATATACGAACAAGCCAGGGCTAACACGGACGGTAACTGGAAACTGTTTCTGAACTACTCGCTCGAGGATACCATCCCGACAGATACATACGACTACATCGCCGTTGAGGTGCTAACCGAGGGTACGGGCAGCGGTTGCCCCATGTACACCGACTCGGTTCTGGTGAACTACCGTGGACGGCTCATCCCATCGACGTCGTACGCCGACGGCTACGTTTTCGACGAGTCGTATGAAGGAGAGTACAATCCAGCCACGGCAATGCCGGCACAGTTATATGTTGGCGGTGTGGTCGACGGCTTCGCCACGGCCCTTCAGCACATGCACATAGGCGACCATTGGCGTGTATATATCCCATACCAGCTGGGCTACGGAGTATCAGGCACGACATCGATTCCGGGTTATAGCACTCTTATTTTCGACATCGCTCTTATTGCTTACTACCGCGCGGGCGTATCGCCGGGACCTTGGCGTTCGGCAGAAAGCGGATGGATAACCGAATAAAAGGTATATATAACAAGGCAAGAAGCGGAAACATAGAATTATGATTTCCGCTTCTTTCTTTTATATTATATCGCCCACATAAGCTTTCATCGTGAAATGTAACCATATAAAATGCAAAAAATTCAAGTACATATACATATTTTGATTTAGGTCAAAAATATGCACTTTCATGGCAAAAAACAGCAAAAAGTCTTTGCTGTGTGCGCAAACAGCAGTATCTTTGCATCGTCAAAACAAAACAATAGGTGTTAGTTCAATAGGTATTAAGTTATAAGGTAAAGTTAAGATTGCTTTGATACAGGATAACAACCATGCCGTGAGGCATCGTCAAAAGTTTTCATAGGTATACAAGGTAAAAAGGATTGTTTAGGTAACAGATGTTTAAAAACCTGTTTGCTGTGTTTCACAGCAACAGGATTCGGGGGTGGAGAAAGCATTAATACACGACCTCCGATTTTATTTAAGAAAAAGTTTCATAGTTAATGTTGATAATTGTGACGGGAGCCATCGAACGAGGCTTCCGTTTTATTTTTGCACAAAAACAACAACCAACACAGCTGGCAATATACAACCTAAATGGCGTATAAAAACGCTTATTACACAAAAACTCCGCAATATTCTTGCTTATTCGGCAAAAAGAATGTACCTTTGCAACCGTCTTATGACGGACATTAGTAAATAAAAACTGTCAGATTCTGGTTATAATCAATAACCTGAGAGACATGCGCTTGTGGCGAAATTGGTAGACGCGCCAGACTTAGGATCTGGTGGCTTACGCCGTGTAGGTTCGAGTCCTATCAGGCGCACGAAAGAAGGCTTTAGCGTGTTGTTAGTTAACAACATACCATAAGCCTTCTTTTATTTTTATAAAAATATTACGTAAACGGCAGGACTTACGCCGCCATTTGCGTTGCAAACAGTTTCCATGAACGGTGAAAACGGACGAAAGTGACGGGCCTGATTCACTTCAAAATGCAGCCAAGCAGTTTTCTGTTGGCCTTCATGACCACTGCGGTGTCTATGGTCGAGAGATAGATTTGGGTCGTCTTGATGTCCTCGTGTCCCAGTCCTTTGCTTACTATGGATATGTCGTTGCCCATGTCCCGCATTATCGAAGCCCATGAATGGCGGGCCACGTAAGTTGTTAGCGGTATATGAAGTCCGGCCATTTCGCCTACTTTCTTCAAGTTGCGGTTGACGTTATGCTCAGCCTTTTCGTACTGCCGGCGTTCCGTACCGTCAAGTTTCGTTATTATAGGCAGTAGGTACGGACTGTTTTCGGTAAGGCATGAATACGTTTCCACGATGTCATGCATGGGCTTTTCCCAGCTTATCGAAAGTGTCTGCCCCGTCTTCATGCGCGAGTATTGCAGCAGTCCGTTCCTGATGTCTGACTTTTTCAGGTATGCCATGTCAACGAAGGACATGCCCTGAAGATACAGGCTTAGCATGAATATGTCGCGCGCAAAGGCAAGCGCCGAGCCTTCCTTCAGCTCTACCATCCTTATTGCCTTTATCGCCTCAACAGGCAAGGCCCGTTTGGTGGTCTTGGCAAACCCCGTGAAGACGTGGCGGAATATATCATTGTCGGAGGTCAGCCCCATGTCCACAGCCTTAAGGTAAAGCGTACGTAACGTCCTGAGATAGCACGACGAAGTGTTCCGTTTCAGCCCTTTGGCTTTAAGCCACGACTCATATCGGGATATAATGTCGCCGTCCAAGGCGTCGAACGTAATGTCCGCACCGCCGCGAAAAGAAGAGAAACTTGACAGTGCGTCGCTGTAAGTCTTTGCCGTGCCTATCCTCCTTGCCATGGTCTTGCTTACTATCATGCCGCGCACGAAGCCGAAAAACGTCTGGCACTCGGGTAGCCTGCCGTATTCAGCAACAACGTCGTCAACGGAATATTCAGCCTTCTCCGCTTCCTTCGCGGCTATTATCCTCGTTAACTGCCCGACGCCCCATTTCAGCCTGTACGCCACCACGTCAAGCCAGGCCTGACGCTTGCCGTCACCCACCTTGCGTACGGACGAGGCCACGCCGTCCCACTCTACAGGATGTATATGGCAACCCGTGTTGACCATCCTTACCGTCCTGCGGTGAATAACTTGAAAAAACAACACACCCTCCTTGCCCTCCGCCGACGATGGGCGGAACTTGATTCTAACTGTTGCCATAACCTTTGTTTTTACTGTTGTTTGTTTATTGTTAACCTTATTATAATTAAGCGCTTTACAATACGTGGCCTTTTGTCTTCCAAAAGGCCGTCAATCAGACTGCAAAAGACGGCAAATCGCAACGCGAAAGGCCATGAGTTGGAAACACACGTACGGCAACCAACCAAGACAAGGGCCGGGGATGCGGCCATGACCAATTACCCCATGCCATGACGGACGCCATAAAATCACGGCGGCTGCGCCTGTGAGCGTTTTTCAGGAAACCGCCAAATGGCTATCAACAAACCGGAGACACAATTACAATATGACGCAAAACCATCAATATTAAGCATAAAGCTCAAGCCGAATGAACCTTGACTTTCACCTAAATCGACAATTGTGCTATCTATCAAGAAGTTGCAAAATTTAGGCATAAAAGTTTTCTTTTTTGGAAAACTTTACGTCGAAAAATTATTCTGAAATTATCCGAAAAGTATTTCTTTATATCAAAAAATGTTCGTAGCTTTGCACAAAATAATCATCTCTGTCATAAATGGAAAATAAAAAAACTTACTCCTTCGAAGAAGCATGCCGTGCTTCCTTGGCCTATTTTGACGGCGACGAACTCGCCGCAAGGGTGTGGGTCAACAAATACGCGCTGAAAGACAGCTACGGTAACATCTTCGAGAAATCTCCCGCCGACATGCACTGGCGCATAGCCAACGAGGTGGCGAGAATTGAAAAGAAGTACAAAAACCCCCTGAGCGCCGAAGAAGTATTCGAACTTCTCGACCACTTCAAGTATATAGTACCAGCCGGCAGCCCGATGACCGGTATCGGCAACAACTATCAGGTAGCCTCATTGTCCAACTGTTTCGTCATCGGCCTTGACGGCGATGCCGACTCTTACGGCGCCATCATGCGCATAGACGAAGAGCAGGTGCAGCTGATGAAGCGCCGCGGAGGAGTGGGCCACGACCTGTCACACTTGCGCCCGAAAGGCTCACCGGTCAACAATTCGGCACTCACGTCGACAGGATTGGTACCGTTCATGGAGCGGTACAGCAACTCAACACGCGAGGTCGCGCAAGACGGAAGGCGCGGAGCGCTAATGCTGTCGGTAAGCATAAAGCACCCTGACAGCGAGGCCTTCATCGACGCGAAAATGACCGAAGGCAAAATCACCGGCGCCAACGTATCGGTAAAGATAGACGACGAGTTCATGCGCTGCGCCATCGACGACAGGGAATACATACAACAATTCCCCATTTACAGCAACAACCCGAAGACCAAGAACGCCATCAGCGCGCGCAAGCTTTGGGAGAAGATTGTGCACAACGCATGGAAAAGCGCCGAGCCCGGAGTATTGTTCTGGGACACGATCATACGCGAAAGCATACCCGACTGCTACGCCGACCTCGGATTCCGCACCGTGTCAACCAATCCCTGCGGAGAGATACCGCTCTGTCCCTACGACTCTTGCCGCCTGCTGTCAATCAACCTTTACTCGTACGTAGTAAACCCGTTCACCGACAAGGCATACTTCGACTACGAGCTGTTCCGCAAACACGTTGGCATTGCGCAACGCATCATGGACGACATCGTGGACATGGAGCTCGAGAAAATCGACCTCATAATGGAGAAAATCAAGAACGACCCACAAAGCGACGAGGTAAAAAGCACCGAATACCACCTGTGGGAAAAGATCAAATACAAGAGCGGACTCGGGCGCCGCACGGGCGTGGGCATCACGGCCGAGGGCGACATGATAGCAGCCATGGGCCTTCGCTACGGCACACAAGAGGCCACCGACTTCTCCGTAGAAGTACACAAGACGCTTGCCCTCGCGGCCTACCGCTCATCAGTCACGATGGCACAAGAGCGCGGCGCTTTCGCCATCTACGACACGAAAAGGGAAGAGAACAATCCTTTCATCAACCGCATAAAGGAAGCAGACCCGCAACTTTATGAGGACATGGCAAAATACGGAAGGCGCAACATTGCCTGCCTAACCATTGCCCCTACCGGCACGACAAGCCTCATGACGCAGACAACAAGCGGCATTGAGCCAGTGTTCATGCCCGTGTACAAACGCCGCCGCAAGGTCAACCCCAACGATGCCGACGTACATGTAGACTTCGTTGACGAAGTAGGCGACTCGTTCGAGGAATACATCGTTTACCACCGCAAGTTCATCGAATGGATGAATGTCAACGGCTTTGACACGGAAAAGAGGTACACCCAGGAAGAAATAGACGACCTGATAGCGAAATCACCTTATTATAAAGCCACAGCCAACGATGTAGACTGGCTGATGAAGGTGCGCATGCAAGGAGCGATACAAAAATGGGTCGACCACAGTATCAGCGTAACTATCAATCTTCCGAACAACGTTGACGAAGCCCTCGTCAACCGCTTGTACATCGAAGCATGGAAGTCAGGCTGCAAAGGCTGCACCGTTTACCGCGACGGGTCACGTTCAGGCGTGATGATTTCGGTTGACAAGAAAAAGAAGAAGAGCGGCGACACAGACCTGTCGCAACAGCAGCTGCCGCCGTGCCGCCACCCCGAAGTTACAGAGGTAAGGCCCAAGGAACTTGAATGCGACGTAGTACGCTTCCAGAACAACAAGGAGAAATGGGTCGCTTTCGTAGGTCTGCTTGACGGCTATCCATACGAGATTTTCACCGGTCTGCAAGACGACGAAGAAGGTATCGTATTACCGAAGACCGTCACCAAAGGCAAGGTTATCAAGCAAACGAACGAAGACGGCAGCCACCGCTACGACTTCCAGTTCGAGAACAAGCGTGGTTACAAGACCACGGTAGAAGGCCTGAGCGAAAAGTTCAACCCTGAATACTGGAACTACGCCAAACTTATATCAGGCGTATTACGCTACCGCATGCCTATCGAGCATGTAATAAAACTTGTCAGCTCACTCCAGCTCAAGAGCGAAAGTATCAACACATGGAAGAACGGTGTTGAGCGTGCGCTCAAGAAATACGTAACCGACGGCACTGAAGCAAAAGGCCAGAAATGCCCTGTATGCGGACATGAAAGCTTGGTATATCAGGAAGGTTGCCTGATATGCAAGAACTGCGGGGCCTCAAGGTGCGGATAACAGCTAACCGACTTACACCAATCCAGCCATACCCTGAATGCCGGAGAAGCAATACGGAACACTGGTTATATATTTGTCAAACCAGTCTTTTTAAGCACATTTTCATCCGTAATGCAATCACCGGCAAACCGGGAAAGGAAGGGTTGGTGTAAGCCAAAACCATGATTATGAAACTCTCCTCAAGTTACATCAGCCTCAACAGGCTGCGCTTCCACGCCAGGCACGGCGTCCTGCCGCAAGAACGGGCCACTGGCGGCGAGTTCATCGTGAGCGTACGGGCCAAATACTTGTTTGACAAGGCACTAAAAAGCGACAACGTTGACGACACAATCAACTACGCAGAGATTTTTGAAATCATAAATAAGGAGATGCTTACGCCATCCTGCCTGCTTGAACATCTGGCGGGCAGGATCGGTCGAAGCATTTTCAACAGAATGCCGATGATCGAAAGTCTCGACATAACAGTAGAGAAAACCAATCCCCCGATGGGCGCGGATTCAGACGGAGCGGCGGTTGAACTACACTTAATAAATGATAAAACTTTTTGAAAGATTGCAGTTTTTTATGCATAAATAACTACCTTTGCAACCGTAAACGAACACTCATGGGCAAAAAGGTTATATTCGTTTTACTCATACTTGTTTCTTTCGCTACCGTAACTTTCGGTGCGGACAAGCGCTTCACGCTTGTCATCGACGCCGGCCACGGCGGTCATGACGCAGGCGCGAAAGGAGCTTTCTCATACGAAAAGAACATCAACCTCAACGTAGCTTTAGCCTTCGGGCGATACGTCGAGCGCGAATGTCCCGACGTAAAGGTTATCTACACCCGCAAGACTGACGTGTTTGTACCGTTGCACAAACGTGCCAGCATAGCAAACAAGAACAAGGCCGACGTATTCATCTCCATCCACACCAACGCCCTACCGAAAGGACACATCGCCCGTGGACTCGAGACATACACCATGGGTATGCGCCGTTCGGACGAGAAACTCAGCGCGGCAAAGCGCGAGAACTCGGTAATCATGATAGAGGAAGACTACCAACTGCATTACGAAGGCTACGACCCCAACTCTCCGGAGAGCAACATTATGTTCGAGTTCATGCACGACAAGAACATGTCACGTAGCGTAGAACTGGCCAAATACGTGCAAAACAGTGTATGCTCGATAGCAAAACGACAGAACAAAGGCGTAAAGCAAGACGTATTCCTGGTGCTCCGTGAGACTTCCATGCCGGCTTGCCTCATCGAGTTGGGCTTCATAACGACACCCGACGAGGAGCAATTCCTCAACAACAAGTCCAACATCGACAAGATGGGACGCGGAATATTCGAGGCATTCGTGAAGTATAAGGAAAAATACGATAAGGACATCACCGTGCCGTACAAGTCGAACAAGCGGAAGAATATCAATGTTCCGTCAATCGTTCCGGATGATGACGACGCCGAAAGCGACGGCAGGGAAAAAAAGGAAACGGGCAAAGCCCCCGCAAAACGGGACACGAAGAGCAATACGGCCGACAAAGAAGACGATGACGACAAGGAAGAGAAGCAGGACAAAACCGCCAAGGACAAAGACGACGACGATAACGGAAGACCCGTGTTTAAGGTTCAGATTCTGGCCAGCAGCAGAGATTTACCGCCGTCTGACGGTAGCTTCAAGGGGCTTGACGGCATTGACTCATACAAGGAAGGCGGCCTGTACAAATACACCTATGGCGCCTCTGCCGACTACAACGAGGTTTATCGCCTGCGTAAGTCCATACTCGACAAATTTCCCGAGGCATTCATTATAGCCTTCAAAAACGGCGAAAAGATAAACGTCAACCAAGCAATACGTGAGTTTAAATCAAACAAATAGAGTGAAATATGAAGTTTTTTAACAAGGAAGTCAAGATAGCCTTAGTGGCCGTATGCGGCCTGGTAATACTGTTTTTCGGCATGAATTACCTGAAAGGCCTCAACCTGTTCGAGTCCGACAGCAAGTACTACATATCATTTACCGACATCAGCGGACTTGCGTCGTCAAGCCCGATATATGCCGACGGATACCAGGTTGGCGTAGTGAAAAGCATAAATTACGACTACAATAAACGCGGGGGCATAGTCGTAGAGGCAAGTATCGACGAACAACTGCGCATACCCAAGGGCAGCAGTGCCGAAATAGTAAGCGACATGCTCGGCAACGTAAAAGTGAACCTGCTGCTCGCCAACAACCCGCGAGAGCGCGTCATGCCGGGAGAGACAATACAGGGAGGAATCAACGACGGAGCACTGGGACAGATGAAGGGCATGATACCCACCGTCATGCAAATCCTTCCTAAAATAGACTCCATCCTCACGACCGTAAACACGCTGCTCGCTAACCCGGCCATAGCAAGGTCGCTACAAAACACCGAGACTGTTACGGGCGAGCTGACCGTCACCACAAAACGCCTGAACAACATAGTGGCACATCTCGAAAAGAGCGTGCCGGGCATGCTCAACAATACCGACAGCCTGCTGTACAACGCCAACACGCTGGCAAAGAACGTAAATAAGATTGACGTAGCGGGAACTATGGCACGAGTGGACGAAACCCTCGACAACATGGAACGCTTCACCGAACAGCTTAACAATACAACCGGCACGCTGGGCAAGCTCATGCATGACCCGACATTATACGACAACTTGAACAACACAATGCGTTCGGCCGACTCACTGCTAATCGACCTCAAGGCCCACCCGAAACGCTACGTCCACTTCTCCTTGTTCGGAAGAAAGGACAAATAAGCTGCCACCTGCATAACAGGTTGATATACAAGACATTACAAAAGGCCGTCTTTCATCGTGTGAAAGACGGCCTTTTGCTTCCCGATTGGCGGCCTTTCACACAGCAAAACGCCGCCTCCCGCATAACGGCAACCAACTTGCCGCCACGGCACCAACGGCAAGCGGCATGACAAACGACGGGAAAAATAAACCAAGGCAAGCCTAATTTAAAAATCATCTAAATAACACACAAGTATCCGAATTATATACATACCACACGCAAAGCGCTAATACATACCGTCTTCTGGCGCGAAGCCTAAAGTAATACAGCCGGTAGCCTCCAATCGTTACAAAGCTCGTAAAGCACTGTTTTACAAACACTTGCATATACGCAACAGCAAATATTACATTCGTATGACACGATTTTCCATAAAGTGCCCTGTAACTGACATTTACGCACATGCCCTATCTCGGCAACAAAAAACATTATTTGCCCGTTTCAATATTTTTTGCGAAATTTGCATTCGCTTAAAAAGACGTCGGAAGACATATACATATAATCACATCCTAACATGAGTACTAACCCAAACGCACTTTGGGACAGCTGTCTCTTGCTTATAAAGAGCAATGTCTCCGAGCAGCAGTTTAACACATGGTTCAAGCCCATAATGTTTGAATCGTTCAACGAAGCCACGCGGACACTTATCCTACAGGTGCCCAGCAACTTCTTCGTTGAATACCTTGAGGGCAACTACGTGGGCCTGCTCAATAAAGTGCTGACAAAATATTTCGGCACCGGCCTGCGCCTGAACTACCGCATAATGGTGGACAAGACGCACAAGCTGACCCAGGAAGTAGAGCCTGAACCAGTGGCAGACATCGACAAGTCTGCCGCCAAGAGGGAGCATGCCAACAAGACACCGACAGTACTCGATGCCGCAAAACCACAGGACATCGACTCGCAACTGGACCCTCGCCACACGTTCGCCAATTACATCGAGGGCGACAGCAACAAGCTGCCGCGCTCGGTCGGACTGTCAATTGCCGAACATCCGAGGACCACACAGTTCAACCCGATGTTCATTTACGGCCCGTCAGGATGTGGAAAGACCCACCTCATCAACGCCATCGGCGTACGCACCAAGGAGCTGTATCCGCAGAAAAGGGTGCTGTACGTCAGCGCAAGGCTGTTCCAGGTGCAATACACCGACGCCGTACTGAAGAACTGTACCAACGACTTCATCAACTTCTACCAGACCATCGACATGCTCATTGTCGACGACATACAGGAGTGGGTGTCGGCAACGAAGACACAGGAGACGTTCTTCCACATCTTCAACCACCTATTCCGCAACGGCAAGCGCATAATACTTGCGTGCGACCGGCCGCCGGTTGACCTTCAGGGCATGAGCGACCGCCTGCTGACACGCTTCAGCTGCGGACTCATAGCTGAGCTGGAGAAGCCTAACATACAACTCTGCGTCGACATTCTTAACAGCAAAATCAAGCGCGACGGACTGCATATACCCGAAGAGGTGGTGGCCTTCATCGCGCAGACTGCCAACGGAAGCGTACGCGACCTTGAAGGAGTAATCAACTCATTGCTGGCCTTCTCCGTGGTGTACAACTGCAAGATAGACATGCGACTGGCCGAAAGGGTAATCAAGCGGGCCGTCAAGATAGACAACGAGCCACTGACAATGGACGACATTCTCGACTCGGTGTGCAACCACTTCAACGTCAGCACAACGGCCGTAATGAGCCGAAGCCGCAAGCGCGACTATGTAGTGGCGCGGCAAGTTTCGATGTACCTGGCCCAGAAGTACACCAAAATGCCAGCCTCGAGAATAGGAAAGCTTGTCGGGGGTCGCGACCATTCTACAGTAATACACAGTTGCACGCAGGTGGAGAACAGGCTGAAGATAGACAAGATGTTCTGCAGCGAGGTGCAAAGCATAGAAAACTCATTCAAGCTGAAGCGATAAACAATAAAGGGATGAACCACGGCAGGCTCATCCCTTTATTGTATCCGCACACGGGCCGGCAACAAATGCCGTTGCCAGATTACAGAAAATTACAGATAATTATTGTCACAAGGCTGAATATAACCAGGAAAACGCAATCCTGCGAAGCCGCCTTGTCGCCCCTGTAACGCGTCAGCCAGCGATAGAGGAAGTACAGCCCGAACACCACGGCAACCACGGTATCAAGCAAATCCACAAGCCGTTTACTTAATACGGGATACAACTTCCGACTGCCGAGCGCTATTATCACGAGGTAAAGCGCAAAGTACATGTTATATAAAATTCTGTCAACTTTTTTCATGGCTGCAAGGAGTTATATGTATTATGTTAACTGTTCCGTGCAAATATAACAATTTTTTTATCACGCGCAAGCGTTGGCGGCATTTTTAATGACCATGCTTACGGTTTTAAAAGAGCGCCTTCGGCATTGCAAAAGACGGCCTTTGACACAACGAAAGACGGCCTTTGACAATGCCAAAGGCCGTCTTTTGCATGGCGGGTTGCGGCCGTTTGAAACCGTAAGTACGGCCGCCCGTTTAGTTACAATCTGAAATTCAATTTTGCTCCGGCCATTACCCACAGTCCGGGTTGCGGCACGTTGCCGTAGTCAACGTAGTCTGTGTTGAAGAGGTTGTTGGCCTCAACATACAGCGAATACTGCCGACAGTTCCATGCCAGGCGGGCATCAACAAGCGAATATGGCTTGTATCTGCGGTCAACCCCGTCGGTATCGGTGTATCCGCCCACACGTTCCTGGAAACGGTAGTTCACGTCCAGCGCAAGGCTCGGCAGTATGTCAATACCCAAACGGGCCACAACCTTGTGGCGAAGGTACTCGAGGGCGTACATCGACTGTATGCCCTCCTCACGCCGCTGGCTCTGGTCTATGTACGAATATGCCACGTCAAGCGAGCGCAGCAGGCGTTGCCCGGGCAACAGACGGCGGAAGTCGAGAGCCACGCTGGCCTCTATGCCGGTGGAATTTATGCGCGCGTGGTTGACCGATGTCCACACCTGATACAGTGACGAGCTACGAGCAGACGAGTTGACAAGGAGATTTGCATCACTCCCTGACGCCATGTCAGCCCCTTGTCTACTTGTCTGCTCGTCAGCTTGTATGCTATCCATAATCCAGTCAATCATGTTCTTGCCCCAATGGCGATATACCGACAGCGTGGCGCTGACGCCTCCCGCCGAGTATCTCAGCCCTCCCTCTACGGCCGACATCTCCTCGGGCTTGAGGTGCTTGTCGGCCTTGTGGCCGTCTACCGAGTAATACAGCTCGGTGAACGACGGCATACGGAGCGACATGTTGAACGATGCGTATGCCTTGAGCGCCGTCGTAAGTGCGTAGCTTGCGTCTATTCCGGGGTAAATCTTGAAAGGCATTTCGCTCCATGTATTCCTCACCGCGGTGAAGCCAGCCGACACCGTAAGGCGCCGCCACACCACGTTGTGCTCAAGATAGAGGCTGATGTTGGTACGGTTAAGGCCGCATGTATATTCACGGTCGGTGCCGTGTATAGGCTTTGGAGAGCTTAGCGGTTCGCCGAGGGTTGTCGAAATGATGTCCTCGTTGCGTACTTCAGCGCCGAAAGCGGTGCGCCCCAGCGTCCAGTCGAACCAGCTGTTAAGGTTCAGTCCTATCACGTCCGTGCGGTGATAGTTGAACGGCGAGCGGTCGGGCGCGCCGCGGTAAAACTCGTAACGGTCATTAAAACGGTTCCAGTAAACTGACGGAAGGAAGTGGAACCATCCCCCTTTCGTCTCAGCCTTGACGGCTGTAAAATATTTAGTTGTATGCTCGTACTGCTCGTCGGACAACGTACTGTAGAACGTGTTGCTGCCCCACCCTTTCGTGCTGACGCCCGCGTGCCAGTCTAAAGCTACGTTTCCGTCGTCGTAGCGGCCTTGATAGAAGGCTCGTCCGCCGCTGTAGTCGGCATTAAGGCTGCCCGACTTGCTGCGCAGGTAGCCATCGCTGCGGGTGTATCCGCCACTAATGGAGTTGCTCCACTTGCCCGTTGCCAAGCCAAGACGTGCCCCCGCGTCGGCATATCCGAACGAGCCGCCCTCAACACGGGCCTCAATTGAGCTTGCGTCAGCAGCCTTTGTCACGATGTTTACCGCCCCGAGCAATGACGACGTGCCGTAAATACGCCCCGCCGGGCCCTCTACTACCTCTATCCTTTCGATGTCGCTGATGTCCACGGGCAGGTCAAACGCATTGTGCCCGGTCTGCGGATCGCAGATGTTCACGCCGTTCAGGAGTATGGCGATATGCTCGCTCGTTCCGCCACGTATGCCGATGTCGGTCTGCGCTCCTATCGGTCCGCGCTGGCGGACATCCACCCCTACGGCATATTTAAGCAGGTCATTAACACTTTGCGCCGGCGCGGCGGCAATCTCGTCGCGGCCAAGCACAGTTACAATTCTCGGCACCCGGCCTCCCGCCAGCGGCGCGCGCGAGGCTGTAACGTCCACTTCGTCTAGCGTCATGACGCGTGTCGTGTCGGCAATGCCTGCCTCTGCGATGTCCGTGCGCACGCTTACTCCGTCAGCCTTGGCGTAGGTCAGCGTGGCAACGCTCAGCGTCCCGACAATCACTTCACGGCCAAGACACGCAAAAAGTGCGTATCCCTTACGGCTGAAGTGCTTGAACTTGAAGCTCTCGCGCTTGTTGAAAACTGTTTTGTACATATAGTTAATTTAAACGATTAACATCCCCGCAACGTGCGGAGAAAGTGCAAAGGTAATGCAAACTATGCGTAAAACAAAATAAAATTTTGTAATCCGGACGTTTTTCCGTACATTTGTAAAACATAAATAACCTGACGATTATCCATCATTTATATATCTTCATGAACAAAAAACTTCTTATTCTATCAATGACCGGCATGACAATGGCGGGACAAGCACAGATAAGCCAGCCAAGGATTACATATCCTAAAGCCGACAAAGTAAACACTGTTGACGTGTATTTCGGCACCAAGGTGGCCGACCCTTACCGCTGGCTGGAGAACGACACGAGTGCGCAGACGGCGGCATGGGTGGCAGCCGAGAACAAGGTTACGCAAGAGTACCTGTCCAAAATACCGTTCCGTGGGGCCTTACTCAAGCGGCTTACCGACGTGGCCAACTACGAGAAGATAGGCACTCCGTTCAAGAAGCACGGCAAGTATTACTTCTATAGGAACGACGGTCTGCAGAACCAGAGCGTGCTATACGTACAGGACAGCCTAAAAGGAGAGCCCCGCGTATTCCTTGACCCAAACAAACTGTCGGCCGACGGCACCGTAGCGCTTACCGGAACGAGCTTCTCCCACGACGGTAAATACGTAGCCTACACCATCTCGCGCAGCGGTTCCGACTGGACGGAGATATACGTACTGAACGCGGCTGACGGCACACCGCTCGAAGACCACATAGTATGGGCCAAGTTTACGTCGGCAACATGGCATGGCGACGGTTTCTATTACAGCGCCTACGACGCGCCGGAGAAAGGCAAGGAATTCTCGAACATGAACGAGAACCACAAGATATACTACCACAAAATAGGCACTCCGCAGTCGGCAGACAAACTTGTTTACGAGAACAAGGACCATCCAAAACGCTTCTACTCGGTAAGTATAGACGATGACGAGACCGTATTATTCCTCTACGAAAGCGGCGAGGGCAACGGCAACTCCCTGTACGCGAAAGACCTGACCAAGGCCGACGCGCCTTTCGTTGCCATGGCTACGGACATGGATTACATGTATTCACCCATCGAAGTGCTTGACGGTAACATCTATATCATGACCAATTACGGAGCGCCAAGGTACAGGATAATGGTTACCACGCCCGACAGGCCGGCCCTGAAAGACTGGACAGAGCTCGTGGCCGAGGGCGACGCCGTCCTGTCAGGAGCCCAAGTGATAGGCGGCAAGCTGCTGCTGACATACGACAAGGACGCCTCCAACCATGCATACGTGTACGGACTTGACGGCCGCATGGAGCATGAAATCAAGCTGCCGGCGCTCGGATCGGTAGGCTTCAGCGGCGACAAGAACGACAAGGAGTGCTTCTTCACGTTCACATCGTTCACCGTCCCAAGTTCGACATACAAGTACGACATCGACAATAACACGTACACTCTGCTGCGCGCGCCGAAGGTCGGGTTCAACGCCGACGACTTCATAACCGAACAGGTATTCTACCCGAGCAAGGACGGAACGAGGATTCCCATGTCAATCACGTATAAGAACGGGCTGAAACGTGACGGTTCCAACCCCGTCTACCTGTACGGCTACGGCGGCTTCAACATCAGTCTGTACCCCAGCTTCTCGTCAACACGCATACCGTTCCTCGAGAATGGCGGCATATACGCCCAGGCTAACCTGCGCGGAGGCGGCGAATATGGTGAGGAATGGCACCTCGCAGGAACGAAGATGCGCAAGCAGAACGTCTTTGACGACTTCATTGCGGCGGCCGAATGGCTCATCGACAATAAGTACACAAGCAAGGAGAAGATTGCCATCGTAGGCGGTTCCAACGGCGGACTGCTTGTCGGGGCATGTATGACCCAGCGCCCTGACCTGTTCCGTGTTGCCGTTCCGGAGGTAGGCGTTATGGACATGCTGCGCTACCATAAGTTCACTATCGGATGGAACTGGGCGCCCGACTACGGCACGAGCGAGGACTCGAAGGAGATGTTCGAGCATCTTAAATCATACTCACCGCTGCACAACCTGAAGCCCGGCACATGCTATCCCGCCACGCTGGTGACCACCGCCGACCATGACGACCGCGTTGTCCCTGCCCACTCGTTCAAGTTCACTGCCACACTGCAGGAATGCAACGACGGAACAAACCCGACACTGATACGTATCGAAAGCGAAGCCGGACACGGCGCGGGAAAGCCCATGAGCAAGGTGCTTGAGGAGCAGGCTGACATCTACAGCTTCATTATGTACAACCTCGGAATGACTTTCAACAGTAAGTAGCATGACAAGCCGCCGCACGAAAGACGGCAAAACGCAACGCGAAAGGCCACCTTTTACACGCTAAAAGGCGGCCTTTTGCGTTGCAATATACGGCCTTTCGCAAAGCCATTGATTATCAATAGTTTAGAGTGTCGTCACGAAAGCCGTGGGCAATGGTTATATCTTAAATTATCATAAAAGGGCATATACCTTTTACGTAAATATATTTTCAAAAGTACTATCTTTGCACATGCATTCGCTACAACTGCCCGTTTGCCGACAAGCGGCATGAAACTGGCAAAGGTGTACAGGCAATAAGATTACTGAAAAGAGGGTACTTTAATGGTAAGGTTTATTCAATCAGTTGGTTTACAGAGTTTTACGCCACCGTCAAAGTTGGCGGCAGCCATCGTCTTAATGCTTTGCGCCACTATTGGACGTGCCCAACCGAGGGTGACGTGGGCGGTTGAGGGCAATACCGAGGTTGGCTGGAACATGTCCGACGGGAAGGTCGTGTGGGTTAACCTGCTCAGCGCGGGCATAGACGTTGGCCTGTGGAAGGGCGCGCATCTTGAGGGAGAGGCAATATCGACATACACCACCAACAAGAACGTAAGCGATAACCTGCTGGGCTTCTCGAACATATACACGCCGACAAATAAGGCGTTCCGCCTGATACAAGCGTCGCTCGGACAGCGTTTCGGGCAATGGGCATACGTTTCGGTAGGCCTGCGCAACATCGACACCGACTATTTTACGTCGCCGTCAACGAGCCTGTTCACTGCCCCTGCCGACGCCGACTTCCCCACATTATCCAACAACTACCCATTGGCGACATACCCCATGGCCGCGCTCGGAATACACATCGAGGCTTATCCAGTCAATGGACTTACCGTTAAGGCCAGCATATATAACGGCGCTGCGGACGAGAGCCTGAAGCGGCAATTCCGCGTAAAGCCGGGGCACGACGGATATTTCTCGATAGGAAGCGTGACATACGAACGCGAAAACCGCGGTGAAAATCCCGCAAGCTACACCATCGGCTACATTGCGGGACGTGCCCCTGGCGACGGCGACGACGAGGGGCTGGTAGGCAAATCGGGGCTGTGGTTACTGGTAGAGCAACCCTTCATGTACGTCGGCACTACACAATGGTGCCTGCTGATGCAGGGTTCGGTGATGACACGGTACACAAAGAACACGCACGGATACTGGGGCACGGGACTTACCGTGAACGGCATCGGGAAAAGAAACATCCAGGCGGGCGTGGCCGTTAACCGCATGCATGACCGCACGGGCAACGAGCTTGACGCCGAGGCGACATGCCTCGTTCCGCTTAACGACTGGCTATCCGTACAACCGGCGATGCATTTCATACGCTCACATAGCCGCGAAATCGTGGTAGGGATGCTACGTTTCAGCGTGGCTTTCGGCAATAAATAACGGTTTACACAACTACATCGTAACAGCACAAGACCGACGCAGGAACAACATTACGCCAACACGGCCAACGCTATCACCGACATTTTACGGCACAAACAAAAAGGAGGAACGCCCGCATAGGCGCTCCTCCTTTAATATAAATGAAACAACTTATTACTCAACAACTATCGGCTTGTACTTCGGAACGAGAGTCTTCATAATAATCCAAGCCAACAGATAAGCCACCGCACAAATGCAGAAGATAATCATATAGCCGGCGGGCTTACCCTCAAAACCGAGGAACGTGAATGCAGCTCCCATGTCACCGGCATACTTGAACAACTCACCAGCGCCGAGGTTGATGAGCAGTGAGCCAATACCTCCGGCCATAGCACCGATACCTGTGATTGTTGCGATTGTCGATTTGGGGAACATGTCACCGATAGTGGAGAACAAGTTGGCCGACCATGCCTGGTGACCAGCGCCCGCAAGACCGATAATTATAGCCGGGAACCATGCCGAGTTAGCGCCTAATGGCTGAGCAAACAACGCAAACAATGGGAAGAACGCGAATATCAACATCGCACGCATACGACCTGCATACGGCCCCATTCCTTTCTTTTCAACAAACAGTTTGGGCAAATATCCGCCGTAAATTGACAGGACTGTAACGATAAGATAAAGAACGAAAATCAACGCCATACCCATCGTTGAAGATGATTCGTAGCCGAACTGGTCAGAGAAATAAGCCGGAGCCCAGAACAAATAGAACCACCAAACACCATCGGTAAAGAATTTTCCGACGACAAACGACCATGTCTGTTTGTACTTGAAACACTGCATGAAAGGAATAGTCTTCTCCTCCTTAACCTCTTCAGCCTTATTTGCTCCTTCCTCATCGTCCTGGTTGATGTAGATAAGCTCGGCCTTGTTTACACGCTTTGACTTGTCGGGTTTCTCGTAAAGATGAGCCCAGAAGAACATCCAAACAAAACCGATAGCACCGATAATGATGAACGCCATCTCCCATCCGAAATGCTTTGCGAGCACCGGAATGGTGAGCGGAGCGGCCAAAGCGCCGACTGAAGCACCGGAGTTGAAGATAGAAGTTGCGAAAGCACGGTCTTTCTTTGGGAAGTACTCGGCGGTTACCTTGACTGCTGCCGGGAAGTTACCAGCCTCACCAAGGGCAAGGATTGCACGGCAAACAAGGAACAGCCAAACACTAAGCGTCGCGATAGCTACAGCCATTGCGCTGCCTGCTTCAACCGCACGGAGCGCCGCAACGGAGTCAAGTCCCTCAACTTCCATGGTTACCCAACCGCAACCGGCGTGCAGACAGGCACCCAAAGACCAGATGAATATAGCCCAAATGTAACCTTTCTTTATGCCCATCCAGTCAACAAACTTACCAGCAAACAAGCAAGCAACGGCATAAAACACAGAGAAGAAACCGGTAATCATGCCATAATGGGCATCATTCCAGTGGAACTCAGGTGCTATAAAATCTTTCCATGTCAACGAAAGTACCTGCCTGTCAAGGTAGTTTACCGTCGTTGCACAGAAAAGCAAAGCACAAATGACCCAGCGAAAGTTGGTCATCTTAGTTGTTTGAATTGGATTCATTTCTATTATTTTGATTTATAGTATTGTTTAAGTAAGTTTGCGCAAAGTTACTGTTTTTTCATTAAAAAAGACATACCGTCTCGTTAAATTAGCTTAACAAGACAGTATGTCAATAGCTTTTGAACAAAAAGTGAAGAGTCGAGAATGAATATTCATGCTTTGCAATGTTGTTTAAATACCGTGCAAACAACATTGTCTCCATGCTCAATACTTCACACTCAGGATTATGTCAGTCCTGGAAATAGACTCTCTTCACACGGCCGCTGATACTTGTAAGCATCTCGTAAGGTATTGTGCCAATGGCATCCGAAAGGACTGTGACAGGCAGATTGTCGCCGAAGATTTCAACGGAATCACCCTCCTTGCAGTCTATATCCGTAACGTCTATCATCGCTACATCCATGCAGATGTTGCCTACATACGGCGCTTTCTTGCCGTTTACCAAACAATAACAATGCCCGCATCCAAGCCCACGGTCAAGTCCGTCGGCATAACCAATAGGAATTGCGGCAATGAGACTGTCCCTTGTGAGTATTCCCTTGCGGCTGTAGCCCACGGTTTCGTCCTTCGGCACAGCATGGATTTGCAGTATCGTGGTCTTCAACGTGCATACATTATTTATTACGGAATTATCCCTGCTGTCAATGCCGTACAGTCCGAGACCGAGGCGACACATGTCAAGCTGGCGTTCAGGAAAGTGCTCTATACCGGCGGAATTGTCCATGTGACGTATTATTTTGTGGCTGAACGCCGACTGAAGTTTCTCGCTTCCCCGCTTGAAAAGCTCGAACTGGTGGGCCGAGAAGTTGTCGAAATCATCGCTGTCAGAGCCTACAAAGTGTGAGAACACCGAGCGCGGGATAACCGCGTTCTGCCGTTTCAGGCGGCTGATAAGCTCATCCATGTCGGTAAGAGGATTGAAACCGAGGCGATGCATGCCTGTATCCAGCTTTATATGGACGGGGAATCCTGTCACGCCTTCCCTCTGCGCGGCTTTGACAAGAGCCTCAAGCAGTCGGAAACTGTACACTTCCGGCTCAAGGTCGTAGTCGAACATCGTCTTGAAAGCCGTCATTTCGGGATTCATAATCATGATGTTCGACGTTATTCCGTTCTTCCTCAGCGTCACGCCTTCGTCCGCAACGGCGACGGCAAGGTAATCAACACGGTGGTCCTGCAACGTCTTTGCCACCTCAACAGCGCCCGAACCGTAGGCGTCGGCCTTAACCATGCACACCAGCTTGGTGGTCGGCTTCATGAAAGAACGGTAGTAATTAAGGTTCTTAACCACAGCGTTGAGGTTTACCTCGAGTATAGTTTCGTGCACCTTCTGCTCCAGCAGTTCTGTCAGATGGTCAAAACTGAACCTGCGCGCACCCTTCAACAGGATTACTTCATCATGCAGCGAGGCAAACACCGGACTCGAGATGAAGTCTTGGCAATCGCCAAAAAAGTATTTCTCGGGTATGTCTATAACGGCGGAATGGGCGCTAATCTCAGGGCCTATACCTATGAATTTCTCTACGCCGCGCGTCTTCGACAGGTCAGAGACCTCCTTATACAGTGCCTCGCCGTCCTTTCCGCTCTGGTAGATGTCGCTCAGTATGAGCGTGCGTTTGCGTCCGGCATGGTCAGGGCGACGGCTCATGAAGTCGAGGGCGATGTCGAGCGAGTTGACGTCGGAGTTGTAAGAATCGTTTATAAGTGTGCATCCATGACGTCCTTCCTTCACCTCCAGGCGCATGGCAACGGGCTCTACGGCAGCCAAGCGGTCGGCTATCTGACCGGCGTCAAGGCCGAGATACAAGGCCACGGCGGCACAGGTTACCGAGTTGGCAACCGACGCCTCGTCGATGAAAGGCAGTGAATAACTGCCCGGGCGACCGTCAAACGTATAGTGCACGGTGGTCGTTACGCCGCTCTTCTCCACCTTATTTATATATAGGCGGGCGTTCGGCTCGGTCATCGACCATGCTATCCGCTCGCCCTTATAGTCAAGACTTACCACGCAGCGGCGCACCGTTTCGTCATCATAAGGGTAGACTATGGCCTTGGAGTCATGAAATAGCTTGAGCTTCTCCATGCACTTTTCCTCCATTGACGAGAAGTTCTCCTGGTGTGCCGTGCCGAGGTTTGTAATCACTCCTACGGTCGGCTGTATTATGTCGTGCAGCGCATCCATCTCGCCCCGCTGGCTGATTCCGGCCTCAAACACGCCTACCTGGCTCCGTTCATTCAGCAGCCAGACAGACAGGGGCACGCCTATCTGAGAGTTATAGCTACGCGGGCTGCGGGTCACTACCATCTGCGGTGACAACAACTGGTAAAGCCATTCCTTCACTACGGTCTTTCCGTTGCTGCCCGTTATACCCACTATGGGGATGTTGAACTCGTCACGATGGCGCTCGGCAAGGCGTTGCAGAGCCTCGACCGTGTGCGGCACGCGCAAGAAATTGGCGTCGGCGTAGGCCGTGGCATAGTCTTCGGGCAATGTCTCCACTACGAAGTTGCGCACTCCGCGGCGGTATAAGTCGGCTATATACCTATGCCCGTCGTTACGTTCGGAGCGTATGGCGAAGAACAATGTGTCCTCCGGGAAGCAGACACTGCGACTGTCCGTCAGTATCCAGCTTATCGCGCTGTCGGCCGTGCCGTAGCGGCGCGCGCCGATGAGAGTCGTTACTTTTTCAATGGAATAAAGCATATCTATTTTATTTAAGTGACAAGTTTACAAGCAACAAGCAGACAAGGAGGTTTGTTTTTACCATATGCAACCATTGTCCGGACAACACCTTAACATACATATAACACTTGCCTTTCAACAAGTCAAAAACCCTTGTCAACTTGTATGCCTGTCGCCCGTCTACAGTCAGAGTGCAAAGTTCGGATATTTTTTTGATAGTTCGGATATTTTTAACATAGTTTTATCCATGAAATCCCTATACTCCGCCGACTCGGGATGCAGCGGCCTATGCCCCAGGGCCTCCTTCAGAGGACGCCATTCGGCAATGAACCGCTTTGCCTCGGGCGAGAAATAGGCCTCCGAAAACAGTTCCCAGATATACTCAACGGCCTGTTCCGAGGGGTGGAGCATGTCCTTGGCGTAGAAGCGGTAGTCGCGCAGCTCGTCGTTTACTATCTCGTATGCGGAAAAATAAGACACCCGCCCAGGCCGCTCACGCACAAGTTTGTCAGCCGCAAGAAGCAGCACAGCCTTAGACAGCTGGCTGCCGTGGAAGCCGTATTTGGCGTAGCGTATCGGACTGACGGTCACTATCACCCTCACGTCCTGGCGCCGCCCTACGAGCACGTCGACCGCCCTGCCAAGATAACCGGCGCATTCGTCAATCGTCAGCTCACGCTCGGTGAACAGCCGCTGCGGCCTTTTGGCGCAGTTGTCAACAATCTCGCCCGTCTCGTTCAGTATGTACACATGGTTCGTGCCGAGCGTAAACAGCGCCACTCGGGGCGCCGCTTCAGTGCGCTCTACGGTGTGCAGGATACTCGCGGGGTTATACATCACGCCGAAGGGATTGACCGTAGCGCGGAACTTCTCTTCCTTGAAGCGCCGCCCTATGTTGTCCGCGAAACACGAACCAACGAACAACATCTCCTCACACGGCCCTATCTCAAACTCCGGGCGGTCAATCTTCACTCTCGTCCTGAACTCCATACCTTATTATATTATATAGTCCTTAACAGGCTGCAAATATACTCTTTTTCGCCGTAAAACGGTTACACGCCGGCCATTAAGTTACTTCCGCCCCGCCATTCTTCCGCCCCGCACATTCCAAAAGACCTTCCCCGCATTTCTCAATTCGACGTATTGGCGTTTAGCGCAAGCACTGCACGGTTTTCTCTTGTCAGCTAATAGACGTTCAAATGCGCCATTGTAGGGACATAATTCATTATGTCCGCACGCGCTGAAAGAGCGTTCAGACATGTGTTAATCAGCTAAAAACGTTTCTTACAAAACGTGCGGGCATAATAAATTATGCCCCTACGGAGGATGCATTCAATTAGTGTTTGTCTTTAATGTAAAAGTTAATATTCATCCAACAGATTTGCGGATGTAATCCCAAAGACCGTCTTTTACAAACCAAAAGGTCATCTTTTGCACGCTAAAAGGCCGTCTTTCGCGACACGAAAGACGGCCTTTTATAAAGTAGATGATTAAATGAATATCCGCAAACACCCATATTACAGTTAACCAAACATAACCCTACAAGGCTTTTGTCTTTAACTACTTAGTGAGCAAAGCGAACGTTAACTACTTTAACTCCTTTAACTACCGATGACATCTGATTATCAGCCGGTTACCGGCCGGTATGTTTATGCCTTCAGACAGGCGCTTAACTGCGGCTCACCTGCAGGCCTTTATCGCTTAGCGACATGTCCACAAAGCGGGCGTTGGCATTCGGCCTGTTGTCGTTGAACACCTGTTTTATGCGCGCGGCAGCGTCGGGGTCCTTCGCCACGATATACAGATAGCCGCCACCGCCGGCACCCGCCAGCTTGTAGCCGAGGGTCAGGTCGTCGATAAGGTCAGTCATGCGGCGCACGTCAGAGGGGTCAGAGCCGCTGTCGAGGGCACGGTTCTGCGACCACGTCTTGCGCACCAGCCGGCCCATCTGGGCAAAGTCAGCGCGCTGTATAGCCTCGTACATGTCGAGCGAATGGCGCTTCATCTCGCGCAAGAGGCGCAGTTCGTCGCTCTGGTTGAGGAACATCCGGCGCACAATCTCGGCCAATATGCTCTTCGCCGTGCGCGTTATGCCCGTGTAATATAATAGGTGGCAGGGCTTGTACTCGGGCCGTGTGAACAGGTCTGACGGCAACCAGCGCACCGTGGGACTCTGGTCAAAGCCGCGCGCAGTCTGCAACAGCTTGACGCCCTGCAGTATTCCGCCGAACTGGTCTTGCCATCCACCGCCCGTTGTGAGCAGCTGCTCAAGCACGAGCGTGCGCCGCCCAATCTCATTCTTGTCCCATGCCAGTCCGCAAAAGTCGTTCAGCGCGCCTAAAACGGTTGACGCCAGCATGCTGCTCGTGCCAAGTCCGCTGCCCGCGGGGATAGCCGACAGCAGCGTAATCTCCAGTCCGCAGCCGAACGCGCGCAGGCGGCTCTCAAGCGTAGGATACGTCTCAAGGCTGTATTCGGGCAGGAATCCGGCCAGCGCCAGCGCCGCCTTGGGTATCGAGAAGGGACTGCCCACGTGACGCATGTCGGCCAGTTGCTCGTAAGTATATACCTCCTCAACGGCGCCGAGGTCAATGCTGCGCAGCACGATGCGCGGCTCGCGGCACGGGCGCACGTACGTCTGCAATGGCGGCTGGCCGTTAAGCTCGATGGCAAGGTTGACCACGCTGCCGCCTTCCATCAGGCAGTAAGGCGGCGTGTCGGTCCATCCGCCGGCTATGTCGATACGTACCGGACTGCGCGCCCACACTATCTGGTCGCCGTAAACTGACATGCGGGGCTGCTGTTTCTCGGCCAGCGCCTGCACGGTAAGCCCGTTGCGCAGCAGGGTAAACGCCTTGTCTTCAGCCGTTTGGCACTCCTCTCCACGCAGGCGGGCCAGCTCCGAGCGGAACATAGAGTCGTGTATGCGTGTCAGCAGAGGCGCCGTGTCGGCTATCGGGGCCGGCTCTTGTATGCCAAACTGCGCAAAATCACGGGCCGCGTCGTCAAGGTCTGTCTGATAAAACACGCTGTGCTCGTAGTTTTTGGCCAACGCTGCCCAGTTCTGGGAGCGGTACGCGCGGCGCTGAGCAACCAGCCTTTGCAGGTTGGCCTCAGCCGAAATGTCGTCGGCGCTGAGCTTCCTCGTGCATTCGTTCCATACCTTACGACCCTCGTCAAGGCCCGGTTCGCCAAGCATCCAGCGCAATGCCAGTCCCGCTTCGGCCACGTTACGGCACACGGGGAATATGCGTGCCGACTGCAAATCGGCGTTTCCCTCTATACCGTCAATGCTTATTCCGCGCTCGGCAGCCCACTCCGTGAACGGCCGTCCGATGAACTCCGTCGCAGCGTCAAGCAAGCTCCCGCGGAACTTGTCGCCGTATCCGTAAGGGCGAACGACATACTCCGTCTCGCCTACGGGCACTATATCGACACACCATCCGGGCTTCAGCTCCACGTGCCAGTCGTTCTCCGGCACGCCGGTTATTATATTCTCGTGTGCCAAAGTCCATCCCTCGCCCACGTAACTGTTCTCTACCCAAAGGTTCTGGTTAGCCTCGGTGATGGCTGTTCGGGTAACTGCGTTCTGCACGAACATGGCCGGATGCGGCTTCAGCGAGTGGTGCATAATCTCGCGCTGGTCGTTAACGAGATTCTGTATGGCCAGCGTCGATGACAGTATCTCGTGGCTCGTGCCGAAGTGGTAGAACTCTCCGCCGGGCAGCGGAAGCACCGCCACGCTCAGAGAGTTAAGCTCTTCGTCGACGATTGACGGCTCCGTGCCGAGCGAACAGCCGAATTCCGAATACAAATCATAGTTCTTCAGGCCGTCGCCCTGGCGTGAACGGGCCATCAGCAGGCGCACGGCGCGGTCGCTAAGCAGCCACACTCCGATGTCGGTAAGGTAGAAATGGTCTTTCAGCAACTCGCCCAACGTCTTTACGGACGGCTTCTGCATCATGCACTCAAGCACCGAAGGAGTGTCGCTCTTGGACACGAACACCCCGTGATCCTTGGCTATTTCGGGGCCAAGCCACAGTCCGTAGCACACGACATCTGCCTCGGGAATGGGCTGCAGGGGCTGAGTGGCGCGTATGTAGACGTCGCCGCTCACAATCATCGTGTGCATGTTGGCCGGCGTCTGGCTCATTATCTGCTCGTAAAGAGGCACCTGCAGCGACAGCAGATCTTGCGAAAGGCGCTGTCCGCGCTCCCATCTGAACACGGGAATGGGTGTCAGCACCTTGCCCGACGGCGCGTAGGCGGGCAGTCGGCGGCTCTGTCCGCCGGCATGAAGCAGCAGCCTGCGGTCGGCGGCGAGCCACTCGTCGAACGTCATTCCGTCGCCATGCTCACGGTAACAGGCCTCTAACAGCCACGTAGAACCGCCGCCCGAACCGAGCTTACAACCCACCGGGTCGCTGGTGCAAAACCATTCATCGCGTGAATATCCGGTAATTTCGTGAAAACAGTTTACAAGGTTTGGTGGTAAGGATAGTAGTCTTTTCATTTTTGTGCAACGTTTTTTTGAATTAAGAATTAAGAGTTAAGAATTAAGAAAAAATGCCTTGAACGCTTATCAACAGGAGTATTTTTCTTAATTCTTAACTCTTAATTCTTAACTATTTTCTCTTCTTTCTATATTCAATGTATGCCAAAAGGAGAATGGCAAGTAGCAGTACCGCATAAGCGACATAAGCTATAGTCTCGGTAGTAGTTACCGATTTGGGATGGAACGCCAGTTCTATCTTGTGCTTGCCGGGCGCTACATTCACGGCACGAAGCAGGTAGTTTACACGTCCGAGTTCAACAGGCTGTCCGTCGACGGTGGCAGTCCACCCGGGATAATAAACCTCCGAGAATACTATAACGCCGCCTTTTGACGAGTTAACGTCATACGTCAGTCGGTCAGACATATATGACGTAAGCTTAACAACAGAAGTGCTGTCCTGCTTTACGGCGGTCTTCAGCTGTGCCTCAAACCGCTTGTCGGCCACAGCCTCATGGCGTATGTCCATCTTGCCGACACGCTCTATCTCGGCGTTGGCATTGTCAACGTAAGTCAAATTGTCAACATACCAGGCCGGACCGTACACGTACGGATTCTGCACGGGCACTGTCTGTCCGTCTTGCAGCGGCAGTATGAAGTATCGGGCGTTGAGCATGTTGAGCACGGGGAATATGCTGTCGCCGTTGACCTTGGACATATCTCCGCCTGCCTGGGCCACAGCCTGCATGAGACTGCCCATCTCCGGCGCAATGTACATGTCTATCATGTCCTGGTAACGGCGCAACTTGGCTGCGTGGTAACCGCCTATGCTGTTGTGGAAATATGACGTCTCGTTCTCGTTAAAGGTATTAGACGCGAGGTTGAGCACACGGTAATTGCCGAGATCTGTCTTGTCCTGAAGGATTATACGGTCTGTCTCCGTCTCCTGTATCGGGGCCTCACGCTCGCTCTTCGGCACGAACATGTCGTTATTAAGGTAGCGCTTGTTGACCTGCCAAAGGTCTATCAGGCAGAGCACTATTATCGCGCCGACCATGTAATTGGCCTTAAGCTTCCTGGCCTTGAAGAGCAACAGGCAGAGCGTGCCTATCACAACGACCAGCGCCGAACGCCAGCAGTCGGCCGTAAAGACGGCCTCTCGCATATCACGCAGGTTGTCGATAACGGGATTGACATACTCCTGCGGCAGCGTCATGAGCGCCTTCATCTCGTTAGACGATATGAAGTCAGAGAAGAACAGCGTGGGGAACAGGGCGAAAAGTATGGCTATACCGCCCGTAAGGCCGAAGCTGAGATATACGGTCTTGATACGTTTCGTAAGGATTTCGGGCTCGTCTACGATTTTCTTCAACGCCAACATGGCAAGCAACGGGATGGTAAACTCGGCTATGACGAGTATTGACGCCACCGTGCGGAACTTGGCGTACATAGGCACATAGTCGATGAAGAAGTTGGTAAAGGGCATGAAATTCTTGCCCCATGCCAACAATACGGAGAGCACCGTGGCAGACAAGAGCGCCCATTTCATGGGTCCCTTGACGATAAACAGGCCGAGGATGAACAGCATTAGAACAAAAGCGCCCACGTAGACGGGGCCTTGCGTGCCGGGCTGTTCACCCCAATACTGGCCGAGCTGCTGGTATATCGGGGCAAAGTTAGGGTCGGCATGCTTCATGGCAGTCTCGCTTTCAACCAGCGGAACACTTGCCCCACCCTTCGTATTCGGCACGAGCAACGTCCACGTCTCGTCTATTCCGTAGCTCCACTGGGTGATATAGTCACGGTCAAGTCCGGTCGACGTCTGGTTGGCAACGTCCTTCTTCACCAGCTCGCTCTTGCCGCGCATGGTCTCCTTGCTGTACTCCCACGTGTGGTAAAGGTTGCTCAGGTTAAGGCAAATGCCGATGACGGCACCGGCGGCACACACGGCCGTGGCCTTGCCGAAGCGCGCGAGCTCCTTCTTCCGTATGGCGTCGACAAGGTAAGCGATAATCATGAACAGGATGACGAAGAGGAAGTAATATGTCATCTGCACATGGTTGGCATTAACCTCGAAAGCCGAAAATATAGCCGTAACTATGAATCCCCACAGGTATTTGCCCCTATACGACAGCACCACGCCGGCTATCATCGGCGGCAGGTAGGCCAAGGCCATGACCTTCCAGATATGTCCGGCGGCAATGATAATGAGGAAATACGTTGAGAAAGCCCATATTATGGAACCAAGAACGGCAAGTGACTGCCTGAAGTCGAATGCCCTGAGCAAAATATAGAAGCCGAGAAGATAGGCAAAGACATACCATACGTTCTCGGGCAAGAATAGGTGATACACGCTGAGGGCACCCTGGACACCCTTTGTGCTGGTATATTCAGGCGCCGACTGATAGGTGGGCATACCACTGAACACCGAGTTCATCCAACGCGTTACCTCGCCCGTCTGGGCCTTGTATTCAGCCATCTCACGGCCTAATCCCTTGCTTGCGGCCGAGTCGTGACGGTAAAGAATCTTGCCCTCGATGTCTGCCGGGAAGAAGTAAGCGAACGAAATGAGCGCGAACAACACTACGGCCAACACGTCAGGCAACCATTTTTTCCATGTTTCCATTGTCTTTATATATTTTACATTATTTTCGTTTAGCGATGCAAAAGTAATAGATTAAATGAAGAATTAAGAATGAATAATGAAAAATCCTACATTAATTAAATGAAAAATGATGAATGAATAATGGGGAATCATGCACCCGACAAACGGCAACGGACGAATGAGCGACGTTTAACATGGTTGCCGTTCAAATCAACGCGAATACCTGCGGATAAATATAACAAGACGAGAGAGGCGAAGGCTAAAGTTTCATTTTATCACACTAACACAATATTTACCGCACTAAATGACATTAACGGTTTTCCAAAGTCTTGACATTTAAAAATCAAGAAATAGCGAAACAGAATGGCATAAACGAGCGAATATATTATGCGAATAACCTATTTGTATTCTAATATTGCACTATTCGCAATACAAAAGACGGTCTTTTGGCATGTCAAAGACCGTCAATGAGGGTGTAAAAGGCCGTCTTTAGCATTGCAATTGACGACCTTTTATATTGCGAATAGACCGTGTTCAGCAATCAAAATATAGCAATCGCATTTTCTTTAAATCATAAAACACTGATTAACAAAGCGTTATCCAGAACGAGAGAATTTATGTTAAAACAGGCAACAGGCCATCCTACGCATCACCATATCGTGCCGCAAGACCGTTACAGAGGCGTTAACCGTCGGAAAGCGGAGAACAATACGTCACGAAAACGGTACTGAAACCGCTCATTATGGCAAACAAAAAGGATGTCAGGCAAAGCCCGATTTTTCATTTTTCATTATTCATTTTTCATTAAAAAGCACTATCTTTGCGCCGAAATAAAAGATATTCACAGATGAAAATAGGCATTATCGTCGCCATGGACAAGGAGCTTGTACAATTAAAAGGGCTGCTTGAAGAATCCACGGTAGAGAGGCGTAACAAGAAAGATTTTATATTAGGAAGCATTGATGGCAAGGAAATAATCTTGCAGAAGTGCGGTATAGGTAAGGTAAACTCTGCCATAGGTACGGTAGAGATGATTAACAACTACAGTCCGGACCTGATCATCTCGACAGGCGTTGCCGGCGGCGCAGATGACCGCATGAACGTTTGCGATGTAGTAATAGGCACCGAATACCGCTACCATGACGCTTATTGCGGCGACGACTGCCGCTTCGGGCAGATTATGGGCATGCCCGAAGCGTTCCATACTCCTGCTGACCTGGTTGACAAGGCGCTTGCCGCGTGCGGACAGTCAACAGCCTTCAAGGGACTGATTGTCAGCGGCGAATGGTTCGTCAACACGCAGAATAAGATGCGAGCGATACTCGCCCGCTTTCCCAAAGCCGTAGCGGTGGACATGGAGAGCACGTCGATAGCCCAGACATGCCACATCTACGGAGTGCCTTTCATCAGCTTCCGCGTAATCAGCGACATGCCACTAAAGGACACGAAGGCCTCACAATACTTCGACTTCTGGGCCCGACTGGCCGAAGGGTCGTTCAATATCACAAAGAAATTTATAAGCCTGATATGATTTATTTGGAGTTAAGGAGTTAATAGGGAGTAAAGGAGTTAAGACAAATGTCACGACATAAGAGAAATCAAGTATTATTTGTTTTTTATACCACAAGACATTTGTCTTAACTCCTTTACTCCCTATTAACTCCTTTACTCCTAAAGAAAAACAATTATGAACAAGATTCCCAGCTTTACAATCAACCACGAGAAACTGTTGCGCGGGATATATGTCTCACGCAAGGATGAAGTTGGCGGCGATACCGTCACGACCTTCGACATACGAATGAAGGAACCAAACCGCGAGCCGGCACTGCACCCAGGGGCGCTGCATACCATCGAACATCTGGCCGCAACGTATCTGCGCAACGACCCGGAGTGGCGTGACCGCATAGTATATTGGGGCCCAATGGGCTGTCTTACAGGCAATTACCTGCTGATGAGGGGCAACCTTGAACCGCAAGACATCCTCGACCTGATGCGCCGTACGTTCGCATTCATCGCCGACTTTGACGGCGACGTGCCCGGCGCTGCGCCCCGCGACTGTGGCAACTACCTGCTTCACGACCTGCCGATGGCACGGCTTGAGGCAAGAAAATACCTCACAGAGGTGCTCGAAAGGATGGAAGAAGAGAATATGAAATACCCTGAATAAGTATAAGTTGACGAGCAGACGAGTGACGAGCAGACAAGGACATTTGCATTATAGAAGTTATAATTTGTTCTTTTTATATACAAACAATGCAAATGTCCTTGTCTGCTCGTCACTCGTCTGCTCGTTTACTATAAATTAAACTTTGGACAAGCCCTCTTACAAAGATGTAAGCTATAAAGGCAGCCCACAGCCCATGATTGGCATACGTGCCGTGCAACGAATAGTAAAGGATGAAGAACGTTGCGGCGGCAAGGGCCATCGAGATGAGCATTCCGCGCGTCATTGTACACCCGATGAACACACCGTCCCACACGAAAGCGGCCACACCGGCCAACGGAATGGCAAGAGCCCAATAATAATAGGTGTGCGACGCAGCGACGACTGACGGCTCGTCGGTGAGCAACGACAGGAACGCGTCACCGCCTATGGCGTAAACCAGGGTGAAGGCAACGGCCAGCCCATAGCCCCAACAGAACAACCAGCGTACCGTACGGCGCAACGCGCCGGCATTACGTGCGCCGTAATAACGACCGCTAAGCGCCTCGCCGGCATACGCAAAGCCATCCATGACATAAGAAAAGAGCATATAAAACTGCATTAGCAGAGTATTTACGGCCAGCACGACCTCACCCTGCCACGAGCCGGCCGAGGTGAAGAACAGCATGACCGATACCATGCAAAGCGTGCGGAGGAATATGTCACGGTTGACACTGAAGAAATGCGCCATGGCCTTACGGCACCACAGTCCGCGCGAAGTGTAGTGATTCTTCAGACGCCGATAGTGCTTCGCGCACAAGATTATTGCCATGGCGAAACCCGCATACTGGGCCGTAAGCGTACCGAAAGCCACACCCTCGACCTTAAAGCCGAATCCGAAGACGAGCAACGTGCTGGCTGCTATGTTGACAACATTCTGCACAATGGCGACCGCCATAGGTATGCGGGAGTTCTGCATACCGATAAACCACCCTGAAAGGCTGAACAGCCCGAGCATGGCGGGCGCTCCCCATATAAGTATAGAGAAATAGGCGGACACGAGCGAGGCCACCTCAGGCGTTGGCTTCATCATAAAAAGCGACGCCCTTAGCAGTACCGTCTGCAGGGCGACGAGCGCAAACGCTATGGCAAAAGCTATGCCCAATGAACGCACGAGCATGCGAACGGTCTCGCCAAGGTCGCGACGCCCGAGCGCCTGAGACGTCATGCCGCTTGTACCCATACGAAGGAAACCGAATATCCAATAGACAACATTAAACGTCATACCACCTACGGCAATGGCCGCAATGTATGCGGCGGAACCCAGATGGCCTACTATGGCGACGTCGACAAGCCCCAGCAGGGGCACTGTAATGTTGCTGACTATCGACGGGAGGGCAATGTGAAGAATCTGCTTGTTTATCCTATTCATATCTGTCAGGGCGCAAAGGTAATGATTATTTTCCAATAACCTGCTGACGGCGCGAAATAAGTTGATTTGCGAAAGGCCGTCTTTCGGCTTCTGAAAGACCGCCTTTTACATGACAAAAGAGCACCTTTCGCAAGCTGAAAGACGGCCTTTCGCAAAACGGCTATCCACGCCATGCCCGACAATCGGGCAACTACATAGGAACCATCTACGTAAAAACAGAATGCGGAATATGCTCCGTTTGCATTCTTTTGAGTATATTTGCATTCGTTTTTTAATACATGCAATGCACACAAAAGGCGACCTTACTCAAGGCGGAATAACCGGCACACTGCTACGTTTCACGCTACCGATGATTGCAGGAGCCATGCTTCAGCAATGCTACAACGTGGCCGACACGCTCATCGTGGGACGTTTCGTTGGGCCGGAAGCCCTCGCCGCCGTAGGGTCTGCATACACATTGATGGTGTTCATAACGTCGATACTACTCGGACTGAGCATGGGCAGCGGCACCGTAGTATCGCTGAAGTTCGGCGCCGGCGACCATGACGGCATGCGCAAGAGCATAGGCGCCTCGCTCATTGTAATCGGCTTGGCCACCATTGGGCTTACCGCCGCCTGCTTCCTGCTTAACGACCCGACACTTAGACTGCTCCAGGTGCCGGCTGACGTGTACCCGCTGATGAGCACATACCTGCTCATCATCTATTGCGGTATCGTCTTTACATTCCTTTACAACTTCTACGCATCAATGCTGAGAGCGTTGGGCGACTCGGTTACTCCACTGTGGTTTCTTGCCGTCTCGGCAGTGCTCAACATCGTGCTCGACCTTGTTTTCATCCTCACTTTCGACTGGGGAGTGGCCGGCGCGGCCTGGGCCACGGTCATTTCGCAAGCGGTATCAGGCCTCGGGATAATGGCCTACACCCTCAGGCTTCGCCCCGAGCTGCGAATAAGGCGTGCTGACATACACATAAAGCGCTCTATCCTGGGCGAAATAACGCAGTTCTCAATGCTTACGAGCGTACAACAGTCGGTAATGAACTTCGGCATACTGATGGTGCAAGGCCTCGTCAACAGCTTCGGAATGCATGTCATGGCGGCATTCGCTGCGGCCGTAAAGATTGACTCTTTCGCCTATATGCCGGTACAGGAGTTCGGCAACGCCTTCTCAACGTTCATCGCCCAAAACTTCGGAGCTGGCCAGCACGACCGCATACGGCGAGGGGTAAAAGTGGCAATAGGCGTCTCGACGGCATTCTCCGTCGTTGTATCTGCCGCCGTGTTCATCTTCGCCGAAGAACTGATGATGATGTTCGTCAGCGGCGGCGAGGACGAAATAATCACCGTGGGGGCCGAATATCTTAGGATTGAAGGCTCGTTCTACGCGCTGATAGGCTTGCTGTTCCTTCTGTACGGATACTATCGCGCCGTGCGCATGCCGGCAATGTCGGTAGTGCTCACCGTGCTGTCACTCGGGCTCAGGGTAGCCTTGGCCTATTGGCTGGCGGCCATGCCCGGAATCGGTGTGTACGGAATATGGTGGGCCGTGCCGATAGGATGGTTCGTGGCCGACGCTGTCGGCATTGCATATTATGCCCGCACAAAAGTTAAAAAACATTAAATCATTAAATTTCCCGTTCACAATCAACAACCTTCAGCGTATCCCGTATATAACGTTCTAATACATCACACAAAACAAAACGACATGAAAAGGATTATATTGGCAATGCTCCTGGCCGTCACAGCGTTGCAATACGGACTTAGCCAGACGGCCGGAAGCTCTTTCACAATTAAGGGAACGGTTGTCGACTCACTGACAAGCGAAGGCGAACCTTATGCAACCGTACGCCTGACAAAACCAGGCAAACGGGCCGAAGCGGTAAAAATGGCCGTTACGGACAAGGCCGGACGATTTACCATCACAGCCCCGGCCAAAGGCAAATACGTGCTGACCATAAGTTCGATGGGACGTGCCGACATAGTGAAAGACATCGACACAAACGGCAACGGACGCGCAATTGACCTCGGAACGATACTAATAAAGGACGACAGAAACGAGCTTTCAGGCGTAGAGGTAGTGGCCCAGAAACCGCTGGTGAAGGCCGACATCGACAAACTGGAGTACGACATTGAGAGCGATCCCGACTCAAAGTCGAACACGATACTCGAAATGCTGCGTAAAGTTCCTATGGTAACGGTAGACGGAGAGGACAATATCAAAGTGAACGGCAGCTCGTCTTTCAAGGTATATGTCAACGGACGGCCGAACAACATGATGTCAAACAACCCGTCGGAGGTGCTCAAGAGCATGCCCGCCAACACTATAAAAAAGATTGAAGTGATAACCAATCCCGGCCCGAAGTATGACGCCGAAGGCGTAGGCGGCATTCTCAACATCATCACCGTAGGCTCAGGCTTCGAGGGATACACCGCCACATTCAGCGCCAACGCAAGCAACCGTGGCGCAGGCGGAGGCGTGTTCGGCACGGTAAAGAGCGGCAAGCTTACCGTCAGCGCACGCTATAACTACAACTACAACGACCAGCCACGCAGCTATTCGGGCAGCACCCTGACCGCAACGGACGACGAAATGTCGGCCAGCTCGGCAAACATCGCGCAGGACGGGAGCAGCAAATCAAGCAGCAACTTCCAGTCAGGCAGCCTCGAGGCAAGCTATGAAATAGACACGTTGAACCTCGTCACGGCCTCCTTCGGCCTGTGGGGCAACAACTACAAGAGCCGAGGCGCCTCGTCTATAATCGGCACAAACCCTGCAAACGGCGACGAGCTATATAGCTACAACATGCCGTCGCACAGCAAGAACTCATGGTTCTCGATAGAAGGAAGCGTCGACTACCAGCGCCTTTTCAAGGTAAAAGACCGCATGCTGACATTCTCTTACCGAATCAGTACCGACCCGGAAACCAGTGACTCGTACACCGACTATAACGACATGAGCGCCGCCATAGACTGGCAAGACTATATCCGTCGACTCGAAAACCAGCACAACGACGGCTCACAACGCACTACGGAACACACGTTTCAGGTTGATTACACCACCCCGATAGGCAAACTCCACACCATAGAGGCAGGCACCAAGTATATTCTCCGCAACAATTCATCGGAAAACGACCGCTATACCATGGCCGCGACGGCCACCGGCGGCTATGAGTTTGACGAAGACCACAGCTCGCATTACAGGCATAACAACGACATCATAGCCGCCTATTTGGGGTACGGACTTAAGTGGAAGAAGCTCTCCGGACGGCTCGGACTGCGTTATGAGCACACCATACAGGACGTGAAATACCTGCTCGGGCGCGGCGACGACTTCCGAAAGGACTTCGACGACCTCGTTCCTTCGGCCTCAATCGGCTACCGCCTGACGGACACGCAGAACCTTCGCTTAGGATACAACATGCGTATATACCGCCCTGGAATATGGTACCTTAACCCCTATCTCGACGATTCCAACCCATCAAGCATAAGCCAGGGCAACCCGAACCTCGTCAGCGAGAAGAGCCATTCGTTCTCTCTCGGCTTCAACAGTTTCACGAACAAACTGAGCGTCAACCTATCACTGCGCTACAGTTTCACGAACAACAGCATCGAAAGCGTGTCATCCCTCGTCAGCGACAACGACATTGCAGACCTTCAGAACCCTACGGGCAAGAGCGTGCTGTACACCACTTACCGCAACATTGGCAAGACCCGCTCGGCCAATCTGAGCGCATACGCCAACTACAACCCGTTCACCTCGACGCGCATTTACGTCAACATGTACGGCGGATGGACGTATCTTTCTGACGGCGGCAGCCTTAGCAACCACGGCTGGAACATGTTTGCGTCGGGCGGAGTGCAGCAGACTCTGCCCAAAGACTGGCGCATCAGTCTCAACGCATGGGGACAGACGCCGTGGGTATCGCTGCAAGGCAAGGGCAGCGGCTTCTTCGGTTACTCGTTGAACGTTACCAAGCAGTTCTTCAAACAGCGGCTTACCGTGTCGGCCTATGCCAGCAACTTCTTCAAGAAATACATGGTATACGAAAACACTACGGCAAGCACAGGCTTCACGCAGAACTCCTGGAGCAGGTTCAACCAGCAGCGTTTCGGTGTCAGCGTAAGCTTCCGCATCGGCGAACTGAAAGCCTCCGTCAAGAAAGCCGAGCGCACGATAAACAATGACGACGTAAAAAGCGGAGGCGGAAACGAAGGCTCTAAATAATTAAGAATTAAGAGTTAAGAATTAAGAAAATATGCCTTGTCGCAACGAAGGTGTCTTTCTTAATTCTTAACTCTTAATTCTTAATTTTCCGACTCTTAATTCTTAATTATTTTGTTCCTTTCCTCAATATATGCTCAAGCGGCTTGCACTCACTGTAGACAACGCTAAGGATAACATCCGGAAGGCGTCCTTTACCTGTCGTCTTATCACCGGTAGTAACGTCAAAGATATCCGACGACACGCAGACTCCATGCTCCCATGTCTCATGGAATATCTTGTGTGAACGCGTCTTTACGGCATTCATCGTCCAGCGCCCGTCAGGACGCCCCGCGGAATCAAACCTTCCGGTAAGTGACTCACCGCCAAACGAATAATAAACCTGTCCGGTAAGGTCGTGCCCCGACACGCCGACAGTCAGCAGAGTAGTGCCTTTCTTGAAACCAAGTAAACGTGAACTGCACCTCGAACGGTACACGTAACAACCGGCGCGACGGCCGTCAGCATAATCGACATACAGCGAACGCCTCAACCCGAAAGTCCTGTAAGTAAACAGCCAGCGCCCTTGTTTCCTGCCGTTGCCGAACAATCCATACGCCGTCTCCTTGATTCGACCTTTCGGTTGAACGTACGTCATCCTTGAAAACCAGAACTTTCCACCATATATCCTGCCGTTACCGGAGTCGTCATAAAAGTAAACCGCCCGCCCGTCATGATAAACACCTGAATAGCAACGCCGGCCATTCGGATAGGCCGGGCTTGCTCCTACGGACATGACGAACCGTCTGGCAAGCAACATCAAATCAGCCAATTGCATACAATCACATTCCAACTCCCCGGCCGCACAGGAGCAATATACTTTTTAACATGAAGCGTGGAGCCGATAATGCCATGTCAATGATGAAGGTCGTAGGAAAACCCGAAAGAGAGATATAGCCGTAGCGGCCCACGCAAACCGTGAGAACCACCATGCCTTCATCTCTCTTTTGCATGAAAATTTCCTACGTTTTCACCATCGAGAAGAGCATTGCGCTTCTATTCCAAATAATATACCAACAGGGCATAAGCCCTATATTGACTGCAAAGATAATGTAAATCGTGCTTAATACAAAACAAAACCGCCATTTATTTTTATTACAATGCCGATAAGATTGGCCGCCCACTGCCTGCCTGCGTTTAAACAACTGCAATATGGCGTGAAATCAACGCTTCTGTAATACATGGCCTTTTAGCCTGCAAAAGGCCATGTATTACAACACAAAAGGCGGTCTTTTGGCTTGCAAAAGACCGCCTTTTGTAAAATGACGATTCCCAATGCTGTATTCAGCTTGCCGCCAAGCGTATGGCGGAATGCGCTTGACCGCCTCATTTCATGCGGCTTACGGCCTCGGCAAGCGGTGCGCTCAATGGCAGGATTCCTTGCGGAACGGTTACCGTCCGCTGTGCTTCCGCCTTCATGGCGGCCTTCATTTCTTTTTTCGTGCAATGCCTGATGCCGGTTACATAAAGTTCCTCAAAGGTCTGACCTCTAACCTCCTTGAACTTTTTTCCTGGCAAATTCAAGGACATGTCAAGGTATTCATACATGCTGACAAGGTTTCTCAATGTGGGTGTTCCATGTCGTGTGTCATACGTTTCGCTCTTTTTATAGCTATAAAAATGAAACTTCATTCCGAAGAAATTATATGATTTTCCCTCGCTTCCGCCAAAAGCGCTGTCGGTATAGACGGTCAACGTCTTAGCCACCGTGTCGCTCTTTATGGCTTGTATAGAGCCGTTTCGGCTGCGCTTCATTATCCCGTTGGCAATCGAATCGTCCAAATAGCCCTTGTCACGGAACTTGTCGAGCAGGCTTCGCTTCTTCAATTTAATCATCGTAGGGCTTGTGTAATATTCCGACTGACCGTTTTCCTTCTGTCTAATCTTGTGCAAGTTCCTTGTCGATAGGGCCTTGCGTCTTATGCGTCCATGGCGCAGCGGTATGTAATAGTCGAACACGGCGTCGCTGAACGACGACGGAACGGAGTCCGTAATCATGTAACTGCGCTCGTATGCGGTTATCACCAGATAGTCGGGACGCTCGTATTTGGCCGTCACTTCGGGTATTGCGTAGGTGTAAGGCGTGAGCCTAACTGTATTGTTTGACACCGTATCGGTGCGGAACTCATGGCTTGTGTAGTTAATGTGCTGAACCGTCACCGTGCCCTTGTATCCCTTGGGCAGGGGCAGAGTGCCATCGGTGCCGCTCACGCCGACGCACTTTCCGCCGTCAACAAACACGCTTGCTGCCTGTACGGGACAGCCGTCGGTGCCGTCAACTATCCTTATCTGCGCATTAACAGGCATGACAAGGAACATTAAAAACAATAGTAACAACCTATTCATATTGACACTTATTTTAATTAAGAATTAAGAGTTAAGAATTAAGAAAGATACCTTCGTTACGGCAAGGCATATTTTCTTAATTCTTAACTCTTAATTCTTAATTTTCCAGACTCTTAATTCTTAATTGCCGCCTTGCGGCTTACTGTTTGTTCGCGCGCTTGCGGTCGTTATGGTCGAGGATAATTTTGCGCATGCGCATCGACTTCGGCGTAACCTCAACAAGCTCGTCCTCCTTGATGTATTCGAGTGCTTCCTCAAGTGAGAGCACCGTGCGCGGCACGATGCGCGCCTTGTCGTCAGAGCCGCTGGCACGGGTGTTGGTCAGCTGTTTTGCCTTGGTTACGTTCACCACGAGGTCGTTGTCATGAACGTGCTCACCTACCACCTCGCCGGCGTAAACCTCGTCGCCCGGGTCGATGAAGAACTTGCCGCGGTCTTGCAGCTTGTCTATCGAGTAGGCGTAGGCCGTGCCCGTTTCCATAGCTATCATGCTGCCGTTGATACGGCGGGTGATGTCTCCCTTGTAAGGTTGGTACTCCTTGAAGCGGTGGGCCATGATAGCCTCGCCCTGGCTGGCGGTCAGCACGTTGGTGCGAAGGCCTATTATGCCGCGCGAGGGGATGTCAAACTCAATGTTAACGCGGTCGGCCTGGCTCTCCATCGAGGTCATCTCGCCCTTGCGACGGGTCACCATGTCGATCATCTTGCTGGCAAACTCCTCGGGCACGTTTATCGTAAGCTCTTCTATCGGCTCGCATTTCTGGCCGTCAATCTCCTTGTAAATTACCTGCGGCTGGCCTACCTGAAGCTCGTATCCCTCACGGCGCATGGTCTCAATGAGCACCGACAGGTGGAGCACACCGCGTCCGCTGACAATCCACTTGTCGGTAGAGTCGCCGAATGGAGCCACGCGCAGGGCGAGGTTCTTCTCCAGTTCCTTCTGCAGACGGTCGTTGATGTGGCGGCTGGTGACGTATTTTCCCTCCTTGCCGAAGAACGGCGAGTCGTTGATAGTGAACAACATGCTCATCGTAGGCTCGTCAATGGCGATGGGAGGCAGCGGCTCCGGATTCTCGAAATCGCAGATAGTATCGCCAATCTCGAACTTCTCCAGACCGATGATAGCGCAGATGTCGCCGCTCGATACGCTCGGGGTCTTGACGTGGCCCATGCCCTCAAAGGTGTGCAGCTCCTTAATTTTGGTCTTCTCCTGCGAGCCGTCGCGGTGGCAGATGGTGACGTTCATGCCCTCTGTAAGCGTTCCGCGGTGGACACGTCCCACGGCTATACGGCCCGTATAGCTCGAATAGTCGAGACTGGTTATGAGCATTTGCGGCGTACCCTCGAGCGCCTTTGGCGCGGGTATCACCTCTACTATCTTGTCAAGCAGGTAGTTAATGTTGTCAGTAGGCACCTTGTAGTCTTCGCCCATCCAGCCGTTCTTTGCCGAGCCGTACACCACGGGAAAGTCAAGCTGGTCTTCCGTAGCGTTGAGCGAAAACATCAGGTCGAACACCATCTCGTACACTTCCTCGGGGCGGCAGTTGGGTTTGTCCACCTTGTTCACCACTACGATGGGCTTCAGACCTATCTGGAGCGCCTTCTGGAGCACGAAGCGGGTCTGCGGCATGGGACCCTCGAAGGCGTCAACCAGCAGCAGGCAGCCGTCGGCCATGTTGAGTACACGCTCAACTTCACCGCCGAAGTCAGAGTGTCCAGGGGTGTCTATGATATTGATTTTCGTTCCTTTCCAGTTGATAGATACGTTCTTCGACAGGATTGTTATCCCTCGCTCACGCTCAAGGTCGTTGCTGTCCAACACCTGGCCGCTCAGGTCCTGTCCATCACGGAACAGGTTTCCGGCCAACATCATCTTGTCCACGAGCGTCGTCTTGCCGTGGTCTACGTGGGCGATAATCGCAATGTTTCTGATATTCTGCATACTAATACCTTATAAACCGGGTGCAAAGGTACATTATTTAATTAAGAATTAAGAATTAAGAATTAAGAAAATAGGGATATGCAGGGTAATTTAAACATTGCGGGGTACCACAGGGCGTAATTACGCTAAGCTTTTACGGAAAAGCAGGATGTAAGCATATAGGCATGCTGCCGTAACAAAACGTCACACGGCATCCATGCGCCAGCGGGACATGAAATAGAAAACCGCAGCCCCAAGGACGGCCTTCGGCGACACGCTTCATGGCCTTTTACGTTACCGTTTGCGGCCTTTTAGGATGCAAAAGACGACCTTTCATCTTACGGAAGAGCGCCTTTCAGCATGCGTAAAGGCCGTTATTACCACCCGTTCGGACGGCTTTCAGCACTCAAAAGGCGGCCTTTCGCACGATTTTCGGCGGCCAAATATTGCACATTCGGCAGCGCTTACGACATAAACACCTCGCTTAACGCACTTTACGTTTGCACACTTATACGTGCGATATTTCCGCCCACGGGGTTTATTTTTCAAAATATCGCCGTATAGACGGCTCAACCAGAATCAGCATGTCACCGTTTAGCGACTTATCGTAGCATAACGTCAGACATAACACAAACATTCAAAAAACAGCAGGGAAGAAAAATGTTAAAAAATCGTCAACCAAGCATATTTTCTTAATTCTTAATTCTTAATTCTTAATTAAAATCCGTACCTTTGCGCCGCAATTCGGAAAATCCGATGCATTCGACGACGGGCACGCCCGTGATTAAGGCGCAATCCGTCTGAAGGATGTAATTACACAACTTTTTAATCAATCAAACAAAATGTATTTAAACCCAGAGAAAAAACAGGAAATCTTCGGAAAGTACGGAACGTCTAACACTGATACCGGTTCGGCAGAGAGCCAGATAGCACTGTTCTCATACCGTATTTCCCACTTGACGGAGCACCTCAAGAAGAACCACAAGGATCACGTTACACAGCGTTCGCTGACTATCTTGGTAGGTAAACGTCGCCGCCTGCTCGACTATCTGTACAAACGCGACATCAATCGCTACCGTGCAATAGTAAAGGCTCTCGGCCTGCGCCGATAAGCAGAAGTGCTGAAGAATAGTTAAACAAAACCGACGGATGTGTACACATCCGTCGGTTTTGTTTGTAGTTAAAGGAGTTAAGGGAGTTAAAGTAGTTAAAGACAAATGCCTTGTAGGGATAATTCTCCCATCAGCCTCATTTGTCAAATCAGGCTTATTTGGCCTATCCTCCCATTAATCCCATTGGCCCCATCAGGCCCATTTGGCTTATCCCTACCCTATCCTTAGGCATACGGCAGCGCCAAAAGCAGTGCCCCGCCTACCAATACAACAAGGAAGTAGACAAGCCTCGGGCTCTTAAGCCCGTCGTGGCACGCCAGCGAGAGAGCCGTGCAGCCTATTCCTATGGCAAGTAACACCGCCGAAAGTACGACGTATGTCGTCGACCCGAACCACTGAAAAGTAACCACTACGATAAAAAGCACAATAAAACCTGCAATGATTTGCATCCATGCAAGTATGTTTTCCTTATTCATAAGCCACGGAGTTTAATACCACCATCCGCCAACAATACCCCAGATAACGGCAACAAGGCCGATTATGGCGTCGAGAGCACAGATGTAAATGTAGTTCTCGGGGCGCCCGTTGCGCGTCAGAAGGGCATAAACCACTCCCGCAATGCCGAACAAAAGGAGGACAATGGCCGTAGTTATAGTAAGCCACGGAATGTCAACCACCACGGCGGCAATGATAAACAACGCCATGAAAAGCATGTCGGCGTTATAAAAAAACTTTACCAAAAATTTGTTCATAGCTGTGTGCTTTATAAGGTTTTACGTTTATTACAGTATCATTGAAAGGCCTTCCAACAGATAGCCTATACCCCAAAGCACTAATACTACGCCGTAAGCGAAAGTCCAAGCACCTTTTTTGCCAGCTCTTCTTTTGTGTTTATAATAAATAAACTCGCATATTCCTACCACTAATGCGAGGGCAAATATAGCGAAATAAAGCCATGCCGGAGGAGCCTCCATGCGCCTCATACTGATACGAAGCACCATGATGACGCCAAAAGTAATGTATGACACATCGTCCCAACTAAACTTTCTGTAATCTTCTGACATCTTTTCCATAAGCCAATTCGTGTTTTTCAGCGTTAAGTATTAAAGTATCTCGCTAAGCGGACGCATAACGAAGTCGCGCTCGTTCATCAGCGGATGGGGTATTTTCAAGTCGGGTTCGTCTACGTGGATGTCGTCGTACATAAGGATGTCGATGTCTATCAAGCGGTCGTGATACTGTCCGTTAGTCGATTTCGCCGTGCGTCCCATCTCGCGCTCTATAGCCTGCGTGGCCTCAAGAACCTGCCGCGGACTGAGCATTGTGTCGACCATCACGGCGGCGTTGACGAAAGTATTGTCGGAAGAAAAGCCCCACGGCTCAGTCTCTATCAGTGACGACACGCGCGTAACCGTGCCCACACGCCTGCCTATCAGAGCCACGGCACGGTTTATGTTGCCGCACCTGTCGCCGAGATTTGAGCCTAACCCGAGATAAACCTCATTCATACTGTTGAACGTTTTAAAACAATATACATCATGACATGCTGCCGGGCAGTCAGCGGCGGATATGCCGATAATCGAAGAAATCGACGTCGACATGCCCTCCGGCTGCCTTCGTGGCATAGTTGTAGATGGAGAATTTTGTGCCCATGAACATGCGCCGGTAGTCAAATATCATCTTATAGTCAGGACCAACGCGGTGCCATTCCTTGTTGTCAAGGCTGTAATAGAACTGTGCCACGTCACGGTTCAAGCGGAAATCGGCATCAATACGCAGATATATTTTGCCGGCTTTCAGCGGAGCATTGAACAGCGTCTCGCGCCTGACTGACGTGACAGCCTTGTCTGAATCACGCAGGGCGACACTCTCCGATGTCAGCCTTATGTATCTCTTTCCGCCTTCGTCGACAACCGAAAGCAGGCCTGCGTCACCGTTGAAAGCTCCGAAACCGGCCACGTCACCGTCACGCATGCCCGTCACGTCGACAGCCACCGTGGCTGTACATCCGGGGCCTTCCATGCGCTGGGTCAATGTGTTCGGCGCGATAAAGATATTGTCTGTCACCCTCGATGTTTTCAGACGGAGATACCCCGGCCGCTCAGTCAGTGACCATGCGCTGTCAACAGGATTGTGATTCCACTGCCAGTTGATTTTCATCCGGTTGCCGTCAAAGCCGTCACTGACCACAAGCGGTATGACAGGACAGCCCTGTACAGGTTTCCGCATCACGGCGGGCACATGGTCCTCAGCGTCGCCAAGCATCGGCCAACCGTCAATCCAGCGGCACGGCATCAGTGTAAGCACACGCCCTACACCGCCTCTGTCTTGGAATATCACTCCGTACCAGTTACCTGATGCGTCGTCAACGATACAGCCCTGACCGACATACGGAAAACCGGCAAAGTTGTCTTCAAGAATAACTTTCTTCTCATACGGACCGGTTATCTTGTCTGCACGATAGCACACCTGGCGGCGCTTACCGCCGTCCGGCCACGAGATCATAAGCAGATAATACTTCCCGTCGTGCTTTATTGCGCGGCTGCCTTCAAGCAGTCCGTTCTCTTCCGCATCACGCTCGAATATCTTCATGTCAACGCCTCCGGGCTTAACGCCGCTCAGGTCCGGGTTAAGTTCCCTGAGCTGACCCGTCCCGTAGAACACGTAAGCACGGCCGTCATCGTCAAACAGCAGTGAAGCGTCATGGAAATGAGGCAGCCTTGACACAAGAGTCCACCCCTTTTCAGGGTCTTTCGTCTTATAGACATACCCCATAAAAGGCTTGTCGTTAGGCGAGAAGTAAGCGTAAAACGTGCCGTCATGATAACGCAGCGAGGTGGCCCACTGCCCGCGCCCGTAAGCCGTTCCGCCGGTAAGGTCGTAATTAGGCGTGTCGGTAAGGCGGTCGAACAGATAGCTCACCGTCTCCCAGTTAACAAGGTCTTTTGAGCGCATGACCGGCGCTCCGGGCATAAGGTGCATGGTGGTGCTGACCATATAGAAATAGTTGCCTACCCGTATAACGTCAGGGTCAGGCACATCCGCCCAGATAACAGGATTTGAGAATGTGCCGTCACCGTTATCGTCAGCCGTCAGCGGCAGCGGCATTGCAAGCATAGTGACAGTCATAAGGAACAATGCCAACAGATTTTTCAGTTTCATAAGCAATATGATTTACAGACGGAAATAAATATAAAAATTACCTGTTTACATAAAACAAAACAGACATCAAGGGTGATTTCAAAATAAAGAAATACTCCTGATGTCTGTAAATAAGTATGTCAGTCGTTCACTATGAGCATCGCATCGCCGTAGCACCCGAACTTGTAGCCGTTCTTCACGGCGAGATTATACGCCTCAATAACGAGATCGTAGCCACCGAACGCGGCGGTAGACATGAGCAACGTTGACATCGGATGATAGAAATTGGAAATCATCGAGTCGGCAACGCCGAACTCATAAGGCGGGAAAATGAACTTGTTTGTCCATCCCTCGTACTCCTTCAACATCTTGTCCGTGCCCACGGCGGTCTCAGTTGCTTTGATTACACTTGTGCCTACGGCGCACACATGATGACCGGCCAGCTTCGCCTCGTTGACAGTCTTGCACGCTTCGGCGCCTATAAACATCTGCTCTGAGTCCATCTTGTGCTTCGTAAGGTCCTCAACCTCGATGTCATGGAAGTTGCCCAAGGCGCAGTGCAGCGTGATAAAGGCGAAGTTAATGCCCTTTATCTCCATGCGCTTCATCAGCTCACGGCTGAAGTGAAGGCCTGATGCGGGAGCGGTAACGGCCCCTTCGTGCTTGGCGTATATGCACTGGAAGTCGTCGAGATCCTCAGGATTAGCGGGACGGCGGTCAACAATATAATGCGGCAGCGGCGCCTCTCCAAGGGCATAAAGGTCGCGCTTGAACTCGTCATGAGGGCAGTCGTAGAGGAAGCGCAGCGTGCGTCCGCGGCTCGTAGTGTTGTCGATTACCTCTGCCACCATCGTTCCGCTGTCGTCAAAGAAGAGCTTGTTGCCTATTCGTATCTTGCGCGCCGGCTCGACGAGGACGTCCCACAGGCGCATTTCCTCGTTCAACTCACGCAGCAGAAACACCTCAATCTTGGCGTCGGTCTTCTCCTTTGTACCGTATAGACGCGCCGGAAAGACCTTCGTGTCGTTAAAGATAAACGTGTCACCCTCGTCGAAATGGTCGAGCACATTGCGGAAGTCGAGGTACACGGGCTTGCCGTCCTCGTCCTTCAAAGGTTCTCCCTTTTCGTCTGTTTTAAACATATCTATCTTCTGCGACACTCTGTGCAACACCATCAACCGGCACTCGTCACGATGGTAAGGCGGGTTAAGGGCAATGAGTTCTTCGGGCAGTTTAAACTTAAATTGTGACAGTTTCATATATTATTTTCCTCCGTTATTATGTCTTCTATTGTCTGTTTGTCGAGCCACTGGGGAAAGTCGTCAAGCGTAACGCAGTCCTCTATCCTGACGTCTCCTACCCTCGTGCGGCACAGGGCGGTAAGATACGCTCCGCTTCCGAGCGCCTCTCCGATGTCGCGGGCAAGCGCACGGATGTATGTTCCCTTGCCGCACACAACGTGGATCGACATCTGCATCAGCGCCGGATCAAACGATGTAAGCTCTATTTCGTCAATTCTCAGAGTCTTGGGCTTCAGCTCCACGTCCCTGCCTTTACGCATAAGGTCGTACGCGCGGTCACCGTTCACCTTGCAGGCAGAATACGCCGGCGGCACCTGTTGTATCTCACCGACGAACTTCGGGAGCGTTTCCTTTATCAGGTTGAGGGTGATATGTTCCGTTGGATACGTCGCGTCAACGGGATGTTCCATGTCGTAGCTGGCCGTGGTGGCGCCAAGTTGCAGCGTTGCGGTGTACTCCTTGGTGTGCTGTTGCAGCTCGTCAATGCGCTTGGTGGCACGCCCCGTGCAGAGCAGGAGCACGCCGGTGGCCAACGGGTCGAGCGTTCCGGCATGGCCAGTCTTCATCCTTTTCACGCCGAGCTTTTGCGAAATGAGGTAGCGCACACGTGCCAACGCGCCGAAACTCGACATCCTGTACGGCTTGTTAAGGCGTATGATTTCTCCTTCGTGAAAGTTCATTGCGCTTTAATCAACCATTTTCATTTCAACGCCCATCAGTCCGCAGGCGATTATGATGATACCAACGATGATACGATACCAGCCGAACGCAGCAAAGCCATACTTCGTAACATAGTTGATGAAGAACTTTATCGCAAGTATGGCAACCACGAACGCCACCACCGAACCTATTATAAGGGTTTCGAGATTGTTGCCCTGCGTGAGCAGAGAGCCGCTTCCATGTGTCAGCATTTTGTACATTTCAAGGCATGTTGCGCCCAACATTGTCGGCACGGCAAGGAAGAACGAGAACTCGGCTGCTGCCTTTCTCGTGAGCCGTTGAGACATACCGCCGACGATTGTCGACATCGAGCGTGACACGCCCGGTATCATAGAGATACACTGGATAAGGCCGATAATAAAGGCACGCTTGTACGTCAGCTTGGTGTCTTCGCTGCCTTTATTGAATATCCTGTCGCAAAAGAGCATGAAAATACCGCCTATAATGAGCATCCATGCCACCAACTGGACGTTGCCGAGGTTAGACTCGATAAAGTCGTTAAACGCCAGGCCGAGCACTACTGCCGGCAGAACTCCCACCACGAGGCGGGCGTAGAAGTTGAACATCGAGCGCCAATACGACTCGCCACGGCTCTCGGCGTTAGGATAGAAAAAGCGTTTCCAGTAAAGGCAGATGACCGAAAGGATGGCGCCAAACTGTATTATAACCGTAAATGCCTTTACAAAAGGCGTGCTCTCTACGCCGAGCAAGCTCTGAGCGATTATCATGTGCCCCGTCGACGACACGGGAAGAAACTCCGTCAGGCCCTCGACGATGGCGATGATGACCGTTTCAAGTAAATCCATAAGTCTGTAAGTTAAGCGTTTTTGTTGTCGTTTATGATATTGTCGTATTTTCCGTTACCATTGCCTTCATCGTCTTTTGGCTTACGCATTATGGCGTATATCATCGACACGAAGCCTATGAAGCATACCACCGGAGCCACCTTTATGCGCATGGTACTGAAGATTTCGGGATTAAAAGAGTTGTCGTCAGTACCTCCACCGCTCATCATTATAAATCCGATAATGACGATTACCATGCCGATGGCAAGCAGGATGAAGTTTTTTCGGTCAAAAGCAAAGTTCTTTCTGTCCATTTCTATGATTTTAGTTGACGAGTGACGAGGAACGAGCAGACAAGGAAATCTGTTTAGCCAACAAGTTGACAAGAAACAAGCAGACAACGGGATTTGTCTTGTTCAATGCCTGAATGCGCTCCGCCACGCCGTTTATTTGTTAATTTTTAATTGTTAATTCAAAATCTGCCTGTCAGATTTTGTACAGGTCGCCGGCCTTCATGCGCAGGAACTTGTTTACTGACACGAAGGCGCAGAACAGCGTAATTACCAACCCGAAGACGAAAACCGACGCTCCCGTTATGGCCATCACCTGCCATGTTACCACCGTAAGCACGCCCGGCTCGTATGTGTACAAGGCGTAGACGCCGCCTGCCAGAACGCCGTCGGCCAGCAAAGCGGCCAACAGGCCTATGCCGACAGCATTGCCGAGGAACGGCCTACGGATGAAGCCCCACGACGCCCCGACGAGCTTCATGGTGTGTATTGTGAAGCGGCGGGCGTACATTCCCAGCTTGACGGTATTGTTGATAAGCGAGAACGACACGCATGTAAGCAACACCGCGAGCACCAGCAATACAAGATTTATCTTGTTAAGGTTGCGGTTTACGCTGTCCATAAGGTCTTGGGGATAGGTTATATCGGTAACCTTAGAGTCTTTCTTAAGGTCTTTTGATATCCATTTCAGCGAGTCGGTGTTGGCGTATTGCGCCTTGAGTTGCAGCTCTATTGATGCCACGAAAGGGTTGACGCCGAGAAACTCGCTCGGGTCGGTGCCCATAGCCTCGGTCTGTTCCTTCAGTGCCTGCTCCTTGCTAATATACGTAAGATGGCTGATATACGGCCGTTTATGCAGTTCGTTACACAACTGGCGCGCCTCGGGGTCCGTCATGTCTTCGCCCAACATCATCGTTACGGTAAGGTTTTCCTTTACATACGCTGACAAGTTCCGCGCCGACAGCACGGAGAACACCACCATACCTAATAAAATCAGCACCAACGCCGTGCTTATACATAAAGTTATACCCTGCAATCCATGGCGGACGCGGGTTTTGTTTCGTCTTTTACCCATTACTTAGTGGCTATAACACACCTAATTTGGTGCAAAGTAACAAAAAATAATCTGCACAGCCAACGGTTTAACTTTTTTTATAGTCGACGAGTCAACAAGGGACGAACAGACGAGGAGATTTGTTTAGTCGACGAGTCAACAAGAGACGAGCAGACAAGGAGATTTGTTTAGTAGACAAGTTGACAAGGGACGAGCAGACAAGGAGATTTGTTTAGTCGACGAGTCAACAAGAGACGAGCAGACGAGGAGATTTGCATTGTAAGTATATATAATAATGTATGGGTGCAATCCATATAAGAAGAAAAATATATCTCCTTGTCTGCTCGTCTCTTGTTGACTTGTCGACTTAAAGAAGTCTACTTGTCGACTAAAAAATATCTATTGTGTAACGCCTTGATACTCAATGCGTTGCAAAAGACCATCTTTTAGCTTGCAAAAGACGGCCTTTTAGCGCCTAATTGATGGCCTTTTGGCTTGCGAAAGGCGGTTGTGCATGTAATGTGGTGTGACTTTCTTGATTACAAGAGGTTGTCGTGTGCGTAATAACATGTGACTTTCTTGCTTGCAAGAGGGCATCATTTGCTCTATAGTATGCGACCACTTGGATAAAAAAGAGACACCATCCTGATTAAGAGAAGTGTTAATATCTCATAAAAACGAGCCGTATCCGTAACCTTTTCAGCCAGTAAGTTGTTGTATAAATAAAAACAGACCATATAACAACTTACTGACCCATGAATTACATCAAGACACTGTTGGCCGTCTGCATGGCCACGATTTGCATGGCAGCAGCGGCCGAATTGCCACGCGGCGACAGGCTGGTTACGCTGCGCCTTGCCGACGAGCCTCTGCCGTCCGCGCTCAAGAAGATAGAGCGTTCGGGCGGAAAGAGCATCCTGTTTACCTACGCAGAGACCGAGCGTTACCGTGTAACGGCCAATATCCAAGGCAAGACGCAGGCCGAGGCGCTGGCGTTGGTGCTGAAGGGAAAGCCGTTTAAGTTTGTCGAGAGAGACATTTACTTCGTCGTACAATACAGCAGCGGCAGCAGCAAAGGCCACGGCGTGAGCGGCCGTGTGACCGACGAGCAGGGCCGTCCGCTGGCTTTCGCCAACGTGGTTATGCTGACCGCTGCCGGCAGGAAGTACGTTACTGGCTGCGTAACGGCCGACGACGGAACGTTCGCCCTGCCCGACATGCCCTCGCAAGAGTGCGTCCTGAAGGTGTCGTTCGTAGGCTACGGCACGGCCATTGTGCCCTGCCGTGCCGACAACACCATAGCCCTGAAGGACGAGACGAGGCAGCTTAAAGGCGTGACCGTGACCAACAATCGCCCCATGATTGAGCGTAAGGGCGGCAACATAGTGGCCAACGTGGCCGGAACGGCGCTCGCCCAGATGGGCTCTGCCGACGACATGATTGGCCATCTGCCCTTCGTCACCGGCGAGGACGGCAGCTACAGCGTGATAGGACGTGGCGCCGTGGAGGTGTATATGAACGGACGCAAGGTGCGCGACAAGGACGAACTGAGCCGCATACAGGCCTCGGACATACAGCAGGCAGAGCTTATCATGAACCCCGGGGCGAGATATTCGTCTGACGTCGGCGCCGTGATTCGCCTCAAGACGATACGCCTGCGCGGCCAGGGACTCAGCGGACAGATGTACGGAGAGTGGACGCAGAGCCGCAAGGCGGGCGGACGCGAGAACGTTGCGCTGAACTACCGTACGGGCGGGCTTGACGTTTTCCTTAAAGGAAACTTCCGTGAGAACGGCTCACTGAGCGACATCAGCAGGGTGAGCACAATGACTACGTCGTCGCTCTGGCGCATGGAGACAAAGCAGAACAACAGCCGCCGCGCGGCCAACTTCAAGGGAGAGGCGGGCTTTAACTATGAACCCGACGACCATCAGTCGTTAGGCGTGCGCTACGAACTTAGCCGTACGCTCGGCCGCGAGAAGGCCCGCTCATGGGGAAACACCACAGTTTACCGTGACGGCGAGCTGTTTGACGACATCGAGACGGACTCCTACAACGAGTCGGCAGACGGCTGGAACCACTCCGTAAACGCCTATTACACGGCTACCTTCGGGCGTTGGGACATCGACTTCAACGCCGACTACGTTGGCGGCAACTCCCGTTCGTGGCAGACAGCGGCAAATAACGGCACTACGGACGCCGAGTCATACAACGACGTTGACAACGACCTGTACGCCGCCAAGCTGGTTGTCTCGGCGCCGTTGTGGAAAGGAACGCTGGCCTTCGGCACCGAAGAGACCTTCACCGACCGCCGTGACCGCTTCGTGCAGAGCGGCTTCTCGGCCGACGCCGACGACCATCTGCGCCAGGAATACTACTCGGCCTTTGCCGACTATACCGTCACTCTCGGCCGCTTCAGCCTCCAGGCGGGCCTCCGTTACGAGCATCAGCGCACCAAATACTACGAGGCCGGCGTATTCAAAAGCGAGCAAAGCCCCACGTACAACGACTTTTTGCCGTCGGCAACGGCAAGCTACAGCCACGGCGACTGGAACCTCGCGCTGTCTTACAGGCTGATGAAGCTCAGTCCGTCGTACGACATGCTGTCGAGCGCCGTCAGCTACAAGAGCAAGTATTTGTACGAGAACGGCGACCCACTGCTCGTTCCCCAGAAGCACCACATGGTGACCCTGGACGGCGGATGGCGGTGGATTAACTTCACGATATGGTACGACTACTGCCTGAACATGTACACATCGTACTTCAAACCGTACAACGACGAGACTCATCCGGGCGTAATGCTGCAGACAATGGCAAGCATTCCGTACACCAACCAGTACGGGGCAAGCATAAACCTGACGCCAAAGTTCGGCGTCTACCAGCCCAGCCTGTCGGCCGGAGTAAACTGGTATGACTCCGACGCGACGTCGCTCGGCATACCGTATCTTAAAAACCAGGCATGCTTCGACTTCCGTCTTGACAACAGTTTCGTGCTGCCCAAGGGCTGGTTCGTCAACCTGAAGGCCACTTACAGCACACGGGCGACGATGAGCTACGCCATCGACCAGCCACGGGGAAAGGTCGACCTGCGCGTGGCAAAGACGTTCTTCAAGGACAAATCGCTGAAAATCGGCCTCAACGTCGACGACATTTTCAACACCGGGCGCTACCGTTTCACCGTGTACGGCGACCACACTTATTATGACACCCGCAACGAAGGCGACAGCCGCAGGATAAAGCTGAGCCTAACGTACACGTTCAACGCTACGAAGAGCAAATACAAGGGAACGGGCGCGGGACAAGCCGAAAAACAGCGTCTGTAATGCCGTGGTTACAAGGATAATGGCTAATTTTGCACCCCGAAATCAGCCAAGACAACATAAATGAATACAAAAGACAATGACAGGGAGCAGTTCCGACGGATGTTTATGTCGCACTACGCACGACTGGTGCGCCTCGCCGTGCAGCTTACGGGCGACCGCGACGAGGCCCGCGACATAGTGGCGGACGTGATGGAGCGGGCGTGGCGGCGCTTCGACAGCCTGAAGGCGGAGGAGCAAGGGGCGTGGCTCGGCCTGTGCGTGCGCAACGCCTGCCTTAACAGACTGAAGCACCTGAAGGTGGAAAGCAGCCATACCGAGCAGCTGGCCGAGGCCGTCCGCACTTTAGGCGAAGCCGACTGGAGCGAGCACGAACGCCTGCTGGGCAAGGTTGAAGCCGTGGCAAGCACCCTGGAAGAGCCTACACGGAGCATCATAAGGATGTGTTACTACGAGCACAACACGCACCGCCAGGCCGCCGAACGCCTCGGGATAAGCCACGAAACGGTGAAAAAGCATATACGGAAGGCGCTCAACATACTTAGGGAAAGAATAAAACAAAAGGAGGATTGATAATGAATGATAAGACATATAAAGACGTAAACGGTCTTGAAAAAGACGACCTCAGCCTGATGTACACTCTCGGCGAGGCTCTGGGCGACCTGCCTACCGACGACGAGACGCAACAGGCTTGGGCTGAGTTTGAGGCAAAGCACTACCGCACAAACCGCCGCCGAAAGATTGTCCGACTGTCCATCGGCGTAGTGGCGGCGGCAGCCGTGGCAATAGCCGCTGTGCTTTTCGTGCCTTGGAACAGGCTGACGGCACTGCAATACGGCAGCGGAACCTTCATCGCGGCCGACCTTCCCGACGGCATTGTACGCAGCGTTGACGGTGGGAAAAGGGTTGTAAGCACACCGACAGCCACCACACTGACCGTTGTTTTGCCTGACGGAACACACGTACTCTTGGGCGCCGGCTCACGCATAGAATATCCCGAGAGCTTCGACGGGCAGCCCACAAGGGAAGTGCGGCTTACCGGCATGGCACGCTTTGACGTCCATCACGACAAGAGCCAGCCATTCATCGTACATGCGGACGGTGTCCGTGCCGAAGTGCTCGGCACCGTGTTCGACGTCAGGGCATATCCCAACATCAGCCATTCGGTAACGCTCTACAGCGGCAAAGTGCGCGTCAGAGACGACAGCGGGCGGCATACCGTAACGCTGAAGCCCGGCCAGATGGCCACGCTCGGCGGCCGACGTGACGTAAAAGTGGCGCAAGCCGACCTTACGGCCATGGCCGGATGGACTCACGGAATGTTCATATTCGACAACGAAAGGCTGGAAGACGTGATGAACGACATCGGCTCATGGTATAACACCAGCATAGCATTTACCGACCGAAAGGCCGCAGACACGCGCGTACACATCAGTCTGCCGCGCACCACATCGCTGTCCGACGTGCTCCGTGCGCTCAACGACATGGGCGTGGCTAAGTTCACTTTGGCAGGCAATAAGGTAACGGTGAAATGATAAGAAGTTAAAGAATTTAGAGAAGTTAAGGAAGTTAGAGCCAATAGCCACGCAGCAGTCAACAACCAAGGCATTTGGCTTTAACTTCTAACGGAGCACCGCGTAGTGATAGATTCTTTAACTTCCATAACTCTCCATTTTGTCGTTTTCATAATCACTCGGTACTCATCGAATTTTAAAAGATGGCATTTTGCAGTGTAAAAGGTCTTCTTTTGTGCGACAAAATGCCACCTTTTATCGTGCAAAAGACCGTATATTGCAAACCCGCTGGTTTTCATGAAGTTTGCAATGACATTTCAACCCAAAACGGTCATTAGTCTCTCAAAACGATTTCGTCTTATGTCGTGCAGATTAACTGTCGCCATTGTCAAAGGCGTAATGGGCTACGTACAAGCAAAGCGGCATATAAGATGCCGACAAGAGGGCGCAAGAGTTAGATAAACCTCACGCAAGCCACAAAATAAATATTCGGCGGTCTATTGACCGATTGGGGTAAAGAGAGTAAGATTACCAACATGGTTGATTCATAGATAAAAACAGCCTGAACATAGATACATCGTACTAAAAACTTAATTTTTTGTATAAAAATTTCATTTTTAATCATTATTTACATATTAATTTTATATATTTGTCGCCGAATTAATTAATTATTAACGTTTTAAGTAGCAAATTTACAATAATCATTAACTCTGATTACCAATATTAACTTAATACATGTTACATATGAAAAAACTTTTACTTATGTTCCTGACGGCAGTTTTCGCCGTCACGGCAATGGCGCAGACATCAATGGAAACTGCGCTTGATTTGACTGAGGGTGAGAACTCTTACGAAGTTGGAGAGGCGAACACTCCCGCTTATTGGAAATACACGGCGGAAAAGGATATCCTCTTGCTCATCTCAGGCAATAGCAGCACAACCATCACTGTCACCGACGAAGCTCCTGACGGTACGCAGACAACTATGTACGGGGCGCAGATGGCCTATCCGCAAAAAGCGTACATAGCATACGAGGGCCATACGCTGTACATCAGTGCCCAAAGTTATAGCGGCACGTCTGTTGGTTTTACTGCATCTTTCGATGCTGACGCATCTTTCGGAGGTTTGTCGCAAGACGACCCGATGACTATTGTCACCGATGGCAGCAGGATGGTGTACGGCGACGTGTATTCAAACAGCTCGTCATATTCTTATGCCACTTATACGGCTGACTCTGACGGAGTACTTGTATTAACAGCAACTGGCTATATTTCATACACCGTTGAAGGTGGCGCGTCCGGCACGTTCGAATACACCAACGGGGCTTATGAAGCTTCTTTAACCGTAAGAAGCGGACAGACATACAATATAACCTTATCCGGATACGGCGCGTTCGTCCTCACGGCGGAGATGACACATCCCACTGAAGGCTCTTTTGAAATGCCGTTCGAGATGCAGGAAGGTGACAACACCGTGCCTGCAAGTCATGGCGAATACTGGTACACTTATACCAACACAAAGACCGGTTACGGCGTGATAAGCAGCGATAACACCCTGAACGGTGGTAGCATAAAGGTTTACAACAGTGCATCAAACGTCCAGAACGGGCAGGTTTACGCACAAGTGGAAGGCGGCTACAACCTGCGTTTCGAGATGCCTTCTGTAGGCACAACATATTATATATGTATAACCAAGGTGGAAAGTTCTACCGATGACGAGACGTTTACTTTCACCGCTGAAGACTATCAGCCCGGCGACCAGGAGAGCAATCCCATCGTAATAGAGCAACTCCCTGCGACCGGCATCAGTACCGAAGCGGTTGGCGGCACGAGGTATTACGCCGTTGACATACCCGAAGGCGAGAGCAAATTCCTGAACGTTACGGCTACTTCTACAATAGCTAACGATGCAACCACTGTGGCCGTATATCCAAACGGCAATCAATATTCCGCCACTACGGGCAACTCTTCGGTACGCGTTTTGGTAAACGGAGGGCAGCGGTATATGATAAGATGGGTGTCACAAGAGAGTGAACCTATTACATTTGATGTCACGCTTGAAGACATAGCACAAGGTGAGGTGATAACAAATCCGCTTCAGGCTGTTTCCGGCACAAATACCATTGAAGGTTCAGGCACGAGGTATTATACATACACGGCTACGCTTTCAGGCATACTTACAGTGACCGGCACACCTGCTATGACGGTGACATTCCCACGCGGAACAGGTCAGTATGACGGCAACTACCAGTCCTCCCAAGTTGGAACGGCGTTCTCGATCGATGTAACCGAAGGCACAACATACCTTATAAGGATTGACGGTGCTGCTGACGGTGACACTTTCGAACTCAGCGAAAGGGAGTATCAGCAGGGCGAAAGCAGCGACAATCCGATAATAGTAGAGGGAAATAGCTACACAATAGGCGACAACTCGTCAAACCTGTGGCTGAAATATACCGTAAAGACTGACGGCATCCTTGAGATAGATGCCAGCACCATAACGTATAACTACGGCTCGGACATGATTTATTATGGAATGGCGACCACTGGAACTCCAATAATGACATCAATGATAAGGTACACATCAGGCAGTAGTGTGTTCTATACAGAAATTCCTGTTACAGCCGGAGAAGAGTATTTTGTCAACGTTAAGTTCTCCACATCGCTTGAAGGCACGACCATATACTTTAATGAAAGGGAGCCTGAAGCAGGTGAAACGCTAAGCAACCCGTTGATATTGAACAACGGAGAAGGCGTCAGGGTAAGCTACAACGCGTCAAGGACAAATCCCGTATGGTGCAAAGCCTCTATCGCCGAAGCCGGTACAATAACGCTTACGGCCACAGAATGCAACTATATAAGCGGAAACTGGTATTCAAGCATTGAAGATGCGCAAAACGATAACAACGCCGGATATATTTCATTTATGGCCGAATATGACGAATCTTATGTTATTCAAAGCTATAAGGCAGACATCGACATTCCTGCAGCAGGTGACTATTACTTCAAGATAACCCAAGCTACGGACAACGGTTTGGCTTACGTCATACTCACCCTGACAGGCAACACCACTTCCGGTATCGGCAGCGTAGAGGCTGAAAACGGACAGCTGATAACGGTAAGCGGCAACAATGTCAACGTGACGGCCGACAATGCAACGGTTAACATCTACACCGTTTCAGGTGCGGCGATTGTCAGCGAGAAGGTATCGGGCAACGCTTCGTTCAGCTTGGACAAAGGAATTTATATTGTAAAGATAAACAATACGGTGAAAAAAGTCATCGTAAAATAACATTAAAAACGTACAGGCGTTTGCCGTTCCGATACAAAGCGTGAACGGCAAACGCTTTTACATTCTCATAAAAAAATCACTACATGAAAATTTTCAAGCAACTTTTGGTGGGCTTGGGCCTGCTGTTGTGCGTGCCGCAAGACGCCGAAGCCGTAAAGGCTTATCCGCGTCCTGTCACCATAACGCAGCCCGACGGCACGAAAATCACCGTGAGGATACATGGTGACGAGAGTTTCCATTACACCACGACAATCGACGGTTTCATGCTCGAGAGAGATAAAACCGGCTTTTTCCGTTATGTCAATTACGACTTCAACACAGGCGTAAAGACCCTTTCGGCGCAGCGTGCGCGCAACGTAGGCGAACGTACCGCAGAGGAAAAGACATTTGTTGCCAACCTCAAGGCGGCACAGCTAATCACCGCTGACATGAAAACACGCCGCACGCCGATGCTCAAAAAACACAGCAGGGCGGTGCGCCCATGGCTCAAAAAGCAGCAGATGATGAAGGCGAACGCAGCCAACGCCGCCGCGGCGAACAACGTTGACGGTGAAAGCCAGTATCTCGTAATCCTCGTGAACTTCGCCGATTGTGGGTTCCAATACAAGAATAAAGACTTTGAGACATGGCTCAACGAGCCGGGTTACAGCACAAACGGCGGCACAGGTAGCGTTAAAGACTACTGGCGCGACAACTCGATGGGGCAGTTTGTGCCCAACTTTACAGTGGTTGGCCCTTACACTTTGTCGCAGAACCAGCTTTACTATGCAGGCAATGCGGAAGATACAGGCGAGGATGCAAACCCCCGTGCGATGATAAAAGAGGCCTGTCAGTTGGCCAAGGAAGCCAATCCAGGCCTTGATTTCAGCAGGTATGATAACGACGGCGACGGCTTTGTCGACAACTGTTATGTAATATACGCAGGCTACAGCGAGGCCAGCACGGCCAACGGCGACGACATGTGGCCGCACAGCTGGACAATGGGTGATGATGTGTTCGAGATTGACGGAGTGAAGATAGACGAATACTCATGCTCCGCCGAGCTTGTAGGCATGCCCGGAGCGCCGGAAGAACCGACAATGGACGGCATCGGAACGTTCACTCACGAGTTCGGACACATTCTCGGCCTGAAGGACATGTATGACACCGACGACTACACTAACGGCTACGGAGTGGACCCTGGCGCGTACAGCCTGTACGCTTCCGGCAGTTACAACAACGACAGCCGCACCCCTCCCTGCCTGATGGCTTTCGAGCGTTTCCAGATGGGTTGGATAGATACAAATACCGGACTGACGGAGCTTAAAGACCCCGAAGACGTAGAGCTTGACAATATTTCGACAAACAAGGCGCGCTATATCAACGCGCAGCCCGACCGCGATGTCGCCACAGGCGTCGAGTGGTTTATACTTGAGAACAGGCAGCAGACGGGCTGGGACAGCTACATACCCGCACACGGACTGCTCATAACCCACTTCGACTACACGCAGGAGTCGTATGCGGAGTACTGGAGCGTGAACGGCCCCAACAACAACGCAAAACACCGCTGCATGTACATCAAGGCGGCCGACGGCGTTGACGACGAGAACTCACGCGCCGGAGACACCTATCCAGGAACAAGTGCGAGCACCGAGTTTACCGACACTTCTACGCCAAACTCACTTAACTGGAACAACGAGCCGGTAAACGTGCCCATCACGAACATCACTGAACAGGACGGCATCATACGTTTCCAGGTGAGAGGAGGTACATCAGTATGGGACTTCGTGAAGACAAACGTACCGACTGACATACGCGACGTGTCGGCTACTTTCACTGCGGAGATGACAGGGAACACGGCGGAAGTGACCGAGACAGGTTTCTGCTGGTCGCTCGAGGAGAACCCGACGGTAGAGGGAGAGCACAAGACTGCGGCGATGGCTGACGGCAAGTTCAGCGCAGCCGTTGACAACCTGCAGCCCGGAAGCAACTATAACGTAAGGGCATACGCAAGGATGAGCGACGGTACTGTAAATTACGGCTCGGCGATATTGTTCACAACCGAGTGTGCTACGGCTGCCGCTCCGTTCATTGACAACTTCCTTTCATGGACCAACGGGCAGCCCGACTGCTGGCAGATTGTAGACCGCAACGGCGACGGCACAACGTGGATTCTCGACGAAAGCACCGGCGGACTGGTTTACCAGTTCAACTACTGGAACAACGCCGACGACTGGCTTATAAGCAAGAGGCGCATACACGTGCCGGAGAACGCGGTGCTGTTCTTCTCGCGCGGCGTGGCTGAGACAACTACCGTTGAGGATTTGGAAATCTATGTGTCTACCAAGACGAGCGACATCGACGACTTCTACCTTTATGAAAGGCTGTCGTTCGCCGATTATTTCGGCGAGCAGCACATAGAGGAAGTTGACCTTAGCCGCTTGGCCGGACAGGATATTTACATCGCCTTCAGGTGCTGTTCGGAGAAGCTTCAGACCAACCTGTGGATTTGGAATGTAGCAGTTACCGAGAAACTGCCTGCGCCTACTATCACCACGTTCGACCAGACCGCTCCCGACCAGCTGTTTGTAGAGTGGACACCGGTGGAAAAGGCCAAGAACTATTACCTGTATTTCGGCAAGGAGACCGACGAGCCTAACGAGGTATTAGTGTTCGCCCCGATGGATTTCTTCGAGAAAACGGAGGGCGACGTGCAGCTTAGCACAGGCTCGATGTTCTTCACCGGCGACGCCACTGTTGAGCTTAAGGAGTTCCCGGAGGGCATAACCGACCTGAAATTCATGCTCACAACGTCAGGCCCAACCGGCACTTCAACCCTGCTTGTAGAGGGAACAAAGGACGGCACAACGTGGACAAGCGTAGGCCAGAGGCTTACTCTTAGCGAATATGACAACGAGGGACAGGAGTGCGACTGGCTTGCCTATGTACAAGACCAAGGCTTCAAGAAGCTGCGCTTCAGGTTCACACACGGCGGACGCAACGGACGCGTGAAGTATCTTACGCTCGGCTATACCGACGGAAAGATTGTCGAAGACCTTTCTGCCGGCGGAGCATGGGATGAAGAAACCGGAATACTTCATACTTCGATGGTAATCAATGCGATTACTCCCGGTGAGTTTAACAATGGACGTTATGTGGTATGGGTGGCTTCAGGCGACGGAAGCTTCTTCTACGACCAGTCGGAGAACGCTTACTACGAGTACAGCGGCTCAACGTCGATAACCGATGTAATCGGCGAGTCGGGCATAAGCGTCACCGCAGGCGAGGGCTATTTAGGCATAGACGGCCTTAAGCCGGGTTACCGCATCACGTGCGCTTCGCCTTCGGGCGCGCTGCTTTACAGCGGAGAGGCCGACGGCCAGCACGCCGACATCCGTCTTGACGGCCAGCGCGGTATCGTGATAATAAACATAGAAGGCGACGGCCAGACATACCGTACAAAGGTGATAGTAAGATAAAATGCCACAGGCAATGTCCTCACGGCAGACGCCCGGCAGGGCGGCCTGAAGCGGGCGGAGATGTAAAAGATGGCCTTTTGCAAGGCGAAAGGCCACCTTTCACCGCCTGAAACACGGCCTTTTGCAGGCTAAAAGACGGCTTTTTGCAAAGTCATACGCAACATACTGACAGTCAGGCAGTTATGCCAAGACGGCAAAAACACCACCAACAGGCATGCAAGGACAACGCCGAATAAACAAAAGATAACAACAAAACAATGAAAATAAGGAAATACATCTTGTCGTTAGTGGCGGCAGCCGGGTGCGCCGTCTGCGTGGCCGCGATAGGCGACGGGCGCAATGACGACAAACAGGAGAAAGTGAAGCCGGCGGAGAACATGCCCGCCAAGGTCGACACGCAGCGGTCGCCCTATTCGCTGATTAACCTTGCAGGCAGCGAGGACGGCATACCATACGGCCTCCGCCTGATGGAGGTCGACAATAAGGATGTGTCGCTAAGCTGGAACACTCCCGAGGCCACGGACGGCTATTGGGACGACTTCGAGACGCACGACGACTTCGTAATCAACTCGCCCGGCAACGTAGGCTGGCAGTATATCGACGCCGACAACGCGATGACGTACACGTGGCAGGCCTGCACCTTCCCCAATATGGGACAGAAGATGGCCTTCATCGTGATGAACCCGTCGATGACATCGCCGGCGACAGACACCAACCCTAACTATAAACCATTCTCGGGCAATAAGATGCTGGTTGACTTCTGCGCGGCAGACGTTCCCAACAACGACTTCATAATATCGCCTGAACTCAACTTCTCGAGCGACTTCAAAATCAGCTTCCGCGCACGCAGCTACAATGACGTTTATGCGCTTGAGCGCATCCGCGTGGGCTATTCTACCACAGGCATAAGCCCTTCCAACTTCACATGGGTGCAAGGAGGCGACTACGTGGAGCTTCCGGCAGAGTGGAACTTGTATGAATACGAGATACCCCAGGAGGCCAAGTATGTTACCATCAACTGCGTATCTGACGATGCCTTCATGCTGCTCATCGACGACATCTTCGTCGGTACGAACGAAGTACGCCCAGGCGTGATGCCGATGAAAGCTCCTGCCACAGGGGTAAAACTTACCGGCTTCAACATATACCGTGACGGCACAAAGGTTAACCAGGAGCCTGTAACCGAGGTGAGATATACCGACACGGTTGACAACTACGGCACACACAGCTATACGGTGACTGCCGTTTATTCTGACGGCAGCGAGTCGGAACAGTCTGAAGCGCTGACGGTTGAAGTGCCTGACATCAGGCTTCTGCCTTTTGAGGACGACTTCGAGACATGGACTCTGGCCGAAGACAAGTGGAGTCTGGTGAACGACGACGCCAACGACGCCAACAACTGGGGCATAGATTATTATGCAACAGGACTGGTAGACCCCTGCGCAACGTTCGGGTATTCAAGCCAGGTGAACTACGACCAGTCGCTTGTCACACGTGAACTGAACACCGAAAACAGGGGCGCTACTTACCTGCGCTTCAACCTGAAGCTGCAGAATGAACGCCACGAGAACGACGACTACCTTGCAGTGGAAGTAACCAGCGACGGCGGAAAGACGTGGAAGAACGTGGCGACGTTTGACAACAAGCAGGGCGCGTTCGACTGGAAAGTATGCCAGTACAACATCGGCAGCCTGCTCAACGACAACCTTTTCCGTATCCGTTTCCGTGCTTACGGCGCCGTGGCGACATACATCGACTACTGGTATGTTGACGACATAAAGGTCTGGAACCCCGAATGGACAACGGCAACGCTCACCGTAATGTCGGCCGACGGAGCTGTTGCAGGCTGCCCCGTGACGCTTACCGGCAGCACAGGCGGCGTGTACACAGCCACCACCGGCGATGACGGCAAGGTCGTATTCGACGAGATCGAAGACGATACATACACTGTGTCAATTGTAAACGACGGCTACAACATCTATGAAGGGGAGTGGACCGTAAGCAATGGAAGTGAAAACGCATTCACCGCAGAGCTTAAACGGCCTGTTATGACATTGTCGGCAACCGACGTGACAGCTGAAATCGCGGCAGAAAGCAGCGCAGAGCAGACCGTCACATTGAGCAATACCGGCGATGGTCCGATGACATGGTATCTCAACACAAAGACAGAAGCGGGCAGCGGAGACGCATCGCGCCTATGGGAAATACAGGGCACATTCACCGCGTCCGGCGACCTTCAGTCGTGCGTTGTGTTCGACGGCGAGAACTATTATACCAGCTCGTTCACCGAGCTTGGCGAGTTCTGGAAGTACGACAAGAACGGAACGCTCGTTGAACGCTTCCGTCTGCCCGACATGTATTATCCCGTTTACGACCTTACTTTTGACGGACGCTACTTCTACGGAGGCGACGGCACCAACCGCGTGTTCAAGTTCGACTTCTACAACAAGCGCGTGGCTGACATCATTACGGTGGCGGAAGAACCTGATTTGAAGATAACCCACTGCTGCTACGACCCCGACCGCGGTGGTCTTTGGATTGGCGGATGGAATACTATTGCACGTATCGACATGGATGGTAATTTGCTGTCGATGCTTAGGAATTTTGATAATAACACCACGGTTTCGGTCATCGGTTCGGCTTATGACAACGTTACCCCTGGCGGTCCGTATCTTTGGTTGGCCGATGGAATAGCACCAGACAACATGCTTGACTGTGTCCGCATTTATCAGTACAATCTCCGCACTTACAGACTTACCGGCGTAAGCCATCTTGCAACCGACATTCCGGGTTATAAAATCGGCGATGCCACAACCGGAGTGAACAGGCTTGGCGGCCTGTCGTCATCGTTCGACATCAAGGACGGTACGCTTACGCTCACCGGTGTGTTGCAGCAGTCGCCCGGATTAATCTTCAACTACACCCTTTGTGAGACAGGCGAATGGGTTGCAATGTCACCGAAGCACGGCACGCTGCAGCCCGGCGACAGCCAGGACATCACCTTCGGTTTCAATTCCATAGGCGCGAAGATGGGCGATCAGTTCAGCACAACTGCTGAAATACTTACCTTGCCCGAGCTTGGAGAGCAGGCTTTGAACATTAGCATGGATGTGAACGCCGCAGCAGCGGAACCTCGTCCCGTTGAGCTTAAGGCCGAACCGGGCAACGCTTCAGTACGGCTTACATGGAAACCGGGCGACGAAACCCGTACTCCAAAAGGTTACAATGTTTACCGTGACGGGACGAAAGTGAACTCGGAGGCCGTTACAGAGGCTGCGTTCACAGACAACAAGCTTGTTTACGGAGAGTACTATTATAAGGTAACGGCTGTTTATGACGGTGACGTTGAGTCCGTTCCGTCAGACTCCGTGCTTGCTTTCGTAAAGCATGGCGCGCAGTATTACGCTCCTCTTGAGCCCTCTGCAACGATTGAAGGCAACACGAACGTCAACCTGACGTGGAAGTCTCCGCTTGCAAATGCTGGCGAGAGCAACAGCCTGTCATGGTCAACCGGCGTATATGCTGATGCAATGGGCCTTGCCAACGGTGGCACTTTCTATGCCGCTTCGGATTGGACTGCCGAAGACCTTGTGCCTTACCGCAACAAGCGTGTGTCGTCAGTGTCGGTACAACTCGTCAACCCTTGCTCGTATCTTAGACTGTTCGTGTATAAGGACGGAGAAAGTGTTTATTCGAAAACGTACAACGGCAACATCTTGTATGACGGCACATATACCGACGTAACCATTGACGAGCCGCTCCTCATTGAGCCGGGTGCGGAGTACAGGTTTGCCTTTCAGCTGCAGAATGCGCAAGGCATAAAGCCGTTGGGTATGGACGCCAGCCAGGCAGTTGACGGCAAGGGCAACCTCCTGTCGATAGACGGAGAGACATGGTTCCCGGCTTCTTACCAAGGCATCGCCGGCAACTTCAACATAAAGATTGACGTTGTTCCTGATGAAAGCATGGTCGAAGAGGCTCCTTCAGGCTACAATGTGTACCGTGACGGCGAGAAGGTTAATGACAAACCCGTTACTGCCACGAGCTATACTGACGTTGTAAGCGAGTCAGGAACTCACGAGTACACCTTAACGTCGGTTTATTCTGACGGCGGAGAGTCGGCTGAAAGCGAGAGTGTAAGCGTTGAGATAGTCGGCATATACGGTCCTTACGCACCGTCAGCAGTTGATGCCGACGTGCATATCAACAGGGATGTAACCCTGCGCTGGGACTATCCGACTGACGGCACGCATACTTTGAAGGCTGACATCGAGACCCGTCCGGTGACGGTAGACGACAACATGCCTGAATATGTCAACTCTTTCACCGGCCATGACGAGGGCGTGGAAATGGGTATTGCGTCAGACAACAACTTCATCTACACCTCGACATATTCAAAGGACGGCTATGTTAACAAGTATTCGATGGACGGCGAGTACATCGAAAGCTTTACAATAGACGGCATCGGGGGCATAAGGAACATCGTTTACGATGGCACCGACTTCTATGTAGGCGATTATAGCACCAACATTTACAAAGTTGACATGGAGGCGCACATGGTTCTTGCCACGATGACCATTTCCGAGTTCTCGCGCCATCTGGCATACATCCCCGAGCTTGACGGCGGCAACGGCGGCTTCGAGGTTGGCGACTGGGAGACCAGTATCTATGTAAGGAAGGACGGAAGCAAGATTGGCAACGGGCCTACTTTGCTCGGAGCGAGCGGCACGGCATACAATGACGGCCTGCTGTATGCCTTCGAACAGGGCGGTGACAATACCCGTACAATAGGCATATACGACTTCGCGACTTCTCAACGGGTAGGCAGCATCGACGTGACTGCTTACTCCGAGATAACAGGAATATCAACAGCTTCGGCCGGAGGTATGTCTGTTGTGTCGCGTCCCGACGGTTCTAAGTTCCTTGCTTTGGCGCTGCAACGCCAGGACGACAACACCAAGTTCGCATTCATCGAGCTTGAAAGCGTAAGCGGAGTTACGGGCTATAACGTCTACCGCAACAACGAACTGGTAAACGACGAACCGCTGACACGTCGCTATTTTGCGGAAAGTATTGACGCGGAAGGCTCTTACAAGTATGAAATCGAGACGGTCTATATGGACGGAAGCAAGTCTGACAGCCGTGCAACGGTAAATGTACAAATCCAGCCCAAGGGCACGGCGGAAGTACCAAAAGACGTCAAGGCCGTGCAGTCTACTTATGGTTACAACGTTCTCCTGTCGTTCGTAGACCCGCAGATGAATACCGGCGCAGACATGGCTGAAAGCTTCGAGAACGCCGAATTGCAAGCTCCCGTAAGCATAGACGGGTGGTTAAATAGAGGCAACGCATGGACGGCGACAGCCGACTATGCATACGACGGCACGAAGGCGATTACCGCCGGCGGAGACGATGAGGCCACAGTCATCATCCCTGTGAACGGAAGCACGCGTCTAAAGATGGCCGTACGCAACGCTGACGACCACAACGGGCACGGCTCGCTGACGCTCTTGCGTTCAATCGGCGGCACTGAAGAGGCAGACTTCATACGCATGAACGTATATCAGACCAACGAGGCTTGGAGCGAGATTGAGGCGGAGATACCTGCCGGAACGTCGTACATCGCGGTAAGGAAAGATGCCGGCGTAGCTCCGCAACTTGTCGATGCTATACGCCTATTCGCATCCGAATCCGAACAGACAGTCTATGCTTACGATATATTCCGCAACGGCGAGCAAATCAACGACGAGCCCGTACAGGGTATAAGCTACATTGACCGCAATCTGCTGCCCGGCCATTATGACTACCAGGTGCGGCTTACCACGATGCTGTCGGCTGTCAGTGACCTGTCGGAGACGGTCGGCATCGACCTCGATTATGACAACGGCGGACTTGCGCCGACTGGACTTACCGCCGGATACGAGCCTGACGGTACGGTGAAGCTTAGCTGGCAGTTCCCGGCATTGGGTGAACCGATATACCTGCGCTGGCACGACGGCAACAGCTATGACGCCGGAGGACTGTCAAGCGGAGGCGCGTTCTACGCCGGAGCACGCTGGTATGCCGACGATTTGAAGGACTATGAGGAGCTGTCGCTTACCGATGTTGAGTTCTACATCAACCAGATACCCGACGCGCTGTTCATCCTCATCTATGAGGGCAACACCCTTGTGCGCCAGCAGTATGTACCGACGATGAGCCAGTATTCGTTCAACAACGTCAAGCTTGATGAGCCTCTTGCCATTGACCCGTCAAAAGACCTGCTTGTTGCCCTTTATATCGAGCACAACGAAATCACGGCTCCGCTCGGCTACGACCGTGGTCCTGCCAACAGCGGAAGGGGCAACTTGTACTCCAACGACGGCCAGACGTGGGGACTTCTCAACGACTCTGAAACAGGCATCGACGCTAACTGGAACATATCGATAGGCTTGAGTCCCTACTCGAACGTACCTCTTGAACCTGCAAAGGCACAGAGCAAGGCACGCAAGACGTTTGCGCCAAAAGCTTCGCCGGCAGGCAGCAAGCTCGTGGCCGTGCCCGTTGGAGCAGAGGCAACATCGCAGAAAAACGCGTTCATGGGCTATAACGTTTACCGAAACCGCGAACGTCTTAACACGGAAACGGTGACGGCAACGACCTACATCGATGACACCCCGATAGACAACAAGTATCTTGAATATCAGGTATCGGCCATCTATTCTGCGTCAGGCGAAACATATTCAGCCCCAGTTACGCTCACCGCAACAGGCATAAACGGTGTTGAGAGCGAGAGCGGCCTGCGTGTCGTAGCCGAGAATGACGAAATCAAGGTGTACGGCCTGAGGCCCGGAACAGAGGTCACCCTGTATGACGTTAACGGAATGGTGCTCTACAAAGGCAAGTCTACCGACACGTATGTACATGTAATCCCGGCAGCGGCCATCACCAACGGGACGTATATTGTCAAGGTCGGAGACGATGCCGTAAAGTTTGTAAAGTCCGCAAAATAACGGCAACGACTGAGCATTGAAAATACACCCGTTGAACGGTGTCTTTATAAAAGGCCGTCTTTTGCACTGCGAAAGACGGCCTTTTAGCGTGCGATTGACGGCCTTTTGGAATGCAAAAGGCCGTCTTTTAGAAATCCATAGATAATTCCATGTCTTTTCCTGAAATAAGTTGACAGTTTTTGTTTAAATAAACTACATTATTTTACACACTCTGGATAGAGGTACTGGAATAGTTGACATCGCATCGGGAAATGTGCCGCTTTACTTTACATTCCCGGTCTTTGTCAGGCTGCCCCGCGGGGCAGCCTGACAAAATCGCAGCAAAGATACTATCTTCCGTTGTCATTCCCTCCATGCCCCACCGTTTTTTTTCTTTTCCACAGCCGTTTTTGTTCGCCGCTCCCGGCGTGCGCCGTCTCCGGGGTGT
>OHYS01000031.1_pt1 | contig 96033 bp, 76 predicted proteins | sample 1580301 | NCBI WGS metagenome assembly OHYS01 (sample SAMEA3882531, study PRJEB24775) | human gut metagenome | biome: human-associated habitat; feature: intestine environment; material: feces | place: Netherlands | collected 2009/2010
GGCACGGCGATGGTACTGCACCCGACAGGGTGTGGGAGAGTAGCACGCCGCCGCATCACACGTACAGGAAGCCCCTTGGAGCACACGCCCCAAGGGGCTTTCCCCATATCAGGACACCCGCGCGTCGGGGTGTTTCTCGCGTCCTTGGGCCTTAGCGTCTCGGATCTCCCCCCGGTCCGCCGCGCGGACGGCTCCCCCTCAAAGAGGGGAGCCAGAAACCTCTTGGGCCCCGACGGGATACTCCTGCCGGGGCCCAGTACGTTTTGGGCGGCAACCCGCTGAATACCCGGTAAGATGGCTGAGGTATCAACAAACAGGTCAGGAGGTGACGCGCATGGTGGCGTCAAGCCGTGATGACCGAAGCGTAGATGCATTGGTGAAATCCAAGGCAGTACTTGATGTATTGGCGGAACTGGGGCCAAGCACCGCAAAAACCATAAGCGAACGTACTGGTGAACCCGTAAGCTCAACGTATCGTTTGCTGGATAATCTCGCCGCAGTCGGTTGGGCGGAACGCGGCATCAATCGTGGCGAGTATCGGCTTGGCATCGATTGCGTACGTATCGGCGGCCAAATCGAAAGCAGACTGGACATTCAGCAGATCGCTCGCCGTACCTTCCGCGCCCATCGCGGCCAGTTCGGCATCTGGGGTCTGTTCGTTCGGAGGCGATTGCGCACGGTGTGCATCGAGACACGCACCCGTGAGGCATTGCAAAGCTATGCACAGCTGGTGGGCAATAGCTTGCCTCTGAGCATGAGCGCTCCCTCTCATGTACTGACGGCCTGGCTTCCCCCGGCTCGCTACGAGCAGCTGTTGGAACACTATGCCTATAACAACGAGCTCGGCGGCACATTCTCCACGATGCGTGCCACAGCAATGGGACAGGCTCGTCATATACGCGAATGCGGCTTCACCTATGACGTCGGCCAGACCATGGCCGGCTCCGTGACTATCAGCGTACCGGTATTCAATCACGCCGGAGAGATTCAAGCGGCAATCGCCCTGAGTAGCCTTTCCCGCTCCTTGGAACCTGAGCTGGCCTGTCTGGTAGATGGGAAACCGGCAACGGCATCGGCTCAAGACATGGTGCAATTGGTGCAGACTGCCGGCCGCGAGGTGTCGCGAGGCCTTGGATACAGTGGTGATTATCTTGGCCTGAACAGTTGAATACGATGAGTCAGGGATAAGTCAGGGGAAGGAACGTCGACGATGGCGGAAGACAAACGTGAACCGACCCGCGCTTTAGACAAGGCGAGTCGTGTGGTGGACGCATTGGCGGCGGAGAATGGCCTGTCGCCGGCAGATATCGCCGACGCCTGTGATATCCCGCGATCCTCCGTATACCGCGTGCTGGATGGACTGGTCGATGTGGGGTGGGCCGTAACGGATACGGATGGTAACTACTCATTATCACTGGACTGGCTGCGATTGGCTGATGCCGCTCGCACGTCTCGTACCGAATGGCAGCCTGCGATTGCGGTCATGCATGCCATCACCGCGCAAACCGGCATGACCTCATTCCTCAGTGTGGTCTCCGGCACTGAATTGGTATGCGTGGAATGCGCGCAAGGTCATGCCATCGATTCGCTGATCCTGCGCCCGGGCCGCGTGCTGCCTCTACATGCTGGCGCGGCCGGCCGCGTGGCCTTGGCGTATTTCGAGGATGCCGATGTCGAACGCTATCTTGCAGGAGCGCCGTTCCCGGCATATAACGAGAACACGCTGGTCAGTGTGGAACAGTTGCGCGAGGATATTCGCTTGACTCGCGAACGTGGATATGCACTGTCGGATGAGGATGTGACGTTGGGTGTCGGTGCCGTTGGTGTACCGATTGTGGACAACGAGTCCGGTCGCGTGATCGCCAGCCTGTCCGCCGGTGGATTCGTGGACGAAGTGTTAGCCACTCAAGAATCCTTGGCCGCGTTACTGCACGATGGCGTACGCGAAATTCAGGCAGCCTGATTCGGCCCGCTAGGCTGTCGGGCTGGACGGTTATGTCCTGTCAGCTATGGCCTTTGCCGGCTACGGTTCTGCTGGTTATGCTTCTGCCCGACTACGTTGCGGTCCGCTACGCTTCGGCCACACGACCCAGCGCGATGGCGGTGATCAGCACGTACGCCTCGCGCGGGTCGGTGGCATCCCAGCCGGTGGATTCGGCGGCGCGCTTCAAACGGTAGCGGATCGTATTGGGATGTACGTTGAGCTCCTTGGCCGTGGTCTCGAGCGAACCGCCGAACTTCAGGAATGTGGAGACGGTGAGCAGCGTCGGATCATCCGGGCCTGCTGCTGCCAGGCTTCCGTAGACCACGCGGACCAGTTCGTCACGGGCGTCCGCGTCGCCGATCAACGCACGTTCGGGCAGGGCGTCGTCGGTGCGTAACGGGCGCGGCAATGGCTGCACGGTGGCGGCCAGAGCCGGCGCGGCCTGAAGACAGTAAAGCGTGGCCTGAATCGAACGCATCGCGCCATCGGCACCGGTACGCTGCGGACCCAAGGCGATTGGCCGATCGGCGGCGAACGACGGGTCGATGGTATTGCAGATGATTTCCGGCGTGGCCGCACCGACCGGACGAATCAACGCCACTACGGCGGTGCTGTTGCCGATCGGGCGCTTGGCGGTCAGACACACACCGCCGAAATCGGCCACGATTTTCTCGATTTCCTTGGCCGTACGTGCGGCGGACCGGGCAGGGTATCCGGCGATGGCGTAACAATCGAAGTCATGCTCGAAGCCGAGGATGGTGAACAGGGACTCCACTCGTTCGTCGGCCAGATGATTGAACAGGCACTCGAACAGCACGGTGCGTACGCGGTTGGTCGCGGCGATGCCGGGTGCGGACGAATCGGCAACGTCGGCAGCAAGAAGTTCGAGAAAATCTGACATAGTCACTAGTGTAGCGTCGCTGATTGGCGTTGCCTTTCAGCCAAAGACTCTCGCCAATACGTCAGCACCACGAATCCGAATACAAACGCAACCGGCAACATGTGCCGCTCGAAATTATTGGCCGGCGCGGTGATCATCACGCCCATCAGCAGTAGCAGCGGAATATGGGTCATGAGGGTGAGCCAACGTCGGCGAATCACCTCGGCCGCGCCGATCAGCAATGTCATCACCACGTAGAAATTGCCGTGCGTAGGCCAGCCGAGTACGGGAATACCGCCCCATACGCGAGTGAAGCCGGCGATGTGCTCACGCCAGTCATGGTTGTAATCCTTGATCCATGTGGAGTTTTTCTGCACGTAATCGCTGGTCACGTAATAATCCATCGATACGTACGGCTGATCGTTCACATTGAAGTATCCGAAGCATTTGGCCAGCAACGCATCCAGCGCGATGATTGGATTGTCCTTGACGATTTCGAACCATGCCTTGTTGAAATTGGTCATATCCTCGGGCGTCACCGTGCGCCACTTGTAGCTGACCTTCTTGGCCTGAATGCCGGAGGATTTCACCGGGTCGGCGTCCTGCTGGGAGTAAGCGTCGGCCATCTGATCGAGATTGAAGACGGGCGCGAGGTTCTTTTTGGCTTCGTCTGAAATGCCGTCCGGATTGCGCTGGGCCACGCGGGCGATCATTTGCAGCTGTACGCCGCGGCTTTCGATTGGGTCGCCGCCGATGATCGCGCCAGAGGAGATGGCGAAAGAGATGCCGCCGTGAATCAGTACGGTGGGGATGAGCAGCGCCACGACGTAAGTCGCCCAGCGCTTGCGGTCGGCGATCAGAGCCAGCACGATTTGTAGGGCGATGATGTACCACGCATATTTCGCGGAAATCAGCATTACCGACGTGGCCAGGATAAAGGCGATGAAACTGTGACGCGGCAAGTGGACGGGCGTGGCGATGGCAGGGGTCTGAGGATGTTTGCGGGTGCCGGCGGGGTGCCAGGTCTGGACGAGTTCATACCAGACGCTGAACCACCAGACGAACGAGAACGCGAACAGCGGCGATTTGGTGATGGAGATAGTGGAAAACACGGCCAGCGGGCAGACCATAAAGAACAGCAGAATCAGGAATCGAGCCAATCCTCCGGCCTGTGGGGGAGCGGCGGAATCCGTTGCCGTTTTTCCTATCCAAGGCCGGTTCAGGAATCGATTGGCGGCGGCAGCGCAGCAGAACACGGCGAACAGCGTCTGCAGGGCAGCCAACGTCACGATACCGGCATCGTTTGAGCCGGTCAGATGCCTCGCAAACGTGACCATCGCGCCATAGAACACAGTGAGTACCACATTGTGCTGGTCGGTCAGATACGTGGGATCGGACGGCCACATGTAGTGCGCAGTGGGGTAGATGTCCATCGGCACGAAGGAGAAGAAGCCGATATAGGGCTGTTTCAGGCCGGTCCACTGGTTCCAGGCCCAGCTGAATTCACGGATCTGTGAGCGGAGGTCCGCACCGAATGCGGCCAGCAGAGTGGTCGGCACCCAGAGCCAGCCGACAAAAAACACCAGCATAAGCTTCCAGAACCGGTTCGTGCCGCGTGTGATCCAGCGGTCCAGAACAGTGACGGTGGACGTGACGATAGCGCGAACGGTACGACGGGTCTTGGCTGGTTGGCTGGCCTGCTGATCGGCGGCGGGCCGTGATGTTTCGCTATTCCGCTGATGTTGACGTAGTCGCTCGCCGATAGCCCTCGGCAGTATGCGCTGGCCTGCTGCGAATCGCACCATCAGCGTGATGATTCCGAGATATATCAGGAATGACACGACGAATATTGCGGTATTGGCCCAGTTCCAATGGGCGAGGGTGCCGTTCTCCTCGTCCCAGTACAGCGGGCCGACCGCCGTGCACAGTGCAAGCCACAGGCCGGCCAGCACGGCCAGTGTCCAGCGCGCGGCAGCGCCCGCGCGCGCAAGATGCGGGTGGGACTGGCGGCTGGATACGGCGGCAAGCTTCGCGGTGGCTGGTGACGTCATGACAATATATGGTAGCCGCACAGGTCAACGGTTGATATTCGATGTCTGCCGGGCATCGCCATTGTTCGCAAGCCAATATGACGGCCGGGTGCATGCGTGGGGTCGGCGAATGCGGAATTTCCGAAGTTGTGAACGTTAACATGGGCTATGTGGGTGAAAATAGTTGATTTTGCGCGCTTTTCCATGGAATAACGCGGGCATATCGCGCCAAAATCGAGGTAACGTAGTGCCCATGATGATTGCGTTGAAAGCTGCAACGCCGCAGCTACCCAGAACTACAGCCGTCGCAGATCATGTGGTCGCCGTGGACGAAACCGATTCGACCAACGCGCTGGCCGTACAGATGATTGGCGACGGGTCGTTGACGTTGCCCGACCACCAGGACGGCGAACTGGCGGTGGCCGTGGTGGCCGCCGACCGGCAGACCGCCGGCCGTGGGCGCAATGGTCACAAGTGGGTCAGTCAGCCCGGCCGTTGCTCGACGATGTCCTATGCCGTGCGCATTCCGCGCGCGATCGCCACCGACGAATCCGTCAATGGCTGGCTGCAGATGATCGCCGGACTGGTCACGCTGGACGCCCTGAACGGCATGATCGAGGAATACGGTGCCGCGCCGAACCAGCCGGACTGCTCGCTGGAACTCAAATGGCCGAACGACGTGTTCTGCCACGGGCTCAAGCTGGGCGGGCTGCTCTCGGAACTGGTGATTCCGCCGTCGTCCGGTACCGGTACTGATGCTGATGCCGATGACGACGTCGTCATCGTGTTCGGCGTCGGCCTGAACCTGGCCTTGGGCGCCTGTCGGCTGCCCACGCCGCAATCGACCTCGCTGCAGCTGCATGTCTCCGGGCTGCCGTCGTTCGGCGAGATGCGCGATGCGGTGGCCGAACGTCAGGTCGAGGGCTTCCGCGAGCGGTTGGTGAAGTTCATCGCCGACCCGAAGGGCCAGGCCGAGTCGTTGCGCGAGGAGGTGAAGGCGGTGTGCTGGGCGCGCGGCCGTCAGGTCGAGGCGCACTTCACGGACGGCACCACGCTGACCGGCGAAGCCATCGGCCTCAACGAAGACGCCTCACTGATCCTGAGAACACAAGACGGCACGGACCATACGGTCCGCACCGCCGATGTGGGAGTGCTGTAATAGCCGGCCAGTAGCTAGCTAGTAGCTCAGGTCAGCGACCGAGCTTGGACAGGCCGGCGGCGGCCAGAGAGGCCACCACGGCCTTGATGGCGTCGCCAACCACGAAGCCCATGGAGGCCAGGGCCACGGCGGCGAGCGGCGCACCGGTCAGCGCGGACTGGATGACGAAGCCGAAGGCGTACACCACCACGACGCCGCCGACCAGCGCGGCCAGCAGGTAGCGGCCCGCGGTGCGCGCGGCGGCCGCGAAGGACGAAGTGTCGGACTTGCCGCGCAGCAGGGCGATGACCACCACACCCGGCAGGAAGCCGAAGAGGAAGCCGGCGCTCGGGCCGACCAGGGCCAGCGTGGAGGTGCCGCCGGCAAACACCGGCAGGCCGACCGCACCGGCCGCCAGATAGGTGGCGACGGCGGCACCGGCCTGACGCCACGGCAGCATAAGACCGGCGAGCATCACCACGAACGTTTGCAGCGTGATCGGCACCGGCGTGCCCGGAATCGGAATCTCGCCGGCGGCCGCGGACAGCCACATCAGCACGGCGAACAGCACCGGCTTCCAGGATGCGGCGACGATACGACGGGCGAGCGATGTGGTGGCCGCAGCGGATGCGGTGGTGTGTGAAGTCTGCATATCAATGACCCCTATGTTGCGTGATATCGCCGTGAACGGCGGGCGGTATGCGATGGATGAGGGGAGGTTCCGGCGGGTCGTGCGGTATCCCCGACAGTCCGAACCGTCCATATGGTGGACGGTCCCAAATGAATCCGACCCTGTGCGGGCGAATCGTGCGGCGATGGACCGATGCCGGTCCGGTCACCTTCCGTTCGCCCGCAGATGAGCCTTCCCCCGAACTTACGGTTGCCATCGTAGAGGTGTTCGATTTCGTGCGGTTTCGTACCAATTTACAAAATTGTCGATTTCGATTTGTCATAAGTTGACGAACACAACCGTAACGTCAACTTCTTGAGCCGGCGCGCAAGGATGTGCAATCGGCGGATTTGCAACGTTTTTGATAGCAGGCGCCAACGGTTACGTTGCCGGAACCTACGCGCGCGTTTGTTCGTAGCCTACAAAAGGGCGTGAAAGCTTTTGTGTGAACGCGGCTTGCCCTCTCCTCTATATAGAGAGCACAATTTGACACTATGGCTTCTATCGTCAAAAAACTGCTGATTGCGAACCGAGGCGAGATTGCGCTTCGCGTGGTGCGCACGGCCAAGGAGATGGGTATCTCCACCGTGGCCGTCTACTCCGAACAGGATCGCAATAGCCGCTATGTGGACATGGCCGACGAGGCATACCTGCTCTCCGGCGACACCTACAAGGACACGTACCTCAACGAAGATCTGCTGATTGACATCCTGCACAAGACCGGTGCGGATGCCGTGCACCCCGGCTACGGATTCCTTTCCGAAGTGCCGAGCTTCGCGCAGAAGGTCGAGGATGCCGGTGCCATCTGGGTGGGCCCGCACCACACCGCGCTGGTGGATTTGGGCGACAAGATTACCGCCCGCCGCGTGGCCCTACGCGCCAAAGTGCCGCCAGTGCCCGGCCTGTCCGAACCGGTGACCGACGTGCGCACGCTGCTCGACTTCGCACACACCCACGGCTACCCGATCATGATGAAGCGCACTGATGGCGGTGGCGGCCACGGCATCACCGTGGTGCATGACGACGAGGAGCTGCGCCGCTTCTACATGAACCACGACGCGCTGCAAGGCGGCGATCTGAAGGAATACTTCATCGAGAAGTTCGTGGACAAGGCACGCCACGTCGAGACCCAGTCCGGGCGCGACTCGCACGGCAACTTCACCGTGTACTCCACCCGTGACTGCTCGCTGCAGCGCCGCAACCAGAAACTCGTGGAAGAGGCACCCGCGCCCTTCCTGTCCGAGGAAATCATCAGCACGCTCGAGGAATACTCCCGCCGCCTGTTCACCACGGTCGGCTACGTGGGCCTGGGCACCTGCGAATTCATGGTGACCCCGAACGGCAAGGTGTACTTCCTGGAAGTCAACCCGCGCTTGCAGGTGGAGCACACCGTCTCCGAAGAGGTCAGCGGCCTCGACCTGGTGCGCGAACAGCTCAATATCGCCGCCGGTGGCGAGCTCACCCGCGCCCCCGAACTGCGCGGCCACAGCTTCGAACTGCGCATCACCAGCGAAGACCCGGCCACCAACCTGACCCCCGGCTCCGGCACCTTGGAGAAGATCCAGTGGCCGGCCGGCCCCGGCGTGCGCATCGATACCGGTGTGGAACAGGGCGACACCATCTCCCCGAAGTTCGATTCGATGATGGGCAAGGTCATCGTCACCGCCCAGAACCGTCTCGACGCCGTGGCCCGTGTGCGCCGCGTGCTCGATGAGCTTGTGATCGAAGGCGTGCCCACGCCGATTCCGCTGTTCAAGGAAATCTTCCGCAACGACGACTTCACCGCCGAGCATGGCCACCCGTTCGCTGTGTCCACCAAGTGGCTGGAGCGCACGTACCTGAACCGCACACCGGCTTCCGCCGCCTCCGGCCAGCCGGCCTCCTTGGCCGCCGCCCCGGGTGCCGCTGCCCCGGCCGCGCCCGACAAGTCCAAGTCGGAGACGTTCGTCATCGAGATGAACAACCGCCGCGTCAAGCTCACCGTGCCACTCGACATCGTGGAGAACATCACCGGCTCGGCCCGCGCCCGCGGTGCCAAGCGACCCACCCAGCCGTTGCGCGGTGCGGGACTGCACAACGTGGCCTCCAGTGCCGCTGCGGCCAACGACGGCGCCAAATCCGGCGTCATCGCCTCCCCGATGCAGGCCGTGGTCACGCGCATCAACGTGTCCGAAGGCCAGCAAGTGGCCAAGGGCGACCTTCTGGTGGTGCTCGAATCCATGAAGATGGAGAACTACGTGTACGCGCCGGCCGCCGGCGAAGTGAAGAAGATTTTCGTTGGCCCGGCCGACGGCGTGGAGGCCGGCGACACGCTGGTCACGCTGGACGTGAACGCCGGCAAGGCCAAGGCTGCTGCGGCTGCGCCGGGATCTCTCCCTCAGGCGGCTGCGTCGACAGCTCCCTCGTCAGAAGGAGCCGATAAGGCCACCGACGCCAAGAAGGAGGGTGGCAATGACTGACATCATGGATTCGCAGGCCGTGAAGGCCGCGGCTGCGGCCTCGGCCGCCAACGCCGCACAGCCTTCGGCCCACCAGCCGCTGCGCACCGCTGTGGTCAAGGCCGCCGAACTGGCCCGCGCCGCCGAAGAGCGCGCCCGCGACAAGCAGCACGCCAAAGGCAAGAAAACCGCGCGCGAACGCCTCGACCTGCTCTTCGACACCGGCACGTTCGAGGAGATCGGCCGCTTCCAGGGCGGCAATATCGCCGGCGGCAACGCCGGTGCGGCCGTCATCACCGGCTTCGGCCAGGTCTACGGCCGCAAAGTGGCCGTCTACGCCCAGGACTTCTCCGTCAAGGGCGGCACCCTCGGCACCGCCGAAGGCGAGAAGATCTGCCGACTGATGGACATGGCCATCGACCTCAAAGTGCCGATCGTGGCCATCGTGGACTCCGGCGGCGCCCGCATCCAGGAGGGCGTGGCCGCCCTGACCCAGTACGGTCGCATCTTCCGCAAGACTTGCGAGGCCAGCGGCTTCGTGCCCCAGCTGAGCCTGATTCTCGGCCCCTGCGCCGGCGGTGCCGTCTACTGCCCGGCCCTGACGGACCTCATCATCATGACCCGTGAGAACTCGAACATGTTCGTCACCGGACCGGACGTGGTCAAGGCCTCGACCGGCGAGACCATCTCCATGGCCGACCTCGGCGGCGGCGAAGTGCACAACCGGGTGTCCGGCGTGGCCCACTACCTCGGCGAGGACGAATCCGACGCCATCGACTATGCGCGCACCGTGCTCGCCTACCTGCCGTCCAACAGCGAAAGCAAGCCGCCGGTCTACGCCTACGCCGTCACCCGCGCCGAACGCGAGACCGCCAAGCGACTTGCCACCATCGTGCCCACCAACGAACGTCAGCCCTACGACATGCTCGAAGTGATTCGTTGCATCGTCGATTACGGCGAATTCGTGCAGGTGCAGGAACTGTTCGGCGCCTCCGCGCTCGTCGGCTTCGCCTGCATCGACGGCAAGCCGGTTGGCATCGTGGCGAACCAGCCGAACGTGCTCGCCGGCATCCTGGACGTCGACTCGTCCGAGAAAGTCGCCCGATTCGTACGCCTGTGCGACGCGTTCAACCTGCCCGTGGTCACCCTCGTGGATGTGCCCGGCTACAAGCCCGGCTCCGACCAGGAACACGCCGGCATCATCCGCCGCGGCGCCAAGGTGATTTACGCCTACGCCAACGCACAGGTACCGATGGTGACCGTGGTGTTGCGCAAGGCGTTCGGCGGCGCGTACATCGTGATGGGATCCAAGGCCATCGGCGCGGACCTGAACTTCGCGTGGCCCTCCTCCCAGATCGCGGTGCTCGGCGCGGCCGGCGCGGTGAACATCATCCACCGCCACGACCTGGCCAAGGCCAAGGCCTCCGGACAGGACGTCGATGCGCTGCGGGCCAAGTACATCAAGGAGTACGAGACCAGCACCGTCAACGCGAACCTGTCACTGGAAATCGGGCAGATCGACGGCATGATCGACCCCGAACAGACCCGTGAGGTGATTGTCGAATCGCTGGCCACGCTCGCCACCAAGCGGCGCGTCAAGCGCACCACCAAACACCACGGCAACCAGCCCCTCTGATTTTTGAAGACGTCAACCAAACACAAGTAAGGAAAGCAATGACCACCTTCTTCCTCAATCGCCTAGCCGCCGAGCCCCATGCGCTCGCCTTCGCCGGCCAGTCCACCCCGTGGCCGGTAGCCCTGGCAGACCAGACCACCGATCCCAGCCTTGACGAGGCCCTGCGCGGCCACGTCGCCGCAGCCGGCCGACTGCTCACCCCGGTCGCCGCCGACCTGCTGGCCACCACCGGCCGTCCGGTCGACCTGTTCGGCTTCGCCCCGAACCCGGCACGCCTCGGCGCCGCAGCCGACGCCACCGCGTCCGTGGAAGGCGTGGCGCTGACCCAGCTCGGCGCCCTGCTCGACCTCGAACACCTCGGCTACAGCGTGGCCCAGGCCAAGCCGCTCGCCGTGCTCGGCCACTCCCAGGGCGTGCTCGCCGTGCACATGACCCGCGCCATCGAGGCCGCCGGCTCCATCGAGGCCGCCGGCACCACGCTTGACGAGATTCTGGCCGTGGCCGCCCTGATCGGCGCCGCCGGAACCCGCCGCGTGCGCGAACTGGGCCTGAACCCCAAGTACGGCGAAGCCAGCCCGATGCTCTCCGTCAAGGGCGCCACCCGCGCCCAGGTCGAGGCGCTGGTGGCCCGCGTCAACAACGCTCGCGGCCCGATCTCCATCGCCGTCACCAACTCCGACAACCACCACGTGCTGTCCGGCTACCCGGAAGACCTGGCCGCTTTCGCCCTCGAAGCCGAGCGCGAACACCAGCATCAGGCCAAGCTGCGCGAGCAGAAGCTCCACGGCGGCACCGTGTTCAACCCGACCCTCGAATACCTTGAGGTCACCCTGCCCTTCCACTCGCCGCTCATGGCCGACGCCGTCGAACAGACCGTGGCCTGGGCCGGCGCCTGCGGCTTCGACCAGAAGCGCACCCGTGCACTCGCCGAGGAAGTGCTCCTGAACCACGTGGACTGGAACGCCCGCGTCAAGGCGCTGTTCGACGACGCCGACCCGTCCAAGCTGTGGATCGTGGACCTCGGCCCCGGCAACACGCTCGGCAAGCTGATCGGCAACGTGGTGCAGGGCACCGGCATCGGCGTGGTCGAAGCCACCACGCTGGCCGAGCGCTCCACGCTCTCCATGCTGGAAAGCGAGCCTGAGCGCACCCAGAACTGGAAGGCGTTCGCCCCGCGCGTCATCAACACCCCGGCCGGCGCCAAGCTGGTCACCAAGTTCTCCAAGCTCACCGGCAAGCCGCCGGTGCTGCTGCCCGGCATGACCCCCACCACCGTGGAACCGGAAATCGTGGCCGCAGCGGCCAACGCCGGCTACTGGGCCGAGCTCGCCGGCGGCGGCCAGGTGACCGCCGAAGTATTCGACCGCCACATCGCTGCCCTCGAAGACGAGCTGGAGGAAGGCCGCACGGTCGAATTCAACGCGATGTTCATGGACCGTTACCTGTGGAACCTGCAGTTCGGCTCCTCCCGCATCGTGCCCAAGAAGCGCACATCCGGCGCGCCGATCGACGGCGTGGTCGTCTCCGCCGGCATCCCTGAGCTGGACGAAGCCGTGGAGCTCATCAAGAACCTGCAGGCTGACGGCCTGCCGTACGTGAGCTTCAAGCCCGGCACCGTTGACCAGATTCGCCAGGTTGTGCGTATCGCCAAGGCCGTGGCCCCCACCACCATCATGGTTCAGGTTGAGGGCGGTGAAGCCGGCGGCCACCACAGCTGGGAAGCGCTGGATGACCTGCTTGCCGCCACCTACGCCGAAGTGCGCGCCTGCGACAACCTCGTGCTGGTCGCCGGCGGCGGCATCGGCACCCCTGAACGCGCTGCCGACTACATTTCCGGCCAGTGGGCCCACGCCTACGGCCTGCCCGACATGCCGGTCGACGGTGTGCTTATCGGTACCGCCGCGATGACCGCCAAGGAGGCTCACACCAGCCCCGAAGTCAAGCAGCTGCTCGTCAAGACGCCCGGCATTCCGGCCGACGCCAAGTCCGACGACGTGTTCGCCCCGCAGGCCGCCCACTGGGTGCCGTCCGGCAAGTCCGTCGGCGGCATGTCCTCCGGCCTGAGCCACCTGCACGCCGACATTTACGAGCTCGAGAACGACTCCGCCGAATGCGGCCGTCTGCTCGTGCGCGTCATGAAGCACCCCGAAGAGCTCGACTCCCGCCGCAAGGAAATCATCGAAGCCCTGAACAAGACCGCCAAGCCTTACTTCGGAGACCTGGCCTCCATGACCTACCTTGAGTGGGCGCGGCGCTTCGCCGAACTCGCCTTCCCGTGGGCCGACCCGACTTACGCCGACCGCTTCCAGCACCTGCTGCAGCGCATCGAAGCCCGTGTGAACGACACGGACTCCGGCGAATTCACCTCCAAGCTGTTCGCCGCTGATGGCGTTTCTGCTGAAGAGGCAGCTGCCGCTGACCTGCTGACCCACGACGACATTCTCGCCGATCCGGCCCCCGCACTCGAAAAGCTCGCACTGGCCTACCCGCAGACCGCCGAACTTAAGGTGGTTCCGGCCGACGTGGCTTGGTTCCCGGTGCTCGTGCGCGAATACCCCAAGCCCATGCCGTTCGTGCCCGTCATCGACAACGACCTGCTGCGTTGGTGGGGTCAGGACCAGCTCTGGCAGTCCGAAGACCAGCGCTACTCCGCCGATTCCGTGCGTGCCATCCCCGGCCCGATCTCCGTGGCCGGCATCACCACCATCGACGAGCCGATCGCCGACATCCTCGGCCGCTTCGAAACCGCCGCCATCAAGCGCGTGCAGGACGAACAGCAGGCCGCCGATGCCGCTGAGAACGACGATTTCGCCGCACTCGGCGAGGCCACCAGCGCCGAGGACTTCATCCGCAAGTCCCCGAACATCTCCTGGGTCGGCCACATCACCGACAACCCCGCCTACGGCACCGCCCTGGGCGACCAGTACTACGAGATCCGCGCGTTTGACGCCGCGGCCGGCAAGTACGATCTGGACATCCACCTCGACACCTACTGGGACAACGACCCGGACGGCGGCACCTCCAAGCACGCCGTGCGCGATATCGTCATCCCGCTCATCGTGGAAGGCGCCGAGCCCGGCCGTGTGCCGGTCGTGGACCGCGAACGCCTGATTCCGGACGTCTACGCGATGCTCGCCGCCACCGCAGGCATCGGCAACACCGCCATCACCGGCGACAAGCTCACCGAGATGCCGCAGCTTGACGGCAAGACCTCTGACGAGCGTCCGTTTGCTACCGCCACCGCCGCCTACACCCTCTCCGCCAACCTCGGCTTCGACCACGAAGCGGCCACCGGCGCCGCTCTGCCGACGACCCTGCAGCCCAGCCGCATCGCTCCCGATGCGCTGGTCGGCCCGGCCTGGCCGGCGATTTACACGGCGCTCGGCTCCGTGTACGTCAAGGGCTACCCGGTGATTGAAGGCCTGCTCAACGCCGTTCACCTCGACCACCTCATCGAACTTGAGGTGAACGAGGAGGACCTGCTTAAGCACACCGGTGAAACCATCACCCTGAAGTCTTGGGCTGAGGATTACTTCGAGTCCGCCTCCGGCCGCGTGGTCACCATCCACGTGACCCACACCGCTGCCGACGGCACGCTGCTTGCCCGCGAAACCGAGCGTTTCGCGATCCGCGGCCGCGTCTACTCCGATGCTTTGCCGGCAGACGCCCCCGAGTTCGGCGACGCCGAGCACGAGGAGATCGCGCCCACGCCGCGCCGTCTGCTGCGCCGCGTGAAGGTCGTCGCCCCACACGACATGACCGCCTTCGCCCGCACTTCCGGCGACTTCAACCCGATCCACACCTCCACTCGTGGCGCTCGCATCTCCGGTTTGGCCGCTCCGCTTGTGCACGGCATGTGGCTGTCCGCCACCGCCCAGCACGCCGTGCAGGCGCTGGACGAGAAGGGTGCCCACTACGAGATTGCCGGCTGGACCTACAACATGTACGGCATGGTTCAGCTTGACGACACCGTCGAAATCTCCGTCGAGCGCGTCGGCAAGGTGCGCCACGGCGGCATGACCCTCGAAGTCACCTGCCGTATCGACGGCCAGCTCGTCTCCCGCGGCACCGCACTGGTCCGCGCACCGCGCGCCGCCTTCGTCTACCCCGGCCAGGGCATCCAGAAGCAGGGCATGGTTCTGGACGAGCGTGCCAAGTCCGCCGCCGCCCGCGACGTGTGGGAGCGCGCCGACAAGCTCACCCGCTCCAAGCTCGGCTTCTCGATCCTGGGCCTCGTGCGCGATAACCCGAAGGAGCTCACCGCCAACGGCGTGACCTATCGCCACCCCGAAGGCCTGCTCAACCTGACGCAGTTCACGCAGGTGGCGCTCGCCACCGTGGCCTTCGCCCAGACCGCCCGTCTGCGCGAAGCCGGCGCCGACATCTGGCCCGCCTACTTCGCTGGCCACTCGCTCGGCGAATACAACGCGTTGTCCGCGTTCGCCGACGTGATTCCGCTGGAAACCGTGCTGGAGCTCGTGTTCCACCGTGGTTCCACCATGCACCACCTCATCGAGCGTGACGCACAGGGTCGCTCCAACTACCGCATGGGTGCCCTGCGCCCGAACCAGTTCGGTGTGGACGACGCGCACGTCAAGGAATACGTGGAATCCGTGGCCAAGGCGTCCGGCGAATTCCTGGAGATCGTGAACTACAACCTCGCCGGCCAGCAGTACGCCATCGCCGGTACGATCGCCGGACTCAAGGCTCTGAAGGCCGATTCCGCCCGCCGCGTGGCCGCATTCGGTGGCAAGCCCGCGTTCATGCTGGTGCCCGGCATCGATGTGCCGTTCCACTCCACACTGCTGCGCAAGGGCGTGCCGGAATTCCGCGACAAGCTCGACGCGCTGCTTCCCGCTTACATCGACTACCGTGGCCGTCTGGTGGACCGCTACATCCCGAACCTGGTGGCCACCCCGTTCGAGATGACCAAGGAATTCGCCGCCAAGATCCTCGAAGTCGTGCCGTCCGAGCGTATCAAGGCCGCGCTCGACGACCCGGCCGTGTGGGATTCCTACGCCGATGACGACCAGAAGCTCGGCCGTCTGCTCTTGACCGAACTGCTCTCCTGGCAGTTCGCCTCCCCGGTGCGTTGGATTGAAACCCAGGCGCTGCTCTTCGGTCAGCGCGAACAGGGCGGCCTCGGCGTGGAAGAATACGTCGAAGTCGGCCTCGGCAACGCCCCGACCCTGGCCAACCTCGGTGCCAAGACCCTGCATCTGCCCGAGTTCGCCGGCAACGATACGGTCGTCTACAACGTCGGCCGCGATGAAGGCCGCGTCTACATGACCGACACCGATTCGCTGGTTCCCGACGATGAGCCGGAAGAGGCTGCGGCCTCGGCCCCGGTCGAAACCGCTCCTGCCGGTGGTTCCGCCGTCGCCAAGCTCGGTTCCGGTGCCGCTCCGGCAAATGCCGTGACTGAGGCTGCTCAGACAACGGATGGCTCCGTCGCCGGACAGTCCACTGGACTGTCCGACTCCTCGCGCGGCCTGCAATCAGGGCAGGCCGCGGCCGGCGCGCCGTCCGGTGCCGCCGTCGCCGACCTGCCCTTCAAGGCTTCCGATGCCATCGGCGTGCTCATGGCCTACTCCGCCAAGGTGCGCATCGACCAGATCGGCAGCAACGACACCACCGACACCCTGACTAACGGTGTCTCTTCTCGCCGCAACCAGCTGCTCATGGACATCAGTTCCGAGCTGGGAGTCGCCAGCGTGGACGGTGCTGCTGAAGCGACGCTCGACAAGCTCGCCCAAATCGTCAACAAGGCCGCCCCGAACTACAAGCCGTTCGGTGCCGTGCTATCCGAGGCGCTGCGCGACCGCCTGCGCTCGCTGTTCGGTGCCGCCGGCGTCAAGCAGCAGTACATCCGCGACCGCGTGACCAACGTATGGCAGCTCGGTGAAGGTTGGGTGGCCAGCGTGCTCGCCACACTGCTGCTCGACACTCGCGAGGGTGCCAGCTCCCGTGGCGGCGACCTGGCCAAGCTGCCCACCGCCGCCGTGCAGAACAAGCCGGAAGCCGACAAGCTGATTGATGCGGCCGTTGAGGTCGTCGCCCAGCTCAAGGGTGTTGCCGTGGCCCTGCCGTCCGCCGGTGGTGCCGCTGGTGGCGCTGTGGTCGATTCCGCTGCGCTCGACGCCTTCGCCGAGAAGGTCACCGGTTCCAACGGCGTGCTCGCCGCCACCGCCCGCTTCGTGCTGAACGAGCTCGGCGTGGCCGCTCCGGCTCCGGAAGAATCCGAGGACGAGAACGCCGCCGTCGTGGCCGCGGTTGAAGCCGAACTTGGCTCCGACTGGCCCAAGCAGGTCGCTCCGCGCTTCGACGCCAACAAGGCCATCCTCTTCGATGATCGGTGGGCCTCCGCCCGTGAAGACCTCGCCCGCGCCTACTACGACAACGATCCCGCCGCCTTGAACGGCAGCTTCATCGGCCTTGGCAAGACCATCGCCGCCGAAGCCCAGTGGTTCGCCAACGAGTCGGAGAGCGAAGAACTCAAGGCCGCCTTCCAGAAGGCCGGCTCCGAGGCCCTCGAACAGGTTGCGTCCAACAAGAACGCCTCCCGTTACGCGAATGATATCGCCATCGTCACCGGCGTGAGCCCGAACTCGATTGCCGCTCAGGTGGTCGAAGGCCTGCTCGCAGGCGGTGCCACTGTGGTGGCCACCTCGCACAGCTTCAAGCCGTCCATTAAGGCTTGGGCTAAGCAGGCCTACCGCGAGCACGCTACCGGCAACGCCAAGCTGTGGCTGGTTCCGGCCAACCTCTCCAGCTACCGCGACGTCGACGCACTGGTCGACTGGGTGGGCCACGAGCAGAAGAAGACCTCCGGTGCTACCACCACGATTCTGAAGCCCGCGTGGGAGCCGACTCTGTTCTTCCCGTTCGCCGCTCCGCCGGTCCATGGCACGCTCGCCGACTCCGGCGACCTGTTCGAATCGCAGGCCCGACTGATGCTGTGGGGCGTGGAACGCGCCATCGCCGGCTTCAGCCACATCGGTGCCGACACCAACGTGCAGCACAAGCTCCACGTGGTGCTGCCCGGTTCCCCGAACCGCGGCGTATTCGGCGGCGACGGTGCCTACGGCGAAGTCAAGAGCGCCTTTGACGCCATCGTCAACCGTGCCCGCGCTGAAAAGGTGTGGTCGAGCCGCGTCACCTTCGCTCACCCGAAGATCGGCTGGGTGCGTGGCACCGGCCTGATGGTCGGTAACGACCCGCTGGTCGCCGTCGTTGAGCGTCACGGCATCCGCACCTACTCCACCGCACAGATTGCGGCCAAGCTGCTCGACCTGTGCACTGCCGAATCGCGCGAGCAGGCCCTCAAGGCCCCGCTCGATGTGGACCTGACCGGTGGCCTCGGCTCCGAGCCCATCGACATCAAGGCCCTGCGTGCGGAGGCCATGGCCGACGCCGAGAAGGAAGCTGCTGCGGCCTCGTCTCAGGAAACGGATGGCTCCGTCGCCGGAAAGTCCACTGGACTGTCCGACTCCTCGCGTGGGCAGCAAATCAAGGCGCTGCCCACACCGATCGTCACCAAGCAGGCTCCGGTCGACTTGAACGATTGGACCAACGTCACTGCCAAGCCGGAAGACGAAATCGTCATCGTTTCCGTCGGTGAGCTGGGCCCGTGGGGCTCCGGTCGTACGCGCGCCCAGGCCGAGCTCGGCATCCACTCGGACGGCACCGTCGACCTCAGCGCCGGCGCAGTGCTCGAACTCGCGTGGAACATGGGCCTGCTGACTTGGGCCGACAGCCCGAAGCCCGGCTGGTACGACACCGACGGCAACCTCGTGCCCGAAGAGGACATCGCCGAGCGCTACCACGACGAGGTCGTGGCCCGCTCCGGCATCCGCCCGTTCGAGGAAGGCATGGGCAACGACTACAAGGACGGTGCTGACGAAGAGGAAGCCGAGGTCTTCCTCGACCACGACGTCACCTTCTCTGTGCCCACCCGCGAAGTCGCCGCCGAATACGTCAAGTTGGACGAGGCTCACACCACCATCGCCCCGGATGAGGAATCCGGCGAATGGAACGTGACCCGCCACGCCGGCTCGATGATCCGCGTGCCGCGCCGCGCCACCATGACCCGCACAGTCGGCGGCCAGTTCCCGAAGGGCTTCGACCCGACCCGATGGGGCATTCCCGCCTCGATGGTCGGCGACGTCGACAAGATCGCCCTGTGGAACATCGTCACCACTGTGGACGCCTACCTGGGCGCCGGCTTCACCCCGGCCGAAATCCTCGAGTCCATCCACCCCTCGCTGGTGGCTTCGACCCAGGGCACCGGCTTCGGTGGCATGATGTCGATGCGCAAGCTGTACCTCGACCGCTTCCTCAACCACGAGATCCCGACCGACATCCTGCAGGAAGCCCTGCCGAACGTGGTCGCGGCTCACGTGATGCAGTCCTACATCGGCGGCTACGGCAACATGATTCAGCCGGTCTCCGCCTGCGCCACCGCAGCCGTCTCCCTTGAAGAGGGCGTCGACAAGATCGCCCTCGGCAAGGCCGACTTCGTGGTCACCGGTGCGATCGACGACATCGGCGTGGAATCCGTGATCGGTTTCGGCAACATGAACGCCACCGCCAACTCGGAGGAAATGTATGGCAAGGGTATCGACGCGCGCTTCTTCAGCCGCGCGAACGATCGTCGCCGTGGCGGCTTCCTGGAATCCCAGGGCGGCGGCACGATCCTCGTGACCCGCGGTGACATCGCCGAAAAGCTCGGCCTGCCGGTTGCGGCCGTGGTCGGCTTCATCCACTCCTACGCGGATGGTGCTCACACCTCGATCCCGGCTCCGGGCCTCGGTGCCCTGGCTGCCGGCCTCGGTGGCAAGGACTCCAAGCTCGTGCACGACCTGGCTAAGCTCGGCGTCTCAGCCGACGACATCGCCGTGGTCTCCAAGCACGACACGTCCACCAACGCCAACGACCCGAACGAATCCGAGCTGCACAACACGCTGGCCCACGCCATCGGCCGCACCGACGGCAACCCGCTGTTCGTGATCTCGCAGAAGACGCTTACCGGCCACGCCAAGGGTGGTGCCTGCATCTTCCAGGTCAACGGTCTGACGCAGCTGTTCAAGTCCGGCGTGATTCCGGCGAACGCGGCGCTCGACTGCGTGGATCCGAAGCTCCAGCGCGACGACCACATGGTCTGGGTTAGGAAGCCCCTGCGCATCGGCGGTGGTGAGGACGAGTTCGGTCGCGAGACCGCTGGTCGCCCGGTCAAGGCCGGTCTGGCCACCTCGCTCGGCTTCGGACATGTTTCCGGCTTCGTGGCTCTGGTCCATCCGGGTGCCTTCGAGGCGGCCGTGGCCAAGGCCGATGGTGAGGCCGCACTGGAAGCTTGGCGTGAGCGTGCCAACGCCCGCCTGGCTGCCGGCCAGCGTCACCTTGAGGAAGGCATGATGGGTCGCGCCGCGCTCTACGAGCCGATCGACAACCGTCGCTTCCGCGAGGATCACCGTGGCTACGACCACCACGAGGTCGAAAAGGCGATGCTCCTCAACCCGGACGCCCGCCTCGGTGCCGACGGCTACTACGAGGCCTGATATTCTCTGGCTCCCCCCGGTCGGTGAATGCCGGCTGAGGGGAGTGTCTCGCGATTAGGGTCGGGAAGAACGTCATTTACGGTGTTCTTCCCGACCCTATTGTTTTTTGACGCTATTGCTGTTTTCGTGGATGTCGGTTCGTCGTCTCTTACTCCCGCAACGGTTCAACAACGAACCACCACCCACGAAAACAGCAATAGCGCCTTCGATATACAGTCGAAACCGGGTCAAGTAGGATAGATGCGTGATTTTTGGGCAGGCTATCGCTGGGAGCGGGGCCGGACCCAGGATTGCTTGATGCGCAGCTGGCATTCAAGCTGGGGTGACTGCTCGCTCAGTGGCGGCGGCTGAACCTTCTCGACCGGGTATCCGGCACGAGGAAAGGGATCGGGTGCCTCGCCTTCGATGAGCGAGACCAGCTTACCGACTGCCCAGTAGCCCATCTCGTAATGCGGCAGTTCCACAGTGGAAAGCGGCGGATCCAGCGCTTCGGCCACAACCTGGTGGTTGTCGACGCCAACCACCGCGATATCTTTGCCGATAATCAGCCCGCGACGGGTGGCCTCGGTGTAGATGGCCCAAGCGCGGGTGTCGTTGAAGCAGAAGAAGCCGTCGACATCCGGGTGCTTGTCGAAGAACGCGGGCATGCGGGCGGCGTCTTGCGCGCCCTCAATCATGCGGCCGGCAAACGGCGTGGTGGCCACTTCGTCGCTGAGGAATCCGATGGTGCGGGTACTGCTGGTGCGCAGCCCGCTGGCCAGACGGTTGGTCAGGTAACCGAGTTCGGCGGCGATGTCGCGGACTCGCTCGGCGACATCGGGGCTGACGCGGCCGATATCGCGGTTGTTGAGCACCAGAGAGACGGTGGAGATGGAAACGCCGGCGCGGTTGGCGATTTGCTTCATCGTGACCACGGTTCTACCTCCTTGCTGGCTTCATTGGCTGGTTGTGGTTGGTTGTTGTGAAGTTATCCTTCATTGGATCATTGTGTTAACCGCGTTAAAAAGTCAAACGTTTGACGTCAATCGATTTACGTATTGGAGTGTCGGGTGGAATATCGACATTTTACGCCGTGTCCACCGTTAGTCAACAGTTTGACTTGGTGTTGACTTTCAGGATTCGGCTTGCGGAGCGGCCGAGGGTTTCCGTTTGTGGATGCCGCGTTCCGTGTGAACCTCGTTATTCTGGATGTGTTGTCAACGTGTTGAATGGCTGATAATAGGTGCTATGGGCACATTTGGTTTAGGTCATGACGTGGTTGACGTCGCCGCATTCGCCGAGCAGCTGTCTGAACCCGGCTCGCGCATGCGCTCGCTGTTTTCCGTTCGTGAGGTACGTCAGGCGGCGGATCGTGCACGGCTGAAGAACGATGACGAGGCCGTGCATCTGTCCGCCAAGTGGGCAGGCAAGGAGGCGTTCCTCAAAGCGTGGTGCGATTATCTTGGCGATGCCCCCTATCCGTTCACGCTTGATAATTTCCCGTGGCCTGAAATCGAGATCTTGGATGATTCCCGTGGTGTGCCGCATGTGTCTCTGGGTAAGGGGACGGCGTCAGTCTTCCAAACTGATTACGCGAATTCGGCTGCAGGCGCTCGCTATTCCTCTGCTTATTCCCCTGCTTCCGATAACGGGCCTTATGCAGTGATGCAGGAGCGGCGGAATGCGCGTTCGGCGCAGCGCTCGGCTTTCGGTGCGGGGTCGATGCCGCATATCCATATTTCCCTGAGCCACGATGGTCCGATTGCCTCCGCGGTGGTGACGATTTCTGTGGAATAGCGCCGGTGGCTCAAAGCAACCAGTCGGCACAGGCAGTGGAATCGGTCGAGAAGACCGAGGTGGCGAAGAAGGCTGCCAAGACAGCATCAACCCGAGCGGCCAAAACCGCTACGACTTCCACGGCAACCAAGACAACCGCAACCAAGCGCACGACGTCTCGTACGGCCAGAACCACAGCGACTAAGGCGACGACTGCCGTCCGTTCGGCCCGTACCTCCAAGGCAGCGGCGACCAAGTCCGCAACCGCCAAGCGTCCCGCTTCGAGCGCCGTGTTCAACGCTCGCCTTGCTGCTCATCAAGACGAACTCGAACAGCTCTTCATGAGCCTATATAACGATCACGACGCCTTCGACGCACTCGTCGCAAGCATGGCCGCAGCCTACGCTGACCGTCCCGCCGATTTGAAGCGTCTCGACAAAACCCGCGAGCAGGACCCGGGCTGGTACAAGCGCGGCGATATGTTCGGCATGACCATGTACACCGACCTGTTCGCCGGCGACCTCAAGAAACTTGCCGACAAGATTCCGTACTTGAAGGAGCAGAAGCTCACCTACCTGCACTTGATGCCGCTGCTTGACATGCCGCACCCGAACAACGACGGTGGCTATGCGGTCCAGGACTTCGACACCGTGGACCCGAAGCTCGGCACCAACGAAGACCTCGCCGCGCTGGCCAAGAAGCTGCGCCGCGCCGGCATCAGTCTGTGCATCGACTTCGTGATGAACCACACCGCCTCCACCCACCGCTGGGCCAAGGCAGCCGAAGCCGGCGATCCCGAGTATCAGGACTATTACTTCTGCTACCCGGACCGCACCATCCCCGACCGCTACGACCGGGATGTGCCGCAGGTCTTCCCGAACACCGCGCCCGGCAACTTCACTTGGAATGAGAAGATGAACAAGTGGGTGATGACCCGGTTCTACCCGTTCCAGTGGGACCTCAACTACCGCAACCCGAAGGTGCTCGTAGCCATGATGGGCAGCGTGATGCGCCTGGCCAACCTCGGTGTCGAGGTGTTCCGCATCGACGCCGTGCCGTACATCTGGAAGCAGCTTGGCACCAATTGCCGCAACCTGCCGCAGGTCCACACCATCGTGCGCATGCTGCGCATCATTTTGGAATGCGTCTGCCCGGCCGTGGTGCTTAAGGGCGAGGTGGTCATGGCCCCCAAGGAGCTCGCCGCCTACTTCGGTACGCCCGAGGCCCCGAGTGCCACATGCTGTACAACGTCTCCATCATGGTCAACCTGTGGAGCGCGCTCGCCAGCCGCGACGTGCGTCTGCTCAAGAACCAGATCGACAAGCTCAACTCGCTGCCCGAAAACTGCTGGTTCGTGAATTATTTGCGCTGCCATGACGACATCGGCTGGGGCTTGGACGAAGACGTGGAGCGTTACCTCGACATCGACCCGCTCAAGCACAAGGAATTCCTGTACCACTTCTACGAGGGCGCAACCCCCGGCAGCTGGTCGATGGGCGAACTCTACAACTACGACGAAGCCACGCGCGACGCCCGCAGTTGCGGCACCACCGCCAGCCTGTGCGGCATCGAAAAGGCCATCATCACGCACGACAAGCCACTGCTAGAGACCTCGGTGGATCGCGACCTCATGATGCACCACGCCATGAGCTTCCTGCGCGGTTTCCCGATGCTCAACTGCGGCGACGAAATCGCCCAGCTCAACGGCTGGGATTACAAGGAAGACCCGGATCGCGTGGAAGACAGCCGCAATCTGCACCGTAGTAAGTTCGACTGGACCAAGGCCGCTCTGCGCAAGAAGTCCGGTACGTTGCAGAACCAGCTGTGGAAGGGCATGGAAGATTTGCGCGCGATGCGCAACGATCCCTGCTTCGCGCCTGACGCTTGGGTGTCCACGTGGGATACGTTCAACGATTCGGTGCTCGCTGTGATTCGTCAGCACGAAGGCAAGACGCTGGTCGGCCTGTTCAACTTCTCGCCCGACCCGCAGCACGCCCACCTCAACGCCTGCAACGGCATTCTGAACGCGATGGGCGCCGACCTCCAACCATACGAGTCCCAGCTCATCCATTTGTGATTTCGACGGTTTCCAGCTCCCCTCTTTGAGGGGAGCTGTCGCCGTAGGCGACTGAGGGGAGTCCTCGGCAAAGCCGCAATCCATCAACTAGATTTGCTGGTCCTGCTGCAGCCACACGCGTTTGCCATCCCCGAAGAAATATGTATAATAACTCAAGTCGCCAAAAGCGACGTTTAACGCGGATGTAGCTCAATGGTAGAGCCTCAGTCTTCCAAACTGATTACGCGGGTTCGATTCCCGTCATCCGCTCCACTATATAGGTTTGTGGCTAGGGTACTACCCACAACATTGCCCGTAACACCACCGCCCGCAACAGAACACGGCCTTGGTGAGTCGTATGTTTGCGTTCACAGAAATTGCATGTAGTATGTCTCCGTGTATGCGTAGCGGTATGTGATACTGCACACATGCGGAGCAGTGGCATACTGACGGTCGTCAGTAACTCCGGCCCCCGCGCAGCGGCGGCAAATCCGCCTCAGTTCCCAGATGGTGGGACCGGCACGCCCCGTCGAGAAGAAAAGTGCGTTATCGCAGGGTGGATGACGAGGGTGCCACTTTTCAAAAATTCCAAGGTTCTTTTCAGTGTCGGGTAAAAAAATCCCTCTACCCGGGTGTACGCATTCGTGCTTTTTGCTTAATACCGTAACGCCTTATAAGCGTAACGCCGGGTTTTGGCGTACGTGATCGTAAGAGACAGGCAAGGTTATGAAGAGAATTGCAGAATGGTTCGCAGCGGTAGGGGCCGCGGCGGGCAGGAAAGGCAAACGGTTAGTGGCGATCGTTGCCGCCGTGGCGATGCTCGGTGGCGTCGCCGGTGTGAGCGCGACCGCCATGGCGGACGATGGGAATGCCTCCACGACACAATCGCAGACCACCGATGAGAAGGCGGCCGCCAGCGCGCCTGCTCCTCTTTCCACCGAGGGAACAAACGGCGTGCCGGATGATCCGACGTTGTCTGCTCCGGCCCGCGAGAAGACCGTTACCGCCAATGAAGACGGCACGTACACGGTGGCGTTGAACGTCACCGGTGCGAAGAGCGCGGGTACGGGCGAGATCGTGACGAACCAGCCACTCGACATCGTGCTGGTGTTGGATGTGTCCGGTTCGATGGCCGAAAAGATCGCTAGCGGTTGGAACCAGCCTACGAAGATTGACTCGCTCAAGACCGCGGTCAATAAATTCATCAATGCGACGGCTGCAGAGAACGCGAAGATTACCGACCAGAGCCAGCGGAACCGCATCGCCCTGGTGAAGTTCGCCGGCACCGAGAAGACCAGCGTCGGCAATGACTTTTACCGCGAAGGCTGGTCCTCCTACAACTACACGCAGATCGTCAGCAACCTGACGTACGACGTCTCCGGACTGACGAGCACGGTTAACGGCCTGAGCGCGTCCGGCGCGACCTCCGCCGACTACGCCTTCAACCGCGCCCAGGCGGCGCTAACGTATCAGCCTCGCGCCAACGCGAAGAAGGTCGTCATCTTCTTCACCGACGGCGAGCCGAACCACGGCAGCGGGTTTGACCCCACCGTCGCCGCCACCGCGGTGAACAAGGCGAAGAGCCTGAAGGACGCCGGGACGACCATCTACTCGATCGGCGTCGTCAGCGGTGCCAACCCCGGCGACACCTCGAGCAACCTGAACAAGTACATGCACGGCATCTCCAGCAACTACCCGGATGCCACTGCAACGAGCAGTGAGCATTTGTGGGGAAAGTCTTGGAACGCCAACCTCGGTGACCGCGCCGAGACCAGCAGCTACTACAAGGCCGCCACGGATGCCGGCCAGCTGAACAACATCTTCGAGTCCATTTATCAGGAGATCACCAAGACGGCTGAGTATGCCGACGTGACGATTCACGACAGGCTGTCCAGCTGGGTCGTGAGCTCCGACAGCGCCTCCGAGAATGGAGAGCCCGCGGGCTTCACGTACACGAAGACCCGGAACGGCCAGATCACGGCGTGGGATGACGCCCCGGAGGCGACGGTTGCGGCTGATGGCACCGTGTCTTGGCCGGTCATGTCCAACGACGACACGCTTGAGGACGGCGTCACCTACACGGTGAGCTTCAATGTCAAGCCGACGCAGGCTGCGTTCGACGAGGCTGTTAAGAACCACAAGGACGATGCCAATGCCTCCGGCGACAACAACTTCTACACGAACGACAACTCCAGCGCCACTGTCGACTACAAGACCGTGGTGACCTCCTCGCAGGGCGGCACGACGACGAGCGATCCGCAGACCGCCGCCTACCTGCAGAAGCCGACCATCACCCTTCCGGTCTCCAAGATTACGGTGACGAAGACTTGGTCCGACGGCAACGCGAATCACGAGAATGATTCCGTGCAGGTCCAGCTCAAGCAGGACGGCAACAACTACGGCGATGCAGCAACTCTGAATGCCGCCGGCAACTGGACTCACGAGTTCACGGTGCCTGCCGGCCCTGAGGGGCACACATACTCGGTTTCCGAGGTCAAGGTTGAAGGCTATGACTCCAAGGTTGATAAGACTGACCTCAAGCTACAAGGTTTGACCGCACAATCCGGTGCCTTCACGGTAACCAACACGCCTTCTTACGTGACCTTGCCCGCTTCGGATGTCAAGGTGACGAAGGTTGTGCAGGGACATGCTGCTAATTCGGACTTCGGCTTCAACCTGAAGTGTGTGGATAGCACGGATGCGAATGCTGGTAAGTGCGCTGACGTTACCGGCTTGGCCAACAATGGACTGACTACGACTGTGTCCAAGGACGAATTGACTGCTAGCGGCGCGAGCGCGACGGTTGGCTTCGGCAATGGGGACCTGAAGTTCAGGGTTCCGACCGGTGCTGACAATTTGGTCTACACGTTCGAGGCTTCGGAGGACACCGAAAAGCCTGCTGCCGGTTGGAAGTATGACAACGATAAGGTGACCGTCAAGGTCACGGTCTCCAGGACGGATGCCGTTGTCTCTTACGAGTACGGCGAGAACGATTCCGACCGAACGAATACGGAGTCGGCACAGTTCACGAACAAGTATGTGGCTATCTCCAGTCTGCCGCTGACCGGTGGCACGACTGGTCGTGACTGGATGGTGTTCGGCGGTGGCCTGGGCCTGCTGGCCCTGCTGGCTGCTGCGGGCTACACGGTTTGGCGTAAGCGTCAGCTGGTCTGATTTCAAGAAACTTGAGGTGGTTTTGGCTCCTCTCGCTGAGGGGAGCTGGCCGCCGAAGGCGGACTGAGGGGGGCAATGAAGGCTTCCCTCCCGAAAAAACAATAAGGATTTGCGGATCACGGAGGCCCTGCTGTGGGTCTGCAGCCTCCGCGATTGCAAGAAAATCAATCACAATAAGGAAGAGAGGGTTTCTCATGAAGTTGAGGAAGCTTTTCGCGGGTGTCGCTGCTGCGGCCACCCTGCTCGGTGGCATGGCCTTCGGCGCCACCACCGCCAACGCGGCTGAGGCCAACATCTCCAGCACGACTATCACAGTCAACGCCACGGATGCAAACCAGTTCTACACCAAGCCGGTTGACACCGCTGACCTGCAGGCTAACCTGCGCATGTTCAAGTACGTTGAGCTCGCCAAGTATGTGTCTGATGGCAACACTGGCGTTGAGCTGGAGGGTTTGGTCTCCGGTGAGGCAGTGGATGCTGCTTTCGCTGCTGCTGGTTACAACGACCAGACCAAGGGTGATTCCCTGAACGAGTGGGCCTGGCTGGGCAACACTACCCTGACTGCCGCGCAGACCACCGCTTTTGTGAACGCGCTTAAGGATCTGGCTGTCACGGACATTACCCCGACGGCTTCTAACGGTGGCAAGACCCAGACCTTCACCTTCGCTGAGGGTGGTCTGTACTTGATTGTCGACCAGAGTGGAAAGCTGGTCGTCGAAGATAATGACACTCACAAGCTCGTGTGGAATGGCAATGCTCCGATTCTCGCTGGCACTGCTATCACGGGCGCCGCGCCGTCCGTGAACAACGCCACTGGCGTTCTCGCCGCTGCCGGCGTTGTCGACCTGAAGAGCAGCAAGGAAGAAACCACCAAGGCTGGTGCCGTGACTTGGCAGAAAGTCGACAAGAACGCTGCTGCTCTGACTGGTGCTGAGTTCCAAGTGTACGAAGGCGATGTTAGCGGTCTTTCCGCTGACGAGCTCAAAGCGAAGACTCCGCTTAAGTTCAATGGCTCTAACGGTGCGTATTCTCTGCCGACCGCCAATGCTGATGGCACTTACCCTGAAGGCGCCACGGACACACTGCAATCCAACGCTGAGGGTAAGTACACTCTGAACGGTCTTAAGCTCAACACCATCTACACCGTGATTGAGACGAAGGTCCCGACTGGCTACAACGGCACCTTCGTTGGCAAGTTCACGATCACTACCGGTGCAACCGCAGATGCTGCTGCCATCTTCGCTGGTAAGGATGCCTGGAACCTGTCCAAGGACAACAAGGGAACCTTCCAGGTCACCAACGTCAAGAACATCACCCAGCTGCCGCTTACCGGTGCCGCTGGCACCGCGCTGTTCTCCGTGATCGGCCTGCTGATCGCGGGCGCCGCGGTGACCGTGTTCGTCAAGTCCCGTTCCACCAAGCGCGCTCTCAACGCGTGAGCTTGACTGCTGCTTATAACTGAGCAGCTATAACAATGGCCGATCTGATTATTCAGATCGGCCATTTGTCATATTGACGGCATCTCATACGGATGACTTGTAGGCCATCTCCGAATCTTATGGGCAATGTATGGCATTTTGATTTGAATGTAATGGGGCCGGGCATCGAAAATAACTTGTGTTTCACCACAACAAACGTTTCATGCAGGCTCGGTAACAATCGCCAAGCGGACACAATCATAGGGGGGATGAAGGATGGGCCTGTATACCCCATTCGTGGGCCGATTATCGTTCAGTTGCCGTCCAGCCACTACTCAAGCTCCACTTAAGCGGGGGGGGGTAAAAACGACCCTACTAGGGGTTAGGCATGTACGAATTATAAGTATTATTATCCCGAACTATGGCATGCACCCCATAATCAGGGGGGTGTGCAATGAGCCTTCCAACGAGTGTAAGGGATGAGGATGACCAGTGGTGGAGGGACTTTTAGCCCCGAGGAGATCAAGTATCTGAAGTCGTTGTCGGCAGTGGCGGAAGCCACGGCGAAGCGCATCACCTATACCGATGATTTCAAGCGTTACTGTGTAGTCCACTACAACGAAGGTGCCTCACCCGTGCGCATGTTCCGTGAAGCCGGATTGGATCCGGCTCTAATCGGGTACAAGCGCATCGAACGTTGCCTTGCCCGCTGGCGTGAATCGCAAGACGAAATCCTGAACTCCGGCAATGCCAAAGCCGGCGTGGAAAATAAGCTGGGGGGGGGGCTTCAGATTCGGAGCTTTTCCGATCGGGAGCCGCGGGCGCACCAAACATTCCGGAGAGTGCGCGAGCAGCGAGAGCTTGGCGCGACTCGGCGGAATCGTCACTTCCGGCTGGTACCGGCAGCGAATCCGATTTCCACGTATCGCCCGAACGTCGCGCCATCATCTTCCCCGTCTCCCGCAAAGAGCAGAACAATGACCTACGCGACTTGCTGATTTCGCAGCAGGTACGTCGTATCGACGAACTGGAGCGTCAGGTCGACATGCTCGAGGCCCTGCTGCACGGCAGGCGGCGTAAGGAACAGGCTGCCAATACGTTGCCTGAGGAACAGACGGATACAGCGGCGGACAAGTCGCCGGATACAGACGGGCAACAGCAGTAGCCTGTCTGTATCCAATCAGTGCGCGAAACCACAGGGAACATCAGGTACTTGCCCAACACGCACGCTAAGATAGGCATCGCAATAATCGGCATGGCAATACATGGCAATAAGCAGGTAATCGGCGAGGCGGTGCATGGAGCAGGAATCCAACGAGCAAGAACCTAACGAGGCGACGGAAATCGTAGGCGGCAAAGTAGAGACCGTCGAGGTTTCCAGGCACCCCGAGGCTTCCATACCCGAGACCGATTTGTCTTTGGCTGATATCGAGCGCCGTCGCTCCCATCCGTTGCGTTGGGCGTTGATTATTCTTGCCGTACTGTGCGCCATCATCGCGCCATACTGGTTCGGTCGCTCGCTGGCGGTGAATAATACTGACTCCATTGTGGCCGTGCTCGGGGGAGTGTCTCCGCAAGGTATCGCACTGGTCGGTTGGGTGGCCGTGGTGATCACGTACGTCGGATTGGCGATGGCGGTGGTCGTCTCGCCGTCCTGGCCATGGCTGATCGTGTTCGTGCTCGGGCTGGCCTGTGAGCAGTTCATCGCGGGACTCAGCATGCTCAATCTCAACTTCTGGTATTCCACGTACGTGGTCTACGGCAAGCAGGCCGGTCTGGCAAATGCCGCGAATCTGGGCATTATGGGGGCGGCGATCGGCATCGCCGTATACGCCCTGGTGTTTGTTGGTCTGCTGGTGATTATCCGGAAGACCTCGCCGCTGAACGTACTGACCAAAAGCTGGGCGAGTTTCATTCTGTACTTCGTGATTGAAACCATCGCCCTGCTCGTGGTGTTGTTCGGCGGATTGCTCACCACTGTGTGAGCGCACGTGAGTTGCCGTACGTCGCTCAGTACTCACCGCTCACTGCTCACCGCCGCGCAAACCGTGTGCCCGATGTCTATTTAGAGGTGCAACACCCCTGTTGGTCCTGCAATTCTAGCAGTTCGTCGGCGAATGCCTCGGCGGGCGTCCGGTAGTCCAGCACGCGCATGGGACGGTTGTCGGCCTCGTCGACAATCTCCCGCAGTTCCCCGGCCATGCCCATCTGGATCTCGCTGCGTTTGGGCAGATACCGGCGGATCATGCCGTTCCGGTTCTCGTTGCTTCCCCGCCGCCGGCTGGAGTACGGGTCGGCGAAGTACGTGTCCATGCCCAGCCCGTCGCGCAGGCGCGTGTGGCGGGCGAACCCGGCGCCGTTGTCGTGCGTGACGCTGACGCGCGCGCCGGCCGGCAGCGGCGAGAACATCGCCAGCCGCACCCCGACGCTTTCCCCGGCGGTCCTGCCGGGCACGATCCCGGCCATGAGGAACCTGGTCTTCCTCTCGACCTCAGTGTGCAGGTCGCATCCGGCGCCGATCACGCCGTCGGCCTCCCAATGGCCGAAACCGCTGCGGTCGCCGGCCTCCGGCGGACGCTCGGAGATGGGAACCCGTCCGGGAATCGGGAAACGCGACGTCCTCCCGCCGCCACGCCTGCGACGCCTCCCGTGGCCGCGTGGAAGGCAGCGCGCCCGGCGTTCACGGCGATGGCGGTCGGCGCGTTGAACACCATGATGCTCACCCGCGTGCAGGTGCGATTCGGACGATACCTGTCCCGCCGATACATGACCGGCGTGCTCGATCGGGAGTTCCCGTTCTTCGTGAACCGTTCCAGTGGTGACCTGATCTACCGCGCGAACCTGGTCATGGTCGTCGAACAGATCGTGACCGGCAGTCTGCCGTCGACGGTCGTGTCGATGGTGTTCCTCGTGGTCTACCTGATCATGATGATCGCCTATTCAGCGCCATTGACGATGCTGACCCTGACGGTGTGCGCGGCGGTGCTCGTCGTATCCGTCATTTATTCCCTGCGCAACAGGACGCTGGTCGAGCGTGCGACCGTCGCGCAGGCTGACGTGCAACGCGCCTTCATCGAAACCTTCTCCGGCATCGTCGGCGTCATCAGCCAGATCATGGCGTTCGCCACCTATATGCGCAAGATTTGCGAGATGATTCCCGCCGGTGAAGGCGACAAGATCGCCATCGTCGGCCCCACTGGCTCGGGCAAAAGCACGCTGCTGAAACTGCTCGCCGGACTCATCGAACCCGTCTGTGGCACGGTGACCATCAACGACGGCGGATGCCGGATTTACGACGCGGACAGCCGATGGAAGGCCGACAGGCTGGCGTATGTGCATCAGGAATCCACGGTGTTCAACGAAACCTTGCGCGACAATATCACGCTGCACCGTCCGTGGCTGACGGATGACGACATCGTCAGGGCGTGCGAGGTTGCCGGCATCAACGAGGGGATGATGGATCCGGTCGTCGGAAGACCGGACTTCCTACTTATGGACGAACCCACCAGTGCTCTGGACAACGATACCGAGCGACATGTCATGACGGCGTTGCTCGACTCCGACAATGCGTGCATCGTCGTGGCGCACAGACTCGCATCGATTCGGGATTTCGACCGCATCCATGTCATGGATCATGGGCAGATCGTCGAATCCGGTACGCATGACGAACTGCTGCAGGCCGGCGGATTGTATTCGCGGCTGTACCGGCAGGAGTGAGTGTCCCCTTACACCCTTACGCCTTTAAACCCTTACCCTTTACACCTTATCCCTTACACCCTCGGCTCATGAGGCCCCCCGGATTCAATTTGTAAGCGCAACGCTTGTGTTCGGGCTGGCTGCCTTCGATTGTAGCTTGGCGATCTCCTCGTCCCATACCTCGTTGGGCGTTTTGTAGCCGAGGAGCTTCATGGGGGTGTCGTTGATCTCCCCGACGATCGCGTCGAGGTCCTCCTGGGCCAAGTCCTCGAACCCGGTTCCTTTGGGCAGATAGCGGCGGATCCTGCCGTTCCTGTTCTCGTTGCTGCCACGCTGCCAGGAACTGTACGGGTCGGCGAAGTACGTGAGCATGCCCAGCGCCTCGTCCACCAGCATGTGCAGGCTCGCCTCCGTGCCGTTGTCCCACGTGCGGTCGACGCGCGCGGCCGGCGGGATGTCCTTGAATATCTCGTATTCGGCCCTGGCCGTGGCGGACGCGCTCTTGTCGTCGACGAGCCGGGCGAACAGCCTGCGGCTCCTGCGCTCCACCTGCGTGTTCATGCAGCGCCTCGACGGCGCGGCGCCGACCACCGTGTCCGACTCGAAATGGCCGAACCCCTTCCTGGATCCGACCGCCTCGGGCCGGTCCGCGATGGGCACGCGCATCGGGATGCGCGGCCCTTTCGCCTTCCTGCCCTTTTTCCTCGTCCGGCGTTTCCTGCCGCGCGCCAGGTACTGGCGCAGGTCCAGCGCCCGCTGCGGCTTGGCGTAGATCCACTGGCAGAGGCACTCGTGGCTGATCCGCATCGACGGGTCGCCGGCGTACTGGGCCTTCAACCGTCCCTCGATCAGTTCCGGGCTCCACCCCCTGCGCAGCGAGTCCAGCACCCAGGCGCGAAGCCGGTCCGAGTCCATGCGACGCGGCTTGCGGGATCCGCGCCGGCGCAGGTCCGCCTTCCTCTGCGCGGCCAGCGCCGAATAGAACGGACCCGAGGTCCACGGCCCGGTCTTCAGCCGTTTCGGCCGGTAGGGACGGTACGACCCGTTCTCGTTGGACGCGAACCACAGGCCGCGCCTCAGCTCGCGTGACACCGTGGACTTGTCCCGACCGATTTCCTCCGCGATCTTCCGGACGCTCAGATGCTGTTCGCAATGCAGCTTCTCGATCAGGATCCTCTCCTCGGACGACAGGTGCGAATACTGTTGACCCATGAGTGCAACACCTTCTTAAGTTAGAAACTTCGAACACTTCCAACCCTAGACAAGGTGTTGCACTTCTATTTAGAACCCGGGGCGTAAACACGATTGCCTTCAAAGAAGATGGTCGTGACTGTGCTGGAATCAATGTTCGGTGCTATGAAGCGAAGCGTTGGTTGTGTGTCTAAGCTGGCCGCATTGTTGAATGAGGCTCAACTTCGGGGTGTCGTTTTATCGGCTGTGATGTTATTGTGGCGCGACACGCCAGCTTTATAGGCGATGAGTGGTGGCATCAGATGAGTTCGCTTGTACGTCTCCATTCTTTGTTGAAATATGTTATGCAAAGTGTGTAATTGGCATATGAAACTGTCATATTTGATGTGTTGCGTTGCGTTTATGTGAACTTATTTTCATTGTGCATATCGTTATCAATTTGTTATCAAGGACGATCGCGAGTGAAATGCGCTCATTTATACAATGGCTGTTGCATGGCTGCCCTTGAGGGACGTTCCTCTGGCATGGCTTTGCAATGAGCCGCGATGTGGTCGTAACCAACGTGGGATTCGATTGTGCGGCGAAGAAAAAATGATGGGGGGGGAGTCGCCCTCCATCATTCAGGAAAGGGAACTGAATGGTTTATAACATTCACATATTGCAAACAAGGAAAACCGGTCGTGTGGTTGCTGCTGCGGCTGCATCCGTGCTGTGTTGCATGGGGGCTGTATTTCCAGCGACTATCGGAGTGACTGCGGCGTCGGCCGATGAACCCGTCGAATTGGTCGTCAACGGCGGATTCGAAGACGATCTTAATGGTTGGAAGTCTGGAACGGTGTGGAATAGCTCCGCATCGTCCATTGCCGTCACTGCGGATGATGTGCATGGTGGCAGTGGCGCCTTGAGCGTTACTGATCGTACATCCTCTGATGCTGGTGCAATCCAGTCTCTTGATGGCAAGGTGGAAAAAGGACAGACATATACCGGAAGTATGTGGGTCAAGGCCACGGAAGACGGTGAATTCAATATCACTGTTTGTTCGGGTAATGGTTCCGGATGTGACCAGATTGCGACCGGAACGGCGAAAGCGGGTGAGTGGACACAAATTTCAGGTACTGGAACGTTAGGTGGTAGTGGTGATTTCACCAGTCCCTCGCTGGTGATTGAAAACAAGTATGGCACGAGCAATGCCGACTTCATTGTCGACGACATTTCCGTAACCGGTTCGGATTCTGGTTCCTCATTCGTGCCGCCGACTACGGGTACGGCAACGGCAGCCAAGGCTTTCGGCGACTATTCAAACCCGATTATCGATTATTGGTATGGCGCCGATCCGTGGGCTATGGAATACAACGGACGCGTATATATCTACACTACGGGTGATGGCACTTCTGTGAATGCTGATGGCTCGTTGAATTATGACTATGAATATGACAGTACTGGGCAGATCAAGGACAATTCGTTCGCTCAAGTAAAGACCATCAATGTTCTGTCCAGTGATGACATGGTCAATTGGCGTAATGAGGGTTACATTCGTGTGGCTGGAGAACAGGGGGTGGCCACCTGGGCCAGCAATTCCTGGGCTCCTGCCGTCGCTCATAAGACCATCAACGGTAAAGAGAAGTTCTTCCTGTATTTCGCCAATGGCGGCAGCGGTATCGGTGTGCTGACCTCGGATTCTCCTGTTGGTCCGTGGAAGGACGAAACCGGTGAGCTGTTGATTAAGGGCGGTACTCCTGAATCCGCTGGTGTGGTCTGGCTGTTTGATCCCGCGGTGTTCGTGGATGATGACGGGCAGGGCTACCTGTATTACGGAGGTGGTGTTCCGACAGGCGAGGAAGAACATCCGAACACGGCTCGCGTTATTAAACTGTCCGATGACATGCTGCATACCGAAGGTGAGGCTCAGGCCATAGACGCACCTGCCATGTTTGAGGACTCCGGGATTGCCAAGATAGGTGGTACTTATTACTACTCGTATTGCACTAATTTCAGCCATGACAACGTAATTGATGGTAACACGGTCGGTTACGGCAATATCGCGTATATGACTTCAGACAACCCGATGGGGCCGTTCACTTATCAGGGTGAGATTCTGAAGAATCCGAGCACGTATTTCGGTGTTGGCGGCAACAATCATCACGCGATGGTTCAACTTGGCGACCAGTGGTATATGACCTACCATGCGCAAACGGTGGCAAAGGAATTGATGAACGGCGGTAATCTTGACGCGGCGCATGGCTACCGAAATACTCATCTCGATCCGATTACGGTTAACGAGGATGGTTCCATTGCCGATATTGCAATGACATATGAGGGTCTCTCTTCGGTGAAGAATCTGGACGCGTATCAAGATGGAGGCATTCCAGCTTCCACCATTGCATGGGATTCCGGCATTCAGAACGCATATGACCTGACTTCTGGTGTGCGCGTGGTCGATATGACTACAGACAATTCCGAAGGTCAGAAGCTCAGCAATATTAATAATGGTGAGTGGACGTCTTTGGCGAATGTCGATTTCGGGAATAACGGCGCCTCTTCGCTGACTGTGACTGCAGCTGGCAAAGCCGGAGGCATCCTTGAGATTCGTCTTGATGATCCGGATTCCGAACCTGTGGCTTCTATTTCGATTCCTGCCGGTGATGGATCCGAGTACGCCGATTACACGACCACCCTTGAGGGTGTGACAGGGGTGCATCATGTGGTGTTCTCCTTCAAATCCGATGGTGGTGCGAATGCTCAGGATGAGCTGTACGACATCACTACGTACACTTTCACGGAGTCGCAGGATGAAACTCCTTCGACTCCGGTGGACAAGTCTGATTTGCAGAGCGCAGTGAATGAGAATTCCGGCCTGAACGCTTCCGATTACACGGAAGAGAGCTGGAAGGTGTTTGCTGACGCATTGCAGAAGGCTCAGGCGGTATTGCAGGATGAATCCGCTACTGAACAGCAGGTTCAAGATGCGCTTGCTGCATTGAATAGTGCACGTGCCGGTCTGAAGCTGGCTGATGATTCCACTGATGGCAATGCCGACGGCTCCAATGACACGGATGGCGTGGATTTGGCACAAACCGGTTCCTCTGTCTTGCCTGGTGCTGTGATTGTCGCTTGCTTGGCTCTCACTGGTGTGATCGTAGCGCGAGTGCGTCGCGAGATGCGCTAGTTACCTCTTGGTAATGCGGTCATCCCGTAGCGGCAGCCTCGGGATGACCGCACATGAAACCTAGAACTGGTACTTGTTCAAGCGTAAGTTTTGGCAGTGGTAATGTCCATCACTTATCCATATGCGGGAATGTCTTATCGTCATTCATTGCTGATTTGTGCGGGCATGCTATTGGAATACGCACTCGATGTTGAGTGCTTATCATGAAAGGTTAAAAGACTTATGAATTATTTACGACAAAAAATTTCGGCTAGTGCTATCGCGGTGTTGTCGACTTGTGGGTTGATTTTGGCGCCAATGCCGGTCTTTGCGGATGATTCAACGCCATCTTCAACGCCATCGGATGGCAGTTACACCACGACTGATAGCGGTGATGGCACGTATTCCATTCCCATGTTGAACACGGATGTTCCGGATATCAGTGTTATTCGTGTGTCGAAGGACGATCCGAATAACAAAGACGGTCGTGATGTGTATTACATGGTGAGTACCACTATGGAGCTCAGTCCCGGATCTCCAATTATGAAATCCTATGATCTGGTCAATTGGTGGATAGTCACGTACGTGTATGATCGCATTTCTATGAGCGATGCTTCATCCTTGCGCAATGGAGCTAGCTCGTATGGCGAAGGCGAGTGGGCTCCGTCGCTGCGCTATCACAATGGCCGCTTCTACGTGTTATTCAATACGAACAACCTTAATGGCGCTTATATCTACTACACCGATGATATTGAGAATGGTCCTTGGACGAAGATTGCCCTTAATCGGGGATTCCATGATCCGTCATTGTATTTTGATGAGCAAGGGAGTCCTTGGATTATCTCCGGCGTCAACCAATATAGGCTGTCCGATGATTTAACCACGGTGGTGGAGAGCCATGAGAATATCATCTCTGCCGAACAGTTCACTGATGATCTTGGTGAGACTCCTACCGGATTTGAAGGATCTCAGACTTTCAAAATCGGTGATTATTTCTATACTCCAACGATTTACTGGGGCAAAGACGGTCGTACGGTGATGCTGCTGCGCACCACTGATTTGCTTGATGGCTCCAAATACGAAGCCAAAAAGTATTATCTAGGTGCTTTCGCACAAGGTAGCCTTGTTGAAGTCGACAACGGTGATGGCACGACGTCTTGGCATGGATTCTTCTTCCGAGACACATATCCGACCGGACGTATTCCCGGTTTGATTCCTGCAACGTGGGGTGATGACGGATGGCCTGTGTTTGGGGACAATAATCAGGTAAGCGCGTCGGACACCTACGACAAACTGATTGATTTGCCTGCTGATTTGGAGAATCTGGTTCGCCAGCGTTCCCTGGTCAATTCGGACGATTTTGATAATGACGCGCCTCATCAGTCTTATCAGGATCAGGATTGGTGGACTCTGGAGGAGCCTCCTCAGGTTGACGATTCTCTGATTGGAATCGAGCTGGTGGACAATGGCGATTTCGAAAACGGGACTGAATCGTGGACCCCTCAGTGGAATGGTACGCTTACCGCGATTACGGATGGTTCTCTTTCTGGAACCACGAGTCTTGCTGTGACGAATCGTGGCGAATACAATGGCGCTGGCCCGGGTCAATCTATGGATGGAAAATTGCAGCAGGGCGTGACATATCGTGCCAGTGCAACGATTCGATACGACCATGAGATGGACGGCGTCGATTCATCGGCTGTGACTTCCCACCTGTTTTATGTGGCGATTCAATATGCAGACGGCACAATTAATCGTGTGGCCACAGGAACAGTGAAACGTGGGGAGACGACTACTATCACAGGTGAGTTCTCCATCCCATCCGACGCTAATGTGGAAGGTTCCAAACTCATTGTCGAAACCGCGTGGGGTGCGGAAGGCACGTGCATGGATTACGTCATCGACGATATTTCCCTGATCGGTCTTGCTGATGAGAAGGAATATCCGGTCGCCGAAGAATACCAACCCAATGGTTCGAATCTTGATTTGGTATGGGAATGGGGACATAATCCAGATAACCGATATTGGTCTCTCACTGATCGTGAAGGCTGGTTGCGTTTGACCAATGGGCACAAGGTTTCCGCCACGGCCAAATATATGAAAGGCACTTATGGCGACCTGACATATTTTGAAACCGCCCGTAACGTTTTGTCGCAGCGTACCTTTGGCGGATCCATGTCTGTGGAAACCCACATGGATGTCAGTCATATGAAGGATGGAGACACCGCAGGCCTCGCTACATATACCCGTAGTTTTGCCTATGCCGCTGTGCGTCAAGAAAATGGACAGCGAACGTTGGGTGTGGTCAAGCGTGTCTACGACAATGGCGTGAAGGACGCGGACGGTAATATCGTTGACGATACGATTGATCGTGACGCTGAAGAGGCCTTTGTATCGGGCGGCACAGTGACATTGCCAGATGATGCGACCAATGTGTGGATCAAGTCGGACAACACACTGGATAATGCGAGTGGTAAGTTGACGATTCAGTATTGGTACAGTCTGGACGGTAAGCAATGGTCCAAGCTTGGCGACGAGCAGGGGCCGCTGACTTACGATTGGAGCTTGTCGCACTTTAAGGGGTATCGAATCGGCTTGTTCAATTACGCCAAGGAGAATACGGGTGGTTATGTCGATTTTGATTACTATGACTTGAGCGACGTGTTGACTTCTGACGGCAAAGCTGTGGATACGTCTAAGCTGCGTTCGGCCATTGATCAGGCTGACTCTCTGCAGTCTGCGGAATATCCTATGGATGAGTGGGATAAGATGCTCACGCTACTTGATAAGGCAAAGCAGGCGTTGGCATCCGATCCTTCCACGCAAAATGAGGTGGATGCCCCGCAGCGTGCACTGAGTTTGCAGCTCGCGCAATTGGCGGTTGACCGTCAGTCTGGTGATGGCGGAAATCCTGGTGGTGGTGATCAGACCGGTGATGGTGATCAGACCAGTGACGGTAACCAGTCGGGTAACGGCGATCAGACCGGTGATGGCGGCCAGCAACAGTCTTCTACTGCTGATGATAATTCATCTGAACTGTCATCAACTGGTTCGTCCGTAACACCGATGGTGCTGTCTGCAATTGCCCTGATGCTGGCTGGCATCAGTGTCATTCGGATACGCCGCTCTTCGCGCTGAAATATCGCCGCAGCCTGTTGGTTGCAGCGATTGAATGTGCGGAATCAGTGATGTGTCGCAATGGTGGGTTGTGCGAATGCTCGGCAACGTGGATTCGTACAACCCATCCTGTTATGTTGAGACCGCGGCGTGAGACATGGTGGAGCATGACATCGGCGTAGAATGTGCGATTTTGGAAACAAAGGAGCTGGTGTGTGGGCGGCTGGCAGTTTTCATTTCGAATCGACGGCGTTCTCCTGATATCAAGTATGGCTGTGTATCTATGTTGCCGTTATGTGGTGATGTTAGCGGAGTGAGTAATTCGGATATGGTTCGCCCTTATGAACATATGTATGGCTTATGTCGTCCGCCGAAGCATGGTTGCGATTAGCGAAAATCAGGTATTGCGGCGTTATGTCCGGCGCCATGTCATTATCGTATGGCGCACTCACGATACAATACCGTCCTAGCATGGGCGTCGCGGCATGAGACGACGCATTGTGCAGACAGGTGTGGCGTCGAACAACGAACGCGAGGTAAACGTAGATGGCGGTGAATTCCAGCGTGGAGAAACAGCCGGTCGACCAGCAGGCGAGCGGTGAGGTGCAGGCTGAAATCGATACGCGGTCCGATGGTGTTTCGCCCATGCCCAACGATGTTTCCAAACATAACGATGTTTCCAAGCATCCGGTGGCGTCCATTCCCGAATCGACGCTGTCGCTGGCCGATATTGAGCGTAAGCGCTCGCATCCTGCATTGTGGCTGGCTTATGCGCTGCTGGTGATTGCGGCCATTGTGGTGCCGTATTGGTGGGGGCGTGCGATTGCGGTGAACGATACGCAGTGGCTGCTTGATAATTTGAGCGCGCTTGAGCCGCGCGGCGCCGCGTTTGTTGCCTGGACGGTGACGCTGATTGCCGTTTCCGGCCTTGGTCTGCTGGTTGTTGACGCCCATCGGCGCTTGTGGGGCGCGGTTTTTGTGATTGGCTTGGCGGCGGAGCAACTCATTGCCGGCCTGCGCATTCTGAAAATTGATTTTTGGTATGCGACATATGTGGTGTACGGAGAGTCGTCGGCATTGGCGAATGCGGCGAATCTTGGCATTATTTCAGTTGGTATTGGCGTTGCCGTTTTCGCGGTGCTGTGGGTGGGATTGTTGGTGACGATTAAAAAAGAGTCGCCGTTGAATGTGCTGACGCGCAGTTGGGCGTCGTTTATCTTTTTTTTTTGTGATTGAGACGATTGCTTTGCTTGTTGTGATGTTTGGCGGCCTGCTGACGTTGGTCTGATTCGTGGTGTCTGGTGCTCCTGTATAATTGACCCTTGGCGTATTTCGCCCGCGGATAGAGAGCGCGCCGGCATCGGGCCGGTAGCACCGCGCAGCAATATAAGGAGGATGCCGTGGCACTGACGGCTGAAGAAAAGCAGGAAATCATCGCTAAGTACGCGACCCATGAAGGTGACACCGGCTCTCCGGAGGTCCAGGTTGCTCTGCTGAGCAAGCGTATCGCTGATCTGACCGAGCACCTCAAGGAGCACAAGCACGACCACCACTCCCGTCGTGGTATGCAGCTGATGATCGGTGACCGTCGTCGCCTGCTTGACTACCTCAAGCGCGTTGACATCAACCGTTACCGTTCCCTCATCGAGCGTCTGGGTCTGCGTCGATAATTGAAGACTTCCGCCCGAGTACCTAGGATGGTGCTCGGGCGTTTTACATATCGCCAGCCAACGGCAACAACGGCAAGAGGGTTAGAGGATAGGCCAGCAGGTAAGGCCGACAGGAGAACCCGAATGAAGGGGTTGACACGAGGAACGACGGCCAAGGGGTCAGTCGAAACAAGGTATGTGACGTCCGCTGAAGAGGACAGTTGCGGTTCAAGCGAGTCGCCGAACCGCAGCACAGTATGTAGGAATAATTAGAAAATTAAAGAAGGAGGAACCCTATGGAGGGTCCCGAAATCAAGGCCGTTGAGGCCGTAATCGACAATGGATCGTTTGGCAAGCGCACGCTGCGCTTCGAGACCGGCCGCCTCGCCCAGCAGGCCGATGGCGCTGTGGCCGCCTACCTCGACGACGATTCCATGATTCTGTCCACCACCACCGCCGGTTCCAGCCCGAAGGAGAACTACGACTTCTTCCCGCTGACCGTTGATGTTGAAGAGAAGATGTACGCTGCCGGCAAGATTCCGGGCTCGTTCTTCCGCCGTGAAGGCCGCCCGAGCTCCGAGGCCATCCTCGCCTGCCGCATCATCGACCGCCCGCTGCGCCCGCTGTTCCCGCACACCCTGCGCAACGAAGTGCAGGTCGTCGAGACCGTGCTCGCCGTGAACCCTGATGACGCTTACGATGTCATCGCCCTGAACGCCGCTTCCGCCTCCACTATGATCTCCGGCCTGCCGTTCGAAGGCCCGGTCTCCGGTGTGCGTCTGGCGCTGATCGACGGCCAGTGGGTCGCCTTCCCGCGTTGGAGTGAGCGTGAGCGCGCCGTGTTCGAGATTGTGGTCGCTGGCCGCGTGATCGAGAACGGTGATGTTGCCATCGCCATGATCGAGGCCGGTGCCGGCAAGAACGCCTGGCACCTCATCTACGACGAGGGTCAGACCAAGCCCGATGAGGAGGTCGTTGCCGGTGGTCTTGAGGCCGCCAAGCCGTTCATCAAGGTGATTTGCGAGGCTCAGGACGAGCTCAAGAAGATCGCCGCCAAGGAGACCAAGGAATTCCAGCTCTTCCCGGAGTACACCGACGAGCTGTACGCCCGCATCGACGAGATCGCTCACAAGGATCTGGACGAGGCCCTCTCCATCGCCGAGAAGCTGCCGCGCCAGGACCGCATCCACGAGATCAAGGAGCACGTGCGCGAGGTGCTCGCGGACGAGTTCACCGATATGGACGATGCCGAGAAGGACAAGGAACTCGGTAACGCCTTCAAGGAACTGCAGCGCCAGATTGTGCGTCGCCGCATCCTGACCGAGGACTACCGCATCGACGGCCGTGGCCTGCGCGACATCCGCACCCTGTCCGCCGAGGTGGACATTGTGCCTCGCGTGCACGGTTCCGCCCTGTTCCAGCGTGGCGAGACCCAGATTCTGGGCGTCACCACGCTGAACATGCTCAAGATGGAGCAGCAGATCGACGCGCTGTCCGGTCCGCAGTCCAAGCGTTACATGCACAACTACGAGATGCCGCCGTACTCCACTGGTGAGACCGGCCGCGTCGGTTCCCCGAAGCGCCGCGAAATCGGCCACGGCGCCCTCGCCGAGAAGGCTCTCGTGCCGGTGCTGCCGAGCCGCGAAGAGTTCCCCTACGCCATCCGACAGGTCTCCGAGGCCATCGGTTCCAACGGTTCCACTTCGATGGGTTCCGTGTGCGCCTCCACGCTGAGCCTTTTGGCTGCCGGCGTGCCGCTGAAGGCTCCGGTTGCCGGCATCGCCATGGGCCTCGTGTCCGGCGACGTTGATGGCAAGCACATCTTCAAGACCCTCACCGATATTCTGGGTGCCGAGGATGCCTTCGGCGACATGGACTTCAAGGTGGCCGGTACTTCCGAGTTCATCACCGCCCTGCAGCTCGACACCAAGCTCGACGGCATCCCCGCCGACATCCTGGCCGCCGCTCTGCAGCAGGCCAAGGAAGCCCGCGCCACGATTCTCGAGGTCATCAACGAGTGCATCGACGGCCCGGCCGAGATGAGCGAGTTCGCTCCGCGCATCATCACCACCTCCGTCCCGGTTGAGAAGATCGGCGAAGTCATCGGCCCGAAGGGCAAGATGATCAACCAGATTCAGGAAGACACCGGCGCTGAAATTGCCATCGAGGATGACGGTACCGTCTTCATCTCCTCCGAGGGTGGCGAGGCTGCTGAGAAGGCCAAGGCCATCATCGACCAGATTGCCAACCCGCACGTGCCCGAGGCCGGCGAAACCTACAACGGCAAGGTCGTCAAGACCACGTCGTTCGGCGCTTTCGTGAACCTCACCCCCGGCACCGACGGCCTGCTGCACATCTCCCAGATCCGCAACCTGGCCAACGGCGAGCGTATTGACGCTGTCGAAGACGTGCTCAAGGAAGGCGACACCGTTGAGGTGATCGTTCAGGGTGTCGATGATCGCGGCAAGATCTCCCTGGCCATTCCTGGTTTCGAGGATCAGGAGAACAACGCCCGCCCGAGCCGTGGCGATCGCGATGACCGCCGTGGCGGCCGTGGCCGTGGTGACCGTGACGATCGCCGTGGCGGCCGTGGCCGTCGCTCCGATCGCGATGACCGTGACTTCGACGATCGTGACGACCGTCCGCGTCGCCGTCGCTCCGATGACTTCGAGGATGATTACGACGACCGTCCGCGTCGCCGTCGCTCCGATGACCGTGACTTCGATCGCGATGATCGCGATGATGATCGTCCGCGTCGCCGTCGTTCTGCCGACCGTGACTTCGACGATCGCGATGACCGTGATGCTCGCGACTCCCGTGACGATGATCGTCCGCGTCGCCGTCGCTCTTCCGATCGCGATGACCGTGGCGATCGTGATGACCGCCGTGGCGGTTCCCGTGGCCGTGGCCGTGGCTCGGACCGTAACCCGCGCTACGCCACCGACGACAACTACGACGACTACCGCGCCGACCGCGAAGAGCGTACTGAGCGCCCGCGTCGCCGCGTCCGTCGCGACTTTGATCCGTTCGAGGACTAAATCCCTCTCACGGATCGGTCGCGGCATAGCCGCTCCCCTCACCTACGGGAAGCCCGTAGGGCTTCCCGCTTAACGGTTCGGCATTCGAGGACTGATCGTTCTCTAGCTTCTCTCGGGTGAGAAGGGCTTGATCGCAAACCAAAAGGCTTCTATACCGTTTCATTCGGTATAGAAGCCTTTTTGGTTTTTCGGCTTCTTCGCGCTGCATATTTCGATGTTGAATAAGGCACTCGTGCTGCCGCCATGTACGTTTAGTTGTCGGTTGACAACTATTCCCATGCATCAAGAATGGCGGATGATCATCGAAGGTACTCATGGGCGTTGATCACTGTGGCAACAACAAAGGCCGGGCCCTTGTGAGAGCCCGGCCTTTATGCCGTATGGCGGCGGATTAATCCTTAAAGGCTAATCCGTTGTCAATCAGCGTTACAGAATCGCCATGCACACGAAGTCCAGAATGAACAGCGCGGCCACAGTCCAGATGATCGGGTGAACCTCCTTGGCCTTGCCCTTGCAGGTCTTCACGATGCAGTACATGATGAAGCCTCCGGCGATGCCGTAGGAGATGGAGTAGGAGAAGGCCATGAACACGGCGGCGAAGAACGCCGGAATGGCTTCGGCGATGTCGTCCCACTTGACTTCCTTCAGGGAAGCGGCCATCATGCAGCCGACGATCACCAGCACGCCGGCGGTTGCGGCGGACGGCACGGCGGAGACGACCGGGGCCAGGAACGCGGACAAGGCGAAGCAGATCGCCACAACCACGGAGGTCAGGCCGGTTCGGCCGCCTGCGGCGATGCCGGCGGAAGACTCGACGTAGGTGGTGGTGTTCGAGGTGCCGCAGATGGCGCCGATGGAGGTGGCGATGGAGTCGGCGAACAGGGCCTTGTCCATCTTGGAGGAGAAGCCGTGGCCGTTCTCCAGAGCCTTCTCATCCTCGGCGGAGAAGATGCCGGTGCGGCGGCCGGTGCCGATGAAAGTGCCCAGGGTGTCGAACGTATCGGACATGGAGAAGGCGAAGATGGTCACGATGACCAGCGGCAGCTTGGTCGGATCAGAGAACAGTGCCGGGAAGCCCTCGGCGGAGAAGATCGCGCCGAAGGTCTGCGGCAGCTGGGAGAAGGTCTCGCTGATGGACTGCGAGTTGGACCAGGTGGTCACGCCGAACGGGATGCCGATTACGGTGGTGATGGCGATGGCCAGCAGCATGCCGCCCTTAACCTTCATCACGGTGAACACAATGGCCAGTACGAGGCCGATCAGGAAGACCCACAGCACCTTGTCGTTAAAGTTGGCCAGACCCGGGGTAGCCGCAACGGCACCGCCCTTGGCGGCGGCCTTCGGATCGCCGGGAGTGAACTTGATCAGGCCGACGTTCAGCATGCCCACGTAGGCCACGAACAGGCCGATGCCGCCGCCGATGGCGTGTTGCAGGGACTCCGGGATGGCCAGGATGATCATCTTGCGGATCTTGGTGACGGTGATGAGGATGTTGATCAGGCCGCACAGGAACACCATGCACATGGTCTGCTGCCAGCTGAAGCCGAGGCCGAAGCACACGGTGTAGGTGAAGAACGCGTTGAGGCCCATGCCGGCGGCCTGGGCGTACGGCACGTTGGCGAACAGGCCCATGACCAAGGTGCCGATGATGGCCGCGATGATGGTGGCCAGGAACACGCCGCCCCACGGCATATCCGTCTGCGACAGGATCTGCGGGTTGACGACGATGATGTAAGCCATCGCGAAGAACGTGGTCAGGCCGGCCAGAATCTCAGTCGAGACGGTCGTGCCGTTTTCCTTCAAATGGAAGAACTTCTCCATTTACTCTCTACTTCCTTGGGTTTATGCGGGGCTGCGCACCGCGTGCATAATGCTGCGGCTGGCCCCGGCGAGAATTGCGACTCGCCCTGATCGGCCTGCCCAACGCGCGTCAGGCGCTGCGCACCCAATCAGAACCGTGGCCGATTATAGCTTGTGGAGGCAACGTGAACGGGTCCGGGAGTAGACTGACTGCCAGAATAATTCGGAACAACTCAGGGGACACGCAGGACACACCCGTGGAAGGAAGGCGCGCGATGAAACCGGCCGTCGAAGTCAGCATCACCTCTTGGAAGAAGAATGTCGTCAAGCCCGGTCAGGAGTACGGCCGCGTACTGCTGATGCCCGGCACCGGCTACAACTGCGACCGTCCGCTGCTCTACTGGTCGGCCCAGGCTCTGGTCGAGGCCGGCTGGCGAATCGACCGCATGAACGTACGCAACGCTTCCGACGACCTGTCCACGGTGATTCCGGTCCTCAATCAGGCGATTGACGGCTGGGTGGCCGCCGCGCGCGAGTCCGGCGCGGGTAAAGCCGGTGATTCCGGGGATGGCGTTGCCGCCGATGATTCTGCTACCGTGCTGGCCGATGGCGCAGCTGGCTCGCCGAACCGTGATTCCGACACCCCGTCCGGCCCTCGCCTGTTGCTGATCGGCAAGTCGCTGACGACGATGACCTACCCACATGTGGCCTCACACTACGGTCTGCCGTTCGTGCTGCTGACCCCGGTGCTGCATCACGCCGACTTCGATCCATCCGCCCGGGTGATTCCGGTGCCGGCTGTCGGCGATGATATCGTCGCCGAATCCGAGGCCCCGAGCGTGGCCGAAGCAAGGGCGATCATCCGCGCGGAACAGGCCGGCCAGTCGCACGCCGCCAGCTCCCGATACTCCGGCCCGGCACCGCTGATCTGCGCCGGCACCGCCGACCCGTTCTACGATCAAGCCCGCGCCAACGCGCTCACCCCGCACGTGCACGAATACCCGGATGCCAACCATTCGATCGAGGTGCCCGGCCACTGGCGTCGCTCGCTCGACTATCTGAAGGAAGTCACCGCGTCCGTAGCCCAGTACGCCGCCACGCTGTAATGCCCCGCGACACGCCCGAATTCTGCAATGTCGCTGACCATCCGTAATCTAATCATCCGTAAACCACAGACCGTTGGTTGAAGTGCGCGCGAGTGCATTTCCGAAGTTTGGTTCGCCAAGCCAGCGCAGGTTGAGAGATATAAGCCCGTCAAGGGCCGGCGAAGGTCGCTTCGCGAGATTATATTGCTCTGCCTGTGCGCAGGGCTTTTTTGTTGCCCGGCCGAAAGTTCCGAACTCCAAGTCAACGGCCGACTTAGGAAGGAACGCCATGAAGAGGCCCGAAAAGGAAGCGGTAGTCGCTCAGCTTACGGAAGAATTCCGTAACGCTGACGCCGTCTACCTGACCGAGTACCGCGGGCTTACCGTTCCGCAGATTTCCGATCTGCGTGAAAAGCTAGGCCGCGATACTTCCTACACCGTGGCAAAGAACACGCTGGCACGCATCGCCGCCAAGGAAGCGGGCATTGAGGGTCTCGACGAGATTCTCTCCGGCCCGACCGCCATCACCTTCGTGAAGGGCGACTTCATCGAGGCTGCGAAGGTCATCCGTGACTTCGCCAAGGACAACAAGGCTCTTGTCATCAAGGGTGCCGCCGCTGACGGCACTGTCTACGATGCCGAGGGCGCCAAGAAGCTGGCAGACCTCAAGTCCCGCCCGCAGCTGCTTGCCGAATTCGCCGGCGACATCAAGGCATCGATGGCCAAGGCCGCGTACCTGTTCAACGCTCTGCCTACCAAGGCTGTGCGCACGATCGACGCCCTGCGCGAAAAGCAGGAGAAGGCTGCCTGATTTACGCCCTCACGGCATGAATCAGTCGCTTCGATAATTTAAACAATAAGGTTTATTAGGCAGCGGATCTACCACTTCGTCCGCCGCCAAGATTGAAAGGAAGCCATAATGGCTAAGTACACCAACGATGAGCTGCTGGAAGCCTTCGGCGAGATGACCCTGGTCGAGCTCTCCGAGTTCGTGAAGGCCTTCGAGGAGAAGTTCGACGTCGAGGCTGCCGCTCCGGTTGCCGCTGTTGCCGCTGTTGCTGGCGCTGCTGCTCCGGCTGAGGAAGAGAAGGATGAGTTCGACGTCATCCTCTCCGCCGTCGGCGACAAGAAGATCCAGGTCATCAAGGCTGTCCGCGCCATCACCAACCTCGGCCTGGCCGAGGCCAAGGCTCTTGTCGACGGCGCTCCGAAGGCCGTCCTCGAGAAGGCCAAGAAGGAAGATGCCGAGAAGGCCAAGGCTCAGCTGGAAGAGGCTGGCGCCAGCGTCGAGCTCAAGTGATTTGTGCGGCATAAGCCGCAATCACAGCTTTTCGAGGAACCCCGCACCTGTGTTTCAGGCTGCGGGGTTTCCGCATACTGAGTAGACTAGTTGACGAGGACGAGGCGGAGAACGCGATCCGGCGTGGAAACACAAAGCTGGCAATGAGCGAAAGTTGTCAATTCTGTGCCCAGTAATCCGCCAAAAGCCGGTAAAAGATGACACAATGGCACGTAGTGTGGTCAAATAGTGTGTCCAGGAAGGCGGTCACGGTGAGCGAGTGGACGGTGAAGATCAACGGTGTCGACCGGATCAGCGTCAAGCCGGGGGAGTGCGTGGAAATCGGCCGTAAGCCGTTACGCCCCCTTGCCGATGATGGCAACACCCGCCTTGACGTCGCCGATCAAACCAAATCGATGTCCAAACGGCACGCCATGTTCACGGTAAAAAGCAATGGCACGGCCTCGGTCCGTGATCTTGGATCGACCAATGGATCGTATGTGGTGCGGGAAAATGGCGATTTGTTGCGCTTGCCGGCCAATGCCGAGTTCCTGTTGCCGACGTCTCCCATGCGCATGCAGTTCGGCGATGTGCCTGCGGACTTCATTCGTGTCGACGATCCAGTGGCAAAGCCGCTCGACCTCAAGGTGCCTGATTTGTTTGGCTATGCGGTTCACGAAGCACCGCAGGAGCCGGATGCGGCGGATATGTCCGTCGACGATATTCTTGATTTGCGGGCCGGCGAGCCGACCGCCATCTTCAGCGCGGATAATGTTCGACGCAAGGTCGACGAGCTTGAACTTGGCTCGCTGAATATCACGCAGCCAGTGACGAAAAACGATGAGCCGGCCATACCCCGTGATCTGTTCGCGGATGCGTTGGCCCAGCATGCCGAGCAGGAGACCGAACGCAAAAACCAGCAGGCCATGAACTCCGTGGCACTGCCGAAGCAGCAGACCGAACCTGAGTCGACGATTGTAACGCCTGCATCCAAGCACAGCAGGATCTCCGGTATTGTTCCAGTAGATGCCATCGCCCATGCCGTTGTTAAGCACGCTCCCAGCACAAGCGAGCCGGCAGTGGCGTCGGCGGCGGTTGTTGAATCCGATGCAGCGGCTGGCGCAAGCAAGTCAGCCGAAAACGTTCAGTCCGCTCCGAATACCAGGAATGCCGGCGATTCTCAGCCGGCGGACACTGTCGAACAGCATGCTGAAGTTGCCCAGCCTGAAGCCGCCCGGGAAGCCGAAGCCGCTCAATCTGAAAACACCCAGCCTGAGACCGCTCAGCCGGCAACCGCCCAGTCTGAAACCGACCAGCCGGCAGCTGACGTACCGGACGATCAGCAGCGGACCGCAGCCGAAGCATATGATATCGACTCCACGGGCGTACACACTCCGGTCTTCGAGCCCGGCTCGGTGTTCGAGCGTGTGGCCAAGGGCGAGCTGAAAGCACAGGAGCCGGCAGTCGAAGTCGATGGCCTGACCTCTGACGAGGCAAAAACCACGCAAGATTTCAATGTTCAATTCGAAGTCGCCCGTCATCCCGAATTGCTGGCGTTCCTCGCCATGAATCCGTACCTGTACGACGACATGTATTCTTGGCTCGCCGCCCGTGGCGAGGCCGATATTGACGAAGCCCTGTCTCACAACAAGGGCTATCAGGAATACCGCGAAGCGGTTGGAAAGTGAGTCGAGAGATGACCCAGAGCCAGACTCAGAACCAGAATCTCACGGAAGGTCTGAATCGCATCCGTCGCTGGCGTGACCAATACCGCAGCATGCAGCCGCCATCGCCGCTCGAGGATGTGAATCAACTGGCCGCGAAGCTGGAGATGACCCATGCCCATCCCTCCGGCATCGCCCAGCTGTTCGCTTCCGGCCATGTCCGGTTGGATTCGTTGTTCCGCGACACGGGTGTGCTTAAGGCCGCCGAACGCCATATTGGGCGCGTGCTGGATGACCAGGCCGCCAAACGCAGGATTTCCGGCGTGGCGGAGTTGTCGCTCGTGGTCGGCGTGGCCACATGGAAGGGCAACGCGCTGCCGGTGCTGTTGTACCCGGTGAGCGTCACGATCGAGGGTGATGGCTTGTCGACCACCATTCGATTCACCGGTCGTGTGGCCCTGAACGTCGCGTTCGTCAATACATTGCGTGAGCAGGGGGTGTTCCTGGATGAGGATTCCCTGTTTGACGGTGCCAGCTATGACAGTGGCACTCCCGAAACTTCCGCGATGTTCGCCCGTATTTCGTCCGAAGCGTCGGAGCGTATCTCCGACTTCGCCATCGAGCGCCAGATTGTGCTCGGATGCTTCATGGACCCCTCGTCGCAGATGATCAGCGAAAGCCGACAGTTCATCGACCAGCTGGAGAACGGCCCCACCGGCAATGTGCTGTTGGACGCGCTTGCCGGCGACGAATCCGCCCGCACCGCGCTCAAAGATGCCAATATTCCGCAATACAGTCCTTTCGACGTAGACCCGCATGCCGAGTACGAAGTCGGCGATGTGGACAATACGGTGCGATATGCCGCGTCACTTGCTGCCAATGGCCATAGCATCGTGGTCGACGGCACCTTCCCGAAGGGCACCGCGGAGCAGGCTGTGGCCATCGCATCGCGCTGCCTGATGAATGGTCGTTCCGTGCTGTACGTGCCCGGCGTGGCCGAGCAGAAGCGTCTGTTCATCCAGACGGCTTCCGCCAATGAGATGAAGGCGCAGGTACTGGATGTATCCGATGAACACGCCAACGCCGCGCTTGATAAGCAGCTGATTGCCGCAGTCGGATTCCAGCCCGGAGTCGCCACCCAGCGATTCGACCAGCTGGCCGACGAACTCGTGGGCGTGCGCTCGCGCTTGACCCGCTATCTGGGCGACCTGCACGGGGGCAACGATAAGTGGAATGTGTCCGCATACGAGACCATTCAGAATCTGGCCCGTATCTCCGTGCTCCCGACGCACCCTGCCACCCACGTTCGACTTGACGAGTCAAGTGCCCTGAGCATCGCCAACGATATTGACACATGGATCGGCAAGATGGAACGCGCCGGCGAGCTCGGCGAATACACCATCGGCCCGGAAGACACCGCATGGTACAAGGCGTCCATCACCACTGAAGAACAGGCAGTAACCGCCTACCAGCGCGTGGACGATTTGCTGCGTCGCTTCCTGCCCGCCACCCGTGAGCAGGTGGCACGCACCGTGCAGACCTGCGGATTCCCGGTTCCTCCCACCACCCGCGAGTGGGAGCGTCAGGTTACGGTTTTGAAGAATCTGCGACGAGTGCTTGACGTGTTCCAGCCGGAGATTTTCGAGCGAGACATCAGCTCCATGATCGAGGCCACCAAGCCGAAGAGCCAGCGCAAGGCCGAGGGCACGTCGATGGGATTCTGGGAGCGCCGCCGCCACATCAAGGAAGCCAAGGATCTGCTGCGCGTCGGCGCGCAGGTCGAGGACTTGCACGAAGCGTTGAAGGTAGTCGCCAAGCAAGGGGAGCAGTGGCATCAGTTCGTGCCTCACGGCGGTTGGCCGGTGCTGCCCAGCAAGCTCGACGAGATCATCTCCACCCAAGAGGCGCTGGTCAGCAATATGACCGCGCTGGATACCGTGCTTTCCACCACACCCGCTGGTGGCAATCTGGAAACCGCCGATTTCGAGAAGGTGGAAGCACGCCTGAAAGCACTGCTGGATGATCGCAAGGCACTGGACACCTTGCCGGAGCGTTGCCTGCTGGAGCAGGGATTCGCCTCTGCCGGACTGAACGAACTGGTCGCCGATCTCAACGCTCGCCGAGTGAGCGTGGAGCAGGTGCGCGGCGAAGTGCAGCTGGCCTGGTGGACCACCGTGTTTGAGGACATTGTGCGTTCGTCCGCCATCATCTCCAACCAGGATGGTGCCGCGCTGCAGGCCGCATCCGACCGCTTTGCGCAGGTCGATGTGGAGCACGTGCGCTCCATCGGACCGATGGTGTCGCAGGAATCCATGCGCCGCCTGTGCGACATGCTGTTCTCCCGCACTCAGGAAGCCAACCAGATGCACACCGTGCTGGCAGGGCGCGCCAGTGTGTCGCTGAGCAGGATTCGCCGTGATCATCCGGAGATTCTGGCCGCGGCCAAGCCGATTCTGGTGGCCGCGCCGGGTACGCTCGCCGCACTCACCGAGCCGGGTGTGCTGGCTGATGTGGCGATTCTCGATGCGTGCGCGCACATTCCCGCTATCGAGTTGCTGTCCATCATCGGCCGCGTGCAGCAGGTGGTGGTGATCGCCCACTGCGCGACGGTAACCAGCGAAAGCGTCAAGCAGCTGATCGACACGTTGCCTCATATCGAGGTGGATGCTGCCCCATCTCGCCGTGCGCCGCGCCTGTCCGCATTCCTTGAATCCGAGGGATATGGTCCTGTTCGCTATGATGTGGCCACCGAGCCGGCTGCCGGTGAGGTGCGATTCCACCGTGTGGAAGCGAGCGGTGTGCCGGTTATGTCTTCTGGTCTGGTGGAATCCAGCCAGCCGGAGATTGATGAAGTGGTGCGTCTGATTACGCAACGTGCCGCCGGTTTTGCCGTGGTTCCTTCCAGCTATCGACTTGTGGTCGTGATGTTGACCGACGCATTCCGCACACGCTTGGGTGCCGAATTGAAGTCGTTGGCAGGCAAATCCAAGGCGATGGGCCGATTCCTGCGCCATGTGCGGTTGGTTTCCTTGCGTGACGTGGCCGGAGGTCGTGCCACTGACGTGATTCTGTCGATGTGCTATGCGAAAACCACGCACGGACGTCTGCTTCAGCAGTTCGGTCCGCTCGAAAGCACAGGCGGTCGCGGACTGTTGCTGGATGCCCTGGCATTGGCGGACCACAGCTTGGATATTGTGTCGGCCTTTGGTTCCGAAGATTTGGATGAAGAACGACTGCACCAATCCGGTCCTCGGTTCCTGAAGACCATGTTGACGTGGGCCGAACAGCTTGACGACCGTCCGGTGCTTCCGTTGCGTGATGCGGCAGGCGGCAACGTGCTGTTCGACGATATCGCCGACAGGTTGCGCGCGCGAGGACTGAACGCTGCTGTTGATTATGGATTCGACAAGGGCGTGAAGATTCCGCTCGTGGTGGGATTGAAGGACAAGCCGTTTGCCTTGGCCGTGCAGACCGATGACGCGAACTTTATGTCCGTGCAATCCACGCGTAGGCGTCATCGTTTGTCGGCACAGGATCTCATTTCCTTAGGCTGGAATGTGATGACCGTCTGGAGTGTCGCCGCCTTCGTAAACCCCGATAAGGAAGTCGACCGTATCGTCAGCCGTATCGGTGAGATCTATCGCGAGGTTGAATAACCATGGCGGAATACTCGGCTACACGGCGCACACCGCGCAAGCACAAGCGCGTGGTGATGAAGGGCACTGAGCAGTTTGACGCTGACGGTGTCAAACTCGAGCCCGGAGACATGCAGACCGACCAACAACGGCAATCCGACGACGACAAACGCATCCTCGGCGAACTGCCGCCGCATTGGGCCGTTTTTAACGAGCGCGAGTAGGAGTTGGGGCGCACTCTGTGCGCCCCAACACTGTGTTTTCCGCAGCCTGTCGGCTGCGGAAAACACAGTATCGGCCGAAGGCCGATTCCGCTTCCTACCGCACAACGGCCATAATCGCTCCGGCCTGTTGCAGCTCCATAACCTTGGCCGCGGCCTCCGGCGGCATTGCGAACGACACCAGTCGGTCGTTGCCTCCCAATGCACCAATCGCATCCGGTTTGCCGACATTCATCACCGTGGCGTTCTCGGCCAGCGTGCAATCAGCGCCTTCGCAACCGACGGCGGAAACCAGTCTCACCTGATCGCCGGCCAATACATCGTCGACGCTACTGGCCAAGCGGACTTCAATCACCGTAGTGCCGGTCGGTGCTACGGGCGCATCTCTGGCCATATGCGTGGAAATGGGATCGGCTGCTTCGATATCGATTTGCGCTACCTTGCCCACCACATCCTCAATATTGCCTGTCCAAGACGGGCCTGCCGCAGATACCGGCATATCAGCCAACTGAACGTCGGCGGCCAGAATAATGTCACCCCGTCGAATCGAGCGGGCGGCCACCACCATCGGCTCGGTCTCCACCACGGCCAATACGGCTTCAATCCCAAACAGCACTGCGAGTCCCACGCACAACGCAGCAGTGAGTCGGCGCAAGGCATCCGCCATGCGCCGTCGCCGCAATGAGCCGCGCGCAGGCGGCTTAATAAACGAAAAGGTCACCATGCAACCATGGTGACCTGAAGTTTTTCGTAAGCGCAAGCCAAATCGACCTATGTGGTTCTAGCTTGCCAAGTTATCCACAACGCTTCAAACCCGTGCAACAGACAGTGCCCGTAGTGCCAATATCCGCGGCATACCGCCGTCGACACCGTCGTTTACAGAGGAAAAGCGGGTGTACAGACCTTACTTGCCGGATTTGTCGGTGCGGTAGAAGCCGTGACCCTTGAACTCAATCGGCACGGCGGAATACACCTTGCGCACCTGCTCCTGCGAGCACTTGGGGCACACGGTAATCGGGTCGTCATTGAACGACTGCTGTTCGGTGAAGTCATAGCCGCAGTTCTTGCAACGGTAATGATAGGTAGGCAACGGATTCCTCCAACAAAGTCATATTTCTCGCGGATGGCCCAAACGCCATGCCACGCAACCGTTCATATCCTAGTCGCCGCCCTGACACATTGGCGTTACGGTCTTACTAGCCAGCTTGCTGTTGCCACTCTGGTTCCATCGGCCAGTGTGCGTGGCTGGTTGGTCAGTCTGGCTTGCGCCGAGTATCTTGGCCGGCCGGCCAGCTCAACAGGCCCGATGAGCTAAGCCGCCGGTATCCCTCCGGCGTCAGCACTCCGTCGGCCGGCACATCATGTGGTTCGGCCGGCAAATCAATGTCCAACACCTCCCACGGCCAGCACACCGCAATCAGGGGACATGCGGGCTTGCGGCGAGCCAAGGCCCGGTCATACCAGCCGGCTCCACGCCCCAGACGATTGCCCTGCGGGTCCACTGCCAAAGCCGGAGCGATGACCAGATCGGCCTTCTCCAACGCTTCGGGCGGTAGAACTGCGCCAGTTGGCTCATCGGGTCTGTGATGGACGGTGCTGGGAGAGCTGCAGCTACCGGCATTGTTCGCGCCACCCACTGCATCCATCGAGCGCAATGATTCCAATGAATCCAGCACACTCCAGCCAATTTCCAACCCAGACCCCAACCTTGGCACCAACACGTGGCAGCCATGAGCCCGCAGCCATCGCAACAGTGGCCGGGTTTCGATTTCCGAACCCATCGACACATATGCCGCCACTGTGGGACCATCCTGAATCATGTGTGCTGGGAACCGTCGCACCAGCAATTCACCGGCCGCTCCGCGTTCTTCCGCTGGAACGCGCTTGCGCCGAGACAGTATATGGTGGCGCAGCGTCGCTTTATCCGTCTTCTCTGTTTTCTCTGTGCCGCTGTAGTCGCTGCCGATATTCATGCCACTGCCCACTTCGCTCATACCGCACAATCTAGTGTTTCCATCGTAAAACGAAAGTGGCCACGGTAGCGGCGCAAGACCTTCATATGGCTACAATAAAGGCCATGTCAGTTTTCCAGTCGATTAAAGAGGCGTTCAAGCTGGACCACCAGATCCGCCCGCCACGTCTCACCCATCCCGGTTTTCCGATAGTCCTGCGCCCCCTGACCATGGATGATGAGGACGGCTGGAACGAAGTGCGCTGGCGCAACAACGACTGGCTGGCACCTTGGGAATCCGGTGACCCGATGCATGGCGGCTCCATCACATTCAATCAATGGGTGCAGCGGCAGCGCCGTAACGAGCAGCATGGCGTCGGCGTGATCTTCGCCATCGAATACCAGATGCGTATCGTCGGCCAGATTTCGTTGGGAGCCATCGTGTATGGTGCCATGCGTACCGGCGTGGTTGGTTATTGGGTCGATCAACGGTGCGCCGGCCGCGGATTCGCGCCAATGGCACTGGCCATGCTTGCCGATTGGGCGCTCGGAGACCCATTCGGGCCCGCGTTGCATCGGCTGGAAATCGCCATTCTGCCGGATAATGCGCGTTCTTTGGCTGTGGTGCGTAAGGTCGGAGCCCATCATGAGGGACTGCGCGAGCGGTATATGTATGTCAATGGCCAGTGGCGTGACCACGTAACGTTTGCGCTGTTGGCTGAAGATATGGGGCAAGGGTTCGCCGCTAGACTCGCCGCCGCCGGTTCCAGATAAGCGTCGACCGGAAGAATTCCGCTCCGACACGCCCCGGACGGAAAGCCCCAGTTCGTCGGCACGTCTCCTATCCTTGACTCTATGGGTTATGAGTCACTGAGCACTGTCGTCGTGCTGGTGATTGTGGCGATTATTATCGTTGTATGGCTGCCCGTACGTACGGCCAACGGCATGAAACGTGTGGACGAGCACCGGCAGGATCGTTATTCGCCTTCCCTGCATATCGTTGATGCAGAGAACGGCAGACGATTCGGAGACATCAAGCCGCATAAGGCGAAAGGGGCAGCAATGCCAGCATCAACACCGTCAGCGAGGCTGACATCTGAGCACATCGCCCATGTGCGGGAACTGCGCCGCGCGGCCATCCGCCGCCGGCAGATTCTCGCCGTATGCCTGCTTGCCATAACCGTGTTGGTGTTTGCCGTATCGTTCCCCCTGCATTTCAGTCCGCTGCTTGCTCTTATTCCGTTCGTGCTGTTGCTGCTGGTGCTGGTGCTGGGAGCCAATGCCTCACGCCAGGCCCGGCAATGGGAGCGCAAGGTGGTCCGCTACGAGCGGGCTCATAGCGGTACGGGCTGGTCCAAGAAACCGTCTGCCGAGTCCAAGGACAGCAAGCGTGTGAACAAGGCCGAACCGGTTGCGGCCGTAACTGCGCCTGCCGAGAAGCCTGCCGAGCAGATTGAGGATGCTGCCACCGAGGTCATGGAACAGCGGCAGATTCGCCGCGCGTTACGCGATGCCGAGATTGAGCAGGCCAAGGCCAAGGCGTTGCGTCAGTCCGCCGCCGCATATCAGGCCGCGGAAGAGCACGCCAAACAGTCTGAGAAGTCTGATATTGCACAGTCCGCCGCCGATAAGCCTGCCGCCGAGCCGTCTACTATGGTCGATGAATCCGCCGACCGTAAGTCCGCTGCCGAAACCAGCGAATCTTCCGCCACACCTGATGCCTCCGTTCGCACAGACAAGTCGATTGAGTCGGACAAGTCCGTCGCCCCTCGAGTTGAACCATCGCTTACGGTGCGTGACGAGCGCGATGAGCGCGACGATGCCGCTGCCGCTGCCGATGCCACGTCGGAACTGGTCAGCGTACGCCCTGCCCGAGCACTGGACGTCTTCGATATGTCCACCTCGCAGGATCTCATCTCCTTCACTTTGGGTGGGGAACATAACGCCGACAACGCTCCGGAAAGCTTGGAGATCAAGTCGACCCGTCAGGTGTCCAAGGCGGAACCTGTCGAACCCGCAGTGGCGGAAAAGTTGATTGACGAGGCCCGAGCCGTCAAGGCCGCGGACGACGCCAAGGCTGTCAGCGCCGGAAACGCTGTAGACACTGAGCCGGAGCAGCGCGATGATGCCGATACGAACGCCGATACGGACGCCGATGACGAGGCTGCAAACGCCGCCCAGCGAGCCGCATTCCACGAATCCGAGGAGCGTGCCGACGTCGAAGCGCCAGCGGCGACCACCGATTCGTTGGGCGCAGGCCTGGACTCCATTCTTGCCCGCCGCGGCAACTGAGCGTTGCGATTCGACGATTTTCTCTCACAGCGTTAGCACTCGAGTTGGCAGAGTGCTAATAATCGCGCTACGATGTGTCCTAGCGCAAAGGGACAACGCAAGTGATCGTCAGCCTCTTGAGGCGTTCTGGCGCGGCATTATCGAACTACAAGTAGATACGAGGTGACCCACAGTGTCGATTAAGCTCACACCGTTGGAAGACAAGATCATCGTCAAGCAGGCCGAGGCCCAGACCCAGACCGCTTCCGGTCTGTACATTCCGGACAATGCCAAGGAGAAGCCTCAGCAGGGTGAAGTCCTGGCCGTTGGCCCGGGCCGTCGTGACGACAAGGGCGAGCGCATCCCGATGGATGTCAAGGTCGGCGACAAGGTGCTGTACTCCAAGTACGGCGGCACCGAAGTCCACTACGAGGGTGAGGACTACCTCATCGTCGGCGCCCGCGACATTCTCGCCATCCTCGGCTGATTAGTCGCCTAGCGAACTTCAACAACCCCGACTGTTCCCGCGGATAGTCGGGGTTTTCTCTTGCTAGGCGGAAAGGGGCTCCCCCTCAGAGAGGGGAGCCGAAAGCTGCTCCCACCAAACGCCCAGCCATGCCTGCTATGCATAAAGGTGCATGCGCGCAACGTAGTTGAGTTCGGCGTTGCACCGCATCTACACTGGGTAACGGATTGGGGTCCCTATGGAAGAGGCTCAGTTGGCGACTTGGCCGAGCGGCTTAAGACATTTTGCACAAGACGGCAGTAGATCGACGGTATGTTGTTTTTTCCGTGTCGCAGGTTCGTGGTGTCGTCGCGCTGTGCCAATGGTTGTCTCTCTACCGACGCTGAGTGCCGTGGCCTGAGGCCAGCGTCGGCAGTGGGCCACGGAATGGCGATGTGCTGATGCTGAGCCGCGTTGGCGTCGTTATAGGGCCAGTTTTTGGACCATTGCCGACGGCAAATCGGCGTTTTGTGTCGGCGACGGTCCAATACCTGGCGGTCTGCTGACGATAAGTGCCGTCATCGTCGGCAGACCACCAGGTATTGTCCTTGTGCCGACGTAAAAGCCCTGCCATCGTCGTCACCGAGCCATTTTGTGACTCACTGACGGCGGCAGCAGGGCGGAAGAGGCCGAAATCATGCGCGCGGTGCGGTCTCACACCTCGAATCCGGCCTCCGCCAGCGCGTGATCGATGTCGCGAATCAAATCGTCCGTATCCTCCAGACCCACGGCCAGACGGAAGAAGCCGCGGTGGAACTCAGGCGGGTACAGGTACTGGCGCTCGTCATCCTCACCGAGGAACACGATCAGCGATTGGTCATGGCCGAGCGAGACGGCAGACGTAATCACATTGAGCTTGGAAACGAATCGGTTGTGCCCGTCGTGGTCGGTGTCGAGGCCGAACGACAGCACGCCGCCGAACCCGGAGTCCGGGCGGGCCAGCTGGCTGGCCGCCACCTCGTGGTGCAGGTGCGATTCCAGACCGGGGTACGCCACGAAACGCACCACATCCAGCGATTCGAGATGCTTGGCAATCGCCAAGGCCGAGGGGTCGTAGGGCAGCGCGTAGGCGTTCGCCAGCGTGATGGGGCGACGGATCGCGCCGGTTTCGGCGTCGACCCCGTTACCGAGGTGAATGGCCAGCGTGCCGAATCCGAGCGGCTGGTCGTCGAATGATTGTCCGTGATGTACAAGATCAGAAGCCATGCGCCCAGCATGCCAGCATGCGCCGTGCCGCGCAAACAGGCGACATCGCTCGAAAACCGCGCCATTGCAAGGTTCTAGAGCACCATATAAGAAAAAATGATTGGGTGAAGTGCGGGGTGCAGCCTTGGTCGGGGCTGTTTGCAGGGCCGAAGCGGGCCCTGAAAACACGCTGTGAGACACGCCGATAAAACCGCAGAATTCCGCGGTAAAACAAGGTTCGCGTAGGGGCCGATTTGCATACCTGGAAAATCTGTGGTTATATAGCCAAGTTGCCTGTTGAGGTCAAACACCGCGGCGGGAAACAGACTGGCGGATTTCCCAAGCGGTCAAAGGGAGCTGACTGTAAATCAGCCGCTTCGTGCTTCAGTGGTTCGAATCCACTATCCGCCACGCCCCGATAGCTCAGTGGTAGAGCACTTCCTTGGTAAGGAAGAGGTCGTGAGTCCAATTCTCACTCGGGGCTCTCTGGCGGGGTAGCTCAGCTGGCTAGAGCGTACGACTCATAATCGTAAGGTCAAGAGTTCGAGCCTCTTCCTCGCTACAAATCGCGCCCGCTAACCGGTGGGCGCGCACTATACCTAAGAACACAGAGGTGAATGACAATGGCTAAGAGCGCCGACATCCGTCCGGGCATCACGCTGGCCTGCACCGAGTGCAAGGAGCGTAACTACATTACGACTAAGAACCGTCGTAACACGCCCGACCGTCTTGAGCTCAAGAAGTTCTGCCCGCGCTGCGGCAAGCAGACCGTGCACCGCGAGACTCGTTGATCGCAAGTATCACAGCTTTACAAAACCCGGCCCATTCGGCCGGGTTTTTGCGTATTGCCTCCGGAGGCGAGTGGCAGGGTGCGGAATCAGTATCCGCATCGCGTGAGAAACGGCAGAAATCCCGCGTCTGAACGAACCCCTCGCGGGCGTTCTGTCGTTTCGGGCCGCCAAAACGGCAGAAATCCCGCGCCACCTTCGTTCAGACGCGGGCGTTCTGCCGTTTCAGCCGATGATTGCCTCGATATCGCACCTGCGCCACTAAGATAGTAAGCCATGACAAGCTTTGCAGACATCACCACCATGGGCGTGGGCGGCCCCATCGCCCATTTCATCGAGCCGACCACGCGCGTGGGACTCATCGAAGCCGTGGAGGAAGCCGATTCCAAAGGCCTGCCCTTGGTCGTCGTCGGTGGCGGCTCCAACCTGCTTGTTTCCGATAAGCCTTTTGACGGCGTGGTGGTTCGAGACGCCCGACGCCTCATCACTGTGCCGGACGAGGCTGCACCGGTAGAGGGCGAGGATCGCACCGTGCATGTCAATGCCGAGGCCGGTGCCAATTGGGATGATTTCGTGGCCTTCACCGTAGAGCTCGGGCTCGAGGGCGTCGAGGGACTGTCCGGCATTCCCGGCACAGTCGGCGCTTCCGTGGTGCAGAACATCGGTGCCTACGGGCAGGAAGTCGCCACTTCGGTCGAATCGGTGGAAGTCTGGGATCGAGACACCAAAACAACGCGCGACCTCACACCCGCCGATCTTCGATTCGGCTATCGATACTCCGCACTGAAGACCAGCATGTACGCCGGCCCCGGCCGGCCGGCCGGCCGATTCTTCCCGACGCCACGTTACGTGGTGCTTTCCGTCACCTTTGCCCTGACCCACTCGGCCGAAGGCACGGTAGGTTACGGACAGCTTGCCAAAGCGCTTGGCGTCGAAGTGGGCGACCGTATGGCCACCGCCGACATCCGCAAAGCCGTGCTCGCAGTACGTGCCGCCAAGGGCATGCTCGAGGACCCTACTCGCTACGCCTTGCCTGACATGGCCACCGCCAAGCGCGAGGCCAATATCCTGACCGATCTGGAGCGTCTGGCCTCCCTCAATGAGGCCGCCGGCATTCCCGTTGGCGATGACGGTCTGCCTGCTCCCGACTACAATCGCCACAGCTGCGGCTCGTTCTTTATGAATCCGATTCTGACCGCCGACCAAGCGGCGGCCCTGCCCGAAGATGCGCCGAAGTTCGACGCGACTCTGCCTGACGGCACTCCCGGCACCAAGACGTCCGCCGCCTGGCTCATCGACCATGCCGGCTGCCATAAGGGATATAAGGTCGATGCGGACGCGCCGGCCAGTCTATCCACGCAGCACACGCTGGCCTTGACCAATCGTGGGGGAGCGAGCGCGGCCGATATCGCAGCTTTGGCGCGTGCGGTTCAGCAGGCAGTCAAGAGCGCGTTCGGAGTGGACTTGGTGCCCGAACCGGTCTGCGTCGGTGTGCTGTAATCGCGCTATTGATTGATGGAGTGGGTTATTAATCCCATATATTGCGGACTCTGAGTCTTATTAATAGACAAGACACGCGGGCTCTTCTATACTCGATTGTCGGTATTGTGCGCATTCGGTGCGCAAACAACAGAGAAAAAAGAAGAGCACTATGCAACTGTTCCGTACAAAATCCGTCGAACAGACCATTGCCGAAACCGGTGAAGAGGGCCGCAAGCTCAAGCGCAACCTGACTTGGTGGGATCTGTCAATCATGGGTGTGGCCGTAGCCGTGGGCGCCGGCATCTTCTCGGTGGGCGCGCAGGCCGCCGCCTTCCACGCCGGCCCGGCCGTGATCATCAGCTTCCTGATCGCCGGCATCGTGTGCGGCGCAGCCGTGATGTGCTACGCCGAATTCGCTTCGATGATTCCGGTGGCCGGCTCCGCCTACACCTTCACCTACACCACGGTCGGCGAGATCATGGCCTGGATCATCGGCTGGGATCTGATCCTGGAAATGCTGATGGCCGGCTCCGTGATTTCCAAATATTGGGGCGTATACCTCAACGATTTCATGCGCCTGATGGGCTGGAACGCCAACACCAACCTGACGTTCGGCTCCTTCCACATCGATATCGCCCCGATTATCATCGTGGCGTTCTTTACCACGCTGCTCGTATTCGGCACCAAGATCGGCGCCCGCGTGGACGGTGCTATGACCGTGCTCAAGATCGCCATCGTGTTCTTTGTGGTGATCGTCGGCTTCTTCTACGTCAAGGCCTCCAACTTCACCCCGTTCATTCCGCCGAGCCAGCCGGCCTCCACCGTGGAAGGCTCCTCCGCCGTCACCGGCGTGATGACCCAGCCGTTGTGGCAGTTCGCCACCGGCATGACCCCATCCGTGTACGGCGTTCCTGGCATCCTCTCGGGCGCGGCGCTCGTGTTCTTCGCGTTCATCGGATTCGACGTGGTGGCCACCGCCTCTGAGGAGACCAAGAACCCGCACAAGAACGTGCCGCTCGGCATCGGCGTGGGCATGCTGCTCATCATTGTCATGTACATGCTCGTGGCCGTGGTGACCACCGGCATGGTCTCCTATGCCGATCTCGCCAAGCAAGACAGCCCCTCGCTGGCCACCGCCTTCGAACTGGTGGGCGCCGACTGGGCCGCCAAGATCATCAGCTTCGGCATCGTGCTGGGCCTGGCCACCGTGGTTATGGTGCTGTTGCTCGGCCTGACCCGTATCGTCTTCGCCATGAGCCGCGATGGTCTGCTGCCGCGCGGCCTGTCCAAGACCGGCAAGCATGGCACCCCGGCCGCTCTGCAGATCGTCGTCGGCGCGGTGGTGGCGCTCGTGGCCGCCTTCTTCGACATCGGCGTGCTCTCCGACATGGTCAACATCGGCACCCTGTCCGCCTTCACGCTGGTGGCCATCTCCATCCCGATTATGCGCAAGAAGCGCCCCGACCTGCCGCGCGCCTTCAAGATGCCCGGCAGCCCGTGGATTCCGATCCTCATCGCCGTGGCCAACTTCTGGTTGATGCTCAACCTGTCCGTGCTCACCTGGATTCGTTTCGTGGTGTGGCTCGTGGTCGGCTTCGCCATCTACTTCGGCTACGGCTACTGGCATGCGCGCCTCGGCAAGGGCGACCTGACCGAAACGCTGTCCGCCGAAACCGATAAGGCCGTTAACGGCTGAGAGCGAGGAGCGTCCCAACAGGCGCGTACCCTTGTATCAGTATTTGTTAAGGAGGATTCCATGCCATATGTAATCGCTCAGCCTTGCGTGGATGTCAAGGACAAGGCTTGCGTGGACGAGTGCCCCGTCGACTGCATTTACGAGGGTTCCCGCTCGCTGTACATCAACCCCAACGAGTGCGTCGACTGCGGTGCATGCGAACCGGTGTGTCCCACCGAGGCCATCTTCTATGAGGATGATCTGCCGGACGAGTGGGCTTGGTACAAGGATGCCGCTGTCAACTTCTTCGCTGAAGTCGGCGATTTGGGCGGCGCTTCCGCCAATGGTCCAATCGGCAAAGACCCGGAACAGGTCGCCGCACTGCCGCCGCAGAACCAGTAAGCTGATTTGCGGATAAGCGCTGCACACAGCGCATAGTTCGGATTGAACCCTCGGTCTATCACGGCCGAGGGTTCGTCGTATCTTAGGAACATACCGTCCAAGAAAGGGGTTCTCATGGGCTTCCACGCATATTCGTCGCCATACGACTGGTCTCGTATCGCCGGCTTCAAAGCCACCGCCAAAACCGTGCCGGGTGGCATGATCGACCTGTCCGTAGGCTCGCCTGTGGACCCGGTGCCGAGCAGTGTCCAGCAGGCGCTGGTTGCCGGCGCAGACGCCCCCAACGCCCATGGATACCCGGTCACCGCCGGCACCGCCGACCTTAAGGCCGCTATCGATACATGGTTCCGCGAACTGCGCGGGGTGGATCTGAAATCCATCAACGCTGCCGCCGTACCCACCGTGGGTTCCAAGGAGGCCGTGGCGCTGATGGCCAGCCTGCTGCACCTTGGCGAAGGCGATGTGGTCGTCCAACCGGCTGTCTCCTACCCGACTTACGAAATCGGTACCCAACTTGCCGGCGCCACCGTGGTCAAAGTCGATGATGTGACCGACGTCGATTCCTGGGTGAATATTCCGAACGTCAAGGCCATCTGGATCAACTCGCCGTGTAATCCCTCCGGCGAGGTCATCTCCGCTGACTGGCTGACCGACATCGTGGCTGCTGCCCGTCGCATCGGTGCCGTGGTGCTCTCCGACGAATGCTATGCGTTAATGGACTGGCGTTCGGTGCGCCGCAATACAGCCGCGTCCTCTGCGCCTGCCGCGTCTGCATCTGCTGCGTCTGTGCCTGCCGCACCGGTGGCCGAATCCAACGAGCCCGCCTCCGATACCGCATTCAGTCTCTCCGCCACGCCATGTGCCCTGAATCCACATGTGTGTGAAGGTTCGGCAGCTGGCATTCTGGTGCTCTACTCGCTGTCCAAGCAGTCCAACATGGCCGGCTACCGTACGGCTCTAATTGCCGGCGATTACCGGCTGGTCAAGGAAATGGCCGAATACCGCAAGCAGATCGGCCAGATTATCCCTGGCCCAGTGCAGGCCGCCATGGCCGCAGGTCTGAAGGACACAGCCGCTGTGCACGAGCAATGGGGGCGTTACCGTCGCCGCCTATCCGCGCTGGTTGACGCACTGAAGGCATATGGCTATTCGGCACAAATGCCCTCCGGCGCGCTGTACGTATGGGTCAAGGCCAGGTCCGGCGACTGCTGGGCCGATATGGCCGAGCTCGCCAAGATCGGCATCATCCCCAGCCCCGGCGAATTCTACGGCGCTCCCGCCTACCTGCGTTTCTCCGCCACCGCCACCGACGAGGCCATCCGCTCCGCCTGCGAACGTCTCACGGCGTAATGAGATCGTAAGTGGCGTTGAGCCGTTCACGCCCCAAACTGGGCGGCCTTGCTGCCAAATTTGCGGCGCACAGCGTCCAGTGCGGCCTCGGCATCATGCAAACGCGCCTGTGAGGTCTGGCCGCGGGCATTGTCGGCCTCTTCGAGCATGTCATCCAGTGAAGGCTGCACGGCCGTAGCCGCCGCCTTACTGAGCGAAGACGTGCTCATACCGGCCAAGCGAATAGTTTTGGGCAGGGGAGTGGCAGACTCCGCCGAGGCCGGTAGCCCCAGCATGACTTTCAGCTGCCGCACGCATTCCGGGTACAGCACGCCGGCCGTATCGGTCGGCCGCTCCATCGTAAAAGACCGGGTCTGATAGCTCAGGTCGGCGAACCGCAACTTCACCGTCAGCGTGCGCGCCACCAGCCCCTTGCGCCGCAGCGTGCTGGCTACTTCGTCGCAGGCCGAACGCAGTAGCCCACACACCACGCGCATATCGCGTGTATCCTCGGCCAAGGTTTCCTCGGACCCAATGGATTTCTCCTCGCGCACCGTGGTAATTTCGCGGGAATCCAACCCGTGCGAGGCCGCCCATAATCCACGTGCCGCAGCCGGGGAGCCAGTGGCACGAGTCAATGCAGCCTCATCCAGCTGAGCCAATTCAGCCACCGAATGCACGCCCCAAGCATTAAGCCGCTTCTCCAAAGACGGCCCGATGCCCGGAATGCCACGCAATGGCATCATCTGCACGAATTCGGCCGATCGGGCCGCGGGAATCAGCAGCATGCCGTCCGGCTTGGCATTGGTCGAGGCCATTTTGGACACCAGTTTGTTACAGGCGATACCCACTGAACACGTCACGTGGAAGCGTTCGGCCACCTGAGCGCGAATCCACGCGCCGATCGCGCTCGGCCGCCCCCACTCCAGCAGTGCGGCGGACACATCCATATAGCCCTCGTCCACCGAAACCTGCTCGAACCGGTCGGTGACGGTCAAAAACACCTCATGCATGATTCGGTGCGACATCATGCGGTAATACGCCATATCCACTGGCAGAAAAATGCCGTTCGGGCACAACCGATGGGCGCGCGCGGCCGGCATCGCCGAATTGATGCCGTATTTCCGGGCTTCGTAGCTCGCGGCGGACACCACCGCGCGCGGCCCGGTGCCGATGATTACCGGCTTGCCTTTGAGCCCGGGGTTGCGCGCCACCTCCAATGAGGCATAGAAGGCATCCATGTCGATATGCAGCACGGTGCATCCGGTCTCGTCGTGGCCCCAATCGCGTTTGGCGGCCTCAAGTCTCGGTGCGGTGCTCATGCCACCATTGTAGGAATGCCGAACGAGGTCATGCTCACTATGTGGCGCGCATGGCGCGGCGCTCATTGTCGTAATGCCGAATATCGCCGGAATTCCAAGGGTTTGCGCACTGTGCGGCTGTTTCGCATGGTGGGTGCGATTCCACGGAATCGTCCACATTGCGTCACTGTCCGTAACGCCTTCCAAGTCACTGCGCGCTGTCCCGGCTCTCCGAGTAGCGTAAACCTCATGAAGAAGGCAGTGGTCGGTATCCTCAACCGTGTTCCCGTGGTTCTTATCGTGATTGGTGAGGCACTGGTGATTTATTTGGCTACGGCCGTCGCCAAACTTGCGTTCACCCAGCTCGACCCGCTGTACTCGGTGTGGTATCGCGTGGGATTCATGGCGGTGCTGTTGCTGCTGTGGCGCAGACCCTGGAGCAAGGCGAAGCGAGCGCAACTGTTTCACCGCGACGCCCGCAGCTGGGGGCTGGTCGTACTGCTCGGCTGCTCGCTGGTGCTGATGAATACCCTGTTTTATGTGGCCATCAGCAATATGGATATGGGCATTGCCGTGTCTATCGAATTTTTGGGACCGCTTTCGGTGGCGGTGATTACCGGCAAAAGCTGGCGCGAGCGGGTCGGTATCGGTATCGCGACGGTCGGTGTGGTGCTGTTGGCCGGCATATCATTGGCCAATCCGTCCGGCAATGGCACGTTTTTGTATGGTCTGATTGCGATTTTGATCGGCGGGTCGATGTGGGGCATGTATATCATCACCGGCCGGCGCGTGGCGGCTGGCGGCAATTCGCTGGATAATCTGTGCATCGCCGTGACCATCGGCTGGCTGGTCCAGTCCCTGTTCCTTGGCGTGCCGGCTGTGGCTCATGTGGTTCACCCCAAGGCCGATGCCACGTGGGCGCTTGAGCCCGGCGGCTCGCTGAAGCTGCTGGCTCTGCTGTTTGTGATTTCCCTGATGGCCTCGTTCATTCCCTATGTGGTGGAGCAGATCACGCTGCGACGCACCACATCCGGCGCATTTTCGGTAATGCAATCCATCAATCCCGCCATGGCGGTGGCCGTGGGACTGGCGTTCGGCGAGATTCCCAGCGTTGGTGAAATCGTCGGTGTGGCGTTGGTGATTTGCGCGGTTATCGTTACGTTCTCCGGCGATGCCGCGCCCGCGGACGTTCAATAATGTGTCGTTCGGCACGCCGTATCCGCAGGACGTGGTACAGTAATTTGCTGTTGCGCATTATTGCGTAACGTGGAGTCATGCCTGAGTGGCCGATAGGGGCACCCTGCTAAGGTGTTAGTCGTGTAAACGGCTCGAGGGTTCGAATCCCTCTGACTCCGCCGATTAAGGTTCCGGGTGAAAGCTCGGAACTTTTTTGTTTTCCGGAAACTCCGGGTTAAGTAACTCCTGAAATAACCGAGGACGGGCGGTCTCCGCTTGTGGTAAGCGGAGTCGGAGGTACGCCATTGTCCGTCCGCCTCCAAACCGCCATTTTAGTGGGCGAACGAGTGCGGCACGTCGGGAAAAGTCCGAGCGACGAAAGAAAAATGTCCACTAAGTGAGACTTTTGCGTGGTGTTCGTGAATGGTGATTGAAGATTAACCGGTTTATATATTGCTTGTCCAATCGCTTGCTCATCGCCTCCCTCCCCGCAGTACTTGACCGAGATGGGCGGTACCCTAGAGAGAGAAGAAGAGTTCCGAAGGGCGGGCAAAGATGAGCCATATCGCTGGGCAGGGGCAACATCGCTCCAACTCGACACGAACCAACCGTGCGGCGCTGATTATCGTGTTCGTGATCGTGCTCACCGTTGCGCTGGGCATCGGCGCATGGTTCGCAACCCATCGCACGGACGGCAATGGCCCCGCACACGCCGGAGTGTCGGACGTCGCGTTGAATAAAGCGAAGAACACGCCCAAACCGGTGACCGAACATCACGGCAATTCACCGGATTGCCCGGATACGGACTGCATCGCCATGCTGGTCAACGGCGATTTGTTGTTCCATGAGGGATTGTGGAGCCATTTCCAAGGCCCGAACCCCAACGCCACGGATGGCACCGCCTTCAACTTCGACCCGCTGTTCGCGCCGATGAAGCAGTACATTCAGGCTTCGGACATCGCCGTGTGCGAATTCGAGACCCCGATCGCCCAGCGCGGCGGCCCATATGCCGCGTACCCGATCTTCAACATTCCGCCGGAAGTGGCGGATGCCGCCCGCAACGTGGGATACAACGCCTGCACACATGCCACCAACCATTCCTGGGATCAGGGGGCGGATGGCATCGCCCGTCTGTGGGACACGCTTGAGGCCAATGGCATCGCCCAGACCGGCTCGTACAAAACCGAAGCCGACTCCACCAAACCGTTGGTCATCGATTCCCCGACCGGCGGCGGCAAGCTGGGTCTGGTCACCGGCACGGTCTCCCTCAACGGCATGACCGCCGACGAGGACTGGCAGGTGGATCGTCTGCGCGAAGACGGCGACCCGAATCACGACAGCGACATCCAGCGCGCGGTAGACAAGGCCAACAAGGCCCGCGAGCAAGGTGCCGATGTGGTGGCCATCGCCATGCACTCGGTGCAGGAATACCTTGATTACGCCGATTCCTGGCAGATTTCGGAAGCCCATGAGCTTGCCGACACTGGTGCCTTCGACGTTATTTACGGTGCCGGTTGCCATTGTGCGCAGCCCATCGAGAACTATAACGGCACGTGGATTATCTACGGTCTGGGCAACGCCGTCACCGAGTCGGCGAACACGCCGGAAACCTTGGTCAACAATCAGGGTGTGACCGCACGCATCCAGTTCGCCGGCAAGAAGGGCGTCAAGGGGTCGTGGCGCGTCAACCGCATCGATTGGGTGCCCACCGCCAACGTGCATCAAGGCAACTACCAATGGTGCCCGATATCCAGCGACCATCCCATAGGCACATGTTGGGACGAAGCCTACGACGCTCAGATACGCCAACGCATCTGGGATGTCATCTATTCGATGGGCGCGGACCAGAACGTCGTCAAGGAATGGAACATCACGCAGGAGCAGGCGGCAAAGCAATAGTTGCTCGGCTTGGTCTCAAGGAGGGGAAGCCGCAAGGTGACGCTTTTCCCGCCGGCCTCCTAATGTGGAGCCCATGACCGAGATTTACGAAACCCAAAGCGAACGCACCGATCTGCCCCTCGTCGTGATGCCGTCCGTGCTTGACTCGATGATCGAGCCCATCAAGGCCCAGTTCCCCGCGCTCCACGACGTTGCCCGCGTGCGTATGTTCGAGGAATTCACGTCCGACGAGGCGACCATAGCCGAGCGTCTGAAGGATGCCGACGCCCTGCTGGTGGGCGGCTACCACATTTCGGACGATCTGCTGCGCACCATCAGCGGGCAGGGGCACGTCAAGTGCATCGTGTTCTGCGGTACCGGCGTCGCCAGCTACCTCAATCTCGATAAGGCGCGCGAGCTGAAGATCCGCGTCTGCAACGCCGAACATTATGGCGATCACGCCGTGGCCGAGCACACCTTCGCCCTTCTGTTCGAGCTCATCCGCCGCGTTGGCCAACTCGATAAGGACGTCAAGGCCGGCAACTGGGCGTGGGCCAGCGGCGATGGACTGCAACTCGCCGGCCGTCGCATGGGCATCATCGGACTGGGCGGCATCGGCTCCACCGTGGCCGGCATCGCCCGCGCCCTCGGCATGGAGGTCGCCGCATGGAATTCGCATGTGCCGCCCGAGCATTTCGAACGCTCCGGTGCCACTCCGGTCGACGATCTCAACAAGCTCATCGAAACCAGCGACGTCATCTCCGTCCATCTGCCGCTGAACAACGCCACGCGCGGCATCGTCACCGCCGAGAACCTTGCGCATGTGAAGCCCGGCACCCTGTTCATCAACACCGCCCGCTCCGAAGTCATCGAATCCGGTGCGCTGCTTGCCCGACTGCAAAAGGGCGATGTTCCCGCCGCACTCGACGTGTTCGACCATGAGCCGCTGACCGCCGACGACGCCATCTGCCATGTGCCCGGCATCGTCCTGACCCCGCACGTCGGCTGGCGTGCCGACGGCGCGTTCAAGGAGCTCACCCGCCAGATGATCGCCTGCCTGACCGCCTACTTCGCCGGCGAAGACTATAACGTCGTCGTCTCCGAACGCTGATAGCCCTGCCTAGCCTCGCGCTCAATCGAACACCCAGCCAGTCGACCACCGGAACACGCTCATGCAGACGATTCTCAACACGCCCGACGATCCTGCCCACGATTCGCTCGTCGAAAAAAAGTCCGAATTTATCGGCGACGCCGCCCATGTCGATACGCTCGACGAGGCGCTCGCGTTCGTGGCTGCGATCCGTGAGCAGCATCCGAAAGCCCGACACGTGGCGTATGCCGCCGTGTGCGGAGGCGCGGATGGGCGACTGTCCGAACGCATGAGCGATGACGGCGAGCCGTCCGGTACCGCCGGCAAGCCGATTCTCGACGTACTCAAGCAGTCAGGCACCACCGATTGCGTGGTTGCCGTCACCAGATATTTCGGTGGTATTCTGCTGGGCTCCGGTGGGCTGGTCCGCGCGTACTCATCCGCCGCATCATTGGCGATGAAAGCCGCCCGCGCCGCCCGCATCATGACCGCCAAGCGATACCGGGTTCGCCTCGAATACCCGCAGTTGGCCCGATTCCAGCAGATCCTGGCGCAGCTTGGTGGCAGTCAGGAGGATGAATCGTATGCGGTGAACGTCGAGTTGACCGCGGTGGTGCCGCAGGATGATTGCGCGCGATTCGAGGAGCGTGTGCGGGAAGCGTTCAATGCCGCTGTGGTGCCGGCTCCGATTGACATGGTCAACATTCCGGTTCCGCTCGCGTGACGCCTGTATGACTAAGCTGGGCATCATGACCGACGAGAACACCACCAGCCAGCAGACCCAGCCCACCGAGGCCGCAACCGAGGCCGCGGCCGAGACTGCAACCGACACGGACGCCCAGCAGCAGGACCAAGGCGCGCAGTCCGCAGCCGAGTCCGCCGCTCCGGTGGATTTCGAACCGCTGACCGCTACATACGAGCGTCTGCGCCATTCCACCGACCCGGCCGAACTGTCCGAATTCGCCCGTCGGCCGTTGCCTGACCGTGCCGATCAGGCGGCGTTCTCCCGCGCCACCGCACTTTTGGAGGCTGTGGCCGGCAACCCGCACACCCCGGTGGCCGATCGTGTGTTCCTCGCCGACACCATGCCGTTCCCGAACGTATTGGTCAAACTCTCCGAAGACCCCGAACCGTCCGTGCGTCAAGCCGTGGCCGCCAACGGGGACGACAAGAATTGGCTGGTCGGCCGTCTGACCAAGGACCCGGTGCCTGCGGTCCGGGATACGGCGTTGAAAAACAAGCGCACCAGCTGGAAGATGCGGCTTGAGGGTGCGCAGGACCCCACTGCGGATGCGGAGACATTGGATTTCTTGGGCGTACTTGGCACCGAATCCGAAGAGGGAGCACCGGCGGTGCTTTCTTCGATGGTCCGCCGTGCCGTGGCACTGAACCCCAATACGTCCGAAGCGATGCTTGCCAAATTGGCCAACGACCCCTCGGCCGAGGTGCGGCACGCCGTGGAAAGCCGCCGCTAAGCACACTATTGCTGTGTTTTGCCGCGCAAATTTGGCCGGCAATCACCCCCTGTCCACCATTGTGAGCGCTCACATCTCACTATGTGAGGGTAAAAAGTACATAATTTGGCGGAATCATGGCATTTTTCTTACGGTGTGGCGCAATCAAACGGCGTTAGACTGGGGCTATGAGTGAGATTACCGAGAGTGAAGAGCGTCTGGCCCGTCCGTTGATTCGACTGGCCAAGTTGGTCGGTGTCGGCACGAGTTATTTGGGCATGAGCCATGACTACCACGAGATAGACGATGACGTCCTGATCGAGGTGCTGGCAGCGCTGGGCATCGACGCCTCCAGCGAGAGCGCCCAACTCATCGCCATCCGACGCATTCTGAACGAGCGTTACGCCCGATTGGTGGCACCCACCGTGCTGCATATCGCCGGTAGCGAGGACCGGGTGCTGGTGAACACCGGTATTCTGGACGTGCCTTCGGCGAGCATCACGCTGGAGAATGGCGAGCCATATCAAGGCACCATTGAAGTTGGTCCTGGAGATGGATCCCAGGCCTACGACTTGGATGGTACGTTCATTTCGAATGCGGCTGTGGTCATTCCCGCCGATCTGCCGATTGGTTACCATACGCTGCACGTCAAGGTCGCCGACCGTGTGCAAGACGCCACTTTGATCAGTGCACCTGATCGCGTCGATCTGCTTGACCCGATGAAGGGCGGCAGTCTGTGGGGCTGGATGGCCCAGCTGTACTCGATTCGCTCCTCCAACTCCTGGGGCGTGGGCGATTACGAGGATCTGAAGACCATGCTGGTGGACGCCAAGCAGAAGACCGGTGCCGACTTCGTGCTCATTAATCCGGTGCATGCCGCCGAGCCGGTGTCCCCGCTCACCCCGTCGCCGTATCTGCCGGTAAGCCGTCGCCTGATCAACTTCACGTACATCCGTCCTGAGGCGATCGCCGAATATGCCACGCTCAGCGAGGGCGACAAGAATGCCGTCGACGGACTGCATGCCGACACCGAACCGCTGAACGGTGATTCCCAGCTCATCGACCGTGACGCCATGTGGCGCAGCAAGATGCACGCCCTGTGGATTATCTTCAAGGCCGGCCGTACCGCCGAACGCCAAAGCGTATTCGACCAATTCAAGGCGGACTGTGGTTCCGACTTGGAGGCGTATGCCACGTGGTGCCTGTGCTACGACAAGTGGGGGGCGCCCAACGGCGAGGAGGGCAACTGGGAGCGCAAGTTCAATCGCAACTCCCCGGAAATCGCCAATCTGCGCAAGCAGTACCCGGACACTTTGGACTTCTACCGCTGGCTGGAATGGATTGCCGCCGAGCAGCTGTCCTCCGCCCAACAGGCAGCCAAGGACGCCGGCATGCATATCGGCATCATGTCCGATATGGCCGTCGGCGTGCACCCCTCCGGCGCTGACGTGTGGTGGAATCCCGAGCGCTTCGCCAAGGGAGCCACGGTCGGCGCACCGCCGGACATGTTCAACCAGCAAGGCCAGAACTGGAGCCAGCCGCCGCTGAGCCCGATCAATCTGGAGACCACCGGCTACGAGGCCTACCGCAATATGGTGCATGGCATGTTCGCCCGTGCCGGTGCGGTGCGCATCGATCACATCCTTGGTCTGTTCCGCCTGTGGTGGATTCCCGAGAACCGTTCGGCTATGGATGGCGCTTACGTGTACTACGACTCAGACATCATGCTGGGCGTTCTGGCCATCGAGGCCTCTCGTGCCGGCGGCGTGGTCGTAGGTGAGGACCTCGGCGTGGTGCCGGACCATGTGGCCGATTCCCTGTCGAGCCACGGTATTCTCGGTTGCGCCGTTGAATGGTTCGAGCAGTGCGACGGCGTGTTCCGCGCCCCCTCCCAGTGGCGTCCGTATGCATTGGCCTCCGTGAATACGCACGATTTGCCGCCGGCCGCCGGTTACCTGGAATACGAGCACGTCAAGATTCGTGAGCGTCTGGGCTTGCTGACCGGCCCGGCCGAGGAATTCGAAGCCTCCGCCAAGGCCGAGCAGGATGCGATGCTGGCCATGCTGGTCGAGCAGGGTTATCTTGATGCCGACTTTGCCGAACATCGTGAGGATCACGAGGCGGATATCGTCGACGCGCTGTACCGCGCACTGAAGGGTTCGCCGTGCAAGCTGCTCGCCGCCTCGATCACCGACGCGGTGGGGGAGAAGCGTGCGCAGAACCAGCCGGGCACCAACAACGAATACCCGAACTGGCGCATCCCACTGGCCGACGCCAAGGGCAACGTGGTACCGCTCGAAACCCTCTTCGACACCCCCGGTGCCCAACGCTTCGCCCAAATCTTCAATTCCTGACCCGCTTTACCTCCCTCTGACGAGCCGAGTCGTTAAGCGGACAGTCCAGTGGACTGTCCGTAGACGAGGCCTGAAAGAAGCGATAGCTGAGAGAAGGCAGGGAATTGCCTCACCGTAGGTGAGTCGGTTAGCCGAAGTGGGTGGGAGAGAAACCATAAATAGGGGAAGAGAAGCCATAAACCCAATGGAGTGTCCCCAGTTGCCCTATGTCAAGCCCGGCGATATACTAGTGGATTGTTGTGTTTCCCTAAGGGGTCCTTCAAAGCGCTATCCCACTCGCCATCGAGGACTTTCAGGGAGCCCACGGATAATGAGGTTCGACGCCTCTTGGATGCGGCCCTGACCAAGCCACACCAAGCAGCTGAGACCCGGAACACAATATAGAAAAGGTAATCCAGTGAAAACTTTCACTCCGAAGCCAGCTGATCTGACTCATGACTGGTACGTCATCGACGCCACCGACGTGGTGCTCGGCCGTCTCGCCACCCAGGCTGCAATCCTGCTGCGCGGCAAGAACAAGCCGACCTACGCTCCGCACGCCGATTCCGGCAACCACGTGATCATCATCAATGCCGACAAGATTGCTCTGACTGGCAACAAGATGGGCAAGGAACTCTACTCGCACTCCGGCCGTCCCGGTGGTCTGCGTCGTGACTCCTACGCCGAGCTGCTCGAGAAGAACCCCGAGCGCATCATCAAGAACGCTGTCAAGGGCATGCTGCCGAAGAATCGTCTGGCCAAGGTGCAGCTCGACCGCCTGCGTATCTTCCGTGGCGCCGAGCACCCGCACACCCCGCAGAAGCCCCAGGTCTTCGAGATCGCCCAGGTCTCGCAGCAGGCCAAGTGAAACCTGAGAGGAGATAAGAATCATGGCTGAAAACACCAACGACTCCCAGGTTGTCGAGACCGAAGAGGAGCTCACCAACTACACCACCGAGACCAACGCTGGCGCTGGCACCGGCACCTCCGCGATTGAGCCGGGCTACGGCACCGGTCGCCGCAAGGAGGCTGTCGCCCGTGTCCGTCTGGTTCCGGGTGACGGCAAGTGGACCATCAACGGCCGCACTCTGGAGGAGTACTTCCCCTCCAAGCTGCTGCAGCGTGAGGTCAACTCCCCGATCGTTCTGCTCAAGCTCGAAGGCAAGTTCGACGCTATCGTCCTCGTTGACGGCGGCGGCACCACCGGCCAGGCCGGCGCCATCCGCCTCGGCGTTGCCCGCGCTCTGAACGCCATCGATCGTGATGCCAACCGCGCCGCCCTGAAGAAGGCTGGCTTCCTGACCCGCGACGCTCGCGTCGTGGAGCGCAAGAAGGCTGGTCTGCACAAGGCACGTCGCGCCCCGCAGTTCTCCAAGCGTTAATTTCGCTTGTCCTGTACCGAGCATACAAAGGCTCTCCGCGGAATTCCGCGGAGAGCCTTTGTGTTTGTGTCGCGCTGTCTTGAGTGTGACTCACACCTGCTTCATCAGCGTGATGCTCAGCGCCGGCATGGTCCAGACATTGTCGTCGACGGGAGTGTCCGGTGTATCATCCACAGGGGCATCGGGCATATCAGCTGATACCTCATCCCGAGGCGCGGACGAGGTGCCGTTTGCGGCGTGATCTGTTACTGGCATCGCGAATTTGATGGTATCCGCTTCATTCTCAGTCGAGGATTCCGTACGCTGCATGGCCACTTCTTCGACCATCTTGAGTACTGTCTCGCTGGCGTCCGGTACATGCTGCGTCCAGACGGTGGTGTCACCGTTCAAATCGCATTCCTCGACCTGAGTGCCATGCCCGGCTCGGCGGCCGTTGATTTCGGCCGAGCACCATTTAGGCGTCCAGTGGGTGTCTGGCGGCAGGCGGAATGTGCGGTCGTCAGCGGTGCCGTTGACCACAATGCACACGTCCACCTCACTGTTGGACAGCAATCGCATGGTGAAGCTACGTACGCCCAGATCGAACCAGTCACGCTCCATCGGCGTGGTACCGTCGGGCAGGAACCACTGCACGCGGCTTGAGGGCTTGAGTAGGCCGATCTGGGTCAGTCGGGTGAAGAAATCCTCGTGGTGATACAGGTCCAGTGATTTACGCAGCGCCACCAGTCGAGACACGGTTTCCAAGCGGCGCATTTCGCGCGTCTTGTTGGTGGAATACATCCAATCCCACTTCAGCCACGTGATGTCGTTGTCTTGGCAGTAGGCGTTGTTGTTGCCGTCCTGCGTGTTGCGGAATTCGTCGCCGGCGAGCATCATCGGCGTACCCAGCGAGAGCAGCAGCATGCCGATCATGTTCATGGCCGCCTGTTCGCGTGCCGCAATGACGTCTGGATCATCGGTGACGCCTTCGACGCCGAAATTGGCGGAATGGTTCACCGACGAGCCATCATTATTGTTTTCGCCGTTGGCTTCATTGTGCTTGGAGCGGTATCTGGTGAGGTCCGTCAGCGTGAAACCGTCGTGGCAGGACACGAAATTGATGGAGGCCGGAGCGCCACGCCCTGGTTCGGTGGCGAACAGATCGGCCGAGCCGCAGAGTCGCGTGGACATCTCCTGCAAACTGATACGCCCGAAATCGGAGCCGCCGTCCACATCCTCAAGCCAGAAGGTGCGGGCCGTATCGCGGAAGCGGTCATTCCATTCGGCGAACGGCACGGAGAATTGGCCGGTGCGCCAGCCGAGGTTGCCCAGATCCCACGGCTCCATAATGAGCTTCAGGTTGCCCAGCAGCAGATCGGAACGCAGGGCGTAGAGGAACGGGTGATGATGGGTGAATTCGCCTTCCAGGCGGGCCAGCGTGACGCCAAGGTCGAAGCGGAAACCGTCTATGCCGATACGCTTGGCCCAGTATCGTAATGAGTCGATGGCAAAGGTGACCACATGCGTGTTGGTGAAGTCCAGCGTATTGCCGCAACCGGTGGTGTCTTCGAGTCGGCCGGTATTGGATTTTTGATGGCGATAGTAGGCCAGGTCGTCGAGGCCGCGCCAGCAGACCGTCGGGCCTTCGACGCCGCCTTCGCATGTGTGGTTGTAGACCACGTCCATGATGACTTCGAAGCCGGCCTCGTGCAGTGCGCGCACCATGTCTATGACTTCTTGGCGCACGGCGGCCGCGCCCTTCTCCTGGGCGGCTTTAGTGGCGTAGGAGGGTTCGGGGGCGAAGTAGCTGAGGGTGGAGTAGCCCCAGTAGTTCTTGCGGCCGTGTTCTTGCAGGAAGAGCTCGTCCTGCTTGGCCATAATCGGCAGCAGTTCGATGGATGTGATGCCTAGACCCTGCAGATAGGCGAGCGTGGTGGGGTGTGCGAGTCCGGCGTACGTGCCGCGCAATGATTCGGGCAGCCACGGTGCGTTGGCGGTGAAGCCTTTGACGTGCATCTCATAGATGACGGTTTTGCGCCACGGCACATGCGGGTGCTGCGGGTCGCCCTCATGCTTATGGGTATCGCGATCGTCGATGGCCACGGACACCGGCATATGGCCGAGCGAGTCTACGGTGCTCATGGCACCGTATGCCGAGCCGATTACCTTGCGGTCCACGACATCGCATTCATAGGAGAAGGCGGCGGGGGTGAGCTCCATGGAGCCGTCGATGCCCTTGCCATACGGGTCAAGCAGGAATTTGTATGGATTGAAGCGCACGCCGTGTTTCGGGTCCCATGCGCCGTCCACGCGGTAGCCATAACGCATGCCGTCCCATGCTTTGGGCAGGTGCACGTACCACAGGCCGTAGTTCGGCCCGGTCATGCGGAACAAGGTCTCGCGCAGATACAAATGTTCGATAATGCGTGTGCATACCGGGAACTCATGAATCTGCTGGATAAAGGAGATATTCGGGTCCTCGAACAGGCGGATGGCGTCTTGGAAGAAAGCGCTGGGCTCATCAATGGGCTCCAGTACGCATAGCCAAACCTGATCGGCAGTTTCGGAACGAACAACGACGTCAGCCCCACCGTCGTCAGTGAAGTACAGCCCTGGGCGAGTGGCGTAACGATGCAACGGTGGGTTTTTCATACCTCCATTGTAGACGTGTTGTCACTTTTGGTGGAAGCCCTTGATTTCCTGCCGCGTTCCGCAGCACCGCAGATGCCGTCGAGATAATTCTCGGCGAACCGCAACGCGGCACCGATGATGTTCTGATCTTCGGCGCAGTAGCTCTTGCGCAGATTGAAATGGTCGGTGCCGAACGGGCTGCGTGCGATGACGCGCGTCTTCAGATCCTCGATGTCGCTGTCTTCAAGATGCTGGGCTGCTTCACCGCCGACAATCACGTCGCCCGCGATGATGGATCGCGCGTTGACGATGGCCTGCGCCACGTAATCCAGCCACTCATCCATGCGCTCGCGATGATGCCGTTCGCCCTGCTCAAGCACGCTGAAGAAGCCGGGAATGCTTTCGTAATCCTCGGGCAAGGTCTCCGGCGAGCAGTAGGTGTCCATGCAACCGCGCTGGCCGCAGTAGCATTCGCGGCCGCCCGGCACCAGCGTCATGTGTTCGATGGCGCCGTTGCACTGGTTCGGGCCTTGATACAGTTTGCCCCCCGCGATCACCGCGCCGCCCGGGCGTCGCTCCAGATAGACGCACACCGCATCGGTGAGCGTGGAGTCGAACCAGAGTTCGGCCATGGCTGAGGCATCGGAATCGTGGATCATCATGCACGGGTAATGGACCGATTGGCTGATGGTTTCGAGCGTGAGCCCAGTGTTGCCCATAATGGTGCCGAAGATGATGGTGGTGGCGTCGGGGGAGAGGATGCCTTGGATGGCGAACGAGACGCCGAGCACCTTGCCGTGCTTCTTTTCGACGTCGGCGGCGAAGTTGTTGATGATGCCGCCGATACGCTGGTAGTAAACGTTGGTGTTGCGGTAAGGCAGGGCATCGTTGCGTTTTTCGATGACGTTGCCGTACAGGTTAATCGCGCACAGGCGCAGTTCGTTGGACCGCATCACTACCCCGATGGCAGTGCGATGATCGGGATTGAACTCATAATTTTGCGCCTTGCGCCCGCCGGTGGAATCCTGCAGTTCGCCTTTGCGGATGAGTCCGTCATCTTCTAGTGCGTGCAGATTTTGGGTGATGGTGGGCAGGCTGAGGCCGAGTTCGCGTTCCAGTTCCTGCTTGGTGACATGGCTATGGCCATACAGATACTGGGCCATGGCACTGCGGTTGTGCGCTTTCACTGCGGTCGATGGCATTGCCCTCATGTTTACCCCTTTGTGCGATGAGATATATGCAAGTTTACTTTATGAAAGTGGCTTTCATGTGCCTCGACGCGGAGGTTATGAGGCAACAATCGTATATTTGTAGGCGATTTTGGGTACTTTTTTAAACCAACTTTCTAGAAATGTGGAGAAAATGATTGCTTTTGAAAACTTACTTTAAAAAAGTTCTCGGATTGTGTTGTTTGCAGGCATGTGATTTTCGGTAAAAAGTGAACAAAAAGTACCAAATCGCCGGATAGAGTGAGGATTTGTTCGATATTTCGCACAACTCGTAACAAAAACTGTTCAATATCGCACGTGAAACGCCGTCGATTTTGTGCGTATGCATCGCGCCGGACCGTTCAGTATATTGTGCCTCAGGTCACATATGCAATGTGACAACGCATCACCGGTCATTTTCGGTTACTGAGGCGGTATCCCGCTGGTGCAACTGAGGTGACGAGGCGATGGCCCAGAACTTTGCCATATACCCCAAGAAGATCGAGGAGGACCCCAAGTGGCAGAAGCAAAGAAGAAGGTCGAAGCTACCAAGCCGACTCCAGAAGAGAAGCAGGCCGCAGCTGAGGCCGAAGTTGACGCGCTGGTTGCCCGCGCCAAGAAGGCTCTCGTCGAATTCGAGAACCTCGACCAGAAGCAAGTTGATCGTATCGTCGCCAAGGCCTCCATCGCCGCTCTGAACAAGCACCTCGTTCTCGCCAAGATGGCTGTCGACGAGACCGGCCGTGGTCTCGTGGAAGACAAGGCCACCAAGAACATCTTCGCCTGCGAGCACGTCACCAACTACTTGGCCGGCCAGAAGACCGTCGGCATCATCCGCGAAGACGACGTGATGGGCATCGATGAGGTCGCCGAGCCCGTCGGCGTGGTCGCCGGCGTCACCCCGGTCACCAACCCGACCTCCACCGCCATCTTCAAGTCCCTCATCGCCCTGAAGACACGCTGCCCGATCGTCTTCGGCTTCCACCCCGGCGCGCAGAAGTGCTCCGTCGAGGCCGCCAAGATTGTGCGCGACGCCGCCATCGAAGCCGGTGCTCCCGAGAACTGTATCCAGTGGATCGAGCACCCGTCCATCCAGGCCACAGGCGCCCTGATGAAGCATCCGGGCGTGGCCACGATCCTCGCCACCGGTGGTCCGGGCATGGTCAAGGCCGCATATTCCTCCGGCAAGCCGGCCCTCGGCGTCGGCGCTGGCAACGCTCCGGCATATGTCGACAAGAACGTTGACATCGTGCGCGCCGCCAACGATCTGGTGCTCTCCAAGCACTTCGATTACGGCATGATCTGCGCCACCGAGCAGGCCATCATCGCCCACAAGGACGTCTACGACCAGCTCATCAAGGAGCTCAAGGTCCGTAAGGCCTACTTCGTCAACGCCGAAGAGAAGGCCAAGCTGGAACAGTACATGTTCGGCTGCACTGCCGGTTCCGGCGTCAAGCCCGTGCTGAACTCCGCGGTGCCAGGCAAGTCCCCTCAGTTCATCGCCAAGGCTGCTGGCTTCGAGATTCCGGCCGACGCCACCATTCTGGCCGCCGAGTGCAAGGAAGTCTCCGACGACGAGCCGCTGACCCACGAGAAGCTCGCTCCGGTGCAGGCCGTGCTCAAGGCCGACAACAAGGAGCAGGCCTTCGAGATGTGCGAGAAGATGCTCAAGCTGGGTGCCGGCCACACCGCCGCCATCCACACCAACAACCAGGAGCTCGTGCGTGAGTACGGCGTCCGTATGCACGCCTGCCGCATCATCTGGAACCAGCCTTCCTCCCTCGGCGGCATCGGCGACATCTACAACGCCATCGCCCCGTCGCTGACCCTGGGCTGCGGCTCCTACGGCGGCAACTCGGTGTCCGGCAACGTGCAGGCCGTGAATCTCGTTAACATCAAGCGCATTGCTCGGAGGAACAACAACATGCAGTGGTTCAAGATCCCGGCCAAGACCTACTTCGAGCCGAACGCCATCAAGTACCTGCGCGACATGTACGGCATCGAGAAGGCCGTCATCGTGTGCGATAAGGTCATGGAGCAGCTCGGCATTGTCGACAAGATCATCGACCAGCTGCGCGCCCGCTCCAACCGTGTGACCTTCCGCATCATCGACTACGTCGAGCCGGAGCCCTCCGTCGAGACCGTCGAAAAGGGCGCTGAGATGATGCGCGAGGAGTTCGAGCCGGACACGATCATCGCGGTTGGCGGCGGCTCCCCGATGGATGCCTCCAAGATTATGTGGCTGCTCTACGAGCACCCGGAAATCGCCTTCTCCGACGTGCGCGAGAAGTTCTTCGATATCCGTAAGCGCGCCTTCAAGATCCCGCCGCTGGGCAAGAAGGCCAAGCTGGTGTGCATCCCGACCTCCTCCGGCACCGGTTCCGAGGTCACCCCGTTCGCCGTGATCACCGATCACAAGACCGGCTACAAGTACCCGATCACCGACTACGCGCTGACCCCGTCCGTGGCCATCGTGGACCCGGTGCTGGCTCGCACCCAGCCGCGCAAGCTGGCCTCCGACGCCGGCTTCGACGCCCTGACCCACTCGATGGAAGCCTACGTGTCCGTGTACGCGAACGACTTCACCGACGGCATGGCCCTGCACGCGGCCAAGCTCATCTGGGACAACCTGGCTGAGTCCGTCAATGGCGAGCCCGGCCTGGCCAAGACCAACGCTCAGGAGAAGATGCACAACGCCGCCACCATGGCCGGCATGGCATTCGGCTCCGCGTTCCTCGGCATGTGCCACGGCATGGCCCACACCATCGGTGCCCTGTGCCACATCGCCCACGGCCGTACCAACTCCATCCTGCTGCCGTACGTGATTCGTTACAACGGCCAGATTCCTGAGGAGCCCACTTCTTGGCCGAAGTACAACAAGTACATCGCCCCGGAACGCTACCAGGATATCGCCCGCAACCTCGGCATCGACACCGGCAAGACCCCGGCCGAAGCCGTGGAGAACCTGGCGAAGGCCGTCGAGGACTACCGTGACAACAAGCTCGGCATGAACAAGAGCTTCCAGGATTGCGGTGTGGACGAGGACTACTTCTGGTCCGTGCTCGATCAGATCGGCATGCGCGCCTACGAGGACCAGTGCACCCCGGCCAACCCGCGCATCCCGCTGATCAACGACATGAAGGACATCGCCGTCGGTGCTTACTACGGTGTCTCCCAGGCGGAAGGCCACAAGCTGCGCATCGAGCGCGAGGGTGAGGCCGCTACTGAGGAAGCCTCCGAGCGTTGATTGCAGGCGGTTTGTGGTTGGTGGCACCATCAGTAGCCACCAACCGCGGTGTTGCAGCTTAGTGTCTGCATAGCGCGACACAAGGAGCCCGACCCCATTACAGGGGCCGGGCTCCTTTGCATATGTGGTGCTCCCTCAGCCAGCAGGTACCTCCATGGGGCGGTAACCCACTCATGGGGCGGTAACTTGGTGAAAACCCCATGGGGCGGTGTACAAAAACGGCTCTATTCTGCGGAAGGTAAAATTTTACCGTCCGCCCCATGGGCCAATTACCGCCCCATGAGGTAATTACCTCCCCATGGAATCGCTGAAGCGTCGCTAAATCGCCGCAATAATGCAGCCAAAAGCAATAAAGCTGGCAAACGCCTCGGTAATGCCGGTCACCACGGGCTTCAAGGTTGTGCGCCGTGTAACCACCGGCAACGCAACGGCGCGGGCCAACAGCAGCACAGTCATCGCAATCAGATACGGACTGCGTCCAGACGGCACGGCGGCTAGCAGCAATAGCGCCACATGCCATACCCACGAAGCCGCCACGTACGAACGCTTCCCGCGTTCCCGGATCATGGTTTTGACCACCAAAACCGACCCATACTGCGTCAGCGCAAACAGCACGGTGGCAATCAGCCCGCTCACGGGCAATGAACCCGCGGGCCACCAGGCGTGAAGGTCGAATATCTGGCTCAAATCTGGCATATTCCGAATCGCGGCGCGTGCGGCGGTGACATCAGCGGCTGCGCACGAGGCATGTGCTGCGTTGATGGGCATAACACATGCCGTCTCAACAGTGCTGCCAAACGACGCGATCACCGTGGCCATGGCCGACGCGGCAATCACCGACACGGCATTGCCCCACAGCGAGCGCTCCTTCCTCAGCCACGAGGACAGCATCGACAGCGCAACCAGCACTATATATAAGGGAGCCCAACGCAGTATGCCGGTATGCGTAATCAGGAATGGCAAGCCGATGACGATGAGCGCTACGGCATAAGTGAGCATCGGCGGCAGATAACGGCGTGAAAAGTGTGCTTTGAACCAGTGCGCGGCGCTGAACTGCACGCAATAGCACACGGCCCACGTCGCCAATAGCCAAAGCGTATCAAGATTAGGCCCGCCGATAAAGAAGCCAGCCACAGCGGGCAGCATAACCATTACCCATGCGCCAGGTTGGTTGTCGAACCAATCGCGTTTAAGAGTCTTGCGGCGGGAAGTCATATCTGTCATGATATCGCAGCGAATGGTTCTCAATAAGAAAGATGTGAGACCTGCATTGCGACAATCGAACAGACGCCGAGCGGCTATGCCGCGAGGTAATACGAACGGCATGAGCGCGACACGCGCGAACTCCACTGTCCCACCTCAATGCTTGAATAAACAAGTTGCCTGATTTGGGCTCGCAAATTGGAATTAAAAAAGCGAGCGCGGGCCGGGAGCCACTTCAAGTGAAGTGACAGCCGGAAACCGCGCACTGATGTCGGATGACCGCCAGAGGACGTATGTCCAAGGGAGGCCATGCGCGCCGGTGCCCTAGAAGCAGGTTGGTAAACAGTACAACGAACATCGCTAGAAAGGGCGGACGGCAATGGCGGGACAGAAAATCCGCATCAGGCTTAAGTCCTATGACCACGAGGTCATCGACCAATCGGCGAAGAAGATCGTCGAAACGGTGACGAACGCGGGCGCAACTGTTGTTGGCCCCGTTCCGCTGCCGACCGAGAAGAACGTCTTCTGTGTTATCCGTTCTCCTCACAAGTACAAGGATTCTCGCGAGCACTTCGAGATGCGCACTCACAAGCGCCTCATCGACATCGTGGACCCGACCCCCAAGGCCGTGGACTCCCTGATGCACATCGATCTGCCTGCGGACGTCAACATCGAAATCAAGCTGTAAGGGAGGAGGAAGCATTATGTCTAATCGCAAGGCTCTGCTGGGCAAGAAGCTCGGCATGTCCCAGGTGTGGGACGAGAACGGCTTCTTCGTGCCCGTCACTCTTGTCGACGTGTCCACCAACGTGGTGACCGCCGTGAAGACCGAGGAATCTGACGGCTACAAGGCTGTCCAGCTCGGCTACGGCGCCATCGATCCCACCAAGGTGACCAAGCCGCTGGCTGGCCACTTTGCCAAGGCCGGTGTCACCCCGCGTCGCCACCTCGTCGAGGTGCGCACCGACGACGTCGATCAGTTCGAGGCCGGCCAGGAACTGGCTGCTGACCTGTTCGAAGAGGGTGCTGAGGTCGACGTGACCGGCACCACCAAGGGTAAGGGCTTCGCCGGTACCATCAAGCGTTGGGGCTTCAAGTCCTACCGCCGTACTCACGGTTCTCACAAGAACGAGCGCCGTCCCGGTTCTGTGGGCGCATGCGCCACTCCGAGCCGTATTCTCAAGGGCAAGCGTATGGCCGGCCGCATGGGTCATGTGACCGCCACTACCCAGAACCTGACCGTCGTCTCCGCTGATGTCGAGAACGGCATCCTCGCCATCAAGGGCGCCATTCCTGGCCCCAAGGGCGGCATCGTTCTCGTCCGCTCGGCTGTGAAGGGAGCCTGATAAACCATGGCAAACGTTACTCTGAACGTCACCGACGCCAAGGGCCAGGCCACCGGCACCGTTGAAGCTCCTGAGGCTCTCTTCGGCGTTTCCGCCGAGGATGTCCAGGCTCACATCCCGCTGATCCACCAGGTTGTCACCGCTCAGCTCGCTGCTGCTCGTCAGGGCACCCACGCCACCAAGACTCGTGGCATGGTTTCCGGCGGCGGCAAGAAGCCGTGGAAGCAGAAGGGCACCGGTCGTGCTCGTCAGGGCTCCATCCGTGCACCGCAGTGGTACCACGGCGGCACCGTGTTCGGCCCGCAGCCGCGTGACTACTCTCAGCGCACCCCCAAGAAGATGAAGGCCGCAGCTCTGCGCTACGCCCTGTCCGATCGCGCCAACGCCGGTCGCGTTGCCGTGGTGGAGTTCGGTATCACCGAGCCGTCCACCAAGGCCGCTGTCGCCGCTCTGGCCCCGATCACCGCGGACAAGTTCACCACGGTCGTCTTCACTCGCGACAACATCAACGAGTGGCTCTCCGTGCGCAACATCCCGACCGTTCACCCGATTTTCGTCGATCAGCTCAACACGTACGACGTGATTACCTCGCAGTACGTGGTCTTCACCAAGGAAGCCTTCGAGGCTTTCGTGGCTGCCAAGACCGAGCCGAAGGAGGCCTGATTTAGATGGTCGCTATTCACAAGCCCGCTCACGACGTGATTCTTAAGCCCGTCGTCTCCGAGAAGAGCTACGCCGCTTCCGACCGTGGCCAGTACACCTTCGTGGTGGCTCCGGATGCGAACAAGGTGCAGATCAAGCAGGCAATCGAAGAGATCTTCAAGGTCAAGGTGACGAACGTCAACACCCTCAACCGCGCTGGCAAGAAGCAGCGCACTCGCACCGGTTTCGGCCAGCGCGCTTCCCAGAAGCGTGCGATCGTGACCGTCGCCGAGGGCCAGACGATCGACATCTTTGGTAACTGAAGGTTAGCCGAGAAAAGTTAAAGGAAGAACTACATTATGGCTATCCGCGTTTATAAGCCGACGACCGCAGGCCGCCGCAACGCGTCCGTCTCGGATTTCTCCGAGCTGACTCGTTCTACGCCTGAGAAGTCGCTGGTTCGCAAGAAGTCCAAGACCGGCGGTCGTAACTCTTACGGCCGTATCACCTCCCGTCATCGCGGCGGCGGCCACAAGCGTCAGTACCGTCTCATCGATTTCAAGCGTTGGGACAAGGACGGCGTGCCCGCCAAGGTTGCCGAGATCGAGTACGATCCGAACCGCTCCGCCCGTATCGCCCTCCTGCACTTCGCAGATGGCGAGAAGCGCTACATCATCGCGCCGAAGGGCATCAAGCAGGGCGACGTCATCGAGACCGGTGCTCAGGCTGATATCAAGCCGGGCAACAACCTGCCGCTGAAGAACATCCCGACCGGTACCGTGGTTCATGCCATCGAGCTCCGCCCGCTGGGCGGCGCTAAGATCGCTCGTTCCGCTGGTGCTGCCGTTCAGCTCGTCGCCAAGGATGGCGCCTACGCTCAGCTGCGTATGCCGTCCGGCGAAATCCGCAACGTCGACGCGCGCTGCCGCGCTACCGTCGGCGAGGTCGGCAACGAGGACCACGCCAACATTCAGCTCGGCAAGGCTGGCCGCGCCCGCTGGATCGGCCGCCGTCCGATCACCCGTGGTGAGTCCATGAACCCGGTCGACCACCCGCACGGCGGTCGTACCCGCGGTGGTAAGCCGCCGGTCTCCCCGTGGGGCAAGGGCGAGGTTCGTACTCGTCGTCCGAAGAAGGCTTCGAACAAGATGATTGTTCGTCGCCGTCCGTCCGGCAAGAACCGCAAGTAAGGGAGTATCGAGAAGATGACTCGTAGCATCAAGAAGGGCCCCTTCGTCGACGCCCACTTGCAGAAGAAAGTCGACGAGCAGAACGAGAAGGGCACCAAGAACGTCATCAAGACGTGGTCCCGTCGTTCGATGATCACCCCTGATTTCATCGGACACACCTTCGCCGTTCATGATGGTCGCAAGCATGTCCCGGTGTTCGTCACCGAGGCCATGGTTGGTCACAAGCTGGGTGAGTTCGCCCCCACGAAGACCTTCAAGGGTCACGTGAAGGACGACAAGAAGGCCCGTCGCTAAGGATAAGGAATAGAACATGGAAGCTAAAGCAATCGCTCGTCACGTCCGCGTGACGCCGCGCAAGGCTCGCCGCATGGTCGACCTCATCCGCGGCAAGAAGGCGACCGAAGCCGTCACCATTTTGAAGTTCGCCCCTCAGGCTGCGGCCCTGCCGGTCCGCAAGACCCTGGAGAGCGCCATCGCCAACGCTCGTGTGAAGGCCGACAAGGCCGGCGAGCCGTTCCGCGAGAACGACCTGTACATCAAGGAGACCTACGTTGACGAAGGTGTGACCCTCAAGCGCTTCCGCGCTCGTGCCCAGGGCCGCGCTGCTCGCATCAACAAGCGCACCTCCCACATCACGGTCGTCGTGGCTAACAAGGAAGGAGCCCGCTAAAGATGGGTCAGAAGATCAATCCGTTTGGCTACCGTCTGGGCATCACTGAGAACCACCGCTCCAAGTGGTTCTCCGACTCCAACAAGGCCGGCGAACGCTACCGCGACTTCGTGCTTGAGGATGATCAGATCCGCAAGGAGATGAGCAAGGACCTCGAGCGCGCTGGCGTGTCCCGCATCGTCATCGAGCGCACCCGCGACCGCGTTCGCGTCGACATTCACACCGCCCGTCCGGGCATCGTGATCGGTCGTCGTGGCGCCGAGGCTGAGCGCGTCCGCGCCAAGCTCGAGAAGCTGACCGGCAAGCAGGTCCAGCTCAACATCTTCGAAGTCAAGAACGCCGCGCTGGACGCCCAGCTCGTCGCTCAGGGCATCGCTGAGCAGCTGACCAACCGCGTCACCTTCCGTCGTGCCATGCGTAAGGCCCAGCAGGACGCCATGCGCGCCGGTGCCAAGGGTATCCGCATCAAGCTCTCCGGCCGCCTCGGCGGTGCGGAAATGAGCCGTTCCGAGTTCTACCGTGAGGGCCGCGTTCCGCTGCAGACCCTCCGCGCCCTCATCGATTACGGCTTCTTCGAGGCCAAGACCACGTACGGCCGTATCGGCGTCAAGGTCTGGATCTACAAGGGCGACATGACCGAATCCGAGTTCGAAGAGCAGCAGGCTCAGCAGAACAACCGTCCGGGCCGTCGTGGTGGCGATCGCCGCCCGCGCCGTGGCAACCGTTCCGCCGCCCCGCAGGCCGCCGAAGCCCCCAAGGCTGAGGCTCCCGCCGAGGCCGCTCCGGCTGCAGAAACGAAGGAGTGAGCAAGAATGCTTATCCCCAAGAGGACTAAGTACCGCAAGCAGCACCGCCCTGTGCGTTCTGGCATGTCCAAGGGCGGCAACGAGATCAACTTCGGTGATTTCGCCATCCAGTCCCTCGCCCCGGCCTACGTGACCAACCGTCAGATCGAAGCCGCGCGTATCGCCATGACCCGCTACATCAAGCGTGGTGGCCGCGTGTGGATCACGATCTTCCCGGATCGTCCGCTGACCAAGCACCCGCTCGGTGCCCGAATGGGTTCCGGTAAGGGTGCCCCGGAGTTCTGGATTGCGAACGTGCGCCCTGGTCGCGTGATGTTCGAAATCGGTGGTGTGTCCGAGGACATCGCTAAGGAAGCCCTCCGCCGCGCTATCGACAAGCTCCCGATGAAGTGCCGCATTATCGCACGTGAAGGTGGTGATATCTGATGGCAGTCGGTACCGCTGATTACTCCATCAAGAATCTCAACGAGAAGACCAACGCGGAAATCGAAGGCTTCTTGAAGAAGTCCAAGGAAGAGCTGTTCAACCTGCGCTTCCAGCACGCCACCGGTCAGCTCGAGAACACCGCCCGTCTCAAGGCTGTCAAGAGCGACATCGCCCGCATGTACACCGTGCTTCGCGAGCGTGAGCTTGGCATCAGCCAGGAGCCGGCCGCTACCGAATCCAAGGAGAAGTGATTATGGCTGAAGAGCGTAACTTCCGTAAGGTTCGCCGCGGCTACGTCGTGTCCGACAAGATGGACAAGACGATTACCGTCGAGCTCGAGCAGCGTTCGACCCACCCGCTGTACGGCAAGGTCGTTCGTTCCACCAGCAAGGTCAAGGCCCATGATGAACACAACGACGCCCACATTGGCGACCTCGTGAGTATTATGGAAACTCGGCCTCTGAGCAAGACCAAGCGCTGGCGTCTCGAATCCATTATCGAGCGCGCCAAGTAAGTAAAGTTCGGCAAGGCTCGCCATTTACCGGGGCATTATGGGCAACCACGATGCCCCGGTAAATGGGGAGAACCAGCTCGGCTAAGGAGAATCAATGATTCAGCAGGAAACGCGGCTTCATGTCGCCGACAACACGGGTGCGAAGGAACTCCTCGCCATCCGCGTGCTCGGCGGATCGAAGCGACGCTATGCCGGCATCGGCGACGTGATCGTCGCCTCCGTCAAGGACGCCATTCCTGGCGGGTCGGTCAAGAAGGGCGACGTGGTTAAGGCCGTTGTCGTCCGTACCGTCAAGGAATCCCGCCGTGCGGATGGTTCCTACATCAAGTTCGACGAGAACGCCGCCGTCATTCTCGGCTCCGGCCGTGAACCGAAGGGCACTCGTATCTTCGGACCGGTCGGTCGTGAACTGCGCGAGCACAAGTTCATGAAGATCGTGTCCCTCGCCCCGGAGGTGATCTGACATGGCAGCCAAGATTAAGAGCGGCGACCTGGTCAAGGTCATCCGCGGCAAGGATCGCGGCAAGGAAGGCACCGTCAAGCAGGTGCTCTCCAACGATCGACTAATCGTCGAAGGCGTGCAGATCGTCAAGAAGCACGTGCGTGCAACGCAGCAGGGCCAGCAGGCTGGCATCGTCTCCACTGAGGCTCCGATCCATCGCTCCAACGTGATGGTCATCGACCCGGAGACCAAGCAGCCGACCCGCGTTGGCATCACCGTTAAGGAAGAGGCGCGTGACGGCAAGGTGAAGACCGTGCGCGTGCGCGTCGCCAAGAAGTCCGGAAAGGAGCTGGCATGACCGATACTACTGTCGAAGCGCCGGCCACCCCGCGCTTGAAGGTCAAGTACAACGAGCAGATCATTCCTGAGCTCGAGAAGGAGTTCAAGTACTCCAACCCGATGCAGGTTGCCCGTGTCCAGAAGGTCGTCGTCTCCATGGGTGTTGGTGCCGCTGCCCGCGACTCCAAGCTCATCGAAGGTGCCGTCAAGGACCTCACCCTGATCACCGGCCAGAAGCCGAAGATCACCAAGGCCAAGAAGTCCGTCGCGCAGTTCCACCTGCGTGAAGGCCAGGCCATCGGTGCGTACGTCACCCTGCGTGGCGACCGCATGTGGGAGTTCCTGGACCGTCTGCTGACCCTCGCGCTGCCCCGTATCCGCGACTTCCGCGGCATCAACGGCCACCAGTTCGATGGCCAGGGCAACTACAACTTTGGTCTCACCGAGCAGTCCATGTTCCACGAGATCGATCCTGATTCGATCGATCACGTGCGCGGTATGGACATCACTGTGGTGACCTCCACCAAGGACGACAAGGAAGCTTACGCGCTGCTGAAGCACCTCGGCTTCCCCTTCAAGGAGAACTGATATGGCAAAAACCGCTCTTAAGAACAAGGCGGCCGGCAAGCCGAAGTTCAAGGTCCGCGCTTACACGCGCTGCCAGGTCTGCGGTCGTCCCCACTCCGTCTACCGCAAGTTCGGCCTGTGCCGCATCTGCCTTCGTGAGAAGGCTCACCGCGGTGAACTGCCCGGCGTTACGAAGTCCAGTTGGTAAACATCGACGCTGAAGGTCCGCGGCCCGAACGCTTCTAGAAGAAGCGTGAGGGCGGCGGAAACCATAGCGAGAAAGGGCAACAAGCCCAAATGACAATGACAGATCCGATCGCAGACATGCTTACGCGTCTGCGTAATGCGAGCGCGGCCAAGCACGAAACCGTGGATATGCCGTACTCCAAGTTCAAGGCGAACATCGCCGAGATCCTGAAGCGTGAAGGCTACATCAAGGACTTCACCGCTAAGGAAGCCAAGGTCGGCCAGACTCTTGAGGTCACCCTCAAGTACGGTCCGAACGGTGAGCGTTCCATTCAGGGTATCAAGCGCATCTCCAAGCCGGGCCTTCGTCGTTACGCGAAGTCCGACTCCCTGCCGATGCCGCTCGGTGGCCTGGGTATCGCCATCATCTCGACTTCTTCGGGACTGCTGACTCAGAAGGAATGCCTCGACCGAGGCATTGGCGGCGAAATTGTCGCCTTCGTGTGGTGAGAAAGGAGAGCTGAAACATGGCATCGCATATTGGTAAGCTCCCCATCGCCATCCCTGCTGGCGTTGAAGTCAAGATTGAAGGCCAGAACTTCTCCGCCAAGGGCGCTAAGGGTTCTGACTCCTACGTGGTTCCGGAAGGCATCACCGCTGCCGTTGAAGGCAACGAGATTGTCCTGACCGCCGCTGATGACCTGCGTCCGACCCGTGCCAAGCACGGTCTGGCTCGTTCCATCATGGCCGGCATGGTCAAGGGTGTTCACGATGGCTACTCCAAGACTCTTGAGATCGTCGGCACCGGTTACCGCGCCGTCGCCAAGGGCCAGGGCATCGAGTTCTTCCTCGGCTACTCCCACACCATCACCGTCAACCCGCCCGAAGGCATCACCCTGAAGGTGACCGACGCCAACCACGTGGTTGTCGAAGGCACCGACAAGCAGGTCGTGGGCCAGGTTGCCGCCAACATCCGCAAGCTGCGCGCTCCGGAACCCTACAAGGGCAAGGGCATCAAGTACTCCGATGAACGCATCCTGCGCAAGGCTGGAAAGGCTGGTAAGTGATATGAGCGTTGCTATTCTCGGAAAAGGCAAGAAGGTAGCTCTCAAGCGCCGTCACGCGCGTATCCGCAAGCGCATCTCCGGTACCCCCGAGCGTCCGCGCCTGGTGGTCACCCGCTCCAACCGTCACATGGTTGCTCAGGTGGTCGACGATACCAAGGGCATTACCCTGGTGTCTGCCTCCACTCTTCAGGCCGACTTCGCCGGCTTCGAAGGCACCAAGACTGAGGCCGCCAAGAAGGTCGGCGAGCTGATCGCCGAGAAGGCCAAGGCTGCCGGCATCACCGCAGTCGTGTTCGACCGCGGTGGCAACAAGTACACCGGTCGCGTCGCAGCCGTTGCTGATGGCGCCCGCGAGGGAGGTCTTGCACTGTGAGCGACAACGAAACGAAGGAAACCCAAGTGGCTGAAGAAACTCAGAACACTGTGGCGACCGAATCCAACAACGAGGACCGCAAGGGTCGTCGTGGCCAGCGCGGTGAAGGCCGTCGTGGCGAGCGTCGTAACCGTCGTGAAGAAAACCACGGCGACGAGCTGCTCGATCGCGTGGTGACCATCAACCGTGTGTCCAAGACCCACAAGGGTGGCCGTACCTTCAGCTTCGCCGCACTGGTTGTGGTCGGCGACGGCAACGGCACCGTGGGTGTCGGCTACGGCAAGTCCCGTGAAGTCCCGGCCGCCATCGCCAAGGGCCAGCTGGACGCCAAGAAGCACATGTTCTCTGTGCCTCGCGTCCGCGGCACCATCACCCACCCGGTTCAGGGTCACGACGCTGCTGGCACCGTCCTGCTGCGTCCGGCCGCCCCGGGTACCGGTGTAATCGCCGGTGGCTCCGTGCGCGCCGTCATGGAATGCGCAGGCATCACCGACGTCCTGACCAAGTCGATGGGCTCCGCCACCGCCGTTAACGTGGTGCGCGCTACCGTCGACGCCCTCAAGCAGCTCGAAGAGCCCGAGGAGATCGCCGCCCGTCGTGGCCTGGCGCTCGACGAGGTCGCTCCCGATGCTCTGCTGCGCGCCCGCGCCGCCGGCATTGCCGAGGCTCGCAAGGCTCGCGAAGAGGCTGCTGCCGCTAAGGCCGCCGAAGAGAAGGATGGTGAGTGATACTCATGGCTAAGAACCTGAAGATTACCCTGCACCACGGCATCGTGAACCGTACCCCGGCTCAGCGCGCCACCGTCAAGACCCTCGGCCTCAACAAGATCGGTAAGACCGTTGTCCGCGAGGACACCCCGGCCAACCGTGGTCTGGTGAACGCCGTGCGTCACCTGGTCACCGTTGAGGAGGTTGACTGATTATGGCAGATAACGAAATCCTGCAGATGCACGACCTGAAGCCCGCCCCGGGTGCCAAGAAGGACCGCACCCGTGTGGGCCGCGGTGAAGGCTCCAAGGGTAAGACCGCCGGTCGTGGCGCCAAGGGCCAGACGAAGCGCAACCACGTGCGTCCGGGCTTTGAAGGCGGCCAGCTGCCGCTGTACATGCGCCTGCCGAAGCTCCGTGGCTTCAAGAACCCGTTCAAGGTCGAGTTCCAGGTCATCAACATCGCTCGTCTCGTGGAGCTCTTCCCCGAGGGCGGCGAGGTTGCTGTGGCCGACCTGATCGCCAAGGGCGCTGTTCGTGACAACGCTCCGGTGAAGGTTCTGGGCGACGGCGAGACCACCGTGGCTTTCACCCTCAAGGGTGTTAAGGCTTCGGCTTCCGCCAAGTCCAAGATCGAGGCCGCCGGCGGTTCCGTTTCCGAGGACTGATTAGTCCTACGGGGAGCGCAATAGGCTGTACAACCCCCGCCCGCCAATAGGTGGACGGGGGTCCCTTTTCTAAAAAATTGTTGTTCTGAGTGCAGAGAAGCAGTCTCAACACAATGATCGTTTTGAGTATGCTTCCCCCCGTTCAGTACGACGGAGCATAATTCAGGTAACATTCGCGAGACATGAAGTGGCCGAAGTAGGCACTTTAGACTATGCTCATTCGTTAGTTTGTGTATTTCGCGCGATTGGCGCGCTATTGGGAGGAAATCTAGGTGAGGACACTAATCCAGGCCCTGAAAACCAAAGAGTTGAGGAAGAAGATTCTCTTCGTCCTGTTCATCATCATCGTCTACCGCATCGGTTCGTTCATTCCGACCCCTGGCGTGGACTACAACGTGGTGAACAAGTGCATGGCCACCATCGGCAGCGCCTCCCAGGAGAACTTCATCGGACTGGTGAACCTCTTCTCGGGTGGCGCCATGCTCCAGCTGTCTATCTTCGCGCTGGGCGTCATGCCGTACATCACCGCGTCCATCGTGGTGCAGCTGCTGCGCGTGGTCATCCCCCGCTTCGAGGCCCTGCACAAGGAGGGCCAGTCCGGCGAGGCCAAGCTCACCCAGTACACCCGTTACCTGACCATCGGCCTGGCCGTGCTCCAGTCCACCACCATCCTGGTCACCGCCCGCTCCGGCGCCCTGTTCAACTACCAGTGCGACCAGGTCATCCCGGACGGTTCCGTGTTCAACCTCGTGGTCATGGTCCTCATCATGACCGGCGGCACCGGCCTGATCATGTGGATGGCCGAGCTCGTGACCGACAAGGGCATCGGCCAGGGCATGTCCATCTTGATCTTCATGTCCATCTGCTCCGGCTTCCTGCCGCAGCTGTGGGAGATCGGCTACGGCACCGACGGCACCGATGGCGACTGGCTGAAGTTCGGCATCGTCGTGGGCGTGCTCGTGGTCATCCTCATCTTCGTCGACTTCGTCGAACTGTGCCAGCGCCGCGTGCCGGTCCAGTACACGCGCCGCATGATCGGCCGTAAGATGTACGGCGGCTCCTCCACCTACCTGCCGCTGAAGATCAACATGTCCGGCGTCATCCCGCCGATCTTCGCCTCCTCGATCCTCGCCATCCCGACCCTGATCGCCCAGTTCGGCAAGTCCGACCAGTCGTGGGTCAAGTGGATCAACGCCAACCTGGCGAACACCACATCCGTGTGGTACATCGCCCTGTACGCGCTGATGATCGTGTTCTTCTGCTTCTTCTACACCTCGATCACGTTCAACCCGGACGAGACCGCGGACAACATGAAGCAGTACGGCGGCTTCATCCCCGGCATCCGCGGTCTCGTCCGGGTTGAAC
>OHYS01000034.1_pt1 | contig 94762 bp, 86 predicted proteins | sample 1580301 | NCBI WGS metagenome assembly OHYS01 (sample SAMEA3882531, study PRJEB24775) | human gut metagenome | biome: human-associated habitat; feature: intestine environment; material: feces | place: Netherlands | collected 2009/2010
AGCGCCTGCGCGAGGAAGCGTTCCTGAACGCCGGTGTCAAGATCACCCTGACCGATGAGCGTCAGCTGTACACCCCCGTACTGGAGGATGGGCAGGAGGGCGACCCCTGCTACCGCTCCGAGGTCATGTGCTACGAGGGCGGCATCAAGAGCTTTGTCACCTATCTGGGCGAAAAGCGCAAGCTGGAAGTGCTGCACCCCAACGTCATCTACCTCAAGGGACAGACCGACCGCGGCGTGGCAGAGATCGCTTTGCAGTACAATTCCAGCTACAACGAGCTGCTTCTGAGCTTTGCCAACAACGTCAACACCCCGGACGGCGGCACCCACGAAGAGGGCTTCAAGGCCAGCCTGACCCGCGTGTTCAACGACTACGGCCGCAGCCACGGTCTGCTGAAGGACAAGGACGAGAACCTGTCCGGCGCAGACGTGCGCGAGGGTCTGATCTGCGTTATCTCGGTCAAGCTGCAGGAGGCCGAATTTGAGGGCCAGACCAAGGCAAAGCTGGGCAATACCGAGATCCGCACCCTCGTTTCCAACATGGTCTACTCCAAGCTGATGGAGTTCTTTGAGGAGAACCCCGGCGTGGCAAAAGCCATTTTTGAAAAAGCCACACAGGCCGCCCGCGCCCGCGCCGCCGCCAAAAAGGCCCGCGAACTGGTGCGCCGCAAGAGCGCGCTGGAGACCAGCCGGATGCCCGGCAAGCTGGCCGACTGCCGCGAAAAAGACCCCAGCCGCACCGAAATCTTCATCGTCGAGGGCGACTCTGCAGGCGGCTCTGCCAAGATGGGCCGTGACTCTGCCATCCAGGCCATCCTGCCGCTGTGGGGCAAGATGCTCAATGTCGAGAAGGTCCGCGAGGACAAGGTCATCGGCAACGACAAGCTCCAGCCCGTCATCACGGCGCTCGGCGCGGGCATCGGCGAGGAATTCCACCTTGATAAGCTCCGCTATCACAAGATCATCATCATGGCCGATGCCGATGTCGACGGCAGCCACATCCGCACGCTGCTGCTGACGTTCTTCTTCCGCTTCATGCGTCCGCTCATCGACGGCGGCTATGTCTACTCCGCCATCCCGCCGCTGTATAAGCTTAACCGTGGCAAGACCACGCGCGTGGCCTTCTCCGACGAGGAGCGCGATAAAATTTCCGCCGAGATGCGCGGCGACAACCCGAACGCGAAGATCGACATCAACCGCTTCAAGGGCCTCGGCGAGATGGACCCGCACGAGCTCTGGGAGACGACCATGAACCCCGAGACCCGCACGCTCAAGCAGATCACGCTCGAGGACGCCGTGCACGCCGACGAGGTGTTCACCGTGCTCATGGGCGAAAAGGTCGAGCCGCGCAAGGCGTTCATCGAGCAAAATGCCAAGTACGCGGTCAATATTGACATTTAAGGAGGTGTGCAGTCATGGCCAAGGATTATAAACGGGAGGACATTCTCTATCCCGACCAGAAGATCATTCAGAGCGAGCTCGTCCATGAGATGCAGACCTCTTACATCGAGTACGCCATGTCCGTCATCGTCGGGCGTGCGCTGCCGGATGTGCGCGACGGTCTCAAGCCCGTGCACCGCCGCATCCTCTACGCCATGTATGAGGACAATCTGACCTCGGATAAGCCGTTCAAAAAATCCGCCACCTGCGTCGGCGACGTGCTCGGCCGGTATCATCCCCACGGTGATGCGTCCGTGTACGACGCGATGGTGCGTCTGGCGCAGGACTTTTCCATGCGCTATATGCTCGTCGACGGCCACGGCAACTTCGGCTCCGTGGACGGCGACCCCCCGGCCGCCTACCGATACACCGAGGCGCGCCTGTCGAAGATCGCCAACGAAATGCTGCGCGACATCGACAAGGACACCGTCGACTGGGACCCGAACTTTGACGAGACGCGCCGCGAGCCGCGCGTGCTCCCGTGCCGGTTCCCGAACCTGCTCGTTAACGGCAGCTCCGGCATCGCCGTCGGCATGGCGACGAATATCCCGCCGCACAACCTGACCGAGGTCATCAACGCCTGCGTCTGCGTGCTTGAAAACCCGGACGCCACGCTCTCGGACCTCATGCAGCACGTCACGGGCCCGGACTTTCCGACCCGGGGCATCATCGTCGGCCGCAGCGGCATCCGCGCGGCCTACGCCACCGGCCGCGGCCGCATCGTCGTGCGCGCCCGCACCGAGACCGAGACCTGGGGTCACGACCGCATCCGCATCATCGTGACGGAGCTGCCCTATCAGGTCAACAAGCGCCAGCTCATACAGAACATTTCCGAGCAGGTGCGCGATAAAAAGCTCGACGGCATCTCCGGCCTGCGCGACGAGTCCGACCGCAACGGTATGCGCATCGTCATCGAGCTCAAAAAGGACGCCAACACCCAGGTCGTGCTCAACCGGCTCTTCGCCCAGACGCAGATGCAGACCACGTTCGCCGTGAACATGCTCGCGCTGGTCGATAACCAGTCGCAGCCGAAGATCCTGTCCCTGCGGCACATTCTCGACGAGTACCTCACCTTCCAGGAAGAGATCATCGTGCGCCGCACGAAGTTTGACCTCAAGAAAGCGCTCGAGCGCGCGCATCTGCTCGAGGGTCTGCTCATCGCCGAGGAGAACATCGACGAGGTCATCCGCATCATCCGCGAGAGCTATGATGACGCGAAGGAAAACCTCATGCAGCGCTTCAGCCTGTCCGATGTGCAGGCGCAGGCCATTCTCGATATGCGCCTCAAGGCCCTGCAGGGGCTCGAGCGCGAGAAGCTGCAAAACGAGTATGACGAGCTGGAAAAGCGTATCGCCTACTTCCGCGAGCTGCTGGCCGACCCCGAAAAGGTCAAGGCCGTGCTGCGCGACGAGCTCATTGCCATCCGCGATAAGTACGGCGACGAGCGCAAAACGGAGATCCAGGACATCGAGGACGACATTGATATCGAAGACCTCATCGAGGAGGAGCAGTGCGTGTTCACGCTCTCGCACGGCGGCAACATCAAGCGCGTGCCCGTCGACGAGTACACCGCGCAAAAGCGCGGCGGCAAGGGCGTGCGCGCGGCGACGCTGCGCGACGAGGACTATGTGGACACCGTGTTCACCGCCTCGACGCATGACTACATCCTCTTCTTTACCAACCGCGGCCGCTGCTACCGCAAGAAGGGCTATCTCATCCCGGAAGCCGGGCGCACCGCGCGCGGCGTGAACATCGTCAACTTCATCCAGGTGGAGAAGGACGAGCAGGTCAACGCCATGCTGCACGTGCGCGAGATGGACGACGATTCGTTCCTCGTCTTTGCCACGCGCAGCGGTACGGTCAAGCGCATGCCGCTCTCGGCCCTGCGCAACATCCGCACGAGCGGCATCCGCGCGCTCACGCTCGACGAGGGCGACGAGCTCATCAACGTCATGCGCACCGACGGCAGCCGGAACATCCTCCTGGCGACCCACAACGGTCAGGCCATCTGCTTTGCCGAGACGGACGTGCGCCCCATGGGCCGCGAGGCCGTCGGCGTGCGCGGCATCCGCCTCAAGGACGGCGACTGGGTCGTCGGCGCTGAGATTGCGCAGCCGGACGCGGACGTGCTGTCCATCACCGAAAACGGTTATGGCAAGCGCACCCCGGCCGCCGACTATATCCGCGGCGGCGAGGAACCGCAGCACCGCGGCGGCTCCGGCATGAAAAACTACAACATCACCGACAAGACCGGCCCGGTCGCGGCCGTCAAGGTCGTGCAGGAGAGCGACGACGTGCTCGTCGTCTCGGACGACGGCGTCATCATCCGCATGGAGGCCGCCGGCATCTCCGTGCTTGGCCGCGCGACGCAGGGCGTGCGCATCATGCGCCTGTCCGAGGGTGCGCGCGTCATCTCTGTCGCGCTCACCGACCGCGCCGAGAGCGAGGACGCTGCCACTGCCGGGGAGCCCGAGGCATGAAGCAGGTCACGATCTATACCGACGGGGCCTGCTCCGGCAACCCCGGCCCCGGCGGCTGGGGCGCCATCCTGAAATACGGCGCGCATGAAAAGGAGCTCTCCGGCGGCGAGCCGTCCACGACGAACAACCGCATGGAGCTGCTCGGCGCGATCACGGCGCTGCAGAGCCTGCACGAGCCGTGTCAGGTGTCGCTGTATACGGACAGCCAGTATCTCGCCAACGCCATTAACCTCGGCTGGCTGCGCAGCTGGAAGCAGAAGGGATGGCGCCGCAAGGACGGCGAGCTGAAAAACGTCGACCTCTGGCAGACGCTCGACGGGCTGCTCCAGACGCACAAGGTGCAGTTTTTCTGGGTCAAGGGTCACGCCGACAATGTGTACAACAACCGCTGCGACGCGCTGGCCGTCGCGGAAAGGGAGAAGTTTGCATGACAGAGCCGAACGAACCGAAGATCGTCCATTTTCCGCCGCGGGCACAGGCTCCGGTGCAGGACACGGCCGGCAACTGGGAGCCGGACGAGCAGCTGTTTGGTCTCGAGGAGCTGCTGCAGCAGCTGCCGCCGATCCGCAAGCTGCATCTGGAAAAGGGCAGGCTCACGGACCTCATGCGCCTGTATCCGGACATGAAGCGCACGTTTGACGCGCCCGAGCTGCTGCCGGAAGCCGTCATCGCCAGCGCCATGGTGCGCCGGCGCATGGAGCTGCTGCTCTTCCGCGCGGACGACAGGCGCGAGGCGGGCTATGCGCTCGTGACGGTCTGCTCGCCGTATGGCTACGTGCTCGTGCACGCGCTCACGATCTATCCGTATCTGCGCGGGCAGCTGCTCGGCCGCGTGGCCATGGAACTCATCGCGCGCTGCTACGCCGGTAAGAAGGGCATTCTCTATTGCCAGAGCCGCACGTGCGTGGCGCTGCCGGAGCGCGAGCGGCTGCTCACGAAAAACGGCTACCGCGACACGGGCTTCCGCTTCCGCTGGGGCGGGCAGCCGGCGGCGCTGTATCTGCGCCCGTGCCAGAGCACGGAGGACATCACGCCTGTGGCGCAGCTGCTGCTGCGGGATCTGTACGGCGATCTGCTGCCGCCGGTCAACGCGCGGCGCATGATCCAGCCGGAGGCGTAAACAGGAGGACAATATGGGACAAAGTGTAGATCTCCGCGTGCTCACGGCGGAGGAATTCGGACCGTTCCGGCAGCGCAATATCGCGCGCTACGCGCAGGAGCTGCTCTTCGCCCGCGCCACGGACACAGAGGAGCACGCGCTCACCGAGGCGCAGGGCGCGCTCGACGAGATGCTGCCGCAGGGCGCGGAAACGCCGCGCAACTACCTGCTCGCGGCCGAGTCCGGCGGTGAGACCGTCGGCGAGCTCTGGTGCGACACGACCGAGCCGGAGACGGTGTTCATCAACGACTTTTTCGTCTATCCGGCCTGCCGCGGCCACGGCTGGGGCAATGCGATGCTCCGCGCCGTGGAGGAGCTGGCGGCCGCGCAGTCGTTCGAGCAGGTCGTCACGCACGTGTATCACACCAACCGCATCGCGCTGGCCATGTTCGAGTCGGCCGGCTTCACGCAGATCGGCCCGCCGAAGGGCGGCAACATCTTTCTGCGCAAGCGGTATATGCGCTCGCCGTTTCTGGCGTAATGTTATAAAAAAACCTCTGCACTGTTTGCGCAGTGTGGAGGTTTTTTATAAGGTCAGGCGGTAAAAAAATAGACCACCGGGACGCGACAGATGCACGGAGTCTCATGGCACCAGAGCCGCAGGGGAGCCCGAGGGGGCAAGGCCCGCCTCGGATGGGATCGGGCAGTATTTTTATGCAGAGCATAAAAATACTGCCTCTGGCTGAGATGGGACCAGAGGCAGACCCGCTGCTGCGGGAAGGGGGGAAACGCGGCGCACAGGGTGGAGAAGGATGGAAGGAAGTTGCCTGGATGGTGGCAATGGGATTTTGCGCCGCAGGGAAGAAAGCAGTTGGATCAGGATGCGTAGATCTTGCCGACAATCCGGGTCGCAAGCCCGGTCGGCAGGATGCGCATGAGAAACACGAACAGGGCGTACTTGTGTCCCATCGTGCAGATGAGCTTCGCGCGCTTTTGCGTGGCGCGCCGGGCCACGAACTGCCCGGCGTATTCGGCGCTCATACCGGTCTGCTCGTCGTGCTCCATCACGGCGACGGAGCGCGCGATGCGGCCGTGATAGACAACGTCGCCGTCGCAGCTCTTGCGCCGCGCGGCGGTGAAGCCGGTGGCAATGTCACCCGGCATGATGACGCAGACCTCGACGCCGAAGGGACGCACCTCGCTTGCGAGCGCGAGCGAATACGTGCGCACGGCGGCCTTGGAGGCCGAGTAGTACGCCTGAAACGGAATGGCGATCGGCGCGGCAACGGAGCTCATGTTCACGATGCGGCCGCCGCCCTGCTGCCGCATGATGGGCAGGACTGCACGGTTCATGTTCACCATGCCGAAAAAGTTCACATCAAACTGCCGCCGGGCCTCCTGCGCCGGCGTGAACTCGATCGCGCCGGAGATGCCGAAGCCCGCATTGTTGATGAGAATGTCGATGCGCCCCTCGCGGCGCAGAATCTCCGCCACGGCGGCGTTCACCTGCGCTTCGTCCGTCACGTCTGCCTGCAGGTGCGTTACGCCCGGCTCCGCGTTTTCGGCGCGGCGGCTGAGCTCATACACGTTGAGACCGCGGCCGCGCAGGGCACGCGCGGCGTGCAGGCCGATGCCCGAACTGCCGCCGGTGATGACGGCCACGCGCGCTTCGGTGGTGGATGACATGGAGATCGCCTTCGTTTTCTTCGATTTTTTTAAGTATTTTCTAAAATACTAGCAGACCGTATGGAAAAATGCAAGGGACAAGTTGTGAACTTTTCTTGACACCGGTCACGGCCCGCCCCCGTGCCCATTGACGCATGGCCGGATTTTGGGTATACTGTGTGCAGAAAAATATAGACAGATCGGGCGGCGCGGGCTTACCCGGCGCCATGGGAGAAAGTATGCATCTGAGTAAACAAATCGAATCCATGTATGACGACGCGGTGCGCATCCGCCAGGACCTGCACCGCATTCCCGAGATCGGCTTTCAGCTGCGCGATACGCAGGCCTATGTCCTGCGCGAGCTGAAGCAGTGCGGCCCGGACCGCATCGAGACGCCGGCCGTCTGCGGTGTGAAGGCTGTGTTTTTCGCTAAGGACGCCGAGACGACCATCGCCTTCCGCGCCGATATGGACGGCATCCACAATGACGAGGCCAATGACGTGCCCTACTGCTCGCAGCGCCCCGGCAACATGCACGGCTGCGGCCACGACGGGCATATGACGATCCTTTTGCTCTTTGCGCGCTGGATCGCCAAAAATCGCGCGCACATTCATTGTAATATTGTCCTGCTGTTCCAGCCCGGCGAAGAGGGCTGGGCCGGCGCGCGGCGCATGATCGACGACGGCGCGCTCGAAAACCCGAAGGTCGACCGCATCTACGGCCTGCACCTGTGGCCGACCGTGCCGAAGGGCAAGATCGGTGTGCGCTGGGACTATCTCATGGCGCAGACGAGCGATTTCGAGATCACCGTCCACGGCAAGAGCGCCCACGCCTCCACGCCGCAGATGGGCATCGACGCCATCGTCGTTGCGGCGGAGCTCATCACGATGGTGCAGACCGTCATCACGCGCGACGTCGATCCGCACCAGGACGCGCTGCTCACGCTCGGCAAGATCCAGGGCGGCACATCGCACAACGTTATCGCCGAGGAGGTCACGATCAGCGGCACGCTGCGCGTGTTCAGCAACGACCTCTACCGCACCCTCAGCCACAAGATCGCCGCGCTCATGCAGGGGCTCGAGACGGCCACCGGCGCGCAGATCGACATGGACCGCAAGGTCCGCTACCCCAGCGTGTGCAACCCGCGCGAGCTGGTGGAGCAGTTTTACACCGTGCTCGACTCCATGGACGACGCGGTCCTGGTCGAGCCCGTCATGGCGGCGGAGGATTTCGCCGAATACCAGCAGGAGATCCCGGGCCTGTTTTTCTTCCTCGGCGTGCAGGAGCCGACCGGTACCGCCCCGCTGCACAGCAGTCATTTCAATTTCGACGAGCGCGTTTTGCTGACCGGCGTCGAGACGTTCAAACGGATACTGGAGTGTGAGTCAAAATGTACGAAGAAAAAATAATCCCACCGAAAAAGTCCATGCCGCAGGCCGTGGACGGCACGCTGCGCAAGTTTGCCCTGCGCGTGCCGGAGGTCATCTATCAGTGCAGCGGCATCATGATTTTTGGCAAGCGTATCAAGTCGCTCGTGTTCTCGACGGACCTGTCCATCATCAAAAACGTGAACGCGGACGCCATCATCGCGGTCTACCCGTTCACGCCGCAGCCGATCATCACGCAGGCGCTGCTGCTCGCGGCCGATATCCCGGTGTTTGCCGGCGTCGGCGGCGGCCTCACGCAGGGCCAGCGCGTGGTCAACCTCGCCATGTTCGCCGAGATGCAGGGTGCGACCGGCGTCGTGCTCAACGCGCCGACGGCCAGCGCCGTCGTCTCGCACGTGGCCGAGACGATCGACATCCCCGTCGTGCTCACGGTCGCGCGCGCGGACACCGACTTTGACGAGCGCATCCGCGCCGGCGCGAACATCTTCAACGTTTCCGCCGCAGCGGAAACGCCCGCCGTCGTGCGCCGCATCCGCGAGCAGCACCCCGACGTGCCCATCATTGCGACCGGCGGCCCGACGGATGAGAGCATCCTCGAGACCATCAAAGCAGGCGCCAACGCCATCACGTGGACGCCGCCGTCCAACGGCGAGATCTTCCGCGACATCATGGCTGCCTACCGCGAGAACAAACCGCACCCCTGACCCGGTGCATAGAAAAACCGACCCGAACGCCTGTTCGGGTCGGTTTTTTACGCTCATCGCAGCAGCTGTCCGTCCGCGGGGTCGAACTGCAGCGCATCCTGCACGGTGCGAAATGCGCCCGTGTCGCCCCAGGCGGCCGTCAGGCGCTTTTCCATCGCCGTCACGACGGGGTACTGCAGCCAGGTCTGCTGGTGCACGTAATACTCCCCGCTGCTGAGAATATTGCCGTCGAGCGCCTCTGTGGTGGAGTAGGCGACATAGCCGCGCGCGTGCTCTGCGTGCCGCGGCAGGGAAAAGGCGGCAAAAAGATCGGTATTCGTCTGCTCGCCCCAGAGGACGGTGTTTGCGGTGAACGTCTGCGCGCCCAGCGAGGCGTAGGGCGCGGCGAATGTCTGCCCATCGCGGTCATACAGCACGCGGCCGGTCACGTCCCCGGCGGCGGACCATCCTTCCGGGATGCTCCGGTAGGCCGGGCGGATCTGAACCGCCTCCGTGCCGTAGAAGCCGGGGTCGGTCGTCCAGAGGAAGTGGTGGAACACCATCCACGTCTCCCGCTCGCCGGGGAGCTGCACGGCCACGCCGGTCAGGCGCAGCTCCTTGACGTCGTAGACCGTGTCCTGCACGTAATAGCGCTCATGTTTCTCGTTGTATGCTTCCCACAGCACGTTTCTGCCGTCGTTGACAGGATAGTCTTCCGTTTCGGCCACGACGCGCAGCGCGCCGTCGCAGGCGGCGATGTCCTCCGGCGTGAGATCGTCGAGCACAGCCTCCGGGAAGCCGAGGCCGAGCAGCTGCTGCCGGACCGCTTCCGTCTGTACCTGTTCGGGTGTGTCCACGGGCTGCCAGTCCATCCGATAGCTGCCGCCGAACAGATACCCGAGCGTGCCGCCGATGCCCAGCACCGCAGCAATCACGAGCACGAGGCACCGGTCCGTCACCCGCACCGGCCCCGGCGCGATGGCGTATCCGGCCTCGTCCAGTGCGCCGGACAGCCGGTAAAGGCTGCGGAGGATGCACCCGTAGCCCACGAGCATGGCGATCGGCACGATCCAGCCCGTGTAGTGGACGGCGGCGAGGACGCACACGAGCGCGTACCACACGATCAGCGCGAGCGCGCCGCCGGCCTGCGCGGGCAGGCCCGCCTTTTTCTGCACCGCCAGCAGCCCCCGCCAGAAGCAGAAGTACAGGGCGAGGAGCAGCACTGCGTTTATGACGGTGAGCGTGGTCGTGACGGCGGGCGTGAACACGGCACTTTGCAAAATCGTCGTATTCAGGATCAGCGTGGCGAAAAAACAGGCCGCGCGGATCACAGTGACGGCAAAGCAGCCGCCGAGCCAGCGGTTTTCCCGCCGCAGCGTGCGAAAGCCGAGCAGCAGCAGCACCGTCCCGATGGCGGGGAGGATGTAGTTTAAGCACCAGAAGTTCAGGGTGATCGCGCACAGCGCCATGCCGAAGAGGATGCGGTTCATGGCGCGCCGCCACGGGGTCACGTCGGCCACGATCTCCTCCGGCGGCAGCTCGGCCACGCTCTGCGCAAGCAGCGCCTCAAAGGCGTCGTCGCGCGCAGATTCCCGCTCGTGCTCACGCATCGCCGTCACCTCCCAACATCGTGCGCAGCCGTTTTTTCAGACGGTACAGCCGACCCTCGACCGCGCGCTCGGTCATGCCGAGCTCGGCGGCGATCTGTGCGGTGGACTGCAGGTAGTAATACTTCCGATAAAACAGCGCCCGGTCGTTCTGACCGAGCCGTGCGAGCGCATCGTGCAGCGCGGCGCGGCGCTCGGCTTGTATCAGCGCCTCCTCCGGGGATGCCTCCGGCGACGGCGCGCCCTCCGGCAGAGTCTGCGTGCCGCCGTGCCGGGCGGCGCTGCGCTGATAGTTCAGCGCCGTGCTGCGCGTGACCGCCGTCAGCCACGCATTCCAGCTACCGCGCGCGGCATCAAACTGCGCGATCTTGTTCCACACGCGCAGCGACGCCTCCGAGAGGCACTCCTCGCGGTCGAGCGCGTTCGGCACGATCGGCGCGATGATGTAGCGCATCAGCGGCCCGTAGTGCAGCAGCAGGGCCTCCATGCCGCGCTCATCCTGCTGCAGCAGCTGTGCGATCATCTCCTGCTCCTGCACGTCCTCGCCTCCTCCCGGCTGTGTTTCTACTCCATTATACACGCCGCAACCGAAAAACCCACGCATATTTTTCCGCCTTCGCGCGGGAAGAAAAAAACAGTGCCCGGCTGTGATGCCGGGCACCGTCTGTTTTTTATCTGTATCTGTGTTCTCACACGGGCTTGTTCGAGGTCTTGAGCACGACGTCGTGCGCGCCGCCCTCGACGATGCTCACCGAGGACACGAGCGTCAGCCGCGCCTTTTCCTGCAGCTCGCGGATGGTCAGTGCGCCGCAGTTGCACATGGTCGAGCGGACCTTTGCCAGTGTCTGCTGGACGTTGTCGGAGAGCTTGCCGGCGTAGGGCACGTAGGAGTCCACGCCCTCCTCGAAGGACAGCTTCTTGCTGCCGCCGAGGTCGTAGCGCTGCCAGTTGCGCGCGCGGTTGGAGCCCTCGCCCCAGTACTCCTTCATGAGCGTGCCGTTGACGTTAACCTTGTCCGACGGGCTCTCGTCGAAGCGGGCGAAGTAGCGGCCGAGCATCACGAAGTCCGCGCCCATGGCCAGCGCGAGCGTGATGTGGTGATCGTGCACGATGCCGCCGTCGGAGCAGACGGGCACGTAGATGCCGGTCTCGCGGAAGTACTCGTCGCGTGCGCGGCAGACCTCGATGACGGCGGTCGCCTGGCCGCGGCCGATGCCCTTGGTCTCGCGCGTGATGCAGATCGAGCCGCCGCCGATGCCGACCTTCACGAAGTCCGCGCCGCAGTCGGCCAGGAAGCGGAAGCCGTCCGCGTCCACGACGTTGCCGGCACCGACCTTGACGCTGTCGCCGTAGCGCTCGCGGATCCACTCGAGCGTGCGCTTCTGCCACTCGGAGTAGCCCTCGGACGAGTCGATCACGAGCACGTCCACACCGGCGTCGACCAGCGCGGGCACGCGCTCGGCATAGTCGCGGGTGTTGATGCCCGCGCCGACGAGGTAGCGCTTCTGACTGTCGAGCAGTTCGTTCGGCTTCTGCTTGTGGAGGTCATAGTCCTTGCGGAACACGAACGCACACAGGCGGCCCTCGTCGTTGACGATGGGCAGAGAGTTGAGCTTGTGCTCCCAGATGATGTTGTTGGCTTCCTTCAGGGACGTGCCGTCGGGCGCGGTGATCATCTTCTCGCGCGGCGTCATGAATGCGCGCACCGGCGTCTCGGGCGCCATGCGGCTCACACGGTAGTCGCGGCTCGTGACGATGCCGACCAGGCGGCCGTCGGCCGTGCCGTCCTCGGTGACGGCGACGGTGGAGTGGCCGGTCTGCTCGCGCAGGGCCAGAATGTCCGAAAGCGTCGCGTCGGGGCTGATGTTCGAGTCGCTGCGCACAAAGCCCGCCTTGTAGCTCTTGACACGGGCGACCATCGCGGCCTCGTCCTCGATCGACTGCGAGCCGTACAGGAACGACACGCCGCCCTCCTGCGCCAGCGCGACGGCCAGCCGGTCGCCGGACACGGACTGCATCACGGCCGAGACCATCGGCACGTTCAGCGACAGGGCCGGTTCCTCGCCCGCGCGAAAGCGCGTCAGCGGCGTGCGCAGAGAAACGTTGTCCGGGATGCACTCGCTCGACGAGTAGCCGGGCACCAACAGATACTCATTGAACGTGTGCGACTGGCCGGAAAAGAAGTAAGCCATGGGAAAGACCTCCTTATAACAATATACAGTGTGAAAAGCGGAGCGGGTCGCGCCCCGGTGATGATTTTTGCTATTGTACCGCGAACGGGCGCGCTTGTCCAGCCCGCAGCACGGAAAAAAATCAGGGGTGTGACCGCCTTTTTTTGGACATATGATAAAAACTGCGCACCGCCGCCGGCGGTGCGCAGGGAATCACAGTTTGCGAATCTTGTCCTTCTCCTCGATGAGGGGCAGGTAGTCCATGTACGGTGTGTCGTTGGCGCAGGTGAACTTCGCCTCGGAGCTGAACGCCTCGACCTCTTTGTGCGACTGCTCGATCGGGCGCAGCGTGCCCGCACCGGCGATGCAGCCGCCCGGGCAGGCCATGCCCTCGAGCAGGTAGCCGTCGTACTTCCCGACCTTGGCCATCATCAGCAGCTTGCGGCAGTCGGCCAGACCGGTCGCCGCGGCGACCTTGACCTCCCGGTCGGGTTCCATGTCGTGGATGGCGTTGACGACCGCCTGCGCCACGCCGCCGGAGTAGGCAAAGCGGCGCGCGTCGCGGCTGGAGTAGGCGGGCATCTCCTCTTCGTCCTCGGGCGGGAACGCCTTGTCCATGCCTTTGGCCGCGAAGATGCCGAGCGCCTCTTCAAACGTGAGCACGAAGTCCACGTCGCTGCGCACGCTTTCACGCCGGGCCTCGAGCTTTTTCGAGTCGCACGGGCCGACGAACACGACCTTGCAGTCCGGATGGTCGCGCTTGATCATGCGCGCGGTGAGCACCATGGGCGTGAAGGCCACGGAGATGTTCTTTTCAAACTGGGGGAAGAGCTTTTTGACCATGTCGCTCCACGACGGGCAGCAGGACGTGACCATGAATTTGTGCTTTTCGGGCACTTCCTCGAGGAAGTCCGCCGCCTCTTCGATCACGCACAGGTCCGCGCCGATGGCGACCTCGTACACGTCGGCAAAGCCGAGCCGCTGAAACGCCCTGCGTATCCGCTCGGGCACGCCCTCGGGGCCGAACTGCCCCACGAACGCCGGCGCGAGCGCCACGTAAACAGGCGTATCGCTCTTGACGGCCTGAATGGTCTGAAAGATCTGGCTCTTGTCCGAGATGGCGCCGAACGGGCAGCTGACCATGCACTGGCCGCAGGACGTGCACTTGGAATAATCAATGTCGGCGCGGCCGAGCCCGTCGGAATGGATGCAGTCCATGCCGCAGGCCTTGCGGCACGGCCGCTCGAGGCGCACGATGGCGTTGAACTTGCACTCTTTCAGGCAGCGCCCGCAGCGGATGCACTTATCCGGGTCGATGTGGGCCTGGCCGTTCTGCCGCGTGATGGCCTGCCGCGGGCAGACCGACATGCACGGATGCTCCAGACAGCCCTGGCACACGTTCGTGATCTTCACAACGTTGTCCGGGCAGCGGTTGCACGCGAACTTGATGACGTTGATGAGCGGCTTTTCGTAGTAGATCTCCGGGTCGAGCGCCTTTTCCACGCCGTCCGAGAGCAGGGAAAACTCCGAAAACTTGCGCAGCGGCAGCCCCATGGCCAGCCGCAGCCGCTCGCCGACGACGGCGCGCTCGAGGAACAGACTGTCCCGGTAGGAACCGATCTCACCGGGGATGATCTTGAACGGCAGCTCTTCGAGCCGCTTTGCGTAATCGCCGCCCTCATAGGCCATTCGGGCGATCTCCGTGAATACTTCGTGACGGATACGTACTTTTCCGGTTTCAATGCCGCGCATAGGGTTCTCCTTTGAGAATAAAAAGTGAATTCTTGTTCGTGAAATTTGCAACAAGCACTTGACGCGAGGTCATGCAAAACATTATACTAATACGTGATAAATTTCGCAATTCTTTTTTTGCAATCTGGACAAAAAGATAACGATTAGCTTCAATTTTGTCGAAAAATCAAAGAAAACGGCGCATGTGTCTGGGAATGACATCCTGTGTTGGGGCAGGTTTGTGACCTGGACACAGAAAGATCTGCCGGATCTGTGGTAGGATGGATGCAATCGAAGCCGCAGCTTCCGCAAATTTTTCAGCCGTCAGGAGGGAACGCACTATGGAAGAAAACAAAACGAAAGCCAAGATCATCGCAGTCGCCGGCAAGGGCGGCGTTGGCAAGACCTCTCTGTGCTCGGCGATCGTCCGCGAGCTGGTGGAGGCCTTCCCCGGCAAGCGCATCCTCGCCATCGACGCAGACCCGGCCGTCGGCCTGTCCACGGCGCTGGGCGTGCACGTCGAGCACACGATCGACGACATCCGCAACGAAGTGATCGAGACCTCGGAGCGCGGCGAGTACCGCCAGGCCATCGAGGTGCTCAATGAGGCGCGCTTCCGCATCTTTGACACCATGGTCGAGTGCGACGGCTTCGCCTTCCTGGCCATCGGCCGTCCGGAGGCCGCCGGGTGCTACTGCTCGGTCAACTCCTACCTCAAGGAAGTCATCAGCATGCTCGCCAATGATTTCGATTATGTGGTCATCGACGGCGAGGCCGGCATCGAGCAGATCAGCCGCCGCGTCATGGAGCAGGTCTCGCACCTGGTCCTCGTCACGGACCAGAGCGCCAAGGGCGTGAACGTCTGCCGCGAGATCAAGGAGGCGGCCGATGACCTCATCACCTACGAGCGCATCGGCATGATCGTCAACCGCGTGGTCGACCCGAGCATGAACGATCTCGTCAAGCTCGACGGGGTGGACGTGCTCGCCTACATCCCCACCGATCCGATCCACGCTGCCAACGACATCCACGGCAAGAGCGTGTTCGAGCTGCCGGAGGACTCCAACATTATGGTCGGCGTCCACCAGGCGCTGCACAACCTGGGCATTTTTTGAGGAGGGAACAACATGAAGGATATGGAACTGTACGACAGCTTTATTCGGGAAACGACCGACCTGCTCGGCGCGCCGACGCAGAAGTGGGCCTATAAAGAGCGCGATGCGTGGAAAGATAACGGCGAGAGCGAGCTCGTGCTCCTGCGCGACGCTGCGTATGAGCTCGGCGGCGGCGCGAACGACGCCGTGAACTTCACCTGCGTCACGTCCGACAGCAGTCTCGTCCCGGCGGACGAGGTGCTGCTCTACGGCCCGGATATGAAGGAGATCAAGGGCGACGTGCCATTTGCCCGCCTCGTGATACTCGGCGTCAAGGACATCGACGTCGAGAACAAAGACGCGACTTACACCGCCATCCGCAACATCGAGTTCGTGAAGTACCATGTCTTCCCGGACGGATACATGATGCGCGTTTCGCCCGAGAGCAGCCGCGAGCAGATCCGCGTGAGCAAGAAGGCCATCAAGAAGGGCATCTCGTTTTACAAGGTCGGCTGCGACTTTATCCGGCAGTATAAGAAAAACCCGAACATCACGAATGTGCGCGTGATCTTCATCACGAAGAACGTCGACTTCAAGACCCTGCACGACACGGCCAAGAAGATCGACGACGTGACCAAGACCATGAACACCATCCTCGAGGGCATGCCCGAGGATCTCGACTGCGCGAGCTGCAGCTTCAAGCCCGTGTGCGACGAGGTCGAGGGCCTCAAGGAGCTGCACTTCGGCAAGGCCGGCAAGAAAGCGCCGAAGGCGTAATTTCCGCAGAACATACACGCACGGCCCCGCAAGCAACCTGCGGGGCCGTGTTTTCATCTTTCATCCAAAGGAGGTGCGCCATGCCGAATTTTCGCATGACGCTCAGCTATGACGGCACGCGCTACAACGGCTGGCAGCGGCAGGGCAACACGCCGGACACCATTCAGGGGCGGCTCGAGGCCGCACTCAGCGACCTGCTGGCGCAGCCGGTCGAGGTCGCGGGCTCCGGCCGCACGGACGCGGGCGTGCACGCCCGGATACAGACGGCGTCGTTCCGCGCGAAAACGGACCTGTCCGCGCCGGAGCTGCTGCGGCAGCTGCGTGCGCGCCTGCCGGGGGACATCGGCGTGCTCACGCTCGAGGAAACCGCGCCGCGCTTTCACGCGCGATTGTCCTGCCGCGGCAAGACGTATGTCTACCGCGTCTGGAACAGCGAGACGCCGAACGTGTTCGAGCGCCGCTATGTCTACGCCCTGCCGCAGCCGCTCGACACGGCGGCCATGCAGCGCGCGGCAGCGCCGCTGTGCGGCACGCATGACTACACGTCGTTCTGTGCCAACCGGCGCATGAAAAAATCTGCCGTGCGCACGGTCGATGCCATCACCGTCGAGCGGCTGGGCGAGGAAGTGCGCCTGACATTCTCGGGCGACGGCTTTTTGTACCACATGGTGCGCATCCTCACCGGCACGCTGCTGGAGGTCGGACTCGGGCAGCGGGACGCCGGCACGATGCCGGACATTCTCGCCGCGCGCGACCGCGCCGCCGCCGGGCCGACAGCGCCTGCCCGCGGGCTGATCCTCTGGGAGACGCGGTACTGACCGCCTGGCAGCGCACAAAATCGGATTTTCGGAGAGATCGTCATGATTCGACCATTGCAAAAAGCAGACATCGACCGCATTGCGGATATCTGGCTGGACACCAATCGCAAGGCGCACGCTTTTATTCCCGCGTCCTACTGGGAGCGCAATTTCGCTTCCGTGAAAGAGATGCTGCCGCAGGCGGAAGTCTATGTGTATGAAACGGATCAGGGGATACAGGGCTTTCTCGGTCTGAACGGCGAATACATCGAGGGCATTTTTGTTTCGGAGGAAGCACAATCGCGCGGCATCGGGAAACTTTTGCTGAATCATGCAAAAGACAGAAAGTCGGCATTGCGCCTGAACGTGTATCAGAAGAATACGCGGGCGATCCGTTTTTACCAACGAGAAGGGTTTCAAATCCGGCGCAGCGGGCTGGATGCGGCCACCGGCGAACCGGACTATGAAATGCTGTGGCGGCGGGAGTAGAGACTCCGGCTTGACGACCCGCCGGGAGCGCGTAAAATCGGAAGTTGTAGTAAAGGAGGTTTACAATGGGGTTTTGGATTTTTATGTTGATTATGGATTTGCTTCTTCCATTTACGATGATTGGTTTTGGAAGATATTTTATGAAAAAGGCTCCAAAGGAAATAAATTCAGTATTTGGATATCGGACTTCGATGTCTATGAAGAACAAAGACACATGGGAATTTGCTCATAAATATTGTGGTAAAGTCTGGTATGTCTGTGGAATGGTTATGTTGCCGATAACAGTAATATTCATGCTTTTAGTGATTGGAAAAAATGAAGATTGTGTTGGGAGTATAGGAGGAATTATCTGTGGTGTTCAACTTGTTCCTTTAATTGGGTCTATTCTCCCAACAGAAATAGCATTAAGAAAGAATTTTGATAAGAATGGAACAAGACGATAACTTCCGGTTTTCCGAACCGTGAAACCGCCACCGGCGCGACCTGCTGGTCACGCCGGGGGCGTTCCTGTTATCTGTTTCTGCTGCGTCATTTCAGCCGCGCGCGCTGCGCCGCGCAGTAGGCGCGCACGTCAAATGGCTCCGGCACGCTGTCGCGCCGGAGGTACAGCGGGTGGTGCGGATGCCCGGCCTTGGAGCGCGCGCCGAACGTCAGCCACTGCGCATGAAACTCCTCGCCGATGGCGAGCATCTGCTCGAGCGCGTCGAACAGGTACGGCCGCTTTTCGATCAGCGTGCCCCACGCGGCCCACACGGCCGGCCGGTTGCCGGGCGCGTACTGCCCGAGCACGTAGCGAAACGCCGCCATGTTCTGCTCATGCAGCGCGCGGTTGAAGGTGGTGTCCATGGCGTTCGGGTCGGTCGCGCGCTGGGGGTAGACGTTGAACATCGTGAAGCTGTCATACCCGTTGCCGAGGGCGATGCGCTCGACGCTCTTGAGCGTGTTGTCCAGATCGCCGGGCTGCGCGGTCGACGGGTTGATGCCGATGCAGATGAGCGGGTTTGCGCCCCGCGTGCCGAGGATGTAACGGTATTCGGTGTAGTACGGCGGCACGTACAGCCAGCGCGCGGCGTCATAGTCGTCGTGCTGCGGGCAGTGGAGCGCGTCGTCAAAGGTCAGCAGCGTGCACGTCTGGCTCGCGCCCTTTGGAATGTGCATGGGTGGTCCCTCCGATCGGTGCGGTCAGTCCCCAGCGGGCGGGAACGGTTTGGAATAGGCGGTCTTGGCGCTCACGCCCGGCAGGCGGCCGATGCGCCCCGCGAGCGCGGAGATCACGTCCTGTGGCGCGTCGAGCACGACGCTGATGATGCTGACGCCCTTCTCGCGGTAGGGCAGGCCCATGCGGCCGATGATGTACTGCCCTGCGTCGTGCAGCAGGGCGTTGAGCTGCGCTGTGCTCTCGCTGTTTTCCACGATGATGCCGATCAGCGCCACGCGCGTTTCCATGCGCGCTCACCTCGCTTTCGTTTTGTCTATTGTACGCGAAAATGGGCGGGAACGCAATGCGTTCCCGCCCGTTTTGTTCCGGAAGTGCCGCTTATTTGCAGTGCTTGTAAAACTGCTTGGAGTTATCGAGCACCTGGCACTCGGCGTTCGGGTAGAGCACGACTTTCTTCGGCGTGCCGTCGTCGAGGATGCGCAGGGCGTCCGGCCACGTCTTGACGTATTCAGCGCCGGAGTGCTCGTCGATGTACCACGGGTCGCGCATGCCCTTGACGGTGTGCTCGGCAAATACGACGGCGTGGGCCATGTTTTTGCCCTTCGTGTAGCAGCCGGACCACATCATGCCGCCGGGGGCGGAGTGGCCCCACTTGTCGTACAAAAAGTGCACACACGGGCCGAACGGGGAGTTGGCCGCGAGCACGAACGAGCCGCCGTCCTTGAGCGAGGCGATGACCTCGGGCGTGTAGGCGCAGTTGGCCTCGGCGGGCTTGAAGTAGTTGTTGGCGATGACCACGTCGCAGTCGGGCACGAACTTTGCCGCGTAGTGCTCGGCGGCGTAGGCGGCCGCGTGCTGGATCTCGGCCTCAAAGTCGCCGGCGAACAGGTTGCAGATCTGCGCGTGGCCGTTGAGGATGGCGTCGATCTTGAAGTCGAGCCCCATCATGCGCGCGGCCTGCTCGGCGTCGCTGCGCATGAGCGTGTGGGGGTTGCCCATGTTGAACTCCGTCGTCGTCGTGAAGCTGTGGTTGCGCATGATCGTGCGCAGCGAGCTCACGCCCGGCAGGATGCACTTGGCGCCGCCGCTGAAGCCGTAGTAGCTGTGGGCCATGGTCGTGCCGATGGCGATCTTGTAGTCGGCGGACATGACGTCGGCATTGATCTCGACGGGCACGTTGTTGGTCGTGTTGCCGACGAACACGTGGTTAAAGAACAGGTTGTGGTTGTGCACCTCGTAGTTTTCGACGATCTCCTCGCCGAGCTTGCGCACGAACTCCGTGCGGTACATGACACCGTGGGTGCCGAGCGCGATGATGAACCAGATGTTCTCCTTCGGCACGCCGGCGGCGCGCAGCTCCGCGATGACGGCCTTGGCGATCGGCTCGCACGGCGTCGGGCGGGTGATGTCGTCGATGATAATGACGGCGCTCTTTTTGCCGGCGGCGCCCTCGGAGATGGGCTTGGCGCCGATGGCGGCGTGGATCTTCTCCGCGATCTGCGCCTCGGTCAGAGCCGGGGTGTCATAGCCGTGGATCTTGGAGATATGCACGTCCCAGTTGTCGGGGAACGCGATCGGGATCGGCTGGTCGCCGTAGTTGCTGTTGGAAGGCAGGTCAAATGTTTTCATAGAGAATCCTCCTGGGATCGACGCGCTTTCTCATCTTCCGCATCCTGTTCGATCAGGCACTCGCGGTACGGGCCGGTCAGCGTCAGGTGGTCGTAGATGGCAGCGGCCACGGCGGCTTCGTCGCGGTCACGCAGGGCCTGACAGATGGCCTGGTGTCCGGCGCGCGTCAGCGCGTTTTCGTCCAGCCGCCAGGTCTCCTCGAGCACACGCGCGCGGTAGATGTCCATGAGCGAGGACAGCGTGGTGTAGATGTATTTGATGAGGGCGTTGTGAGACATGCGCATGAGCGAATTGTGAAACTGCGAGTCCAGCACGGACTGCCGGTCGATCGGCGTGCCGATATAGTCGTAGTCGGCCAGAGCGCACAGGCGCTCGATCTCGTCGTCGGTCGCGCTGCGGATGATGTCCCGGCACACGTCCGTCTCGAGCACGATGCGCAGATCCAGCACATTTTCCAGTGTGCTGTTGCTCAGCGCGAACAGCGCGCAGATCGGCCGATTGATCGACAGCTCCGGCGTGTTCGTGATGTACGAGCCGCTGCCCTGGATGCTCTGTACGATGCCCATGGCCTCCAGACTCTTGATCGCCTCGCGCACGCACGTGCGGCTGACGTCAAACTTCGTCGCCAGGGACAGCTCCGTCGGCAATTTGTCGCCTTTCTGGAGCTGGCCGTGGTTGATCTGGTCGAGGACGGCGTCCACGATTTTTTTATAGTTTGTGCTGGACTTCGGTTTCATGCTGTCACCTCGCTAAGCGATATTCACAAAAATTGCGTCGATTTTTTGAACATTATGATTATTTACAAAGAAAAAAAGCGATGGTATGATTGAAATAATCAAATGTGTCAGACAAATTCGAGGGCCTACATCAGGTCCTTTCCTTATTCGCCGGAAAGTTGTCTGACAATTATCGGGAGGTTTTCCATCTGTGTCTACATTAGCACATTCTTTTTTTTAAGTCAATGATTTGTCAGACAAATGATGAGAAATGGGACACGGAGTTGGAAAAACCAATACGGACCGAGCGAGGTGAGCCATCGAGAGAAATGGAGAGCATTCCCCCTGTATCGCAAAAGCAGAGAATTTGGAATGAAAATGTAACTTAGAGGAGAAGAAGAAACATGTCAAACACGAGCAACGCATCGAAAAATGTCAAGCGTTTCCTGCTGCTGTTCGCACTCGGGATCGCTTACGGCTTTATGTACGTCATGCCGTACATGAAGTCCAGCTTCTACGATCAGATGATTGCCGCCATGGGCTGCACGAATGCCCAGCTCGGCTCTCTGATGACCGCTTACTGCATCTGCTGCACCGTCTCCTATCTGCCCGGCGGCTGGATCGGAGACAAGTTCAACCCGAAGCCGGTTCTGCTGATCTCCATCTTTGGTCAGGCAGCGCTGAGCTTCCTGTTCATGTTCACGTATAAGAGCTACACCATGGCCGTCATCATCTGGCTGCTCATGGGCCTGACCGGCGGCTTTGCTTTCTGGCCGGCCATCATGAAGGGCATCCGCATGACGGGCACCGACGAAGAGCAGGGCCGTATGTACGGCATCTTTGAGGCCCTCAACGGTCTGGCTTCCCTGCTGCTGAGCTTCATCATGATCGGCGTCATGGCCGTCGTCGGCGGCAGCGACCTCATCACCGGCTTCAAGAGCGCGCTGGCATTCATGGGCGGTCTGTCCATCGTGTCCGGCATCCTGGTTGCGATCCTGATGCCGAAAGACGCGGCTTACGGCGTGAGCGATGAAGAAAAAGAAAATCAGAAAAAGATCACCTTCAAGGACTATGTGTCCGCCTTTAAGATCCCCGGCGTGTGGATCATGGCCATCCTGGTCTGGTGCTATGTGACCATCTCCGCCGTGGCCAGCTACCTGACGCCGTACAGCACGGGCGTGCTCGGCATGTCCGCAACGCTGGCGGCCACCATCGGCACGTTCCGCACTTACGGCTGCCGCCTGATCGGCGGCCCGCTCGGCGGCTATCTGGCCGATAAGGCGTTCAAGTCTGTCTCCAAGGAGCAGCTGCTCGGCCAGCTTGCCTGCCTGGTGACGATCGGCATCTTCCTGGTCCTGCCCGGCGGCACGAGCGGCGGTCTGCTCGTGGTTTTGCTGCTGCTGGTCGGCATCGCCATGTTCCTGTGCAAGGGCACATATTTCTCCATCCAGCCGGAAATGGGCATTCCGACGCACATCTCCGCGACGGCCGTTGCCATCGCGACGTTTGTCGGCTACATTCCGGATATGTTCGTGCACACGATGTTCGGCAACTGGATCGACGCCTACGGCGACGCGGGCTACACGAAGATCCTCTTCTACGGTGTCGGTACGGCGGTGCTGGGCGTGATCGCGGCCGTCTGGGCCATCGCACAGGCGAAAAAGGTTGCAAAGCGGAATGCGGCCGCTACCAACGCGGAGTAACATTCCCCGCAAAATACAAGGAGGCTTATCCATGAGCAAAATCAAGATCAACACGGCCCGCTGCAAAGGCTGTGGTTACTGTGTGAACGACTGCCCGCGCAAGGCGCTGTCGTTCTCCGGCAACATCAACGACAAGGGCTATGACACCGTTCAGGTCGACGACGCGCTGTGCGTCGCCTGCGGCACGTGCTACCGCGTGTGCCCCGACAGTGTTTTTGAAATCCTGGAATAAGAGGTAAGAACATGAGCAAACAACTTATGAAGGGCAATGAGGCCCTGGCAGAAGCGGCGCTGCGCGCCGGCTGCCGTTTTTACAGCGGCTATCCCATCACCCCGCAGACCGAGATCCTGGAGTACCTGGCCAAGCGTATGGACGAAGTGGGCGGCACGTTCGTGCAGACCGAATCCGAGCTCGCGGGCATCAACATGCTCCTCGGCGCGGCAGCGGCCGGCGCGCGTGCGCTGACCAGCTCCGCCGGCCCCGGCTTCTCCCTGAATCAGGAGGGCATCTCCTATCTCGTCGCGGCGGATCTTCCGGCTGTCATCATCAACGTCATGCGTATCGGCACCGGCCTCGGCGACATCGCGCAGGGCCAGGGCGACTACTGGCAGATGACCCGCGGCGGCGGCCACGGCGACTACCGCACCATCGTGCTGGCGCCGGCCTCCGTGCAGGAAAACTGCGACATGATGACCACTGCCTTTGATCTGGCGGAGAAGTACCGCCACCCCGTGTTGGTCGCGTCCGACGCCGCCATCGGCCAGATGGTCGAGGGCGTTGAGCTCAAGGATTTCGTCGAGCACGACATTAACCAGTATGACTGGGCGATCCGCGGCTGCAAGGCCGGCCAGGCGCCCCGCAAGGTCCAGAACGTCTACTACACCAACCCGCAGTACCCCGAGTTCCTGCGCAGCAAGTATCAGGCGATCGAGGACAACGAGCAGCGCTGGGAGTCCTACCAGGCGGAGGACGCCGACGTGGTGCTCGTGGCTTACGGCATCAGCTCCCGCATCTCGAAGGAAGCGGTGAACATGGCCCGCGCCGAGGGCTTCAAACTCGGCCTGATCCGCCCGATCACGCTCTGGCCGTACCCGGTCAAGGCGTTTGAGACCTGCAAGAACGCCAAGGCGTTCATGACGGTTGAGATCAACATCCTCGGCCAGATGGTCGACGATGTGAAGCTGGCTGTGGAAAACAAGTATCCGGTCGGCTTCTATGGCACGTTCTTTGGTCTGCCGGAACCGGAAGAGATCGTCGCGCAGGCCAAGGCCATGCTGGAAAAGGAGGGGAAATAAATGAAACTCAAAGCACCCGAAACTGTCTTTTCCTCCGCCGGCTTCTGCCCCGGCTGCGGCCACGGCCTGGCCACCCGACTGATCGGCGAGGTCTCCGAGGAACTCGGCATTCAGGAAAAAATGCTGGCAGTCGTGGACGTTGCCTGCTGCTCGTTCAACATTGACTACTGGCGCTACGATACCATCATGGCGGCGCACGGCCGCGACATCCCGACGGCCGTCGGCGTCAAGCACATCCGCCCCGAGAACCCGGTCTTTGCTTACCTGGGCGACGGCGCTGCCTACTCCATCGGCATGGCGGAGACCATTCACGCCGCGCTGCGCAACGACAACATCTGCGTGTTCGTCGTCAACAACAGCGTCTTCGGCATGACCGGCGGCCAGATGGCCCCGACTACCCTGCCGCACCAGAAGACCGCGACCTCCCCGAAGGGCAAGGATCCGGCCAAGTACGGCACGCTCAACGTCGTCGACGTGCTCGGCAAGATGGACATTGCCTATCTGGCACGCGGTGAACTGGTCGGACCTGCCGGCATGAACAACTGCAAGAAGCTCATCCGCAAGGCGTTCGAGCACCAGCTCAACGGCGACGGCTTCAGCCTCGTCGAGCTGCTCAGCCCCTGCCCGACCAACCTGAACATGCCGCCGGTGAAGGCCCGCGAGCATGTGCACACGGAAATGACCAAGTATTTCCCGATCGGCGAATACATTGACAAGAAGGGTGGTAATCAGGCATGATGGTAGAAATGATTTGCGCCGGATTCGGCGGCCAGGGTGTCCTGACCACCGGTCTGATCCTGGCAGAGGCCGGCATGAAGCTCGGCATGAACGTGCTGTGGTATCCGTCCTACGGCTCCGAGATGCGCGGCGGCACGGCCAACTGCACCATTAAGTTCTCCGACAAGGAGATCGCCAGCCCCTGCGCCAAGAAGATCGACATCCTCATGGCCATGAACGCGCCGGCGATCGACAAGTTCGAGAGTAGCCTGCGCCCGGGCGGCCTGCTGCTGGTCAACAGCTCGCTCGTGCACGAGCGCGAATACCGCGACGACATCAAGGTCGTCAAGGTCCCCATGACCGAGATCGCCGCGGAGCATGAAAACCCGAAGGGCGCCAACATCGTCATGATGGGCGCCATGGCGGCCAACTCCGATCTGTTCACCGAGGACGATCTGGAGCGCCTGACCAACGAGTTCTTCGAGAAGAAGGGCAAGATCAACCCGAAAAACAGCCTCTGCTTCCGCGCCGGCACGCAGATCCACTAAACCGGCGAACTCCACGGGGCTTTGCTCATGAAATCAGCACCCGGGGCGCTGCCCGGCAGCGCCCCGGGAAAATCCCGCTCTGGAGGTGTAAATTTTTTGAATGTCCTAGACGTCATCATCATCCTGGCATACTTTGTCGGCATGATCGTGCTCGGTCTGATCGCAAACAAAAAACAGACCGGCGTGGATGACTATTATCTGGGCGGCCGCTCGATGGGCGCTCTGAAGATCGGCGCGCTCTGGATGGCCGGCTGGATCGGCGGTTCGTCCGTCATCGGTACATCCTCAAACAGTTATTCCATGGGCATCACCGGCGTCTGGTATGTGGGTGAGATCGCCATCGGCTGCGTGCTCTTCGCGCTCGTCATGGCCAAGCCCATCAAGCGCGTGAGTGACGAGCTGAGGAATGTCACGTTCCCCGAGCTGATCCACGCGCGCTATGACCAGAAAAACAGCACCATGGCCAGCATCACGACCATCCTTGCGATGATCGGCTACACGGCGGCGCAGTTTGTTGCCGGCGCGTCGATCCTGAACGTGCTCACGGGCTGGAATCTCGGCGTGTGCTACATTCTCGCGGCCGTGGTCATCGTGTTCTATGTCTCGACGGGCGGCCTGCTCGCCGTGACGTATACCGACATCGTGCAGATGGCGCTGCTGCTGCTCGGCATTGTCGTTCTGGCAGTGCCGCTGGTCGGCTCGCAGCTGCACAAGATGGGCGCAAACCTCGTCACCGACCTGCCGGCGAGCTTCTTCGACCTCGGTGCGTGGGGCTGGCCGACGATCCTCGCGCTCGGCCTGTCGACCATCATGTCGTTTTTCACGAGCATGGACAGCTACACCCGCTGTATCGCCGCCAAGGACGCCAGGACCGCCCGCACCGGCACGATCTATGCGGCCGTGCTCGTGCTCATCATCGCCGGCACCAGCACGTTCCTCGGCATGGCCGGCAAGCTCATCCTGCCCGGCCTGTCGTCGTCCAACAACGTCATTGCGGCGCTCGTGGTCGAGCTCTTCCCGCACGGGCTCAAGGGCCTCGTGCTCATCGGCGTGCTCAGCGCCATCATGTCCACGGCGGACATTTCCGTCCTGACCGGTTCGGCCAGCCTGACGAAGGATATCTACCAGCGCTACATCAACCCCAACGCATCGGACAAGACGCTGCTGCGTGTGGGCTTCGGCGCGTCCCTGTTCGTGGGCGTGCTCGGCGCGATCTTCGGCTGGTTCACGCAGGACATCATGAACATCCTGCTCATCACGTTCACCATCAACTCGGCCGGCCTGTTTCTGCCGACGCTCGGCGCGTTCTTCTGGAAGAAGTCGTGCTCGGCGGGCGCATTCGCGTCTATGCTCTCGGCGACGGTCATCGCCGTCGTCTGGTTCATCGGCGGCAAGGTCAGCTCGCTGCCGCTGTTTTCCATCGACGCGCTCTGGCCCAGCTTCGGCGTATCGGCCATCCTGTACGTCGTTATCTGCCTGACGCATCATCAGACGCCGGCGGAGCAGAAAAAGGCGGAAAGATTCTACGCGGCCAAGTGAGCCGCACCCCCATCCCAAGATAGGAGTATTGTCACAATGGAGCAAACGAAGAAGATGCCCCTCGAGGGGATCCGCGTCGTGGAGCTGGCGACGGTCGTCGCCGCCCCGACCGCGTCGCGCGTGCTGTGCGCGTTCGGCGCAGAAGTCATCAAAGTGGAAACCAAGATCGGCGACGAGATGCGCCGCGCCGGTGAGTTCGAGATGGTCGTGTGCGAGGACGATAAAAACCCGCTGTTCACCATCCAGAACAGCGGCAAGCGCCTGACGAGCATCGATCTGAAAAATCCGGACGGCAAGGCCGCCTTCCTCCAGCTGCTCGAGACGGCCGACGTGTTCCTCACGAACGTCCGTCTACCGTCGCTGGGCCGCCTCGGTCTCGATTACGAGACGCTGCACAAGGCCTACCCCGGCCTCGTGTACGCGCACTTTTCCGGCTTCGGCCCGAAGGGGCCCGACGCTGCCAAGCCCGGCTTTGACAGCACGGCGTTCTGGCTGCGCAGCGGCCCGATGGCCGACTGGCAAGTGCCCGGCTCGTTCCCGTTCACGCCCACCTACGCCTTCGGCGACATGGCCACGAGCTCGGCGTTCCTGTCCGGCATTCTCATGGCGCTCATCGGCAAGAAGAGCACCGGCATGGGCACGTTCGTGAGCACGTCGCTGTTTGCCAGCGGCATCTGGTGCAACGCCATCGGCGTCGTGTCGCACCAGCTGCAGTTCGGCGGCGAGCGCCCGAACGACCCCCTGCGCCCGGCCGACCCGTTCTGCCACTTCTACGAGTGCAGCGACGGCAAGTGGATCGGCGTGTTCGACAACGAATACCGCCGCGAGCTGCCGAAGTTTGCAAACCTGTTCGGCATGCCGGAGATCGCCGACGATCCCCGCGCCGCCAGCCTCGAGGCGCTGCACGAGACGGACTTCGTCGTCGAGATCGTCACGCGGCTCAACGCCATTTTCAAGACCAAGACGGTCGCCGAGTGGGAAGCCTTCCTCTCGGAAAACAACGTCTCCTGCGAGCGCATGCGCACCATCCGCGACGTGAGCACCGACGAGCAGGCCATTGCCAACGGCTATATCCAGAAGGTCACCTTCCAGGACGATCTCGAGGTCATGATGCCGTGCCCGCCCATGCAGCTGACGGAGTACGCCACGCGCCCCTACACGTCCGCCGGCCGCCTCGGCGCCGATACGGACAGCATTTTCCACGATCTTGGGTATACCGATTCGGAAATTGCCGCCATGAAAGACAGCGGCGCGATCCAGTAACACAATATAAAAGGAGAAAGCGCATATGAAAATCGTTCTGGCAGAAGTGCCCTACACCAAAGACAGAGACATCAGCGTGGAAAAGTCCTGCGTGCCGGAAGGCGCGGAGCTGACCATGGCCGTGTTCGACGAGCACGCTGAGAATAACGATGCGTTCTACGCCGAGATCAAGGACGCCGACATCATCATTGACGGCTACGTCCACTTCGGCAAGAAGGAGATCGACGCCATGGATCACTGCAAGGTCATCTCCTTCCAGTCCACCGGCTACAACGAGGCCGATCTCGACTACGCGAAGGAAAAGGGTATCGCCGTCTGCTCCATCCTCGACTACTGCACGCAGGAGACCGCCGAGAGCGCCATGGCCCTCATGCTCAACCTCCAGCGCGGCATCCGCCAGTATGACCGCAGCGTCCAGCAGGATCACGTCTGGGATTACCAGGTCGTGCCGGGTCTCAAGCGCATCGCCGGTCAGGTCATGGGCATCGCCGGTCTCGGCCGCATCGGCCAGTCCGTCGCGCGCAAGGCGCAGGCGTTCGACATGGAGGTCATTGCCTACGACCCGTTCCTGCCGCCTGCCATTGCCGAGAACCTCGGCGTCAAGCTCGTCGATTTCGACACGCTGCTGGCCGAGTCCGACGTGCTGAGCCTGCACATGAACCTCACCGAGGAGAACTACCACATGTTCAACAAGGAAGCGTTCATGAAGTGCAAGAAGCACCCCATCATCGTCAACGAAGGCCGCGGCCCGCTGATCTGTGACGAGGATCTCGTCTGGGCGCTCGACAACGGCTACATCCGCGGCGCCGCGCTCGACATGGTCGAGAGCGAGGATCCGGATCTGGACACCTGCCCGCTCGTCGGCCGCGACGACGTGCTGCTCACCCCGCACAGCGGCTACTACTCCGACACGTCCAACTATCTCGTCGCAAAGCTGTCCATGGACAACGCCCTGTACTACGTCAACGGCGAGTACGACAAGGTCAAGTCCATCCGCAACGGCGTCAACGCCTGAGCACCCTCCCGCTTGTTTCCGCTGGGCAGCCAATTTCCATTTTCTTTTTTTCTACCCTTCTTTCTGTTCTGTTTTTGCGATTTCAACGGATATATCTTCTCTCCTACCAGCCGTCCAGTGGATTCCAAATATCCGTGTCCGCGTCCGGCCTCCGGCACGGACACGGGCCTGAAAACCCGTATGTACCGGGCACCGCGTCAGGTGCCCGGTGCTTTTTTGCGGTTGACACTGCCCGGCGGGAACAGTAAAATGAAAAGGACGGGCGGGGACCCGCCAGAGAAAGGGAACGTTTTTTTAGATCGCGGAGGTGTTTCCTATGGAACCTGCAAAAGTATATTTTTCCGATCTGCGCGCGGATGAGATCAGCACGCTCGAGAAGCTGCACCGGCTCATGAAGGCGGCCGGCTTTGAGCAGATCGATTTCAAGGACAAGTATGTCGCCATCAAGCTCCACTTCGGCGAGCCGGGCAACATGGCCTATCTGCGCCCGAACTGGGCGCGCGTCGTGTGCGACTATGTGCGCGAGCTCGGCGGCAAGCCGTTTCTCACCGACTGCAACACGCTCTATGTCGGCGGCCGCGCCAACGCGCTCGACCATCTCGACAGCGCCATGCGCAACGGCTACTCGCCCATGACCACCGGCGCGCAGTGCATCATTGCCGACGGGCTCAAGGGCGAGGACTACGACCTCGTGCCCATCCGCGGCGGCAAATATCTGCGCGCGGCGAAGATCGGCCGCGCCATCATGGATGCCGATATCTTCATCTCCCTCACGCATGCCAAGGGCCACGTGTCCGCCGGCTTCGGCGGCGCGCTCAAGAACATCGGCATGGGCTGCGGCTCGCGCGCCGGCAAGGAGGAGATGCACAGCTCCGGCAAGCCCGTCGTCGATCAGGATAAGTGCATCGGCTGCGGCAAGTGCGTGGAAAACTGCGCCCACAACGGCCCGCACATCGAAAACGGCAAGTGCACCATCCTGAAATATAAGTGCACCGGCTGCGGCCGCTGCATCAACGTCTGTCCGATGCACGCCATCCATGCGGACTATGCGATCGCAAACGAGCTGCTCAACTGCAAGATCGCCGAGTACGCCAAAGCCGTCGTCGACGGCCGCCCGTCGTTCCACATCGCGCTCGCGGTGGACGTGTCGCCCTGCTGCGACTGCCACAATTTCAGCGACGTGCCGATCGTGCCGAATGTGGGCATGTTCGCGTCCTTCGACCCCGTGGCGCTCGACACCGCCTGCGCCGACATGATCAACGCCCAGCCCGTGAACCCGAACAGCGTCATCGCGCGTGAGCATGACCATCCGCACGACCACTTCACGGCCGCGCACCCGGACACCGACTGGCGCGCCGCCGTCGAGCACGGCGAGGCCATCGGCCTCGGCACGACGCACTACGAGCTCGTGACGGTGTGATATCCGCTTTCATACAAAAGGCTCCCCCGGATGGGGGAGCCTTTTTTGTCATATGTATTCTCTTTGAGTGATCCGTTTTATGATCGCCCGAGCCAGAAGTCCGGCGACGCCTATCTTTTTTGCAACATGCTTCTTGCCGTGCAGATAGAGTGCCTTGACCTCGATGCCCGCTATATCCTCCGCGGTGAGCGGATCATCGCCGAGAACGACGAAATCGGCAATCATACCGGGTGCAAGAGTGCCGCGTTTATTCTCCTCATGGCTCATATACGCGGGATTTGCCGTTATCATGCGCAGCGCGTCGAGACGCGATATGCGCTCGTCCGGATTGGGATGATTTACGGAGCACGCCATACCGTACAGGGGCTTTGGACGCGTGCACGGTCCGTCGGAGCCGTCGCCTACGACAAGTCCGAGGCGGTGCATCGTTCCCAGCGCGTTTAGTCTGTCAGTGCGCTCTCTGCCGAGCACCGAGCACAGATACTCGTCCGGCTCCTGCTTCCAATATATAAACGGCGACTGCGCGGCTATGCACAGCTTTATCTTTGCCGCGCGCTTTAGCTGCTCCTCGCTTGCAAGGCAGACATGGATCATCACATGGCGCGCATCGTCCCACGGCTTATCGGCATAAGCCGCCTCATATGCCGTTATGCACTGCTCCACCGCCGCATCGCCTATGGCGTGCATGGTTATCTGCCAGCCTTCGCGGTTTGCGCCGATGGCGAACTCGTTCACGCGCTCCTGCGGATAATTCAAAACGCCGTAGTTGTTCGGATCGTTCGCGTACGGCTCCTTGAGCGCCGCGTCCTCTGAGCCGAAGCAGCCATCGAGGGCAAGCTTGAAGCAGCCGCCGACGCGCTTGAAGCCGTGCTTTTTCACGGCCTTGAGGTCCATGGTCTGGAAGAATATGCGGAACGCCTGCGGCAGGCCGGGCGCGAGTATTTTTATCATGTCTATATCCAGATCGTTTGCAAAGCCCACGCCCTCAACGGTGTGCACGAGCCCGATGCCGACCGACGCAAGGTACTCCGCGCCTCCGGAGAGACCGCGTATAATATCCATCGTGGGGATATACGCCGTCGCCTCGTTCACGCCGTTATAAAACGCCGACTGGTACAGCCATCCGGTCTCGGTATTGCAGCCGGGATCGGATTTCACCTTATCTGACAGCAGTGCTAGCATTGCGCTGTTGCACACGGCAGCATGACCGTCGTACTTCATGACCATGAGCGGACGCTCCGTCCAGTCGTCAAGATCGCGCTTTTCGGGCAGCCGATGCTCGGCAACGGTGTTCGCGGTGCAGCCGTAGCCCATGAGCACCTTGTTTTTCCGGTGACTGTCGGCATAGCGCCTGACCGCCGCCTTTGCTTCGGCAAAATTTTTGACATCCATGAGATAGAATGTGTTCTCGAAAACGCACAGCGAGCCGAAATGCATATGCGTGTCGCCGAACGCGGGCGTTACCGTCGCGCCGCCGAGATCGACCCGTTTTGCCCTGCCGTAGCGCGGAGGGATGCTGCTTTCATCGCCGAGCCACACGATGTGACCGCCCTTTACTGCCATCGCGGTGTAAATGCGGTTTTCCTTTTCGCAGGAGATGAATCTGGCGTTCGTATAAAGCTCCATAACCTCATTCCTTTCACTTCTAAAATGGGCTCCATGTAGACATGGAGCACTACAGCCTGTTTCGTAAAGACAAGTGTACAGTGGGGGAGCGCGAGGGGGGTAAGCCCCCGCTCGCAATTGGATCATAGCCATCAAAAACGACTGAAAAACTGATTGATCAGTTTTATCAGGCTTTTTGACGAGCGCAGCGAGATTTTTTATGAAAATTTATTTTTACAAAAAATGTGGCGTTTTTGAAGCGTATAAAAAAGTCTCTGACTTTTTGTACACTGAGGGGCTCCATGGTAAACATGGAGCCCAAATGTTTTCAGTCTTCAGGTATGTGTATCTCGCGGGCGAGAAAATCCTTGCCCGAAAGTATGGTTTTTTCAAAGCTGCCGCAGTTGGGGCAATAGCCCTCGTGCTCAATGACATGGAACAGCTCGTTGCATTCGTCGCATTCAGCCATGCCGGGAATGACATTTATCACAAGCTTTGTGTCCTTGAGCCATGTATCCCCAACGACGACGGGATATATATCCTCAACATACTTGGGGATGACCAGCGACAGCGCTTCCTTGGCAGAGCCGTCGGCGGCATGCTGTCTGGGGGCGGTGTCGAAGCCCGCAACGGGAATGCCTGCGGTGGCGGTGTTCATCGCCTTATAATCGCGTCTGTCACGGCCGATGACCTGCGACTGACCGGGATGTACATAGCGTCTGTTTGCTATTGTTTTTCCCCGTATAATTTTCCCCCTATAAATATATTTTGCAGTTTAGGTCTATCAATAGTTTATATCATGAAACCATACGCTTTGTCAATTATTTAGCATTGATATTGAGTGACTGTTAAGCAATTTTTTCAGAGGCACATTGACGCACCCATTGGCTCCCTTGCGTAAAGGGAGGTGGGTTGCCGCATGGCGGCAAGCCGGAGAGACTGTGCCACTCGCCGTGGCGGGCATTGCGTTACCAACACTGGTAGTGGGTTTAGCTGCGTCATCTCGACAATAACAAACCGCGAATATGCGGGCGACCACTGGTCGCCCGTTTTTTATTGTTTCGTCGGCAATCACCGGTCGGGATGCCGCAACAACCGTACTGGCAGGCGCGTCAGTTCGTCTCCAAAAAGAAGTCCTTGTCGATTATCGCCTGGAGCGCCTGCTGCACGGCGGTGTCGAAGCCGAGCTCACGCAGCTTGCACACGCCCTCGATGGTCGTGCCGCCGGGGGAGCACACCGCGTTCATGAGTGCGATTGGGTGCTCGGAGCTGTTCATAGCAAGCGCGCCGCTGCCCATAACCGTCGCGGTGGCGATCTCCTCGGCGATCGGTCTTGCAAATTCCGCGCGGACACCCGCCTCCGCCAGAGCGTCAATGTACATCAAAACAAACGCGCCCGATGCCCCGCCGAGAGCTCCGAATGCCGGAAACAGGTCTTCATCTATATGGTACACCTTGTACGCCTTGCCGACCGACGAGAATATCGCGTCGGCGGTTTTTATATGTGCGCTCGTTGCCGCCTTGCCGCCGTATATCGCCGTTACGGAGACTTTTTATACTTGAAGTCGCTTAACAACGAGTATAAATTGGATATTCAACAATAGAGAAAACGACCATACCAGGCACGAAGCCCGATATGGTCATTATTCTTTTGCAACCCGCTTGAAGGATGCCAGTTAAAAATATGTTTTTTGCATATCCCGAATTAGCACCTTCTGATGGGGGAGCCTTTTGCTGCCTCGCGGGCTTTCAGTCCAGCAGCGCGAGCGCCTGCAAAACGGCCGCGGCCGATGCGTCGGCCGCGTGCTGCTCGAACTGCTCGAACGACGCGGCGGCCGTGCCGTCGGCCAGATCCGAGATCGCACGCACCACGGCAAACGGCACGCCGCTCATGCTCGCCGCCTGCGCGACCGCGCCGCCCTCCATCTCCGCCGCCATGGCGGCCGGGAACGCGCGGCGGATGGCGGCCTTTGCCGCCGTGCCGGAGATGAACTGGTCGCCCGTGGCGACCAGGCCGCGGTGTACCCGCTGCGCGCCGATCGCATTGCCCGCCGTCCGCGCCAGCAGCGCGGACAGCACCGCGTCGGGCGCGAACACCGTCGGCGCGCCGGGGTCGCCCATGCACACGCAGCCGCGCACGAAGCCGATGGGCGCGGCATCAAAATCGTGCTGCACCAGCCCGTCGGCCACCACGATGTCGCCGACGGCGAGGCCGCTTGCCAGCCCGCCCGCGATGCCGGTGTTGATGACCGCGCCGGGCGCGAACCGGTCGATGAGCACCTGCGTGCAGCGCGCCGCGCTGACCTTGCCGATGCCGCACCGGACGAGCACGACCTCCCGCGCGCCCAGGCGGCCCGTGTGAAAGACCAGCCCCTGCACGGTCTCCTGCGCGGGCTGGGAGAGCGCCGCGATGAGGGTGGCGAGCTCCGAATCCATGGCGCCGATGACGCCGATCCGGTCATAAGACATGGTGATATCCCCTTCCGAAGGCGCAGCCGCGGCCGTGCCGGTTTTTGTCCACCTTAATCCATCCGCGCGCCGGTGTCAAGCTGCCGCTATGGAAATTATGAGTCACTCATAAATTTGCGGATATCTTGTTTTTCCCGTGTGGTCTGCGATCCTGAAGACAAGCTCAAAAACCACAAGGAGGAACGAATCATGCTCAACGAAAACGTCAAAAAACTGCTCAAGGAAAACATGTGGGATCTGGCCACCTGCGCCGCCGGTGTGCCGAACGTAGTGCCGGTCGCGTTCAAGGGCGTGACGGACGACGGCAAGCTCGTCGTCGGCGACGTGTTCCTGGACACGACGCTGCGCAACCTCGCCGCGAATGACGGCCGCATCGCCGTGTCCGTGTACGACGCCAAGACGCTCGAGGACTACCAGATCCGGGGCACGGCCGAGCACGTTGCGGACGGGCAGGTCATGGCCACGTTCAAGGCCATGGTCGAGCAGATGTTCCAGGGCGCGGCCACGGCGAAGGGCGCGCTGATCATCACGCCGGAGACCGTCATCGTCACGACGCCCGGCGCGGAGAACAAAAAGGTCCTGTAACGGCAATTTTCCATCGCTTTTTGATCCTTCTCTTTTTGCCCGGGGCGGGCGCGGTGCGCGGTGCGCGGTGCGCGCACGTTTCTGCACACTTGCATTCGGGGCGAAACTGCGGTATGCTGTAGGCAACAAACGGCGGAAAGGAGCCATTTTTATGCGCATTGCAGTTCCTTATGAAAACGGAAACATTTTTCAGCACTTTGGCCGCTCGGAGGCATTCAAGTTCTACGACGTGGCCGACGGTGCCGTCACGGCGGCGGACGTTGTGTCTACGAACGGCAGCGGCCACGGCGCGCTGGCGGGCTTTCTCGTGGCGAATCACGCCGATGTGGTCATCTGCGGCGGCATTGGCGGCGGCGCGCAGTCGGCACTCACCGAGGCCGGCATCCGGTTTTACGGCGGCGTGAGCGGCAGCGCGGACGCGGCAGTGCAGGCACTGCTTGACGGCTCGCTCGGCTATGATCCCGAGGCGCGCTGCGATCATCACGACCACGCGCACGGCGCGGGCCACACCTGCGGCGAGCACGGCTGCGGCGAACACAGCTGCCACAGCTGACGACAACGGCAAAAAAGCAAAGGCTCCGGGAAACCGGAGCCTTTGCTCGTTTTGCGGCGAAGAAAATTTCCAGTTTTCCCTGTCAGCGCCTTGACATTCCGGGCGGGATGCGCTGCTTTTTTGCTGACCAGATGGTAAATGAAAATCTGGGTACATATTGATTCGATCAAGGGGAGGAAATACCATGACTCAGTCCGCAAAAGACGAAGCGAAATTCCTGGATACCCGCCTCGACGACGAGACCGCCGCCGTACTGGAAAAGTGGAACCTGGCCATCCTCGGCGCAGCCCTGCTGCACGATGCCGACCACATCCGTCAGGCCATCCGCTGGCACTATAAGATCCCGATGCAGCTCTGGATCATCAACCTGGCCGTGTACGTTCTGCCCACCGTTGGCGAGTTTCTGCTGAAAAACAAGCGCACGTCCTCGTTCCTGACCGTCGCCGCCAACGGCATCGTTACGAGCGCGGCGTTTTTGAAGGTGCACCTGTTCAAGCCCACGACGGACATCTGGGGCGCCTGGAACTACAACTACTTCAAGCTCGCCAGGGGCGTGTGGCATGAGGGCCAGTTCATCAAGGGCATCGACTGGATCGACTGGGCGCTGCTGCTCGACCTGCCCGCCGTGGCCATCCCGGCGTGCATGACGGCGATCAAAAAGCGCAGGGAATTCAAGCAGAACCTGCTGGAAGCGGGCGAAGAGGCCTGATGATTTTTGAGGGGGAGCGCCGGCTGTGCGTTCCCCTTTTGACTTGGGGGCGAAGCAAATGAAAGACATCTCGCTGAGGATTCTGGACATGGAGTGCGCCGCGTGCGTGGCGCGGCTGGACCGCGCGCTGGAAAAGCTGCCGGGCGTGCAGCGCGCGGCGGTGAACTACACCGCCGCGTCGGCGCTCATCACCTATGACGAGCGCGTGACCGATCTCGCCGCGATCGCGGCGCGGGTCAAACGCGCGGGCTTTCGCGTGCCGGTCGAGGAGCAGGATCTGCTCCCGGCGGAAGCGGACACGGCCAGGACTGCCGACGCGGCGGACGCGCTGCGCGCGGTGTTCGGCGTCAAGGACGTGGCCGTGCAGGCGGACGGCACGCTCACGGCGTACCTGTGGCCCATCGGCGTGGACGGGCGCGATCTCGCCTCGGCCTGCGCGGGCGCAGGCTGCGCCGTCACGCCCGGCGAGCTGCGCGGCGGCGACGCGGATCAGGAGCTGGAAAAGCGCATGGATCTGCTCAAGACGCTCGTGACCTCGGCCTGCTGCACGGCGCCGCTCATGCTCGAGATGCACCCGAAGCTGCAGTTTCTGGCCGGGACGGCGCTGCAGTTCGGCCCCGGGCGGTATTTTTACAAGAGCGCGTGGCGCGGACTGCGCAATCGCACGTTCGGTATGGACTTTCTCATCTCGCTCTCGTCCACGCTCATCTATCTCTACAGCGCTTACGTGACGTTCACGCCGCGCCGCAGCTACAAGCTCTACTTTGCGTCCGACGGGGTGCTGCTCTCGCTCATCCTCTTCGGCAAGTATATGGAGCAGGTCGCGGCCGGGGAGGCCAACTCCGCCATCCGCAAGCTCATGCACCTGCAGCCGCGCACGGCCATGGTGCAGCGCGGGGACACGTTTGTCGAGCTGCCGGTCGACCAGATCGCGGAGCACGACCGGGTGCGCATCCGTCCCGGCGAGCGCGTACCGGTCGACGGCACGGTCGTCAGCGGCCAGTGCGCGGTCGACGAGTCCATGCTCACCGGCGAGAGCATGCCGGTGGACAAAGCGCCCGGCGACCAGGTCATCGGCGGCAGCCTCAACCGCGCCGGTTCGGCCATCGTCTCGGCCGAGGCGCTGGGCAAGGCGTCCGTGCTCGAGCAGATCATCCAGATCGTGCGCCAGGCCCAGTGCGAGAAAGCGCCCGTGCAGCGCTTTGCCGACAAGGTCGCGCGCTGGTTCGTGCCGGGCGTCATCGGCGCGGCGGCGCTGACGTTCCTTGTCTGGTACCGGCGCATTGCGCCGCGCAACCTTGAGCGCGCGCTGCTCACCTGCTGCGATGTGCTGTCGGTCGCGTGCCCGTGCGCGCTCGGCCTCGCCACGCCGACGGGGCTCATGGTCGGCTCGGGCCGCGCGGCGGAGCACGGCATCCTCTTCAAGAGCGGCGCGGAGCTTGAAAACGCCTACAAGGCCGACTGCGTCGTCTTTGACAAGACCGGCACGCTCACGAACGGCGCGCCCGCGCTCACGGACGTCTGCCCGTGCAGCGGCGTGCAGCCGGAGACGCTCGTGCGGCTCGCCGCCGCGCTCGAGCAGTGCTCGGATCACCCGCTGGCGCGTGCCGTCACGGCGTATGCGCAGCAGCAGTCCGACGCGCCGCTGCCGCCGGCGGAGGACTTTTCCTACGCGCTCGGCCGCGGCGTGCGCGGCACGGTCACGGGCGCGGCCGTCGTCTGCGGCAGCCGGACGTGGCTTCGTGAGCTGGGCATCGACACGGCTGCGCTTGCCGCGCTGCCGGATCTGCGCGCGCAGGCCAAGACGGAGCTGTGCGTCGCGCGCGGCGGCGTCGTGCTCGGCACGCTCGGCATCGCCGACACGCGCAAGAGCGAGGCGGCCGCCGTCGTCGCGCAGCTGCGCGCGGCGGGCAAGGAGGTCTGGATGATGACGGGCGATCATGCCCGCACGGCCGAGGCCATCGCGGCCGAGGTCGGCATCGACCACGTGCTCTCCGAGGTGCGGCCCGACGAGAAGGCCGCCGCCATCGAGCGCCTGCGCGCGCAGGGGAAAACGGTCTGCATGGTCGGCGACGGCATCAACGACACGCCGGCGCTCGCCGTGGCCGACTGCGCGGTCGCCATGGGCGGCGGGTCGGACATCGCCATCGAGTCGGCGGGCATCCTGCTGCCGTCCGGCAATCTGGAAAAGCTGCCGGAGCTGTTTGACATTTCCCGCGCGACCATCCGCACCATCCGCCAGAACCTGACGTGGGCGCTGTTTTATAACCTCGTCAGCATCCCGGTCGCGGCGCTCGGCGTGCTGCATCCGTCCATCTGCGCCACGGCCATGTCGGCCAGCTCGATCGGCGTGCTCATGCACTCGCTGCGGCTCAAGGACAGCGGCAAAAAGGAGAGACGTTTCCCATGGAAGAAAAAGTCCTGACGACGTATGTGCGCGGCATCTACTGCCGCCAGTGCCCGGAGTGGATCGTGGACGACCTGCTGCACACGCGCGGCGTGCTCGACGCGGTGGTGTCGTTCTGGCGCGCGGAGCTGACCGTGCGCTATGACCCGCAGATCGTCACCGAGGCGGAGCTGCGCCGCGTGCTCTCTGACTGCGGCTACCCCGCCTGCGAAAAAGGCGCGCCGGGGTCGAACCCGCTGCGCAACGCGCTCAAAAGTGCCATCGGCCGCAGGCCGGAGGGGTGAGGGGCACACCTTTTTGCGCTTGACCAGTATTGCGGACAGCTTTTGCGGCTGCTTCCGCATAAAATAAAAGCGCTTGCAACCAATATTGGTCAGAAAATGCTGTGCGGTGGTGAGAAGATGGAGCAGAAATTGCGGCGGGATCGCGATCTTGGCGACAATTTGCGCCGCCTGCGCAACGCCAGCGGCCTCTCGCAGGAGAAGCTGTGCGCCGAGCTGCAGCGCCGCGGCTGCGACATCGGCCGCACGACCTACGCCAAATACAAGGCGGGTGAGCTCAATGTGCGCGTGAGCGTGCTGCTCGCGCTCAAACGGCTCTACGACTGTCCTTATGACGCCTTCTTCGCGGGACTGGATACGGCGGACGATGCCGAAGCCCGATCACAAAGCGCCGCCCCGGAAGCAGATCGCTTCCGGGGCGGGGTTTTCCGTTACAGGTAGAATTTCGGCTCCTTGCGCCCGGTGCAGTATTTTTTCACCGTGGCGGCCGCTGCCAGCCGCAGCGGCAGCGGCACGCCGCGAGCCGACTGCGGGCAGATCTGGATGCAGCGCAGACAGGAGATGCACTTATGCTTGTCCACCTTCTGCGGCGCGGCCTTCGGGATCGCGCCGGCGGGGCAGTTGTCCGCGCACAGGCCGCAGCGGATGCAGCGCAGGCCGCCGGTCGGCTTGAGCGGCAGGCCGTTGTAGGCGCGGTAGTCCGGAGCGCCGGGCACGGCGATCTCGGCCGGGGCGTCGGCGGCGATGCGGGCCGCGAGCTGGGTGCAGAACCCTTCGATCTTCGCGCGGTCGGCTGCGTCCGGCCGGCCGGCGGCGATGTCGGTGTTGACCGAGTGCGGCGCGATGACCTCCGCCGCCGCGATCACGCGAAAGCCCAGCGGGGTGAGCGTATCGCGCATTTCGAGCAGAGCGTCGTCCACGGCGCGGTTGCCGAACACGGCCACGAGCACGGCCGGAGTGTCCGTCCCGCGCAGGGCGCGCATGCGCGCGAGACACGGCCCGGGCACGCGCCCGCCATAGACCGGGAAGAACACGAGCAGGCAGTCGTCGGCAGAAAACGTCTTCACCTCGGCGTGCACGGTGATGTCGGTGCAGGCGTCGGCCGCGTTCAGATTTTCCGCGAAGAGCCCGGCGACGCGCTGCGTGCCGCCCGTGGGGCTGAAGAAATACAGGTGCAGGTTGCGCGGATGCATGGCATGGCCTCCTAATTTCAGATTGTCTTTATTGTAGCGAAAAATGCCTGCGATTGCAATGCTTTGCGGCACAGCGGGCAGGAATTGTGTCACTTTGTGCAGGACGCCGAAGGGGGCGGCTGGTCATCCGCCGGGCCGAAAAATTTTCGCTGTCGCGCGGGCGCGGTCTGTGGTAGGATAGGGGCAGAAAGATCACGTGGGAGTCTGAGGTCATGGACCGGGAATTTGACACTACGCCGGTGCCGCGGCTCGTGCTGCGGCACATCGCGCCGGTGACGGAGGTGTTCTGGGCGGCGACGATCTCGGATCTGCTCGGCGCGGCCGTGACGGTGACGGTGTTCTGCACGCGCATCGCGCCGCGGCTGCAGCGGGAACTGGACGAGGGCGCGGCCTGATCCGGCGGCCGGTTGCAGTTTCGCCGCGTGTGCGCTATACTGGCGGCAGGAATACCGGAAGGGGGCGGCTGCCATGCGCGAATCCGCAACGAAAAAAGTGCTCGCCGAGAGTCTCAAGGAGCTCATGCTCCGGCGCGACTTCGCGGACATCACCGTGACCGATCTGTGCGCGGCCGCGGAGATCAACCGCCGCACGTTCTACCGGCACTTTACGGACAAGTACCAGCTCGTGACGTGGATCTACGACAAGGGCTTTCAGAAGGCGATCGGCGACGATGAGCCGGGCCTGTTCGACCTCTTCGGGCGCGTGTGCACGTATCTGTACGCCGACCGCGCGTTTTATGCCCGCGCGCTCACGTTCACGGGACAGAATTCGTTCCACGACTTTCTCTGCGCCCGGCTGCGGCCGTACCTGCAGGCGGACTTTTCCGACCTCTTTTCCGACCCGCAGACCGAGGCGTTCATGTCCGGGAAGATGTCGGATGTGGTCATGGACATCATTCAAAACTGGCTCAGCCGGCCGGATTGCCCGCCGCCGGAGGTGTTTGCGCCCTGGGCGCTGCACCTGTGGAAGGATATCATGGGCCGGTGGAAGGAGCTCGGCGATGCCTGGGAGCACACATTAGACCACAAAAACGCATAAGTGAGGCAAAAAGCCACGAAACTGCGGTTCCGTGGCTTTCCTTGTGGCGCAATTTGTTCTATGCTGAACATACCCCCTCATTTGGAAGCGTGCAGGCCCAGAGGTCTCTTTTCAATCTTTCATGGTACCTCTTCTCCCGTTGCGCGACGGTGTCCGCGCGCTTCCGATCTCGTCCTTTCGGCAGAGCATGCCTTCCTTTTATATGAACGCCCCGGACTGCATTTGCAGTCCGGGGCGTCTGCCGTTGGGGGCGTTCTGCACGGGGCGCGACGATTTGGAAAGAGAAGCCCTGCACGATGATCGAATTTCAATCCGCGCACCCCGTGCGGGGTGCGACTTTGATGGCCTGAAAAAGCTGCTTAACGGCACGTCATTTCAATCCACGCGCCCTGTGTGGGGCGCGACCCGTCTGCGCCAGGTGCGCGGCAAGGCACGCCAATTTCAATCCACGCGCCCCATGTGGGGCGCGACGACAAGGACGCTATGGAAGCGGACGGTATTCTGGCATTTCAATCCACGCGCCCCGTGCGGGGCGCGACGACGAGTGGCGGTATCTGTGTATGTCGCGGCCGGTATTTCAATCCACGCGCCCCGTGTGGGGCGCGACTAGTTCTGCCCAGCCACCCGCGAAAACGCCAGCCAATTTCAATCCACGCGCCCCGTGTGGGGCGCGACGAGGCTCTGCTCGGCTGCTGCCGCGAGACGGCGGCATTTCAATCCACGCACCCCGTGCGGGGTGCGACTAACAGATGGAGGAAAATTTAATGTCGCTGTTGGAAATTTCAATCCACGCGCCCCGTGTGGGGCGCGACCCGCGTCCATGCCTTCCTTGTCCAGCAGGGCCGTATTTCAATCCACGCACCCCGTGCGGGGTGCGACAAAGTACATGCTCCGCGACCGCGACGATCTGGAGATCGTCTGAGGCGGCCCGAGCGATCCGAAAACGTCCCAGGTGCAGATGCGCTCTGCTCCGGGGGCGTTTTGCGCCGCGACATGCATTTTTTGAAGAAAAAACTGGAACGCCCGTGAGCGGCACGGGCTGCATAGACTACCGGATTTTGCAGAAAATAGGGTTGCCGAAACGCAAAACAGAGCAAAGGAGTTTTCCGAATATGAAGGCAACCGGAATCGTGCGCCGGATCGACGACCTCGGCCGCGTGGTCATCCCCAAGGAGATCCGCCGCACCATGCGTATCCGCGAGGGCGACCCGCTGGAGATCTACACCGACACCGACGGGCAGGTCATTTTCAAAAAGTATTCCCCCATGGGCGAGCTGTCCGAGTTCGCCGCGCAGATCTGCGACGCGCTGCACAAGACCACCGGCGGCATCGCCGCCGTGTGCGACCGCGACGCGGTCATCGCCGTGGCCGGCGGCGGCAAGCGCGAGCTGCTCGACCGGCGCATCAGCCGCGAGCTTGAAGAGCTCATGAGCACGCGCGGGCAGTATGCGGCCGACAGCTGCACGCTGCCGGTCGTCGACACCGACGAGCGCTACGCCGTCGCCGTCGCCGCGCCCATCCTCTCCGAGGGCGACGTGCTCGGCTGCGTGCTGTTCGTGGCCGCGCACGGCGACGGCCCTGCCGGCGAGACGGAGCGCAAGCTCGCGCAGGCCGTGTCGGGCTTCCTCGGCAAGCAGATGGAGAGCTGAGCGCGCGGAGCAGAAAAAAAGCGTCAGAGCGTATGCGCGCCCTGACGCTTTTTTGATTTTGATATGGAATGAAAAAGGCCCCCGGGCGCCCCCGGAGGCCTTTCGCTGCACGCGCAGCCGATATGGACACGTGCCCCGTACGCTGCAGGCCCGCGTCGCGATCACTGTGACGGGATGAGATATGCCATGCGGCGGAGAACAAAAAGGGTAGATAATCCGTAAAGAGAGATCAGATAAAAAGAGAAAAGAATGGATAAAAGAGATGGGGTGGGGTGCGAAATGGGTAAAAAACCGTGCGTACGCAGACATCCCGACATCACCAATGATACAAACAGTTTAGCCCAGCAGTACCCGAAAGTCAAGTAAAATCACCGAATTTTTGAAAATTCAGGGATTGTCAGGAAATTCACGCGCCCGGCAAATTTCTGGCAAGGGGAAAAACCGTTGAACTCTGCCGGAATGTGATGTACAATAAAAGAAAACATAGCAAACACAAGGAGGTACGGTGCATGACCGTATTGGTGACCGGCGGCATGGGCTACATCGGCAGCCACACGTGCGTGGAGCTGCTTGAGCAGGGCATGGATGTCATCGTCGTGGACAATCTTGTCAACAGCAGCGCGGAGGCGGGCAGACGGGTCGAACAGATCACGGGCCGGCCGCTGAAATTCTATCAGATGGACGTGCGCGACCGCGCCGGGCTCGACCGCATTTTTACCGAGCAGAAGATCGACTGCGTCATTCATTTCGCGGGCCTCAAGGCCGTGGGCGAGTCGGTGCAGATGCCGCTGGAATATTACGACAACAACCTCGGCTCGACGATCACGCTCTGCGAGGCGATGCGTGACCACGGCGTCCGGCAGATCATTTTCTCCTCGTCGGCGACGGTGTACTCCGGCGACAACGAGATGCCGCTCTACGAGACGTCCCGCACCGGCAACTGCACGAATCCCTATGGCTGGACGAAGTACGTCTGCGAGCAGATCCTGCGCGACTATGTCGTGGCCGACCCGAGCTGGTCGGTCGTGCTGCTGCGCTACTTCAACCCCATCGGCGCGCACCCGAGCGGCCTCATCGGCGAGGACCCGCGCGGCGTGCCGAACAATCTCATGCCCTATATCTCGCAGACGGCCATTGGCCGGCTGAAGTGCCTGAGCGTCTTTGGCGACGACTATGACACGCCGGACGGCACGGGCGTGCGCGACTATATCCACGTCATGGATCTCGCGCGCGGCCACGTCGCGGCGATCGCCTACATGGCGGAGCACACGGGCGAGAGCATCTTCAACCTCGGCACCGGCAAGGGCTACAGCGTGCTCGAGATGGTGCACGCCTTCGAGGCGGCCAACCACGTGCATGTGCCGTACCGGATCGCGCCGCGCCGTGCGGGCGACCTGCCGACCGTGTACGCCTGCCCGGACAAGAGTGCGCGCATCCTTGGCTGGCGCGCCGAGTATTCGCTCGAGGATATGTGCCGCGACAGCTGGCGCTGGCAGACGCACAATCCCAACGGCTACGAAACTGCCTGACGGACCACCGTTCCCGGGCCGGAGCTTCCGGCCCGGGCAGCGCCGCGCCGCCTGCGGGCGGTGCTTTTTTGCGGCCTGAAGAGGCCGCACTGTTCACATAATGTGCAACAAAAATCAAATTGCTTATTGACAGCCTGTACTAGATATTGTACGATATACCCGCTCTCAATACAAAATAAAGCGGTTTTCCGCACAAGATATTGTGTTTTCGATTACGAGGGGGAGGAACAGAAAGATGAAGATCATCAAGCGAAACGGCGCAGAGGAGAACTTTGACATCTCCAAGATCATCATGGCCGTCACGAAGGCCAATGCCGCCGTTGAAGAGTGCGACCGCATGACGCCGCGGCAGATCCAGCGCATCGCCGAGAGCGTGGAGCTCGCCTGCCAGGAGCTGGGCCGCAGCGCCGCCGTGGAGGAAATTCAGGACATGGTCGAAAAGCAGATCATGGCCCACGGTGCGTTCGAGGTCGCCAAGGCCTACATTACTTACCGCTACACCCGCAGCCTGGTGCGCCGCGCCAACACGACCGACGACCGCATCCTGAGCCTCATCGAGTGCAACAACGAGGAGGCCAAGCAGGAAAACTCCAACAAGAACCCGATCGTCAACAGCACGCAGCGCGACTACATGGCCGGCGAGGTCAGCCGCGACATCACGAGCCGTCTCCTGCTGCCGAAGGACATTGTCGAGGCGCACGAGGAGGGTATCATCCACTTCCACGACGCGGACTATTACGCGCAGCACATGCACAACTGCGACCTCGTGAACCTGGAAGATATGCTCGAAAACGGCACGGTCATCACCGGCACGCTCATCGAGCGGCCGCACAGCTTCTCGACCGCGTGCAACATTGCGACCCAGATTATCGCGCAGGTCGCCTCCAACCAGTACGGCGGGCAGTCGATCTCGCTGACGCATCTGGCCCCGTTCGTGCAGGTCAGCCGCGAGCGCATCCGCCGCGAGGTCGAGGCCGAAATGCAGGCCATCGACGCGCATCCGGGTGAGGAAAAGCTGGCCGAGCTCGTCGAAAACCGCGTGCGCGAGGAGATCCGCCGCGGCGTGCAGACGATCCAGTATCAGGTCGTCACGCTGCTGACCACGAACGGCCAGGCCCCGTTCGTGACGGTGTTCATGTATCTCGGAGAGGCGAAAAACGAGCAGGAGCGCCATGACCTTGCCATGATCATCGAGGAGACGCTGCGCCAGCGCTATCAGGGCGTGAAAAACGAGAAGGGCGTGTGGGTCACGCCGGCGTTCCCGAAGCTCATTTACGTGCTCGAGGAGGACAACATCCACGAGGATTCCCCCTACTGGTACCTCACGGAGCTGGCCGCCCGCTGCACCGCCAAGCGCATGGTGCCGGACTACATCTCCGAGAAGAAGATGCTCGAGCTCAAGGTCGACAAAAACGGCGAGGGCCACTGCTACACCTGCATGGGCTGCCGCAGCTTCCTGACGCCGTATGTCGACGAAAACGGAAAGCCGAAGTACTACGGCCGCTTCAATCAGGGCGTCGTGACCATCAACCTGCCGGATGTGGCGCTGTCCTCCGGCGGCAACATGGAGAAGTTCTGGAAGATCTTTGACGAGCGGCTCGAGCTCTGCCACCGCGCGCTCATGTGCCGCCACGAGCGGCTCAAGGGCACGCTCTCGGACGCCGCGCCCATCCTGTGGCAGTACGGCGCGCTGGCCCGTCTGAAGAAGGGCGAGCCGATCGACAAGCTCCTCTACGGCGGCTACTCGACCATCTCTCTCGGCTACGCGGGACTGTATGAGTGCGTCAAGTACATGACCGGCAAGTCTCACACCGATCCCTCGGCCACGCCGTTCGCGCTCGAGATCATGCAGCACATGAACGACGCCTGCGCCAAGTGGAAGCAGATGCACAACATCGACTTCAGCCTCTACGGCACGCCGCTGGAATCCACGACGTACAAGTTCGCCAAGTGCCTGCAAAAGCGCTTCGGCATCATCCCCGGCGTCACGGACAAGGGCTACATCACCAACAGCTACCACATCCATGTGACCGAGAAAATCGACGCGTTCAGCAAGCTGGCCTTCGAGTCGAAGTTCCAGGCGCTCTCGCCCGGCGGCGCGATCAGCTACGTCGAGGTGCCGAATATGCAAAACAACATCCCGGCCGTGCTCGAGGTCATGAAGTTCATCTATGACAACATCATGTACGCCGAGCTCAACACCAAGAGCGACTACTGCCAGGTCTGCGGCTACGACGGCGAGATCGAGATCGTCGAGCACGACGGCAAGCTCATCTGGCGCTGCCCGAACTGCGGCAACACGGATCAGGACAAGATGAACGTGGCCCGCCGCACCTGCGGCTACATCGGCACCCAGTTCTGGAATCAGGGGCGCACGCAGGAGATCAAGGAGCGCGTGCTGCATCTGTAACGTGCAAAAACGAAAACCGGCGGGCGTGTCCATGCGATACGTCCGCCGTTTGTGAGGAAACTGCTATGTATTATGGAGAGATCAAGACCTGCGACATTGCCAACGGCGTCGGCGTGCGCGTGACGCTGTTCGTTTCCGGCTGCACGAACCACTGCTACAACTGCTTTCAGCCGCAGACGTGGGATTTTCACTACGGCAAGCCGTTTGACGCGGCGGCCGAGCAGGTGATTTTTGCCGAGCTGGAAAAGCCCTTTATCCGCGGCCTGACGCTGCTCGGCGGCGACCCGTTCGAGCCGGAAAACCAGCGCGCGCTCGTGCCGTTTCTGCGCCGGGTGCGCGCGCAGTATCCGGACAAGGACATTTGGGCGTATTCGGGCTTCACGCTCGACAAGGAGCTCACGGTCGACGGCACGCACCCGCGCTGCGAGGTCACGGACGAGATGCTCTCGCTCATCGACATCCTCGTCGACGGGCGCTACGTGGACGCGCAGCGCAACATCAGCCTGCGTTTCCGCGGCTCGGAAAACCAGCGCATCATCGACATGGACCGGACCCGCGCGGCGGGCCGCATCGTACTCTGGGAGGGCATGAACGGATGGAAGTGAAGATCCAGAAGCTGCGGCCCGGCGCTGTGACGCCCCGCCGCGGCAGCGCGGACGCTGCCGGCTATGATCTCTATGCCTGCCCGGCGGACGGGCAGTGCGTCACGATCGCGCCGCACACGACGGCCATGATCGGCACGGGCCTCGCCCTCGCCATCCCGGCGGGGTATTTCGGCGGCGTGTTCGCGCGCAGCGGGCTGGCCTCTAAGCAGGGGCTGCGTCCGGCCAACTGCGTCGGCGTGATCGACGCCGATTACCGCGGCGAGTGCACCGTCGCGCTGCACAATGACACGGACGAAGTGCGCACCGTCGCGCCCGGCGACCGCATCGCCCAGCTCGTGATCCTGCCGTTTCTCGCGGCGGAGTTTGCAGAGGCGGATGCGCTCGACGAGACTGACCGCGGAGCGGGCGGCTTCGGCAGCACCGGCCGGTAAAGCAACAAAAAACGCAGCCCCCTTCGCTCGAAGGGGGCTGCGTCTTTGTTTTTTTCAGCGGCAGTCTGCAAACACGGACGAGAACTCGTTGAGATTTTCGCACGTGTAGCGCCGGGTGTTGTCCTCGCACACGGGCAGCATCTGCTGCGTGAACGCGGCGCAGCGCGTCCATTCGTCGGTGACGGCCTGACTGTGCGCGGTGTTCAGGTCATAGTGCTGCGCGAGATAGTCGGCGAGGTAGGGCGTGAATTTCTCCGCGCCGAAAATGTTCAGATGCTCGGCGTTGGCGAAATCATTGAGCGGGTCGAGGCCGATGGCGTCCATCTGCGTGTCGAAGTTCGCAAAATCATACCCGTACTCGTGCACGACCGCCTCCAGCTCGGCAAACACGGCGTCATAGTTTTCAATGACGGTGCGGTGCGGGAAGCGGGCAAAGAGCACGTTTTTGATTCCCTGTGCCTTGGCTGTCTCGCAGAAGTTGCGCAGGCTCTGCTCGTTGAAATCGTCGAGCGATTGCTGGCGCACGGGGATCTCATCCGTCTCCGTGAGGAACATGGAGATGGACAGAAACGGCTTGGTGTACGAATAGCCCGCGTCGCGCGCCTGCTGCTGCAGGGACAGCGAATTGCGGATGAGGTCCGGCTTTCTCCAGTTGTCGTGGTATTTGAGCAGCGGTACATAGTATGACAGCCGGTCGCCCTGCACGCACTCGTCAATGGCCTGCACCTTGTTGCGCGAGAGACGCAGCGTGTCGAGCCATTCGCGCGTTGCGGCCGTACCGAGCTCATCCCGCTCTGCCTCCGTGTAGAGAAAGCCATTGACCTCGACCACGTAGACAGACGGATTTTGCCGCTTGGCGCTCTCGCGCAGCATGGACGCATAGAGCGTGCCCTGCGCGGCCGATACGGCCAGCGGGTAACTTGTAAACCCGGCGTGCTGCCATGCCAAAGGTGCGCAATAGTCGGTAAACGTCTCACTCGCACCGAGGATCATAACGTCGAGCGAGTTTTTCGGCTCAAGATAAAAGCTGCGTATGTACTGCTGCTCGGTGGCGTTGTTGATGGTCAGCAGCCGCGTGAGCGCGCCGTAGACCAGCGCCGCCACGAGCAGAAACGCGATGACGCGCACGACGGTTTTGGTTTTGGAACGGTTTTGATTCATAACGTCCTCGAAGATACAGGGTCAGCGGTAGACCGAAAATTCCGGTGAAAATTCGTTGTAGTTTTCGCCGTCGCCCGGTGTTTTCTGTTCACAGATGGGCAGCATGTGCGCCACAAATTCCGCGCAGCGCGACCACTCCGCCGTAACGGCGTCACTATGCGCGGCAGTCAGGCTGTATTGCTCGGAGAGGTACTGCCCGAACCAGGCGGTGAACTTCTCCATGCCGAATACGTTCATGTGTTCGTTGTCGCAGAAGTCGCCGTCCAGCTCCAGACCGATGCTGTCCATCTGCTCGTCGCAGTTGAGAAAGCCGTAGCCATATTCGCGCACAATGTCCGCAAGCTGCGAAAGGACAGAGGGGTCGCTGAGCACCGTGCGGTGCGGAAAGCGCACGAAGAGCACATTCTCCACCCCGAGCTGTTTGGCCCGCTCGCAGAAATCGCGCAGCGTCTGCTCATTTTCCGCGCTCAGCTCCAGAGATTTGACCTGACGCTCGCCGGTCTCCACTTTCGGGATAACCTCAAAGGACTTGGTCAGCGAATAGCCGGTCCGGCGCATGGTCAGCTGATCTTTGGCAGCTCCGCCCCAGACGTCCGGCTCGATCCAGGTGTCATGGTACTTTTCCATGCGGAAAAAATAGGACGACTGCTGGTCTTTCGGCACGCAGTCTGCGATCGTCTGTGCCTTGTTGCGCGACATCGGGATGTTGTCGAGCCATTTGTGCAGGCCGGCGTCCGTTTCGTCCTGATTGAAGTCGTACAAAAAGCCGTTGATCTCCACGACGACGACCTTTGGTGTTTGCCGGCGCATGGTTTCGGTGAGCATGGAGTCATACAGGCATGACGGCATGCTCGACACGGCCAGCGGATAGCTCGTAAAGCCATACTGCTGCCACGCCAGCGGAGAGCTGAAGCCGGTGTAGAGCTCGCTCGCGCCGAGCATGACGACGTCGAGCGAATCCTGCGGTTCCAGATAAAAGCCGCGGATATGGCGCATATCCCACGTGTTGTTCACGCTCAGCACATTGGTCGCGGCGCTGTAGAGCAGCACGACGATGAGCAGAAAGATGACGGCACGCAGGGCGCGTTTTTTGGGCTTGGAACGTTGCTGCATAGGCTTTGCGCTTTCTGTGCCGGGGCGGCACGGTCGAATCATCGGGTCAGCGGTAGGCGTCAAACGCCGCCGAAAACTCGTTGAGGGTCTGTTTGGTGTTGTCCGCCGCCTGCTGCTGGCAGGTGGGCAGGATCTGCGCCATAAAATCGGCGCAGCGCTGCCACTCGGCGGTGACGGTCTCGCTGTGCGCAGTCGTCAGGTCATAGTGTTCCGAGAGATATTGCCCGAACCAGGCGGTGAACGTCTCTATGCCGATGGCGTTGAGGTGGTCGGAGTCCATAAAATCGGCGCAGCGGTCGAGCCCGATCGTGCAGGTCGAGCAGCTCATAGCCATAGTCGCCGACCACAGCCGCCACGTCGGCGAACACGTTCGGGTCGGTCGTCTGCATGCGGTGCGGCATGCGCAGAAAGAGCACGTTTGCGCCGAGTGAGCGCGCCGTAGACCAGCGCCACGATGAGCAGAAACGCGATTACGCGCAGGACGGTATTTCTTTTTGCGTGTTGTTTTGGATTCCTTGATGTTCTCCACATGCTGTGTTAGCGCCATGCGGAAAATTGCGGCGATGGTCTGCTGCGAGCCCGCTTCGCGGGCTTGGGATAGCGGGCGCTGTTTCCCGGCTTAAAACTGCATATACACGAATTCGGATGCCTGCACGCCGGGGCCGTAAACGCCCATGAGCACGACGGCGAAGATGCCGGCAAGCAGCACGGCCCAGCGCAGGGCGAGACATTTCTCGTCGAGGAGCTCGCGGATGGTGCGCTGCGAGCGCTCCTGAATGACGGAGGCGACGAAGATCACGAGCGTGCCGAACGCGAGCACGGCCCAGTCGTACATCGTCAGCGGTAGGGCCTCGAGCACGGCGCCCGGCCGCAGCTGCGACAGGTGCAGGTCGGTCACGGATTTTAACATCATGCCCATCGCGGCGCGAAAACCGTCGGCAATGTCAAAGTAATAGCCGATGAGCACGACCACAAACGTGCGCAGCATGGAAAACACCTGATACCACGCGCTCTTGCGCTCAATGTGCAGCGCGGCGACGACCTTGTCCGACACCGGCTGCAGCAGCGTGGACACGAGGATGACCATGCCGTTCCAGAAGCCGAAGGCGACGTATTTCCAGCTTGCCCCGTGCCAGAGGCCGATGATGAGAAACGTGATCAGCGAGGCCACGGCCGTCGGCAGTACCTTGCCGATATGATTGCCGAGGTGCTGCTTGGCGTGGCGGCCCCAGTTGAGGAACGCCTTCGAGATCGACAGCGGGTAGAACAGGTAGTTGCGCAGCCAGTCGCCGAGCGAGATGTGCCAGCGGTGCCAGTACTCGGTGAGCGTGCGCGAGAAGTACGGGCGGCGGAAGTTTTCGCCCATGGTGATGCCGAACATCTGCGCCACGCCGCGCGAGATGTCGATGCCGCCGGAGAAGTCGGCATAGAGCTGCAGCGCGTACACGAGCGCGGCCAGCAGCACATACGTGCCGGCGTAGTCGGTGTACGCCCCGGCGACGGTGTGGATCATGCCCACGGCGCGGTCGGCGATGACGAGCTTTTTGAAAAAGCCCCAGAGGATCAGCTGTGCGCCGAAGCGGATGTTGTCAAAGCTGTATCTGTGCTCGGCATAGAGCTGGTGCGCCAGCTGGTCGTACACGCCGATCGGGCCCTGAATGATCTGCGGGAAGAAGGACACGAACAGCGCGAGCTTGCCGACGTTGCGCTCGGCGGGCACTTTTTCGCGGTAGACGTCGAGCACGTAGCCCATGGACTGGAACGTGTAAAACGAGATGCCCAGCGGCAGCAGCAGCCCGATGTGGCCGAGCGAGACCGTCAGCCCCACGGACGCAAAGAGCGTCTCCATGGACTCGGCAAAGAAGTTATAGTATTTGAGCACGGCGAGGATGCCGAAGTTCAGCAGCAGGATGGCGATCATGAGCGCCTTGCGGCGGGACTTGCAGCGCTTTTTGTACGCCTTACGCTCCTCGCGCTCCCAGTCCTGCTTGTGCGCGGCAACGGTCTGCTCCATGTGCGCGGTCATGGCATCCATGCCGCGTGCGCCGAAGTAGGTCGTGAGCGTCGTCACGACGATAAAGCCCATGTAGCGCAGGCACACGAACGCGTAAAACGCGTAGCTGCCGATCAGCAGCACCACCCACTGGAACCGCTTCGGCACCAGGTAGTACAGCACCAGCAGCGCGAGCACCAGCAGATAAAATGACAGCGATGTCAGCGTCATGTTCCGTCCTCCAGCGTCTGGCAGGTGTTGAGCACGTCGGTCGCAAACCGGTTGCGCACGAGCGTGAAGTTCCCGCCGCGGTACAGCGCGACGCGCGGCATGTCGCGCGACAGAAACACGGCCACGCCCTCCGTCACGGAGTACGCGCCGCAGCGGCCGAGGGCGATCACGTCGCCCACGCGCAGCGGCGGCAGCTGCGCCTCGCGCACGAGCACGTCCGCCGTCGTGCACAGGCTGCCGCAGAGCATCCACGGCTCGGCGGCGTCCGCGCTCTCGCGCAGGAGCGTCAGCGGCGGGGCCTGCATGCCCATGAGCTGGCCGTCATACTTGACCTGGTGCATGCCGCCGTCGCATATGGCGTAGTTCACGCCGAGGTTGCACTTGGCGTCGGCCACGCCGGTGAGAAACGTGCCGCAGGGCGCGGCGAAAAAGCGGCCCATCTCGATCGTGAGCGGGTACTTTTCGCCAAAGGCGCGGATGTGCGCCGCCGCCGCGTCGAGCAGCGCGCAGTCGCGCGTCTCGGCGTCCTCGCGGAAGCACTCGGCATTCAGCCCCGGGCCGTATTCCACGTGCTGCGCCGTGAAGCCGTAGCGTTCGTGCAGCATCGTGAGGTATTCGTCCAGATGCGCAAGCTCCTTGGCGATCACGGCGTCCTTGCGCTTTTGCGTGCCGGAAAAGTAGTGGATGCCGACGATCGTCACGTTCGGGAATTCCGCGCGCCGGGCGACGAGATCGGCCAGCACGTCGGGATCCATGCCGAACTGGCTGCCGGCGGTCAGGCGCGGCAGCACGCGGACGTGCTTTCCCTGCGCGGCCGCGGCCGCGCAGATAAGGTCAAAGTGCAGCGTGCTCTCGGCCGTGAGCAGGTCTGCGCCCAGCGCGACGGCGCGCGCAACATCGTCCGCGCCCTTGTTCACGCCGGAGTACAGGATGCGCTCCGGCGGGATGCCGAGCCTTTCGCAGATCGTCAGCTCGCCGGGGGAGCACACCTCCACCCAGCGGAACACGTCCGGCAGGCCGCGCAGCACGAAGGGGTTGGCCTTCATGGAGTAGCACAGATTTACGTCCGAGCCAAACGCGGCGCGCACTTTTTCAGCGCGCGCCGTGAAGGCCTCCAGATCAAACAGATACAGCGGCGTGCCGTATTTCGCGGCCGCCGTCCGGAGTGCAGTCTTGTCCATCAGTCCTCGTCCTGCAGGCGCTGCACCATGGCCAGCAGACGCTTGGCGGAGTTGAAGTTCTCCGGCACGAGGTCCTTGGCGCCGATCTCAATGTCGAACGCGTCGTTGAGCGCCGCGACGAGCGACACGATGTCGAACGACTCGAGAATGTGGTCGTCGATGAGGGCGGTCTCGGTCTCAAAATCCACGTCGGGACGCAGATCGGTCAGAATGTCCATCAGTTCCTGTTCCATGATAAATATACCTCCTGAAGTGAGTAAAGTAAGCAAAATCAGTGCTTGGCCGCAGCGGTGATGCGCTCGGCCAGCGCGCGCATGTTCGTCTTGCCATTGTCGAGCCGGGGCATGGCCGCGAGCTGCTCGATCTTGCGCGGCACCATGAAGCCCGGCAGGTCGGCGCGCAGGGCGACGGCAATGTCGCGCTTGGTCACGCCCTCGCCGGTGTAAAACAGCCAGATCTGCTCGTGCGCCTGGTCATAGAGCGCGCAGGCGTCCTCCACGCCGGCCACCTTCGCCGCGGCGAGGTCGATCTCCCCGAGCTCCACGCGGTGGCCGAGGTGCTTGACCTGCCGGTCCTTGCGGCCGTGGAACATGAGGTTGCCGTCGGGCGCGAAGTGCCCGAGGTCGCCGGTTTTATAGATGCGCTCATCGTATGCGTGGTTGAGCGGGTTTTGCAGGAAGCTCTCGGCCGTTTTCTCGCGGCTGTTGTAGTAGCCCAGCGCGAGGATGGGGCCCTTGACGCAGATCTCGCCGATCTCGCCGTCGGGCACGGCCTCATTGCGCTCCGAGAGCAGAAACACCTCGTAGTGCGGGTACGGCTTGCCGATCGGCAGCACGTCGGTGTCCTCGACCAGACCGGGCACGACGTAATACGTGCACGAGGCGGTCGCCTCCGTCGGGCCGTACTGGTTGACGAACCGGGCCTCCGGCAGCGCGAGCTGCCACTGGCGCAGGCAGCTGCACGGCATCACCGAGCCGGAGAAGCACACCTTGCGCAGGTGCTGCGGCGCGCTGCACTCGAACGCGCCGAGCGCGGCCGGCACGGTCAGCGCCGAGACGCTCCAGCCCACGGCCGTGACGCCCTTGTCGTTCATGTATTCGAACAGACGCTCCGGCGACATGAAAAGTTCCTTCGGGATGATGGCCGTCGTCGCGCCGAAGCGCAGCGGCAGATAAATGTCGCGCACGGCGGCGATGTAGTCCAGCGGCGACTGGTTGCCCAGCACGTCGGAACGCGCGATGCCCATCACGCCGGCGTAGTCCTCGATGTAGCACATGAGCGAGTGCTGCGCCGTGATGACGCCCTTGGGCGTGCCGGTCGAGCCGGAGGTGAAGATGATGTACAGCGGGTCGAGCTCTCGGGCGCGCGCGCGGCAGTCAGACAGCAGCGCCGCGTCCTCCGTGCCTTCGAGCAGCTCCTCCGCGATCAGGATCGTGCCGGAAAAGTCCAGCGTCTTTGCCTTGTCGTAAAACGCGCGCTGCACGATCATCAGATCGGTGTCGAGCGTACTTAAAATAGAGTTGAGCCGGTGCACGGGCATCGTCCCGTCCATCGGGGCGTAGCAGCATCCGGCATACACCGCGCCGAGAAACACGGCCGGCGTGTGCGCGTTGCGCCCGCTCATGACGGCAATGGGCCGCTTTTGACCGGCGCGGAACTTCGCCGCCGCCGTGCCGATGATGCGCGCCTCGCGCCGTACGTCGGCAAACGTCACCGCACTGTCCTCATCGAGAAAAGCGGGTTTGTCCGGACAGGCTGCGGCGGTGACTTCCAGCCAGTCGAGCACGTTGGTTTCCATGCTTGCCAGCTCCTTTCCGATAAATGTCCATAATCGCCTTATCCTATCATGTTTTTCACGCAAAAACAAGACGGAACGTGTCATATTTAAGAAAAAGGTAAGAATGTGGCGCGCCGTTTTTCCGTGCGCTGACACCCGGCTCTGCCCGGGCGGTTTGCCCTTGACGCATTCGGGCCGGAAAAGTACAATGGAAACCATCATCAATCGGCGCTTCGCAGCACGACGCAATGGGCGCGCCCGCGGCATATTCGCAGCCGGATTTGTCTGTTATTGCCAAAAACGCGCCTGGAAAATTGTGAACATTTTTCCTTTCTCATTTATGGCGCATATGGTATACTTTAGGAAACCGCGCAAAAAATTCCGTATGTGGTTCCGACGTATTTTGCGTCTGTCGTGTGTTATGATCGTTCCTGTTTCCGGTTTCCGGACACGGGCCGGTGTCTCCGCGGAAAGGAGGGGGAGTGCAGCGGGGCGGAAAGGAAGGTCACAGATGTCAAAGAGAGTTCAAAAGGTGTGGAACGCTGTCACCACCGTGCTGGTGATCCTGGTTGTCATTCTGGCGCTGCTTCTGGTGGGCGTGCGGCTGGTCGGTCTGCGGCCGATGTGCGTCCTGTCCGGCAGCATGGAGCCGACGTATCACACCGGCTCGCTGATCTATGTCAAGCCCTGTGCGCCCGAGGACGTGCAGGTCGGCGACGCGATCACCTTTGTGCTCAATGAGGACTTGGATGTCGTCACACACCGCGTGATCTCCATCGATGCAGAAAACGAGCATTTCTACACGCAGGGAGACGCGAACGACGCGCCCGACGGCGCACCTGTCTATTTCAAGAACCTCATCGGCCGCCCGGTGTTCACCATCCCGTATCTGGGCTATGTTTCGCACTGGGTGTCGAACCCGCCCGGAATGTATCTGGCCATCGCGCTCGCGCTCGTGCTCATCATTCTCACGTTCCTGCCGGACATGCTCCGCAAGGCGTCGGAGGCGGACGCGCGCGACGCTGCCCGCCGTGCACAGGCGGACCCGCAGTGCAAAGAGGATGCAAAGAAATCTGGCAAACATTTGAGAAATTGAAATTTTTGTGCAATATTTTCGCCTTCCGGAGCATTTATTTTATGAATGCTGACAGCACCCGAACAGGAATTAGCGAAAATAGAAAATTTTAGGAAGCTAAGGGAGGAAGTGTTACATGAAGAAGAAAACTCTGACCGTCGCCATCGCGCTCGTGCTCGTTGTGGCGCTGGCGGTTGGCGCGACGTATGCGTATCTGACGGCTTCGAGCGGCCCGGTGAAGAACACCTTTGTGGCCGGCGGCGCTGTGAAGCAGGGCGATCTGGAACTCTTCGAGCACGTTGCGAAAAAGAACGCTGACGGTAGTTACACGCTCGACCCTGCTAAAAAAACGGACGGCAATGCGTACACTGTCATGCCGGGCGTGGATCTGCCGAAGGACCCGACCGTCAACGTGAAGGCCGCAAGCGGCGCGTACTATCTGTTTGTGGAAGTCACCAAGGGCGAAAAGGTTGACGGCAAAACGCTTGCCTACGCAGTTGACAGCAGCAAGTGGATCAGACTGAACATCGAGGGCAGAGAAGTCTATGCCTATACGGCGGATGGTCAGACCCCGACCATCTTGAATGCGGAGCTCAGTAACGTCACGATTCTTGCTAACAACAAGATCACCGTTTCTGGCGATGCGGCTAAAATCGGCGCTCTGACTGCGGACAACGCCAAGCTGACGTTTCAGGCTTATGCCTGCCAGGCTGCCGGCTTTGCCGATGCCGCCGCGGCGTTCACTGCCTGCTTCGGCACGAAGTGATCACCCCTCGCTTTTCCCATGTAATATACGCACAGAAGGCTGTGCGGGAAAATAGAAAAGGAGAAGACTACATATGAAGAAGAAAACCATTCTTGTGGCTGCCATCGCAGTCATGCTCGTCGCGGCGCTTGTCGTCGGCGGCACCCTCGCGTACTTCACCGATACGAAGTCCGCGGACAACACCTTCACCGTCGGCAATGTGAAGATCGACCTGCTTGAGTCCAGCCTGCACCGCGAGAATGCCGGCTATGCCAACGGCACTACGGTGGATGATGTCGATCCTAGAAATGTGGAGCTGTGGTCCAACGTCGATAAGCTGGGCACTGGCAATACCAGCAAGTACAAAGCCGGCGATACGTTCTACACCGATGACCAGATCAAAGCCAACGCGAGAGAGTATAAGTGCGACAACGTGATGCTCAATCCGGGTGAGTCTTACCACAAGATGCCCTACGTCGTCAACACTGGCAAGAACGCCGCTTACATCCGCATCCGTGTCATGATCCCGGCTGCTCTGGACACTGCCATTCTCAACAGCAGCATGTACACCACGACGGCGCTGAACAATAAGGAGTTCACCATGGCCTATGACAGCACCGGCACGGTCGAGCGCGACGGCGTGATGTACAATGTCTACACCTTCACCCGCATTGATCCTCTGGCAGCTGGCGAGATGACCTACTGGAACGTCTGGGGCACCATCCACATGGATACCACTGCTACCAACGAGCAAATTGCGCAGCTGCTTCCGAACGGCACGTTCAACGTCCTCGTTGAGGCGGACGCCATTCAGGCGGACGGCTTTGCGAATGCAACCGATGCCTTCGCTGCATTTGGCAAGTAATTCCCCAACATTTTGACCCCAAAGGGGCGGCGAAATCGCCGCCCCCATCGGGGACTCTGGCTCGGCTTCAGTCCGGGCGCGGGCGGCGGCGCTGCCGCCGTCCGCGCGCAGATTGAAATGATGATTCCACAAAAATTTCCTGCGTGCGCCCTCGGGCGCAGAGAGAGTGAGAACTCGGTACTCAGAAACATCCTATCAGGGAGAAAGGTGGTTTGTGCATGAAGAAGAAATGGACCATCGCAACGGTGCTCCTCTTGGCAGTGGCACTGCTGGCGGTCGGTACGTGGGCGTACTTTTCGGCCGTCGGCACGGCGGATAACGTCATCACGATGGGCTCCGTCAAGCTTGCACTGCACGACGAGGACGGCGCTGGCCAACCGTTTACGACGGTGAGCGCCATGCCCGGCAGCGTCGTGAACAAAGTGGTGTATGTGGAGAACGTCGGCTCCGGCGCTTTCTACACCCGCGTGAAGATCACGCCCGAGATGGTCGGCGCGAACGGCGAGATCATCCCGCTCACGGACAGGAGCCTGCTCACGCTGGAGCTGAACAACACGGACTGGATCGACGGCGAGGGCGGATACTATTATTACAAGGGCGCGGTCGATCCGAATACGGCCACGACGGAGCTCTTCAAACAGGTCAAGTTCAGTAAGGACATGGGCAATGAATATCAGAACGCCACGGTGCACATCTACGTCACGGCCGAGGCCGTGCAGACGGCGAACCTCGAAAAGTACGCCGCCAATGATGTCAGAGAAGTGTGGCAGCACGTCGGTACGGTCGAAGCGAGCACCTCGCGCACGCAGATCGACCCGATCCCGACGCCCTGAGAAAGGAGGACGACTATATGAAAAAACGCATTCTCTCGCTCGTCCTCTGCGCAGTCATGCTCCTGAGCATGTGCCTGTTTATGGGCGCGGGCGTCACGGCGGACACTGCGGACACGGTTGACACGACCGAAACTGCGGACGCGGCCGAAACCGCGAACATCGTCAGCTTCACGAATGCCGGCCCGCTGGTCAAGCCGGAGCAGACTGCCGGCCCGGCCAGAGTGCGTGCGCTTGCGGCGAACGACACGGGCAGCGGCGTGCAGCTTGATAAGACGGTGTCGGATAATCAAGACGGAACATACACCGTCCGGCTCGAAGCCTACGCGACCGGTGCGCAGACCACCGTCGTCAGCACGAAGCCGTGCGACATCGTGCTCGTCCTCGACGTCTCCGGCTCGATGGATTGGTGCATTGAGGGCGGCGAGAATTGCTCGGGAATGCATGCAACAACCGATATTGACACGAGCAAGACATATTATGTGATCTACGGAGGCTTCTATTATGAAGTTCTCTATTGTACGGAGACACATCATTGGAATGCCGATCATGAGCCGGGGTGGTATTATAAGGGGCATACACATAAGGAAAGCAATCGCCTTACGCCAAAAACCGATTCAAATTCAAGTGGGACGCAGTTTTATGTGAAGGAGGCGTGTACCTCGCGCCTGTCCGCGCTGAAAACGGCGGTTGGAAACTTCATCGATCAGGTCGCAGACAAAGAGACGGATACGGTCAAGCACAATATTTCCATCGTCAAATTTGCCAGCGGCAAGAGCAGCACCGTTGGAAACAGCACCGACGGAAATGGGTATAACTACTCCCAGATCGTAATGAACCTGACGGATGCCGAAGCGGGACAGAAGGAGCTGAAAAATGCCGTAAATACCCTGAACGCCGCTGGCGCAACGCGAGCTGACTATGGCATGGAGCATGCGAAGGACATTTTGAGCGAGGTCACGCGCGATAGCACCAAAGTTGTCGTTATGTTTACGGACGGTTCTCCAACCGCGAATAACAAGTTTAGTGAAGATGTGGCAAACGACGCGATCAGCGCCGCAAAGTCGCTGAAGGGCAGCGGCGCGACGGTTTACACGGTTGGTTGTTTGGATGGCGCGGACGGAACACCGGTGACGAACTTTAACGGTGTCAGTGATGTCAATAAATATATGCACCTCGTGTCCTCCAACTATAAAAATGCGGAGAGCATGTCAAGCCCCGGAACAAGCACCTATCCGGCCGGAGGCAAATCCTACTATCTCTCGGCTGGCAATTCTACGGAGCTCAACAATGTTTTCGAAAACATCAGCAGTCAGATCGGCGGTTCGGATACGGAGCTGACAAGCAGTTCCGTACTCCAGGACGCAGTGACGCCATACTTTGAGATTCCGGGCGGCGCGCAGGTCACGCTGAAAACGGCGAACTGCACCGGCGCAGACGGTAACGGAAAGCTGACCTTCGACACGGAAACGGATGCACCTCCAGACGTCAAGGCCACGGTGAGCGACAACACCGTTTCGGTCACCGGGTTTGACTACAAGACCAACTGGTGCGGCCCGCGCACGGACGCGGCCGGCAGCACAACCTATAGTGGCCAGAAGCTGATCGTCGAATTCAAGATTCAGCCGACGGCTGCCTTCCTCGGCGGCAACGGCGTGCAGACGAACGTCGGCACGACTGACGGCATCTACGCACCGGGCGGAACGACTCCGGTCGAGAAGTTCCAGCCGCAGCAGGTGGATGTGACCGTAAAGGCGGTCGAGCCGAAGACGACCGGCACCGAGATCTACCTCGGCGAGGAAACGGATCTGAAGGATCGTATCACCACGGACATTCCGCAGCTTGACGGCACGAACAACGCATATGTGGACGTGACCTATACGGTCAAGGATGAGAACGGAACGGTTGTCGGCACGTACACAGTTCCCGCCGGCAGCAGCGAAGGCGCTTGGGCGTGGACGAACGGCAGCAATGTTAAGCCGGATAAGACCACGACCTACACTGTGACCAGCACTTCCACCCCGAAGACGGGCAACATGACAAACACCGCCAGCGTGGAAAAGCAGTTCACCATCAAGGTCAAGACCTGCAGCCTGACGATCACCAAGACCGTCACCGGCGACGGCGCGAACCCGAACCAGACCTTCGTGTTCAACGTCATGAAGGGCAACGATCTCGTGGCTACCGTGGTGCTCAAAGCCGGACAGAGCACGACCATCACCGGCCTGGCTGTCGGCGACTACACCGTGGCCGAGGACACCGCCTGGTCGTGGCGCTACAGGGCCGAGAATGGCGGAGAGGCGGCTGTCAAGCTCAGCGGCACAACGCCCACCGGCGAGGCTGAGATCACCAACACCTATGTAAAGCACGACTGGCTCACGAGCATTGTCGACGTTATCAACAAGTGGACGGCCAAGGATAATATCGATAATACCGGACATGTTCCGGGCTCGGGCACGAACTGAACAGGAGGGATGACATATGAAACGTATCTTTAACGGTTCAGGCGGGAGAAAAGCCGCGCTCATCCTCTCCCTGTGCCTGATCTTCGCGCTGGCCGTCGGCACGACGCTCGCTTATCTCAAAGCGAACACGTCTCCGGTGACGAACACCTTCACGGCGGCCAAGTCCAAAATCACGATCGAAGAGAAGACAGACGACGGCATCAAGTCGGAGATTTACATCAAGAACGAAGGCACCGCCACGTCCTATGTCCGCGTCAAGCTGGTCATGAACTGGGTGGACGGGAATGGAAAAGTCGTCTCTGGCGGAAACCTGCCGGAAGTCACGCTCAACGAGCCCGACTGGTTCATGAAGGACGGCATTTACTACTATACCAAGCCGGTCGGACCGAAAGATTCGACTGCAAACCTGCTGAAAGATCCCATCACGCAGCCGAATGCGCCCGAGGGCTGCCACCTCGAGGTGACGGTGCTGGCCGAGAGCATTCAGGCCGCGCCGAGCAAGGCCGTGACAGATAGCTGGGGCGTGCGCGTTGACAACAACGGCTATCTGACGCAGCCGACCACGACACCTTAAGGAGGGCAACGGTATGAAACACAAAAAACTTACCATGATCGTCGCCCTCGTGCTGGTGGTCGCGCTGGCCGCCGGACTGGGCATCTGGGCGACGGGCGAGACGAACGTTCCCACCGTCACGTACTATGACGGCTCGGACGGCAACGGCGCGCGCTTCACCTTCACCCACACCGGCGACGGTTCGGACACGAACCTGTTCCCGAACTTCTCCAACTGCATGCCCGGCAACAGCCTCACGCAGACCATCCGCGTGCAGGCTGACGGCCAAAACGGTGTGCAGGGCGCAAAGATCTATCTGCGCGCCGAGATCGACGGCGACGCCTCCGCCAAGGAAGGCTCCGACATCTCGTACAACGATGTGCTCGATCACATCGGCATGACCGTTTCGAAAAACGGCGTCGTGATCGCGTCCAGCAAGACCGCGAAGCTCTTCAGCCAGCTCGATGCGGCCGATGGCCTCAAGAGCAACGTCTTCATTGCCGAGGTCGGCCCGAAGACCGATCCGGTCGATCTGGACGTGACCATTGATGTTGACCCCGCGATGGGCAATGCGTTCCAGGAAGCGGCTGCGCACATCACGTTCGTGTTCTCCGTCGAGGACAACGAGCTGCCGCCCCCGCCGCTGGAGCGCGAGAAGCACGATGCGTATATCTGCGGTTATCCGGACGGCACGGTGAAGCCGGAGCGCCAGATCACACGCGCGGAGGTCGCAACGATTTTCTACCGTCTGCTTCAGGACGAGGCCCGCGAAAATGTGTGGTCTCGCACGAACAGCTACTCCGATGTGGCAAGCGGTGCCTGGTATAACAGCGCGGTCTCGACGCTGACCAACGCCGGTATTCTCACCGGCTATGAGGACGACACATTCTGCCCGGACGCGCCGATCACGCGCGCGGAGTTCGCGACGATCGCAGCACGATTCTACCACGCACCGGAAGTTACCGGTGATGCATTCCCGGATATCTCCGGCAGCTGGGCGCGCGTGTATATCAACCGCGCGGCGGCGCTCGGTCTGGTCAGAGGCTATCCGGACGGCACGTTCCGCCCGAATACGGAGATCACCCGCGCCGAGGTCATGGAGATCATCAATAACGTTCTCTTCCGCACGCCGGACAAGGAGCATTTCCTCCCGGATATGGTCACCTGGCCGGACAACCCGGACACGCCGGGCAACTGGTCCTATGAGGCGGTGCAGGAGGCCACGAACAACCACGATTACGAGCGCGTGAACAACACCTCGCCCGAGACGTGGACAAAGATCACGCCGGCCAGAGACTGGGATGCACTCGAGGCCGATCTGGCGCAGAAATATCCCGACCGGTAAGCGCGCGGCGCTGACGGTAAACGAAACAACCATAGCGAACACCCCCTGTGCACGGCACAGGGGGTGCTTTTGCGTATGGGGAAAAAACGTGCGCCCCGCCGGCTGCCGGGGCGCTGACGTAGGGATACATGCAATGCGTGGATGCGTTATCAGCCCAGATACTGCTTGTCGTAGTTGTTCTGGATGCAGGAGATGACCTTCGTGATGACGGTGTTGAACGGGGTGGGCACGCCCAGCCGCTCGCCGTAGCGCGCGATGGCGCCGTTGAGCACGGAGATCTCCGTCTGGCGCTGGTGCAGCACGGCGTCCTGCGCCATGGACGGATAGTAGTTGCCGAGGTTGGCGATGATGTTCGGCTCTTCCTTTTCCATGAGCGGCCAGAGATCGCCGATGCCGAGCGCCTGCGCGACGGCGCAGCCCTCTTTCCACACATGCATGACGATGTCGTGGCCGTAGGGGTCGGCGAAGGTCTCCTTCACCTTCAGGCGCATGACGGCGCTCACGCCGTTATAGCCGCTGTTGGCGATGACTTTCTTCCAGATGTACGGGCGCACATCCTCGTCAAAGCTCGCGTTGCAGCCGCCCGCCTGGAAGCACGCCTCGAGCGCCTTGCCGGCGGCGTCGGCCTTCGGGTTGTTGTGCACGGCGCCGAAGTGCATCTGGATGCCCTTTTCCGGCTTGCTCACGCACACGCCGGGGCCGGCCAGCTCCGTGCCGATCAGGCCGCTGCCGTAGAGGATGCGGTCGGTCTCCACGAACTGGGCGAGCACCTCGTCGTTGCCGAGGCCGTTTTGCAGCGAGACGACGACCGTCTCCGGCCCGATGCAGGGCATGGTGTCGGCCATGACGTCCGCGGTCTGCGTGGCCTTGACCATGAGGATGACCATATCCATGGTGCCGATGTCGTGCGCGGTGGCGCTCGTGTGGAAGCCGGTGAGCACTTCCTCGCCCTCCGGCGTGCGGAAGACCAGACCGTCGGCCGCGATCTTGTCCATGTGCGCCTTGTACTTATCGACGAGCCAGAGCTCGGCGCCGCCCTTGCGCAGGTAGGCGGCGAACACGCTGCCGGCAGCGCCGGAGCCGATCATTGCGATTTTCATGCGTTTGCCTCCTTAGCAAACTGCCGGCCGGTTGTTGGCCGGCCGGCAGAGAAAACTCGGGGTTTGAAATTACTTCAGGTACTGCTTGTCGTAGTTGCCCTGGATGCAGCGCACGACCTGGGACAGGACCTTGCACACCGGGGTGTCGATGCCCAGCTGCTCGCCGTACTCCGCGATCTTGCCGTTGAGCACGTCGATCTCGGTCTGGCGGTGGTTGAAGAGCATATCCTGGCACATGGACGGATAGTAGTCCGCGATGTTGGTGACGATGTCCTTGTGATCGTGGGCGATGAACTCATCGGCGTCCATCGGCACGCCCTTGGCGGTCGCGACTGCGCAGGTCTCGCGGATGACGCTGTGGAACAGCCACTGGCCGAACGGATCTGCCTCGACCTCGCCGATCTTCAGACGCAGGACGGCGCACACGGTGTTGACGGTGGCGTTCACGCAGACCTTTTTCCAGATGAACTTGTAGATGTTGTTGTCGGTGCCCGGCTCGCCGTCGCGCCAGTAAGCGTCGCAGCCGCCGGCACGGTAGCACTTGAGCATCTCGGCGCAGGCCGCGTCGGTGAGCTCCGAGCGGACCGCACCGCCGAAGTTCATCTGCACGCCGCCGGCCGGGGTGGACACGCAGTGTGCGGGTTCGGGCAGAGCCGTGCCCAGCACGCCGGAGCCGATGATGCAGCGCTCTTTCGGGAAGACCTTGAAGAGGTTGTCATCGTTGCCGAGGCCGTTGATGAGGGAGACGGCGACGGTCGTGTCGCCGACGACAGGCATGGAGTCCTGGATGGCCTGCTCGAGCTGGGTCGCCTTGGTCATGTAGATGATGACGTCGACCTTGCCCTCCGCCGCGGCCGCGTCAGCAGCGGTGGTGTAGGTGCGGAAGCCCTTGAGCTGGTAGTCGTAATCCTTGTAGCCGCCATCTTCCTCCTGATGGATGGTGAAGTGCATGCCTTCCTCGGCGACTTTCTTCATGTGCGCCTCGTAGCGGTCGATGAGGATGATGTCCGCACCGCCCTTACGCAGGTAAGAAGCGAAGACGCTGCCGGCTGCGCCGGAACCATACATTGCAAATTTCATAACTTTTTCTCTCCTTTTCTGAATCTGTTTGCGATATCTTCGGCCGCTGCAGGCGTATGCCTGACGGCGGATTACCGAACGGTGTTGGTGAGGGTGCCGATGCCCTCGATGCTGCACGCGACCACGTCGCCCGGGTGCAGCCACTTCGGCGGGTCAAAGCCCATGCCCACGCCGGCCGGCGTGCCCATGGAGATGATCGTGCCGGGGCGGAGCGTCATGCCCTGGCTGAGCTCGGCGATCACGTACGGCACGTGGAAGATCATGAGATCGGTCGTGCTGTCCTGCCGGAGCTCGCCGTTGATGCGGCTCTGGATTTTCTGCGGCCTGCGCACGTCGAACTCGTCCGGCGTGACGATCCACGGGCCCATCGGCGTGAAGCCGTCGAGGCTCTTGCCGCGATACCACTGCTTATGCTGGTTCTGGATCGTGCGCGCGCTCACGTCATTCAAAATAGTGTAGCCGAACACGTAGTCGAGCGCGTCTGCCTCGCTGACGTTGTACGCCGGGCGGCCGATGACGACGGCCAGCTCCGCCTCATAGTCGAGGTCGGCGACCAGATCGCTGTGGCTGAGAATGTCGCCGCCGGGGGCGACGGCCTCGTTCACGCGCTTGGAAAAGTAGATCGGGAACGTGTCCGGCGCCTTGACGCCCTTGCCGGCGACGGCCTCGCTCTCCTTGGCGTGGTCAAAATAATTGATGCCCAGGCAGATCACGTCCTGCTCCGGGCGGGGGATGGGCGCGAGCAGCCGCACGCGCTCGAGCGGCAGACCTTCACCGCGCAGCACGGCGGCAGTGTCCAGCGCCGGCCAGATGCCGATGAGCGTCTGCATGTCCGCACAGCCCGGCACGGGATGCACGGCAGTGCCGGCCGCGTTGAGCAGGCCGACGGCGCTGCGGCCGTCCTTTTCAAATGTCACGAGCTTCATAACGTGCGCGCTCCCCTCAAAATCGACATTGGGCAATGGATGTGTACGCAAAATGATGGTTAAAAATTCATCAATCGCGTTTGCCGAACCTGCTGGCCTGTGTCAAAAATATGCCAATCTCGCTTGTCAGGAATTCGACAAAAGATTTGCGCTCCCAGCGTTGTTATGATAGCACGAAAGTGTAGACGCCGCAACTGTTTTCTTGCTGTCAAAGCGCTAAAATCGCATAAAATATTACAAAAGCGCCAGAATCAGAGTGCATAAAAATACATGCAAGATTTTGTGCAATTCGACAGTTTTCAGAAAATGACTGAAAAAAATTGGGGATTGGAAGAGGCTGTTATTGACTTTTGCGTGTGAGAGAATTATAAATTTACTATCCCGAGTTGTTAACGACTTGTTCATAAATTAACACATGGGTGTGGATTTCGAGCCCTGTCCCGGTTGGTAGGAGAGCACGAGGCAGGATTGAAATAAAAGAGAGAAAAGCAAAAAAAGAGCAAAAAAGAGAGGTAAAAAATGGATAACAAAAAGCTCAAGAGCAGCTGGGCAGCCGCCTTCACCGTGGCGTCTGTCTGGTTCGGCACCCACGTGGGCGCCGGCTTTGCGACCGGCAACCAGGTCGTGAACTACTTTGTCCAGTATGGCTGGACCGCGGCGATCTTCCCGCTGCTGGCCATGGGCATCCTGGCCGTCGTCATGTACATCATGATGAAGTTTGCCAAGCTCAGCGGTTTCGACAACTACAAGGACACCTATCGCGCCCTGTATCCGAAGCCGTGGATGGAGATCTTCTTCGAGATCTTTTACATCATCATCATCCTCGCGGCGGTCGCTTCCTGCGTTGACGGCGCCGGCGGCATCGTCAAGAGCCTGATCGACCTGCCCGATATCATCTGCAACCTCGTCATCATCGCCCTGCTGATCCTTCTGTCGATCTTCGGCGTTGACCTGATCATCAAGGCTTCTACCGTTCTTTCCACCGCGATCCTGATCGTCACCGCGATCCTGGTCATCATGGGCTTCGTCGTTCCAATCGACGCGGTCGCTCAGGAGCTGGCCACTGAGAACGCGGCCTATGCGTCCATCCCGGCCATCGCGGACGTCACCTCCCAGAAGGGCCTCGAGGGCGTCTGGCGCGGCGTGTTCGTGTACGCTGCTTTCCAGTGCGTGTCCGTCCCGGCCATGATCGCTGCTTCCACCGAGCTGACCCACAAGGGCGTCAAGCGCGCCAGCATCCTTGGCTGGCTCATGAACGGCGGCGCGCTCGCCGCTTCCGGCGCCATGCTGCTGCGCTGGTACCCGATCCTGACCGCCATCAAGAGCGTTGGCGTTGACTCCGTCGCCAGCATCGCCGCCCGCCACATTGCCGACGTCATGAAGCTTCCCAACCAGAGCGTCGTCACCCTCATGGGCAGCGGCTACACCTGGCTGTTTGTCGTGTACACCATCCTGCTGTTCTGCGCGTTCGTGTCCACGTCCGTCACGCTCGTCTACTCCATGATCCAGCGCTTCGAGGGCCACTGCTTCCCGAAGGCCATCAAGAGCAAGGCTGTCCGCAGCGTCATCGTCGGCCTGATCGTCATCGGCCTGTGCTATGCAGTTTCCCTGCTCGGCCTGTCGACCATCATTTCCAAGATCTATGGCTATGACGGCTACTACGCTCTGATCGTTGTTGTGCTCCCGGCGTTCATCTGGGGCATCCCGAAGATCAAGAAGCTGTCTGCCGAGAAGAAGGCAGAGCTGTCGGAGTGATCTGACCGCGGCGCAACTCTCCAGCGTCCCAACAAAAAATACTGACCGCTGCGTTTGTAGCGTAGAGAGGCAACCCCGCAGGCTTCGGCCCGCGGGGTTGTCGCTGCCTGCGGTATGTTAGATGCGGCGGGCTCCCCTGCTGCGCAGGTGAAATGCTGCATCATTCGTTCGGCAAGGAGTGGGTATCGAAAAAACCGCCCCGCAAGTCACAGAACTTGCGGGGCGGTTCTATGCAATGTGCGTTTCCGGCTGCGGGCGGCGCTTATTTCCAGCGCCACGTGAACGGCACGAACAGCAGCAGCAGCGGGAAGATCTCCAGACGGCCGAGCAGCATGCAGATCATGAGCACGATCTTGCTCAGCGGCGAGAAGATGGCAAAGCTTCCGGTCGGTCCGACAAGGGAGAGCCCCGGCCCCACGTTGGACAGGCACGAGAGTGCGGCGGTGAAATTCGTCGTGAAGTCCAGCCCGTCGAGCGACACGATCAGCCCTGCGATGAGCATGATGATGATGTAGAACGTGAAATACGTCAGGGCGTTGTAGACGGTCTGCGCGTCGACCGGCTTGCCGTCGAGGCGGACGTTTTCCACGCAGCGCGGGCGCAGCATCTTCTTGACCTCGATCGTGCAGGACTTGAACAGCAGCATCACACGCGAGACTTTCAGGCCGCCGGCGGTGCTGCCGGCGCAGCCGCCGACAAACATCAGCAGCACGAGCAAGAACTTGGAGTATTCCGGCCAGAGATTGAAGTCCGCGGTGGCAAAGCCGGTTGTGGAGATGATGGATGTGACCTGGAAGAACGAATAGCGCAGGGCGTGGCCGACGCCGCCGTAGAGATTGCGGATGTCAACTGCGATCGTGATGACGGAAAAGGCAATCACACCGAGGAACCAGCGCAGCTCCTCGTTGCGCAGCGCGGTGCGGATGTTGCCGAGCAGAATGAGGTAATACAGGCTGAAGTTGGCGCCGAAGAGGATCATGAACACGCCCACGACGATGTCGATATAGGCGCTGTTGTAGTAGCCGATGCTCAGCGCGCGCGTGGACAGGCCGCCGGTGCCGGCCGTGGCGAACGAATGCAGCAGTGCGTCATAAAAGCTCATGCCGCCGGCGATGAGCAGAACCGTCTCCACGAGTGTGAGCGCGATGTACAGCAGGTAGAGGATGGAGGCAGTCTTGCGGATGCGCGGCACGAGCTTGCCGACCGTCGGGCCGGGCACCTCGGCGCGCATGATGTGCATCGAGCGGTTGCCGCTCATGGGCAGCACGGCCAGCACGAACACGAGGATGCCCATGCCGCCGATCCAGTGTGTGAACAGCCGCCAGAACATGCCGCCGCGGGTCATGCTCTCCGGCGATGTGACGACGCTGGCGCCGGTCGTGGTCAGACCCGAGATCGTCTCAAACAGGGCGTCGATGTAGTTCGGAATGTCGCCCGTGAGCACAAATGGGATCGCGCCGAGCAGCGACATGGCGATCCACGACAGGCCGACGATGAGAAAACCGTCGCGCGCGGTGATGCTGCCGGACTTGGCGCGCACGCGCCACATCATCAGCCCGACGCCGCCGGTGATGCCGATCGTGATCAGAAACGGGACCGGAGATTCGTCATAGATCACAGCTGCGATCATCGGCAGGAGCATCAGCGCGGCCTCGATGCACAGCACGCGGCCGACGACCTGCCCGATCATTCGAAAATTCATGGTTTTGCCCTCTCTATGCTTTCGTTATCCGAATACGGTATTATACGCCGGTTTGTCCGGTTTGGGAAGCCCCAGGCGCCTAGAACATGCCCAGGGATTTGAACAGGAAGATCCACAAAAACATGGTCAGGATACTCGCGGCCGATGTCGTGACCACAATGTCGCCGGCGAGCTCGGCGTCGCCGCCCATCTGCTGCGCCATGGTGAAGGAATTGACGGCGGTCGGCGAGGCGAAAATGCCGATGAGCGACACGAATGCCACGCCCCGGAACCCGAGCAGCGCGCCCAGCCCCAGAAACAGGCCCGGCGAGACGATCAGCTTGGCGATCGACACGGTCACAAGCTCGCGGCGGTAGGTCTTCAGGCCGGAGAACTGGAAGAACGCGCCGAGCAGAAACAGCTGCAGCGGCGATGCGATGGCGCTGACGCTTTGGATGGTCTGCTCGAGGATGTGCGGCAGGCGGATGCCGGCGACCAGCGTCAGGATGCCGAGCACGGAGCCGATGACGAGCGGATTTTTTGCGATCTGGCCGAGGATATGCAGCGGCTTCGGCTTCTGTCCGCGGAACACCTCCAGCACGACGACGGCCAGCATATTGAACAGCGGCACAATGACCGCGATCAGGATCGAGACGGTGCCGAGCTGATCGGCGCCGAGCAGCGCCGTCGCCACGGGGATGCCCATGATGACGTAGTTGCTGCGGAACATGCCCTGGATCAGCACGCCGCGGCGCTCCGGCAGCTTTTCGGTCAGCAGCGTGTAGCCGAGCGCGAGGCCGAACGTCAGCAGCACGCCGCCCACGGCATAGGCCATCAGCAGCGGGTCAAACGAGCCGGACAGATCGGAGCAATATATATTATAATAAAGCAAACATGGCAGAAAAATACGGAAAGCGATCTTGTTGATGGTGGAGATTTCCTCACGGCGGAGCCAGCCGAGGCGGCGCGTGCCGTAGCCGAGCGCCATGACCAGGCACATGGGCAGCACGGCGTTTGCCGAGATCATCAGATTTTCCATATGCTGCCTCCGTTCGTCAGGAAATCACTAAAGTAACAGTTTACCCCATGCGGCGCAAAAACGCAAGTACCCCGGTTGCCGCGCTGCGCGGAACGTGGTATAATCGCAGCATCTGATTTTTTGCGCGGGAGGTGTGGCGATATGACGATTGAGCAGGCCATGGAGCTGATCCATGGCGTCGCGTGGCGCGGCTCCCGCCCGGGGCTCTCTCGCGTGCGCGAGCTGCTGCACCGCCTGGGCGACCCGCAGGACGGGCTGCAGTTCGTGCACATCGCGGGCACGAACGGCAAGGGCAGCACGGCGGCGATGCTCGCATCCATCCTGCGCGCGGCAGGCTACACGGCGGGGCTGTTCACATCGCCGTATCTCGAGCGCTTCGCCGAGCGCATGCAGGTCAACGGCGTGCCCGTGCCGGACGCGGAGTTTGCCGCCGTGTGCGAGGCGCTGCAGCCGTGCATCGCCGCCATGGACGACCCGCCGACGGAGTTTGAGCTCGTGACGGCGGCGGCCATGCTGTGGTTCCGGCGGCGGGGGTGCGACGTCGTGGTGCTGGAGGTCGGCCTCGGCGGCCGGCTCGACGCGACGAACGTCATTGCCGCGCCGGCGTGCGCCGTCATCACGAACATCGGCCTCGACCACACGGAGATCCTCGGCGATACGCTCGAGCAGATCGCGCGCGAGAAGGCGGGCATCCTCAAGCCCGGCACGCGCGCCGTCAGCTATCCGCAGACGCCGGAGGTGCGCGCCGTCCTGCACGAGATCTGCGCGCAGCGGGGCATCCCGCTCACGGAGGCGGACGCAGCCGCCATCGTGCCGCTGACCGACGGCGTGGACGGGCAGACCTTCACCTACCGCGGCGCGGAATATACGCTGCCGCTGCTGGGGGCGCACCAGCTGCGCAACGCGGCCGTCGCGCTCGAGACGGTGACGGCGCTGCGCGCGCGCGGCTGGCGCATCCCGGACGCGGCCGTGCGCGCGGGTCTGGCGCAGGTGCGCTGGCCGGCGCGGTTTGAGCTGCTGCGGCGCGCGCCGTGGTTCGTGCTCGACGGCGGGCACAACCCGCAGTGCGCGCAGACGGTCGCGGACAATCTCGCGCGCTATTTTCCCGGCCGGCGCATCACGCTGCTCGTGGGCGTGCTGGCGGACAAGGACTATCCCGCCATGCTCGCGGCGCTCGATACGCAGGCGGCGGCGTACATCGCCGCGACGCCGCTCTCGCCCCGCGCGCTGCCAGCGGCGGAGCTGGGGGACTATCTGAAACGATTCGGGAAACCGGTTACGGTCTGCGCGGACCCCGCGCAGGCGGCAGAGCTGGCGCTGGCACACGCAGCGCCGGAGGACGTTATCTGCGCGGTCGGCTCGCTGTACATGGCGGGCGCGATCCGCATGGATCTGCGGAGGGATCACAATGAGAATTCTGGGCATTGATTACGGCGACGCGCGCATCGGGCTCGCGCTCTCGGATGCTTCGGCCACGCTGTGCGGCCGGGCGTGGACGCTCACGGAGTGGAATCTCGACCGGGCGGTCGCCGCGATCGCGGACGTGGTGCGCACCGAGGGCGTGGAGCGCATCGTGCTCGGCCTGCCGAAAAACATGGACGGCACCGAGGGTCCGCGTGCGGAAAAGAGCCGCGCGGTCGCGCAGCGGCTCACCGAGGCGACGGGGTTGGAGGTCGTGCTCTGGGATGAGCGGCGCAGCTCCATCGAGGCGCACGGCATCCTGCACGCCAACGGCCGCAAGGAGAAAAAGCACCGCCAGACGGTCGACGCCGTGGCGGCGAGCCTGATCCTGGAGGGCTACCTCGGCACGCTGCACTGAGGCGGGAGGCGAGACGATGCGCAAGAGAAACATTGCGGTGCTGCTGCTCACGGTGCTGCTGCTCGCGGGCCTGACCGGCTGCGCGCGGCGGGGCGACACGTCGGGCGTTGAGATCGTCGTGGGTGCGTCGGAGCAGTTTTCCGACGAGGACATCCGCGGCGCGATGGACGTTGCCATGCGCGCGTTTCACCGCGGGCACAGCGGCTGCGCCATGGTGCGTCTGGCGTACAACGAGGCGTACCGGACGTGCTGGCTGGCTGGCGCGGGCGCGCAGGACGACGGCAACACGATCGTGCTGCTTGCGAGCGTGTATGCGCGCGACCCGGGGCGGCGCAGCGGCCTGACCGCCGGCGAGACCTATACCGACTGGCCCATCGTGCTCGAGCGGCGCGGCAGCGGCTGGCACGTGGTCAGCAGCGGCTATTGAAAATGTAACAAGGGCGGACGCCATATGGCGTCCGCCCTTGCTTTCTGTTCGGTTCACATTTCCTCGACAGCCAGAATGTCCGTCAGCGCGGTCAGATCGTTGCGCAGGTCGCCGGGCCGCAGCGGGGCGCGGCTGTGGATGGGGATGAGCGCGCAGTAGTGGTGCGGCGCGTCGGGCGCGTCGGTGTCCGCGATGCGGCTGATCTCGAGACTTTCGATCTGGACGCGGCGCTCGCGCAGCAGGGCGAGCACGGACTCCATGCACACGGCGTGCGCGTACTCGATGTAGAGCGTGAGGTCGGTGTTCTTGCTCGTGAGCTTGAACTCCAGCCGGATGAGCACCAGCTCGACCACGAGCACGACGAGCGTGGCAAAGGCCGCGCACTCGACATAGCCCGCGCCGCAGGCGAGGCCGATGATGGCCGCGGCCCAGAGCCCGGCGGCCGTGGTCAGGCCCTTGACGCGCTTGTCGCGCGTGACGATGATCGTGCCAGCGCCGATGAAGCCGATGCCGGAGATGACCTGCGCGCCGAGGCGCGCAACGTCGGTAAACAAATGCAGGGAGAGCAGCAGGTACTGGCTCGTGAGCGTGGTGATGGCGGCACCGAGGCAGATGAGGATGTGTGTGCGGAAGCCCGCGGGGCGGCGCTTCGTCTCGCGCTCGGCGCCGATCACGCCGCCGCAGACGACGGCCAGCGACAGCCGGACGAGAATGGCCCAGAAGGTCAGGGTGCGGATGGGGTCAAAACAATGCAGCATGGCACAGCCTCCTTTCTCAGATCTCTTCGATGAGGATCACGCCGTCGAGCGCCGACAGCTCCGCCAGCAGCTCGGGGTGGTCGCGCCGGTCAGGCAGCACGGCGCTGAACTGGCACAGGAAGTTCGGCAGCGCGGCCGAGCCGCTGCGGTTGACCTCGAAGTCGAAAATGCGCGCGCCCTGCGCGTGCAGATGTCCGACGACGGAGCCGAGCTTTTCCATGCTCTCGATCTCGAGGCTGATGTTCATATGGTGTGCGCGGCGGGTCATGCGCCGCTCGAGCGGCGGCAGCGCGTACATACACACGATCATGAAGAGCATGCTGATGAACGCGCAGGAATAAAACCCCGCGCCGATGGCAAGGCCGAGACACGCGCTCGCCCAGAGTCCGGCGGCGGTGGTCAGGCCCTTGACCTGCTGGCGGGCGGTGATGATGATCGTACCCGCGCCGAGAAAGCCGATGCCCTTTGCGGCCTCGGCGCCGAAGCGCGACACGTCCTGCGTCGCGCCGATGCTCTCGGCGAGCGCGCGCCACGGTCCGTGGAGCATCTGGTCGAGCTGCAGGCTCAGCAGCACGGTGAGCGTCGCGCCGAGCGCCGTGAGCATATAGGTGCGAAAGCCGGCGGGGCGGTTTTTGCGCTCGCGCTCAAGCCCGATCAGCCCGCCGCAGAGCACGGCGAGGAGGATGCGCAGCATCATCGTGACGATATTCAGTTCACGCAGGTAGGAGAGTACAGACGCCATGAGTGCGCTCCTTTTTTCGTTTTTGTCACAGGCCGGTGCTGCGCGGCTTGCCGGTGCTGCCGCGCACGATCAGGCGGCTGCGGTATTCCACGCGGTTGATCGGCTGATCCTCCCGATTGTTCAGCCCGCCCTCAATGCGCTCGAGCAGCAGGTTGAAGGCGCTCTTGCCGTGGTTGAATGTGTAGTTTTCCACACTTGTGAGCTGGATGCGCTGATAGCCCGAGCTCGTGACGTTATCAAAGCCGCAGAGACTGAAATCCTCCGGCACGCGGTAGCCCTCGCGCTCGAGCGCGTCGAGCACGCCGTAGGCCACCATGTCGTTGATGGCGACGATGCCGGTGATCTTGTCGTTGCGCAGGCATTTATAGGCCAGCTCCATGCCCGAGCGGTACTCCAGGTCGGGCGTGGAGATCTCCGCCTCGAGCGAGTTGACGTGCGAGCAGATGGTCACGCTGCCCTCCGGACACCACATGCGGTAGGCCTCCTGCAGGCCCTGTGCGCGGCGCATCCGGGAGATGTGGTGCTCGTTGAGCGCCGTGGACAGGTAGGCGATGCGCTTGTGGCCGAGGCCGATGAGGTGCTTGGCCACGAGCTGCGCCGCGCCGAAGTTGTCCACGTCCACGGTGTCGATGCCGCAGTCCGCGACACGGTCGCCGATGGCGACGATGGGTACACGGTGGCTCAGTTCGCGCACCTTGGCCGGCTGCGTCGGCGTCATGGCGAAGATGATGCCGGCCACGCGCGAGAAGTCCAGCGTGTCGAGCAGGTGGCTCTCCGTGCGGGGATTCCAATAGGTGTTGTAGATCGCGGTCTGGTAGCCGGCGGCGCTGGCCGCAGCGTCGATGCCGGAGATCATCATCGTGTGATAGGGATTCGAGACCGACGGGGAAAGGATCGCGATCTGTTTGCCGGCGCAGCGGGCCGACGGCGTGCGGTAGCCGATGCGCTCCGCCTCGGCGAGGACGCTGGCCACGCGCTGCGAGGAAAAGCGCTCGAGCGACTTGCCGTTGAGGATCATCGAGACGCTCGCCGTCGAGACGCCGGTCGCCTCCGCGATGTCGCGCAGGGTGGGTTTGCTGCTCATAGGCACCTCCGGTGACAACACGAGAAGGGAGACCTTTGTGTTGAAAAATTAAGCATTTTTCGGTGAAAAATCGCGCTTTTGCCTTTGCAGTTTCACCAATTTCCAAGAGGAGTATATAGCGAAAACAGAAAAATGGCAAGGAAAATTTCCGTTCATGTTGACGGCATCGCACAAAAATGTTAACATTTTTCACAGAGAGCCGTTAAAATGACGGAGAAAAATTCAACGCTTTTTTTAAGCAGAAAGGAACTACCTTGAAGAAATTTGTTGCTATGCTTCTTGCGCTGGTCATGGTGTTCGCACTGTGTGCCTGCGGCAGCAACGGCGATAAGGCCGCTGACGACAACAACGGAGATTATCATCTCGTGCTCAAGCTCAGCCACGTCTTTCAGCCGAACGAGCAGCTCACGATCGAGATGCAGCAGGTCGCCCAGCGCATCAAAGAGCGCACCAACGGCGCGATCGAGATCCAGTGCTACGACTCCGGCCAGCTCGCCACCTATAAGGACAACGTCGAGCAGGTCGTCAACGGCGCCGACTGGATCGCCTGCGAAGACCCCTCCTACCTCGCCGACTACGACATCGACTTTGAAGCACTCATCGGCCCCATGATGTACAACAGCATCGACGAGTACTCCTACGTCTGCCAGTCCGATCTGGTAAAGGGTATGTGCCAGAAGCTCGAAGATAACTACGGCATCCACGTGCTCGCGCTCGACTTCAACGTCGGCATGCGCTGCTTGCAGACCAACAAGGTCATCAAGACCCCCGCTGACCTCAAGGGCATGAAGATCCGCGTGCCCAACAGCTCCATGTACATCAACTGCCTCACGGCCATGGGCGCCACGCCCACCGGCATGCCGTTCTCCGAGACGATCTCTGCCGTGCAGCAGGGCGTCATTGACGGTCTGGAGGGCAACATGAACGCTTACTCCACCAACGGCAGCGCTGAGGTGTGCAAGAACATGTCCCTGACCAACCACCTCGTCGGCACCTGCGGCGCCTACATCAGCACCAAGGTCTGGAACAGCATCCCGGAAGAGTACCGCACCATCATCCAGGAAGAGTTCACCAAGGGCGCTAAGGAACTCACCGACTTCACCAACGCCTCCTTCGACGAGACGAAGGCCAAGCTCGAGAAGGAGCAGGGCTGCTCGTTCAATGAGGTCGACGTCGATGCGTTCCGCGCTGCCGTGCAGCCGGAGTTTGACCGCATGGTCAAAGAGGACGGCGTGACGCCCACCTTCTATGAGCAGGCGCAGGCCATCCTCGCCCAGTACCGCCAGGCCAACAAGTGAGCGCTGCGCGCTGACGGTCGGTCGGAAGCCCCATACCGGCTTTTATGCCGGGTGTCCCGCACATGCTGCCGGACACCCGGCATTGCTGAGCAAAGCCACAGAAAGCAGAGGAAAGCAAATTTGAAAAATCTACTGAAAAATTTTGACGGGGTCATCGCGGGCGCGATGATGATCGTAACGATCCTGCTCGTCATCGTCAACGTGATCACGCGAAAACTGTTTAACTATATCATCATCTGGAGCGAGGAGATCGCCACCTCCTGCTTCGTGTACTCGGTGTTCATCGGCGCGGCCTATGCCTACCGCAAGCACCAGCATGTCGGCGTCGATCTGCTCGTGGAGCGGCTGCCGGCCGGCGCGCGCAGGGTCGTGCATCTGATCACCAACGCCCTGCTCGTGATCATCAACGGCTACATTACGGTGCTCAGCGTGCAGTTTATCCAGTCGTCCTGGATCAAGCGCATGCCGATCACAAAGCTGCCGTCCTCCGCGGTCAGCACGGCGCTGGTCATCGGCTTCGGCCTGATGACGATCTACTCGCTCGTCTTTTTCGTCAAAGACCTCAGGCACAGCAGCAGCCACGGCGGGGAGGTGGACGCATGAGCACGTTCCTCTCCATCCTGCCAATCATCATCGCGCTCGTGCTGTACTTCACGGGCATCCCGATCGCGTACGCGCTCTTTGCTGCGGCGCTGACCTATTTCGGCTTCATTGACACGACGACGATGCCGTACCTGCTGATGCAGAAATTCGTCACGGCCACGCAGTCGTTCCCGTTCCTTGCGATCCCGTTTTTCATCATGTGCGGGTCGATCATGAACTACGGCGGCATCAGCGCGCGGCTCATGGACTTTGCCGACGCGCTCACCGGTCATATGCGCGGCGGTCTGGCGCAGATCAACGTCCTGCTGAGCATGCTCATGGGCGGCTGCTCCGGCTCGGCCAACGCCGACGCCGCCATGGAGTGCAAGCTGCTCGTGCCCGAGATGGAAAAGCGCGGCTACGGCAAGGGCTTTTCCGCCGCGATCACGGCGGCGTCCTCGTGCGTCACGCCCATCATCCCGCCCGGGATCAACCTCATCGTCTACGGTCTGATCGCCGGCGCATCCGTCGGTCAGCTCTTTGCTGCCGGCTACGTCCCCGGTCTGCTTATGGCTGTGGCGCTGATGATCGCCGTGGCGCTCATCTCCAAAAAGCGCGGCTACGCGCCGTCCCGCCCCCGCCGCGCAACGCTCGGCGAGATCGGCCGGCAGGCGCTCAAGTCTTTCTGGGCGCTGTTTTTCCCGCTGGGCATCATCATGGGCATGCGCTTCGGCATCTTCACGCCGACGGAAGCCGGCGGCGTGGGCGTGCTCTACTGCCTGATCGTGGGCAAGTTCGTCTACAAGGGCCTGAAAAAGGAGCACTTCATCCCCATCCTGCGCGAGACCATCTCCGGCACCGCCACCGTCATGCTCATCATCGTGTCGGCGACCGTGTTCGGCTACTACCTCAACTGGGAGAACATCCCCACCATGCTGCTCAACGCCGTGACGAGCTTTGCCAGCAACAAGTTCCTCGTGCTGCTGGTCATGAACGTTGTGCTGCTCATCGTCGGCATGTTCCTCGAGGGCGGTGCGGCGCTCATTATCCTCGCCCCGCTCATGGTGCCGATCGTGAAGGCGGCCGGCATCGACCTGGTGCACTTCGGCATCGTGTGCAACGTCAACATCATGATCGGCGGCCTGACCCCGCCGTTCGGCTCCATGATGTTCACGTGCGTGTCGATCACAGGGTGTAAGATGCAGGAGTTTATCAAGGAGTGTGTGCCGTTTATCATCGCGCTGCTCATTGCGCTGCTGCTGCTGACGTACATTCCGGGCATCTCGATGCTGATACCGAATCTCATTTATTAAGGGAGATAATTGCATGAAAGTAATGGCACACCGCGGCTACAGCGGTGTATATCCGGAAAACACGATGCTCTCGTTCCGCGAGGCGGTCAAGGTCGGCTGCGACGCGATCGAGATGGACGTGCATGAAACGCGCGACGGGCGCCTCGTCGTCATCCACGACGAGCGGCTCGACCGCACGACCGACGGCTCCGGCCGCGTCTGCGACCACTCGTTCGCCGAGCTGCAGCAGGTCAACGCCGCCGCCTGCTACAAGGGCAAGTACGCCCCCGAGCACATCCCGTCGTTCGACGAGTACTGCGAGTGGGCCTCCGGCGAGTCCGTCGGCCACAACATCGAGATCAAGACCGACAAGATCTACTACCATGACATCGAGCGCAAGATCTGGGCGACCATCGAGCGCTACGGTCTGGAGAAGAAGGTCATGTTCTCGTCGTTCAACCACATTTCGCTGCGCAAGATCCTCGAGATCAGCGGCAACGCCGTCGAAGTCGGCGCGCTCGTGCTCGAGGACAGCATCGGCGGCTTCCCCGGCTACTACTGCCAGCAGGCGGGCTTTGCCTGCTACCACCCGCCGATCGAGCTGCTCACGGACGAGAACGTGCGCGACTGCAAGGAGCACGGCGTGAAGATGAACGTCTGGACCGTCAACGACATGGCGGGTCTGGAGCAGCTCCACCGCTGGGGCTGCGAGGGCATCATCACGAACTTCCCCGGCGTGGCCAGCGGCTGGCTGCGCGCGCAGGGTGAGTGAGCCGGACGCGGCGGAAACGGAAAAGACAGAGCCGATAAAAGAGGCGGCGCCCCCGGAGCATCTGCTCCGGGGGCGCTTTGCCTGTTCCCGCAGGCCGCACGGGCCATTTGCGCGAGTCCGCGCGCGGCGGCATGAAAAAATCCCTCCGGCAACCGCATAGCCGGAGGGATTCTCGTTTACGGGATCAGATCTTCATGCAGACGTCCCACGCGCGCCAGATGACGGTGCGCAGGTTGCCGATGGCAACGCAGTCGCCCACGCGGTGGACCTGCTTGTTGTCCTTGCCGCCGACCGGAGTCGGGATGAAGCCGACGCCGTTGACCACGTTGTCGCACGCGACGAAGGTGCTCTCGCCGGTCTTGACGTTCTTGACGGTGCAGCCGGTGTCCGTGATCTCGGTGACGGTGGACTCGAGATAGGTCGGGACCTTGTGGTATTCCATCGCGTCACGCAGGAAGGACGTGTTGGCAAGGCAGGTGGCCTGTGCCGCGACGAGGTCGTTCGCGTACTCGACGATGATGGGGTGCTTGCCCTGAAGGACAAGGTCATACGCCGCTTCGCAGGACGACTGGCCGCCGCCGATGAACAGGACCTTGTCGCCGACTTCCTTCTTGTCCTTGAGCAGCTCGGTGAACGTGAGCGTCTTCTCAAAGCCGGGGATGGACGGCATGGTGCGCGGGATGGAGCCGCTGGCGACGATGATCTCGTCAAAGCCGCGCAGGGTGTTCACGTCCGTGACCTCGGTGTTCAGGCGCACGTCGATGCCCTCCTTGGCGACCTCGTTGAGGTACCAGCGGATGAGCTCCTTGTCGTTCTCCTTGAAGCTCATCGCGGACGCGGTGAGGAACAGGCCGCCGAGCTCGCCGGTCTTTTCAAAGATGACCGGGGTGTGGCCGCGCTGCTTGAGCACGAGCGCGCACTCCATGCCGCCGATGCCGCCGCCGATGATGGCGACCTTCTTCGGATGGCGGGTCGGAACGATCTTGTACTTGTTGTGCTGCATGGTCGTCGGGTTCAGGGCGCAGCGGGCCAGGTGCAGGGAGTCGTCCATGCTCTGGAGGTTCGCGGTGCCTTTGAACTTCGACATGTTGAAGCAGCCGTTGTGGCAGCGGATGCAGGGCTTGATCTCATCCTCGTGGCCGCTGAGAATCTTGTGGACCCACTCGTGGTCGACGAGGTTCTGGCGCGCGATGGCCACGGCGTCGAGACGGCCGGCGGCGATCTCTTCGGCGGCCTTCACGGGGTCCATGCGGCCGGCGCAGACGACCGGGCGGCTCGTGAACTTCTTGATGTGCTCGACATACTCGAGGTTGCAGTTATCGGGCATGTACTGCGGCGGATGTGCCCAGTACCAGGCGTCGTAGGTGCCGTTGTCGCAGTTGAACATATCGTAGCCCGCGTCTTCGAGGTACTTGACGGCCTTCTCGGACTCCGGCATATCGCGGCCGAACTCGACGAAGTCGGTCTCGTACGGCATGGCGCCCTTGCCCCACGCCTTGGTCTTGGACACGACGGAGTAGCGCAGCGACACCGGGAAGTCGGAGCCGGCCTGACGCTTGATCTCCTGCACGATCTCGACCGGGAAGCGGAAGCGGTTCTCGAACGAGCCGCCGTATTTGTCGGTGCGGTGGTTCCAGTTGGCCATGGTGAACTGGTCAAGCAGGTAGCCCTCGTGCACGGCGTGGATCTCCACACCGTCGACGCCGGCGGCGCGCAGCTTCTTGGCGGTCTGGCCAAAGGCGTAGACCATGTCCTCGATCTCCTTGACCGTCAGCGGGCGGGACATGACGTCCTCCTTCCAGCGGTTCGGCACCTCGGACGCGGAGGCGCAGATGTACTGCACGTCCACGATGGGGCTGGCGATCTTGTTGAGGACGTTGTTCTTGGCCAGCTTCGTCATCCAGCCGTTGATGGCCATGGAGCGGCCCATGCCGGCGGCGAGCTGGATGAACAGCTTCGCACCCGTCTTATGGAACTCGACCATGTACTCTTTGAGCTGCTTGAACATCTGGTCGTTCTGGTACAGCCACTTGCGGCCGGGGATGCCCAGCGGGTCGCGGATGCACTGCATACCGGGCAGGATCAGGCCCACGCCATCCTGTGCGCGGTTGAGCAGGAAGTAGGCTGCTTCCTTGTCAAAGTGGTTCGGCTCCATCCAGCCGAACAGGGACGTGCCGCCCATGGAGCACTGCACAATGCGGTTTTTGATCTCCACATTGCCGATCTTCCAGGGGGTGAACAATGCGTTGTACTTTTCGTTCATGTAATACGCTCCTTCTATGTTTTAGGTCTCCACAGACCCGGGGTTACGTTCTTCCGGGACATGGATCTCCCGGACGGTGAAGTCCCTGCCGGACAGCACCGTTTTGTTGAAGCTGTTGCAGTTTGGGCAATGCCCGTTGCACGCGATGACATTGAAGATCTCGTCGCAGTCGTCGCACTCGGCCATGCCGGGCACGATGTTGACGATGAGCTTCGTGTCTGCAAACGGCGTGCCCTTGACGACCGTCGGATAGATCTGCTCGACATACTGCGGGATGACGAGCGAGAGCTCGCCGCAGTCGGCCACGATCTCCGAGACGCGGCTGACGCCCTTTGCCGCCGCGTAATCGGAAACGGTCCGGAGCATTGCGCGCACGACGCCGATCTCATGCATGGCGGCGTCCTCAGTGCTGCAGCTTCTTGCGCACGAAGCGGCGGCCGGCGGCGGGCGCATTGCTCGCAACCGTCAGCAGGGTGCGGAAATAGCCGCGGCCGTGCGTGTCGTTGACCTTCTCGAGATGGATGGCGTCAAACTTGCACTTGGTCGTGCAGATGCCGCAGCCGATGCACTGATCCTCGTTGAGCACCACGGTGCCGCAGCCGAGGCAGCGCCCGGCCTCGCAGTGCAGCTGCGCGTCGCTGAGCAGGCCGTTTTCCGCTGCCTGCCGGGGCGCGGACTCCAGTTCGTCGATCGCAACGCCGACGCTGCTGCGCGCCAGCGGCTTATAGTCCCGCTTGTCGCGGCCGATCACGAAGCTCTGGTTGCTGTGCACGAAGCGGTGGATCGAGATCGCGGCCTCGCGGCCCTCGGCGATCGCGCGCGCAACGTCATGCGCGCCGGTCGCAGCGCCGCCGGCAAAGACGTCGGCCTCGCCGGTCTGGCGGGTCACGGCGTCGGCACCGACAAAGCCGTCGGCATTCAGGCACACGCCGGATGCGGCGGTGAAGGCGTCCGCCGCCGGGACGTAGCCCTCGGCAGCAAAGACCGTGTCCGCGGCGAGCGTCTCGGTCTTATCGCCGTGCAGGCTGCGGATGGACACCGCGCCGTCGCGGATCTCCTGCACCGCGAACGGTGCGCGGAACGCGATGCCTTCCTTCTTGGCCGCGGAGATGTCCGCCTGGATCGCTCCGGCGACGACGGTCACGCTTGCAGCGCCGCCCTTGCGCGCGGCGCGCGCACAGTCAACGGCCTCTTTCCCGCCGCCGAGCACGACCACGCTGCCCTTGACGGTGTGCCTTTTCCGGTGCAGGTATCTGCGTGCGTCCACGGCGCCGGCCGGCGCATCCTTGCTCTGCTTTCCGGCGCCGATGCCGAGGAAGAACGCCTTGTAGCCTTCTGCGCGCAGCGCGTCGAGCGTCGTGTCCTTGCCGACTTCCACGCCGGTGCGGAACTCCACGCCCATGCGCGCGAGCACGTCGATCTCGGCGTCATAGGCCTTGCGGTCGAGCCGGAACGACGGGATGAGCGTTGCCGGTGCGCCGCCGAGCACCGTGTCCTTTTCCAGCACGGTCACGGGGTAGCCCTGCTGCCGGAGGAAATAGGCGCAGCTCAGTCCGGCGGGGCCGGCGCCGATGACGGCGATCTTTTCCGTATGGGGGATGCCGGACGGGTTTTTCAACGGCGGCAAAATGACCTTGCCGGCGTCCAGCTCGCGCCGGACGAGCGTTCTGCACACGTCGGCAATGGCGACGGCGGTGTCGATCTGGTTGCGGGTGCAGACCTTTTCGCACTGGCGGCCGCACACGCTGCCGCACAGCTCCGGGAACGGTGTGGCCTGCCGGATGAGCGCCGCGGCGTCGTCGTATCTGCCGGCGGACAGCAGCTGCAGGCAGCCCTGCACCGGGATGTTCAGCGGGCAAACGGCCTTGCACGGCGCGGTGCCGCTGGGCATGACGTCCGAGCGGTTCGTGCGGAATTCCGGGTCATAGCTCCGGCGGTCGTAGGGCACGCTGGCGTCGGTGTCATAGGTATCGGAGATGTGCGGATCGGTCGTGCAGCGCTTCTGGCCGAGCTTGAGGGCGTTGGTCTGGCAGTTTTCGACGCACTGGCCGCAGGCGACGCACTTTTCCTTGTCCACGCGGGCGATGTAGTTCGAGCGGATGGCGCGCGGCGTGCGGAACAGCTCCTCGATGCGCAGCGCGAAGCACGAGCAGCCGCAGCAGTTGCAGATGGCGGTCGCGTCCTCAAAGCCGGGGGTCTGGTTGATCTCGTGCACGAGACCGTTGTCCTCGGCGCGGCGGAGGATCTCATACGCTTCTTCCTTCGTGACGAGCCGGTGATAGCCCTGCTCGGAATAGCAGACGGCGTTGTCGTTGAGGTACATGCACATGTCCTCTTCAAGGTGGCCGCAGCCCTCGCCCATGAGGCGGCGGGCCCGGCGGCACGAGCACGGACCGACGCTGATGGCCGTCGCGTTTTCGATGAGCGTCTTGAGCTCGTCATAGGACGCCGTGCGCGTGTCGTTCTCGATCGCGCTCATGACGGGCATGACGCGCATGAAGAACATGCCGGTCTTGCCGGAGTCGAGCATCGGCGCGAGCATCTCCGGACGGCGGCGGGTGTATGCCTCAAAGCTCTCGCCGAGCACGGGATACTTGTCGCACTGCTCACGGTTGGCAAGGATGCCCTCCATGATGCCCGGCACCCAGATGGGGTAGAAGTAGCAGCGCTTGCCGTCGACGTAGCGGTAGCGCACCGCGCCGGTCTTGGCGAGCTTGTCGAGCTGCGTCTGCGTGTATTCCACGCTCTGCTTTGCGCGCTTGGCCACGTCCTCCACGGTGCGGTTGGCCTCCAGGCGCAGGTGCATCATGATCGCACACATCTCATCGTCGATGATCGGCTCGAGGATCTTGTACTCAGGATCGTTGTACGTGATGCCGGTGTACGTCATGCTCTCAAGACTGATCTTCGTGGCCAGCTTGAGAATATTCGGTCGTTTTGCCATGCCTTTTCCTCCTTCAATGACGGGTACTATTTAAAAGGTATTCCCTGTCCCTTTTTCTCCCGGTAGCGGCGCTGCGAATGCGCGCGTGAACTGCTCGCACAGCGCGTCGATGCGCGCGTGCCCGTCGAGCTCGTGCACGCTCGGCACGCCGACGGACATACGCTGGATGACGCCGAGGATCGCGTCGTAGGCGTTGTAATAGAGCATCTTGACATCGGCGTCGGGATCGACCGTCCCGTCGGCGAGGCCGCGGCGGATGGCCGCCGCGATTGGGCCGGGGGCGACCTCAAAGCGCTCCGGCGGGCGGTTGACGACCGCGTGCTGCCGGCCGGCGTTGCACAGCGCGACCTCCGCGTCGAGCGAGAAGCGGATGCCCGCGGGGTCGGTGAAGATCAGCCCCGCGTAGCTGCGCAGCAGCACGCGGATCTCCTCGATGCCGGTCATGCCCGGCTGCCGCGCCGAGACGAGCGCCTGCGCTGCCTGCGCCTTGGCCCGATCCCAGTAGAGGAAGGCCGCCGCGACCACAAGTTCGTCCTTCGTGGCAAAGTAGCGGTAGACCGAGCGCTCGGTCAGCCCCGCGCGGTGCGCAATGTCGCGGATGGTCGTCTTGTCGATGCCGTTTTCCACAAAGCACGCTAGTGCCGTCTGCGTCACGAGAGCAATATTCTGTTCCCGCACCTCCTGCAGCGACATGGGCGTGCCTCCAATTTGTTCATTATAACTGTCATACTGACTGACATTTTCATTATACCTGCTTCTTTCCAACATTTCAACCGCAATTTGCGCGATTTTTAACGGATTTGACATGAAAAAAACACCGGTACGGTGAAAAACCGTACCGGTGTGCGTAGGGAATGTTACACAGGGTAGTCGCCGGAGAGCTTTTCGTCGGCGTTCGTGCCGGTGTCTCGATTGCGGAAGAAGGCGAAGTACGCCACCACGCACAGCGCCACGAGCGCGTAGGCAAAGACGATGACGGCGGTGTTGCCGGCCTCGATCTCGCTCTGCAGGCCGCCGATCTCGACGATGAGGATGAGCGCCGGTGTCACGAAGCGGATCATGACGGCGTAGACCTTCTTGAGCCAGCCGGCCATGTGCGTGCCCTCGGCCTCGATCTCGGCCACGGCGCGCTTGGGCGTGATGAACCAGCCGACGACGATGCACGAGAACAGTGCGCACACGGGCATGAGCACGGTGTTGGTCACTTCGTCAAAGAACGTCAGCCAGTCGAGCCCGAACAGCGCGGGGCTGGACTCCTCGAGGATGGCGACATGGCCGAGCGAGATGCCGATCGGGATCGACACGACGAAGCACACGCACGCGACGACGAGCGCGGCCCGCTTGCGGTGGACGTGGAACTTCTGGATGACGAACTGTGTCACGACCTCGATCAGGGACACGACGGACGTGATGGCCGCGATGTCGACCATGACGAAGAACGCGAACGACACGACCTGACCCACGCTGCCCATGGACTCGAACACCTGCGGCAGGATGATGAACATGAGCGCGACGCCCTTGCTGCTGCCGAGCAGGGAGGGGTCAAAGTGCGCGACGGACGGGAAGATGGCCAGACCGGCCAGCAGCGCCACGACCGTGTCGAACACGCAGACCATGGCGGTGGAGCGCACGAGGTTGATCTCCTTGCCGGTGTAGGAACCGTAGGTGATCATGATGCCCATGCCGAGCGACAGGGAGTAAAACGCCTGGCCCATGGCCACGAGCACGGACTTGAACGTGATGCCGGAGAAATCGGGCTTGAGGTAGAACGCCAGGCCCTCGCGCACGCCGCTGCCGAGCGTCAGCGCGTAGACCGCGATGGCGACGAGAATCAGAAACAGCACCGGCATGAGCACCTTGGAGGCTTTCTCGATGCCGTCCTTGACGCCGCCCATGATGATCGTCACGCTCAGCACGAGAAACAGCGCCGTGTAGAGAATGACCTCACCCGTGTTGACGGAGAACGTGCTGACGATGCCCGCGTTGCCGCTGAAGGAGTTGAGCGCGTACTTCGTCGTCCAGCCGCCGAGCACGGAGTAGTAGCAGATGATGAACGCGGGGATCATGATCGCCACGAGGCCGCACCAGCCGAGGTTTTTGTTGACCATCTTGTAGGCGGTCATGGGGTTTGCCTGCGAGCGGCGGCCGAGATAGATCTCGCTGAGCATCGTGACAAAGCCGATGAGCAGCACGCACGCGATGTAGATGAGCACGAAGGCGGCACCGCCGTTTTGCGACGTCTTGTACGGGAAGCCCCAGAGGTTGCCGAGGCCCACGGCGCTGCCGGCGGCGGCGAGGATGAAGCCGATACCGCTGGCAAATCCAACTTTTTTCTTTTCCATGACAGGTTTCCTTTCCGACCATTTCGTTTTTTATACAAAAAAATCGGCCCCGACCAAAACGGTCGGGGCCGACTCTTGGTATACCAAGTGCTGTCGTGTTATCCCGCGAATACCGGTTTGGCGTGTCCTGTTGGCGGCGTAATGCCCAGAATGCCGAGTATAACAAAAATCGACACTGCAAGCACAGTGTCGATGGTAAGCAGGAGGACGCTATTGTTGTTGGTATTCGCGTCAGAGCATGCGAAGCCGGCCGCGCACGTGGTCGCGGTGCTGTCGTTTTTGCGGCTGAAAAACGAATTGCGCATGGCTTGCAGCTCCTCTCGAATGGATGTGGCTGTCATTGTACGCGCCGGGGCGGCGGTTGTCAACGGCGGGATGATTTTGCGTTTTTGATAAGGGCGTTTCAAATTTTTGAATCATTCTGCAAAAAACCCGGCGCACGGTGTTCACCGCGCGCCGGGGGAGCGAAAAAGCAGGTCAGGCGTTCGCTCCGAGCTTGTGCAGGGCTTTGCGAAACTGCGTCGCAAACAGGATGGCCGTGCACGTGACGGCAATGACGTCCGCGACCGGCTCGGCCAGATACACGGCCGTCGTCTGGTCGGGCAGCAGCGCCGGCAGCAGATAGATCAGCGGCAGGAGCAGCACGAACTTGCGCAGCACGGCCACGATGATCGAGCACACCGCGCTGCCGATGGACACGAACGTCATCTGGCAGGCGATCTGGATGCCGAACAGGAACAGGCCCGCGCAGTAGATGCGCAGCACGCGCGCCGTGAAGGCGATGAGCTCCGCGTCCGGCGTGAAGATGCGCGCGAACAGGCCGGGGAAGAGCTCGATGAGCAGCCAGAGCGAGATGGAGTAGATCAGGCACACCTTCAGCAGCAGGTGGAACGTTTCACGCACGCGGTCGGTGTTCTTTGCGCCGAAGTTGTAGCTCGTGATCGGTTGTGCGCCCTGACCGATGCCCTGCAGCGGCAGCATGGCAAACTGCATCACGCTCGTGAGGATCGTCATGGCGCCGACGGCGATGTCGCCGCCGTACTTGAGCAGGGAAGCGTTGAAGCACACGGAGATGACGCTCTCGCTCGCCTGCATCGTGAACGTGGCCAGGCCGAGCGCCACGCACGGCAGGATGAGCTTCGGCGAGACGAAGAGGTTTTCCCGCCGCAGGCGCAAAAACGCCTTCTTCCCGCACAGGAACACCAGCACCCACGCGCACGAGAGCCCCTGCGAGAGCACGGTCGCCAGCGCCGCGCCGCGCACGCCCATGCCCAGCGCGAAGATGAAGATCGGGTCGAGGACGATGTTCGCCGCCGCGCCGATGAGCACCGTGTACATACCCACCTTGGCAAAGCCCTGCGCCGTGATGAACGCGTTCATGCCCAGCGTGAGCTCGACAAAGAGCGTGCCGAATGCATAAATATGCAGGTAGTCAGCAGCGTAGTCAATGGTGTTTTCACTCGCGCCGAAGGCCAGCAGCGCGTCGCGCCCCCAGAGCAGCAGCACCGCCGTGAGCACGACGGAGATGCCGATCTGCAGCGTGAAGCAGCCGCCGAGCGTCTTTTCCGCGCTGTCCATATCGTCGCGCCCCATGTAGATCGACGCGCGCGGCGCGCCGCCCGAGGCCGTGAAGCACGCGAAGGCCGACACGATCAGAATGATCGGCAGGCACACGCCCACGCCGGTCAGCGCGCTGCTGCCGACCTCGGGAATGTGGCCGATGTAGATGCGGTCGACGATGTTGTAGAGCATGTTCACGAGCTGCGCGATCACCGTCGGGATCGCGAGCCGGCGCAGAAGCTGTCCGACCGGCTCCGTGCCGAGAAATGTTTTGTCCTGCTGCATTTAACTTTCCTCCCTGTTGGCCATGCGGTCGAGATTCTGCGCGAACGCCGTCAGACACTGCTGAAACGTTTCGAGCGCGTCGGGCGCGAGGCCCGCGGACATCTGCGCGGCGAACTGCTCCTGCAGCGCCTGGCCGCGCGCGATGATCGGCGCTGCCTTGTCCGTGCACACGAGCCGGCAGCGGCGGCGGTCGCCGGGGTCGCGCGTGCGCAGCAGGTAACCCCCGCGCACGAGATTGTCCACGTGGAACGACACGATGCCCGGCTTGAGCTTCCGGTACGTGCAGATGTCGCGCGCGGTGTCTAGCCCCGGATTGTTGGCCAGAAAGAGCAGAATGTCCACGGCATTTTGCGCCATGTCCAGCTCCGCGCTCAGCGGCTGCATGACGGCGGCGTAAGCGTCGAGGATGCGGCGCGTGTAGGTATAGACCTGAGATGCGTTGAGCACGATGGTCGCCTCCCAAAATAGTTCAATTTTGAACGATTTTGTATTATACCAGCTTCCGCCCAGAAAGCAAGCGGAAAATTGTGAACATTTGTGCGTTGACAACGGCGCGATCATGTGTATAATTGTATACAATAATACAAAGCAACAGAAAGGAGCCCCACTGCCATGCTTGAAATATCCGGAAAGACGAATTTACTGGAGCAGAATGCGTATAAATATTCGCTCCAGGACGTGGCGGAGCCGAACCTCCAGCGCGACATCTACACGCAGGGAATGGTGCCGAAGGTGCCGTTCAACCACCGGCGCGTGCCGATGAACATGCCCGAGGAGATCTGGATCACGGACACATCCCTGCGCGACGGGCAGCAGTCCGTGGAGCCGTACACGGTCGACCAGATCGTCAACATTTATAAGTACCTGTCCCGGCTCGGCGGGCCGTATGGCATCATCCGGCAGACGGAGTTTTTCATTTACAGCAAAAAAGACCGCGAGGCACTCGAAAAGTGCATGGAGCTGGGGCTGAAGTTCCCGGAGATCACGACGTGGATCCGCGCGACAAAGGAGGACTTTCGCCTCGTGCGCGACCTCGGCATCCGCGAGACGGGCATCCTCGTCAGCTGCAGCGACTACCACATCTTCAAGAAGATGAAAATGACCAGAAAGCAGGCCATGGACTACTACCTTGCCACCGTGGCCGATGCGTTTGAGGCCGGGGTCGTCCCGCGCTGCCACCTCGAGGACATCACGCGCGCCGACTTTTACGGCTTTGTCGTGCCGTTTGTCAACGAGCTGCAAAAGCTCTCGCGTCAGGCGGGCATCCCGGTCAAGATCCGCGCGTGCGACACCATGGGCTACGGCATCCCCTACACGGAGGCGGCGCTGCCGCGCAGCGTGGCCGGCATCATCTACGGCCTACAGCAGTACTCCGACGTGCCGAGCGAGTGCCTCGAGTGGCACGGGCACAACGACTTTTACAAGGCCGTCGTCAACGCCTCGACCGCGTGGCTCTACGGCGCGTGCGCGGTCAACTGCTCGCTGCTGGGCATCGGCGAGCGCACGGGCAACATCCCGCTCGAGGCGATGGTGTTCGAGTATGCGTCGCTGCGCGGTTCGCTCGACGGCATGGACCCGACGGTCATCACCGAGATCGCCGACTACTTCCAGCACGAGATCGGCTACGACATCCCGCCGATGACGCCGTTCGTCGGGCGCGACTTCAACGCCACGCGCGCCGGCATCCACGCCGACGGCCTGCTCAAGGACGCGGAGATCTACACGATCTTCGACACCGAGAAGCTGCTCAACCGCCCGGCGTCCGTGCAGGTCGGCAAGACGTCCGGCCTCGCGGGCATCGCCTACTGGATCAACCAGAACTACCACTTGACCGGTGAAAAACAGATCGACAAGCACGACCCGCTCGTGCTCGCGCTCAAGGGCTGGGTGGATGCGGAATACGAGGACGGCCGCCAGACCGTCCTGTCCGTCAAGGAACTCAAAGCCAAGATCGCGGAGCTGGCGCCCGGCCGCTTCGCGCAGGTTTGACAGGAGGCGCAGAATGAAAGATTTCCGTACCGTTACGCTGGCCGATCAGGTGTTTGAGCGGCTGGAATCCGATATCATTCAGGGCGTGTACCCGCGCGGCGAGGTGCTCACGGAGCTGCGGCTCGTCGAGCAGCTCAACGTCAGCCGCACGCCCATCCGCGAGGCGCTGCGCCGCCTCGAGCAGGAGCACCTCATCGCCGACACCGGCAAGGGCTCCGTCGTGCTCGGCATCACGGCCGAGGATCTGGTGGACATCATGGACATCCGCTGCCGGATCGAGGGGCTTGCGTCCTATTACGCGGCGAAAAACGTCTCGCCCGAGGGGCTTGCGCGCCTGCGGCACATTCTGGACCTGCAGGAATTTTACTTTGAAAAGCGCGACGCCGAGCACCTGCGCGAGATGGACGACCAGTTCCACGACGTCATCTGCGACATGAGCGGCCACGCCGTCATCAGCGACACACTCGTCCCGCTGCACCGCAAGACCCGCCGCTACCGCAAGGCGTCCATCGCCGACGCCAAGCGCACGGCGCAGGTCGTCAGGGAGCACCGCGCCATCTTCGACGCCATCGCCGCCGGAGACGCCGACCGCGCCGCCGCGCTCACGACCGAGCACACCATTCACGCAAAAGAAAGTATGATGGGGAGGCTGAAAAACCATGGGTGAGACCCTTGCTCAGAAAATCATCCGCGCCCACCTGCTGCACGGCGACATGACGCCCGGCAGCGAGATCGCCCTGCGCATTGACCAGACACTCACGCAGGACGCGACCGGCACGATGGCCTATCTGGAGTTTGAGACGATGGGCATCCCGCGCGTCAGGACCGAGTTGAGCGTGGCCTATGTGGACCACAACACGCTGCAGTCCGGCTTTGAAAACGCGGACGACCACCGGTATCTCCAGACCGTGGCCAAAAAGCACGGCGTCTGGTTCTCCCGCCCGGGCAACGGTATCTGCCACCAGGTGCAGCTCGAGCGCTTCGGCAAGCCGGGCAAGACGCTCATCGGCTCGGACAGCCACACGCCCACCGGCGGCGGCATCGGCATGCTGGCCTTCGGCGCGGGGGGCATGGACGTCGCGGTCGCCATGGGCGGCGGCGCGTACTACATCACGATGCCGAAAATGTTCAAGGTCAACCTCACCGGCACGCTGCGGCCCTACGTCACAGCCAAAGATATCAGCCTCGAGCTGCTGCGCATCCTGTCGGTCAAGGGCGGCGTCGGCGCGATCATCGAGTGGGGCGGGCCGGGTATCGCGGCGCTGTCCGTGCCCGAGCGCGCCACGATCACGAACATGGGCACCGAGCTCGGCGCGACGACGTCCATCTTCCCGTCGGACGACGTGACGCGCGCCTTCCTCGCCGCCGAGGGGCGCGAGGCGGACTTTATCCCCCTTGCGAGCGACCCGGACGCGCGCTATGACCGCATCATTGACATCGACCTCAACACACTGCAGCCCATGATCGCCTGCCCGCACAGCCCGGACAACGTCGTCCCCGTGGAAACGCTCGCGGGCACGAAGGTCGATCAGGTCTGCATCGGCTCGTGCACGAATTCGTCTCTGTTCGATATGCTCAAGGTCGCAGCCCTGCTCAAGGGCAGGACCATCGCCCCGGGCGTGAGCCTGTCCATCTCGCCGGGGTCGAAGCAGGTGCTGACCATGCTCTCTGACTGCGGCGCGCTCACGGACATCCTCGCCAGCGGCGCGCGCCTGCTCGAGTGCGCGTGCGGCCCGTGCATCGGCATGGGCTTCTCGCCCAACTCCGGCGGCGTGAGCCTGCGCACGTTCAACCGCAACTTCCTCGGCCGCAGCGGCACGAAGGACGCGCAGGTCTACCTCGTGTCCCCGGAGACGGCCGTCGCCGCCGCGCTCACAGGCTGTATCACCGACCCGCAGACGCTCGGCCCCATGCCGGCCGTCACGCTGCCGGAGCGCTTCCGCATCGACGACAGTGCCGTGCTGCCGCCCGCCCCGGCGGACGAGGCGGACGCGGTGGAGGTGCTGCGCGGGCCGAACATCCAGCCCTTCCCGCAGAGCAGGCCCTTTGCCGACACGCTCACGGCGGAGCTCGTGCTCAAGGTGGGCGACAACATCACGACCGACCACATCATGCCGGCGGGGGCGAAGATCCTGCCGTATCGCTCGAACATCCCGAAGCTGGCGGAGTTTTGCTTCACGGTCTGCGACCCGACCTTCCCGGCGCGCGCCAGAGCGGCCGGGGACGGCATCATCGTCGGCGGCAGCAACTACGGGCAGGGCTCGTCGCGCGAGCACGCGGCGCTCGTGCCGATGTATCTCGGCATCCGCTGCGTCGTGGCCAAGAGCTTCGCACGCATCCATGCGGCCAACCTCATCAACGCCGGCATCCTGCCGCTGACGTTTGCTGATCCGGCGGATTACGACGCGCTGCAGCCCGGCGCGCGGCTGCGCATCGACGATATCCGCACCGGCATGGCAGCGGGGAAACTGACGCTCACGGACACGGCGGCGGGCAAATCCTACCCCGTCGTGTGCAGCCTCACCGAGCGGCAGCAGGCCATCCTGCTCGCCGGCGGACTGCTCAACTACACAAAGGAGCATGCACTATGAACGATATTGACCGCGCCTGTGCGGCGTTTCGCACGCTGCTGACCGAGCAGCAGGCCCGCGTCGCGGGCATGACCGCCGAGCGGGTGGACTATACGAAAAAAGCGACCGTGACCATCGGCCTTGTCGACGGCGACGGCATTGGCCCGATCATCATGGAGCAGGCGGTGCGCGTGCTCGAGGCGCTGCTCGCCGATGAGATCGCGCGCGGCAGCATCGCCCTGCGGCGCATCCGCGGCCTCACGATCGAAAATCGGCTGGCCTGCAATCAGGCCGTGCCGGACGACGTGCTCGATGAGATTCTGGCCTGCGACGTGCTGCTCAAAGGCCCGACGACGACGCCCATGGGCGGCGGGCTCGAGAGCGCGAACGTGAAGCTGCGCCGCGCGCTCGACCTCTACGCGAACGTCCGCCCCGTGACCATCCCCGAGCAGGGCATCGACTGGACGTTCTTCCGCGAGAACACGGAGGGCGAGTACGCCCTCGGCAGCCGCGGCGTGGAGCTGCCCGGCATGGCCGTGGACTTCAAGGTCACGACCGACCCCGGCACGCGCCGCATCGCCCGCGCGGCGTTTGACTATGCCCGGCGCAGCGGCAAGACGCGCGTGACCGTCGTCACGAAGGCGAACATCCTCAAAAAGACAGACGGCAAGTTCACCGCCCTCTGCCACGAGGTGGCCGCCGATTACCCCGAGATCACCGTCGATGACTACTATATTGATATCATGGCGGCGAATCTCGTCAACGAGCGGGTGCGCGGGCAGTTTCAGGTGCTGCTGCTGCCGAACCTCTACGGCGACATCATCACCGACGAGGCCGCGCAGCTCCAGGGCGGCGTCGGCACGGCGGGCAGCGCCAACATCGGCGACCGCTACGCCATGTTCGAGGCCATCCACGGCTCGGCGCCGCGCATGATCGAGCGCGGCATGGGCGACTATGCCAATCCCCAGAGCATCCTGCGCGCGGAGGTCATGCTCCTGCGGCACATTGGCCGCGCTGCCGCGGCGGACCGGCTCGAGGCGGCGCTCGATGCCTGCCCGGCCGTCATCACCGGCCGGCCGGACGGCGCGACCTGCGCCGACTACGGCGACGAAATCCTGAAACTGCTCTGAAGCACACGGCGGCGCGCCCAAACGGGCGCGCCGCCGACAGCTTGTCAAGGACCTCGTAGAGTTTGCGCCCGCAGGCGCAAAGAAAGTCCAATCATTTTCTT